>TARA_R110000868_G_scaffold166960_1_pt1 | contig 112656 bp, 95 predicted proteins | sample TARA_R110000868 | Tara Oceans TARA_R110000868 (sample SAMEA4397489) | marine metagenome | biome: Polar Biome; feature: [SRF] surface water layer (ENVO:00010504); material: water (ENVO:00002006), including particulate matter (ENVO:01000060) such as... | depth 5 m
CGAAGCATCGGCAACATCAAGCGTCGGCGCATCGGCAACGCCGGTAACGTCAACCGTGAGTTCCTCAACCACAACGGCGGTATCAGTACCGTCCGTTGTGGACACAGAGACTGTCAGATCGAAACTACCGCTAAAGTTTTCGCCCGGCGTGACGGTAAGACCATCCAGATCGCCAGTTTGCAGGGTCCAGGTCCCATCACCGTTATTCGTCCCAGCCGACAGCGTCGCGCCGTCGGGAACACCGGAAATGGTAATCGAGAGGGTTTCGCTGGAATCAAGTAATTCGGTATCGATTGACAGTGCAATCGCGCTGTCTTCAGCGCCACTGGCATTTGAAACATCAAGCGTCGCGCCATCAGAGACGGCATCAACATCCACGGTCAGAGTCGTGGTAGCCGAAGATCGGCTGCCATTGGCCTCTGCGCTGGTTGCTGTCACCGAAAGATCGAAACTGCCGTTATAGTTTTCACCCGGCGTTACGGTCAGGCCCGCAAGCTGATCCGGTCTTAGGGTCCAGGTCCCATTACCATTACTGGTTCCGGCAGACAGGATCGCACCATCCGGAACACCCGAAATTGTGATCGAGAGGGTTTCATTGCCCCCATCGAGATCACGAAGGGCCGCAGAAATATCAAGCGAGATCGCGCTGTCTTCAGCGCCTGTCGCATTGCCGGCCTGAAGGACCGGCGCATTAGCGATTTTCGGCGCATCGTCTGTTGTGTCAGACACCGCAACATCATCGTCGTCCGCAGAAGCTTCTTCGTTGGCAGCTTCGGCAGAAACAGCGCCAGCCGAGCTGTCTTCAAGCCCACCATCAGGGCCACGGTCAACGTTTAGCTCACGACCGACATCTCCGATATCGCCTTCGCCTGTACGCGCACCGGGCCCAGTTCTGGCTTGGATATCATAACCTGTCTGAAGGTCCTGAAGAGTGATGTCGTCGCTGCGAAGCGAGAGCGGTTCGCGCTCAATATTGGCCCGAGTCGGATCGACGCTTTCAGAAACCGTATCGATATTTGTCTGGGTTTCAGCCCTTTCGGCTTCGGCCAGGGACTGTTTCTGGACCGCATCGTGTTCAATCGCGTGTTCTTCACGCTGGTCCGATGCGTTACGACGACGGAATTCACGCTGTTGTTCACCCTCCGGATTTTCTGTACGGGTGCCATAGTGAACGGAACTGTACTGTTCATTAGGACGCGGCGCATCATCTACCTGTTCACGATGGAGCTCTACGAGCTCGTCGGAATCATCGGTATTGCTGCCATCACGCAACAGATCATTGTCAGCACCACCAGTCTCGGACTGTTTGCTACCAAGATTGTTCTGTTCGTGTTCCGAGTCGCGTAAATTGTCCGCCATCTAACCCATTCTCCGTGAAATGCGGACAGGGAACCCTGAATCCGCATCTCTATACAAATGTATAGAATTCTCTGAATTACCAGAGAAAAGTGCGGCCAGGCAGTAGAAATGACGATGTCATAACCAGCGGGACCATTATAAAATCAGCGTTCGCTAAATGCCTGATCAAGCGAGACATAAACCGGCTTGAGCAGATATTGCAGCAACGTCCTTTCCCCGGTTTGAATGTCGGCTTGAACCGTCATACCGGGGATAATCGGCTGAGCACGGGCACCGTCACCAACCAAGTCAGAATCGAGAGCAACACGCCCTTTATAATACGGACGTCCATCTTCATCAACAAAAGTAGATGCCGATATCGATACCAATTCGCCACTTATACTACCATATCGTATATAGTCAAAGGCACTAACTTTGACCGTGACAGGCTGCCCAAGGTGAACATGGCCGATATCCTCGGTTGAAATCCGAGTTTCCGCGACCAAAACATCATCAGTCGGCACCAGTTCCATTACGACCTGCGCAGGCGCAATGACCCCACCGATGGTGGTAAATTGCAGTCCCTTGATATAGCCTCTGGACGGTGCATGAATTTCAAGGCGTGCCACACGATCCTTGAGCTTGCGTAATGTCTCGCTCGTTTGAGCAATCTCGCCACCAAGACGGCCAAGTTCGCTGAAAGCCTCTTCGCGCTGACTGTTATGCAATTCATTCAGGCGAAGGTTAGCTTCGGCAATGGTTTCACGCGCGCGCGCCATTTCGGCAACAACCCCGGACAAATTCCCCTGTGCCTCGTTCAATTCGCGCTGAATATTCAAGAATAGAACCTTGGAATTCAGCCCCTGTTCGTAGAGCGAACGCCGCATGGTGACTTCCTGATTCAACAGATCGACCGATCGGCGTAACGTGCCTTCCTGCTGCTGCAGTTGGGCCAGTTCCGCATTCCGTTCCTTGATCTGGACCAGAAGGATGGCACGCTGGCTGATATCAAGATCGGTTTTAATCCGATAGATTTCCTGCTGATTTTGCGCCAGTTCCGGATAACGATCCATCAATGCACTAAAATCGGGATCACGCGATTCGGCAAGCGCACGATAACGTTCAGCCTCAAGCCGCAAGCTGGCAAGTCTGGTTTCGACCTGCGACAATTCCGCCTGCGATGCCTCGGGTTTGAGGCGCATCAATACCTGGTTCTTGTCAACCAAATCACCATCACGCACCATGATTTCGGAAATAATACCACCTTCAAGATGCTGGATCTTATTGACTGCACCGGTTGGGATAACCTGACCAAACGTGGTTGCCGTTTCCTTGATCTGTGTTGTCGCGGCCCATGCCACCAATGCAACGAAGCCAACCGACAACATCACCATGGCCGACCGGACAAAGATCGAAATACCGCCTTCTTCAAGCAGGACGGCATGCGACAAATAGCGCGCCATACGACGTGATTGACGAAACCGTTCAATCGCTGTGTTCTGAACTGTGTCACTCATAGGAAACCTCCGTCGATCACTTGTTGCTTGATGCGTGCCGGCGGTGCATCGGCGCGCAACTGCCCGGCTTCAAGAACAATGATGCGATCGGCCAGATCAAGATGACTGGGCCGATGGGTAATTAGAAAAATGGTTGATCCGCCACGCAAACGATTGATCGTATCCTGGAACGCACGGTCCGCCTTTTGATCAAGGCCATTGGTCGGTTCATCAAACAAGATAATTGGTGCCTCGCGAACAAAGGCACGCGCCAGCGCCAATCGCTGTAAGAAACTCGCCGAGAAACGTAACGAATGCTGATCGCCAATACGGGTTTCAAAACCGCTGGGCAGGGCTTCGATGTCGTTCAGAATGCCTGCAGACATACAGGCCATCCGCAATTCATCAGGGGATGCCACCGGATTTGCCAAACGCAAATTCTGGGCAATCGAGCCCCGGAAAAATTCGATATCCTGCGGGACATAGGAAATCGACTGGCGCAAAGTCTGTGGGTCCATCTGGCGGATATCAGCCCCATCAATCAAAACCGCACCGGCCTGTGGTTGATACATGCCGGCAATCAGTTTGATCAGGGATGATTTACCCGCCCCATTCGATCCAACAACGGCAATCACTTGCCCGGCTTTAATATCAAAATTCACCCCTACCAGCGCCGGATCGGAATCCGGGCTATAGCGGAAACTGACGCGCGAGAAGGTTACATTTCCCTCGAACCGGCGTTGCCCGACGGTACGCGGCACAAGATCGCGTTCAGGCGCCAGGGTCATCAAACGGTTAATCTGGTTCACACTGCCACGCAACTGGGCCAAACGCGGCATCCCGACGAACGCCTGGTTGATCGGCCCCAGAACGCGCCATGCCAGCATCATCGATGCCACAAGCGCACCGACAGTCATGTTGCCTGCCATCACCTGAGTTGCCCCGACGGCAAGCACCAACGCACCAGCCGAAATCATCAGAATCTGGGCAGATGTATTGATAACGTTATTTACCATCGCCACCCGGAACCCGGCATAAGCGGTATCGGCCGAAATATCGCGGAATCGCGATAACCAGCGATGCTCGGCACCAGTATATTTTAACGCCTGCATCTTGGCGACGGTTTCGACAAGAAATTCCTGCCGGTTAGCGCCATTACGCCCAAGTTCCGAAACCCGGCGAGACACAACAGGAAAGGATACCAGACCGATCAGGGCAAACACCACAATCAACCCGATCGGAATCAGCGCCAGCCAACCGCCAAGGAGTGCCATCGCAATCAGGAAAATCGGCATAAACGGCATTTCCATGATCACAAGTGCCATCGGCCCGGTAAAGAATTCACGCACACTTTCGAAATCGCGAATACGCGAAATCTGCACCCCGACCGGGGCCCGTTCGGTAAAGGCAGGGGGCAAGGACAAAAGCCGTTCAAAGATTGCGCTGCTGACCAGCGTATCAAGCCGTGCGCCAAAATGACTGACCATCTGACTGCGCAGATTACGCAGCACCCAATCCATAATCAGGACAATGCTGATCCCTATGCCAAACTGGATCAGCATGGGAATGGATCGCGTGCCAATCACACGGTCATAAATGCCCATGACAAAGATCGGGCTGGCAAGCGCCATCAGGTTCAGCATTAGCGTGATCAGCAGAAGCTGCCCACCAAGGGCCGAAAACCGGGCGGTTATCCCGCCAAACCAACCACGCTTGTCTTCTTCAAAATACCGCTCGCTACGATCAGCTTGGGTAAACTGGAACAAACGACCAGGCAGATTGCCTGGTTTAATGACCCGTTCACTGCTGGTGCCACCATCAAATACCCGAATACCGATATTTTCCGGCCGGATCACAACCAATGCCGTGCCATTATCAGGCACAAACAGGCAGGGCATCAAACGATCATCAATCTGATCGAACGTGGTATCGATTTCACGCGACCGGTAATTCAGATTGGCCAACACATTACGGAAATCAGTCAGGTCGAGTGCATCGCTCATATGAGGCAGTGCCTCGGCAACCTGTCGCGGCAAACCGCGCCAGCCAAGAGCCTGCAACAAGGGCCACAGACAGGCATCAAAATCCGACAGGGCATCATTGCTGGCAAGGCCCATGCGATAGTTCAGCGCAAAGTCCATATTTTCGATGCTCATGACCGGGCCTCCAGACGCTGTACTTCTTCGGCCTCGATCACCGGTTGAGTTCCGCCGCGCCGCAAAACAGGCACAAGACGTTTCTCGATCAGGCGATATTGCTTATCCGCCAATGCGATCAATGACGGACGATGCGATACCATCACCAAGGTGCAATGTTTGCGTAATTCGATCAGAAGACCGGCCAGAATATTATCGCCCGCAATATCAAGCGAACTGTTGGCTTCATCAAACAAGACAATTCGCGGGTAATCGATCAGAGCACGCGCAATCGCAATGCGCTGTTTGACTCCACGCGGGAGTGTCTCTGATGCCTGTCCGCCAACCTCGGTATCGTAACCATGCGGCATGCGCATCACAATTTCGTCCAGCCCCAGGCGCTTGGAAATCTCGACCACCCGTTCGCTACCAATTTCCTTGCGGAAAGAGGTGATGTTTTCAATGATTGTGCCCTTAAACATCACCCCGTGCTGCGGCAGATAAGCAATCTGGCGGCGAATGGATTCGGACGCGTATTTTTTTGGATCACGACCATCAAGACGCACCGATCCGCTATCGGGACGAAGTGCCCCCATCAAAAGCCACAAAAGCGTGGTTTTACCGGTTCCGTTATCACCGGTAATTGCAACCGATTCACCCGGCTGAATTGCAAGAGTCAGGTTTTCAAATACCGTATCTCCATCCAGATGCGAGAAACTGACATCCTCAAGCTCGATCCGGCCTTCAAGCGGGGGCATCTCGGGGGCATCGTCAGCATCTTCGGGGGGCAAACGGAAAAGTTCGCGGCAACGATCCCGTGCCACGCGGATATTCTGGAATTGAGTCCACAGCCCCATCGCGCGTTGAAGTGGCTGGATCGAGCGCCCGGCCAGCATGGTACAAGCCGCAAGGCCACCAACCGTCAGTTCAGCATTAATCACCAGCAAACTGCCAACACCGGCAACAAGGATCATCGTAAGCATCGAAAAACTGGCGCTGGAATTGATTGCGGCATGAGCACAACGGGCCGCAATCAAATCATCCTCGGAACACTGGATCTGAAGCTGATCATGGCGACGGATCATCATATTTTCCATCGCCATCGCCTTGATGGTGTGAATCCCCGTAAGGGTTTCAATGATGAAGTTGTATCGCCGTTCGTCAGCCTGACTGCGTTCGTCCAGCGCGTGGCGTAACCGACGCCCCAACAGCAGTGCGGTCAACATGAAAGCAACCAAAATGCCCAAGGGCACAATCACCAGCTTACCACCAATGATTGCAATCAAACCAAGGAACAAAACAATGAACGGCAAATCAATAACCGCGCCAATCGCCTGACCAGCATAGAAATCGCGCAGGACATTAAGGCTGTTTAGCCGTTGCAGGTGCAGACCCGGAGCTGTTTTTTCATAATCGGACAGACTGGTCGACAGTAAATGGCCAACCGCCGTCTGAGAGCTTCGATGTTCGAATTTGGCCGCCGATAGCGCAGAAATATAAGCCCGTCCCAAACGCAAAGTCGCCTCAAGCGCCAGCGCACCAAACACACCGAGCACCAAAAGCGTCAAAGTCGAAACCGCATTGTGCGGCAGAACGCGATCATATACCTGCAGCAACGTCACCGGCAGCGCCAGTGACAGCAAATTGATCACAAGCGCCGCAAGCAGGATGGCAAAACGACCAGCACGTAGATGCGACAACGTCCCGATATTCAGGACAGGCTTGCGTTTCATAACGCCATCAATCTCCTAGGCCACACCAAAGTATGGGAACATATACATTGAGATAGTATCAATAGTCCATGCCCATAACATACGCAAGAACAAGCTGAAGATATTACAACCTGTTATTTGGCTATGCGCTGTCAGAGATCAATTCAAAGAAACAACTATATTTTAGAAACTATTCATCACTGCGCAACCGATCCGTTGCGCGCCTTTCGGCTTTGGTCGGACGCCCGCTTCCGGAGGAACGCTCTGCAACCGGGGCTGTTCGAATATCTGAAGCTACTTCTTTTTTCGCCATGCGCGGCGGTGAATGATCCGCGTAGAGCAATTGTGCTTCGGGTGCCGGACCACGCCGTTCACCAAGCACCAGAACCTCTACAACGCGCAAATGCGGCCCCTGAAAAAACTGTAACCGGTCACCGGTGACGACCATCACGCTGGCTTTGGATACGGATTTTCCGTTCAGTATAATATGCCCCGCCTGGCAGGCTTTGCTCGCCAAGGAGCGCGTTTTATAGAACCGCGCATACCACAACCATTTATCCATGCGGATCTTGCCGCCAGGCAATTCTTTCGTCATGTATTTATTTTACCATCCAAAACGCAAAACGGCGACCCTGTAAAGGATCGCCGCCGTGCTAAAAATCAGTCGAAATCAACCTTTGGCTGCCAGCATTTCTTTCAGCTTGGCAAACGGTGAATCTTCGTTGATTTGGTTATTCTTGGCTGGATTAGCCGGACGTGCCTGTCCGTTACCCTGACGGTCGCCGCCCTTATTCGGCCCCCCCCGGTTCGGACGTTGACCACCCTTGCCTTTCGGGGCCCCCTTGCCACGTGCTTCCTGACGCGGACCGCGTTGGCCCTTGCCAGCATTACCGCCACCACGTTTGCGACGATCAACACGCACAAAGTATTTGATCTCGACAAATTCCGACTCGGCCTCCCCGTCAGCAGCAGCTTCTGCCGGAGCATCAGCAGCCGCATCAACAGCAACGGCCTCGGCAATGCCTCCTTGCTCCGCCTCTTCTTTAAGAGGGGAAACTTCCGAAGAAGCAGAGGCCACTTCGTCTGTTGCTTTTGCAACTGGCGTAGCAACCGTTTCTGCCGGGGTTTCCACCGAAGTTACGGCAGCTTCCGCGGCTTCCGTAGCAGGAGCTGCAACAGGTGCATCAGCTGTTTTTACAGCTTCCTTGGCGTCGAGTTCAGCCTTGCTGACCTTGACGACTTCGGCACGCCAGCCAAGGGCGGTAAATACGCCTTCGGCCTGTTCGACCGTGCAGCCCAAAAGCGACAGCAGATCAGGGTCCGGTTTTACCTTACCGTCATTTTCACGCGCTTTTTGGCGCAAAAGAGCAGCAAAGCGTTCCAGCATGTCAACACGAGCAGCCAACGGTCCAACCGGCATATAACCGGCCGCCAGATAGAAGCCCTTTGAATTGCTGCGATCATTGGGGACCGAAGTCCGGCCTGCCGGCGGCAGCTCCGGAAGCGCTTCAAGATCGCGGGCAACAGCCCACAAAATGCCGCGCAATTCAACCGGATCAGGTTTCAGCGCGTCAAGCACATGAACCGTTTCAACGCCCAAACGCACACCCAACTTGGCCAACGCCTTACGATCTTCGTCGCCCAGATCCTTGATCAGACTTTCGAGATCGGAACGGGGTACACAGCCGAGTCCTTCGTTCAACTGGAACAAAAGACCGCGAATCGGACCAGGAAGCTGACAATCGCGCAAGCGAGTCAGCATTTTCAGGCGCGCTTCGATATGGGCATTGATGAAATTCTGAAGCCGGGTCCGCACACGTTCACGAGCTGGACCGTCAAAAAATTCGCTGTCAATGACCTGAATATCGGGGCTAAGGACGGTGTCGCCCTTTTTAAGTCCCCCGACAACTGAACTGTTCCAAAGAACTTCCAGTTGGCCATTCACCGCGAATTTATCGTCTTCATCGGTTTCCAGTTGTTTTACCCGCTGGGCAATCTCGCCAGTCAGCGCACGACGCGCAGCACTGGCAATTGCCTTGCCTTCAAATGCGGCATCCGTTTCATCAGCGATGAAACGGAACCCTTCCAGTCGGCCGACGTATTCACCTTCGACCTGGACTTCACCATTCGCAGTGATGGTAGACATGAGTTCAGACTTGTCCTTGAGACTTTTCAATAAAACCGAGGTTCGTCTATCGACAAACCTTTGGGTCAGGCGTTCGTGTAGCACATCAGAGAGCTTATCCTCAATGGCGCGCGTACGGTCCTGCCAGTGATTGGCATCTTCGAGCCAGTGATGTTTGTGCGATACATATGTCCAGACGCGAATACCCGCCAATCGTGATGATAACTGATCAATATCACCATCATAACGGTCCATGCGCAAGACTTGTTCGCCCAACCAATCAACTGGCAACTTGCTGTTCGGCTTCGCAAGAAAGCGATAGATAGATGTTAGCAGTCTTGGGTGCGTATCGGTATGGATATTTCTAAAGTCCGGAATCTGGCAGACTTCCCACAATAATTGCACCCGATCCGGGGCTGAAGCAATGCGCGCGACGTCCTCGTTTTGGGATAAATGGTCCAGCATCACCTCGTCGACCGGTTCGCGCGTCAAAACAAGCGTTGGATTATCCGAACGTCGGCGCAGCGATTTTTGCAATGCTTCCACCGACCTGAAATCAAGTCGCGCATTACGCCAGAAAACTTTTGCGAGCGGTTCGAACTCGTGGGCTTCGATCTGTTCAATGATATCGGGATCAATGCCCGAAAGATTTCCCGTCACCCCAAAGGTACCGTCATTCATGTGACGCCCGGCTCGTCCGGCGATTTGCGCCATTTCGGCAGCAGAAAGTCCACGATTGAACTGACCATCAAACTTGTGAAGAGCGGCAAAGGCCACATGGTTCAGGTCAAGATTAAGCCCCATACCAATCGCATCGGTCGCAATCAGATGTTCAACTTCGCCATTCTGAAACATTTCGACCTGGGCATTGCGTGTCCGCGGACTTAATGCACCAAGCACCACGGCCGCCCCGCCTTTTTGACGGCGCACCAATTCGGCGACGGCATAAACTTCCTGAGCGGAAAACGTCACGATCGCCGATTGCCCCGGCAGGCGTTGAATCTTTTTCGATCCGTTATAGGCCAGAGTCGAAAATCGTGCGCGCGTGTCAAATTCGACATTATCGATCAGCTTGCGGATCACCGGACGGATGGTTTCCGCCCCCATAAACATGGTTTCGCTTAGTCCACGGGCATGCAGCAACCGATCCGTAAACACATGACCACGTTCCGGGTCGGCACACATCTGAATTTCATCAATGCCAAGAAAATCGACCTGTTTGCTAACCGGCATGGCTTCGACCGTACACAGAAAATAACGTGCCGATTTCGGAACAATGCGTTCCTCGCCGGTAATCAGGGCCACAGCCCCCTTGCCAACACGTGCGACGGCACGATCATAGTTTTCGCGCGCCAGAAGACGCAGCGGAAAACCAATCATACCCGATGTATGTGCCAACATCCGTTCCATCGCCAGATGGGTCTTGCCGGTGTTGGTCGGCCCCAATATGGCAAGTATACGGGGACCGGATCGGGTTGAAATCTGCATCAAACTTTTCCATCAGGCATCACGGATGATCTCGCATGCCCATATCATTGCGCCTTTCAACACGCCGCACTGCGCAATGTCAAGCATTCTGCCATATCAACGCCTATGCCCCGGACGCAGTCCTGATGGTTTATGACGTCTTGATTTTACAGTCGTGATCCTGAAATTCGTCAAGTTCAAGCAATCGAGCCCCCGCCCCTTCGACGGCCAGTTGATCTGCCGGATTGCGCAGCGGACAGTCGTCCATGGAGAGGCAGCCGCACCCGATACATTTGCCCAACTGGTTACGCAACAGGGTCAATTGTTCTATCCGCGCATCCAAATCATCACGCCACCGCGACGAAAGCTTTTCCCAATCTTTTGAATTCGGCGCCTTGCTGTGTGGCAAGCTGGCCAAAGCATCGCCGATTTCAGCCAATGGAATGCCAGTGCGCTGTGCCACCTTGATGATCGACACCCGACGCAGCACATCACGATGAAAACGCCGCTGATTGCCATCCGTCCGGATTGATCTGATCAGCCCCTTGCGCTCATAAAAATGGATCGCCGACACTGCAAGGCCGCTTCGTTTCGCAACTTCACCAACGTTGAGATAACGATGCAACACACCGGATTTTGACATTCTCATGCTCTTTCTGTCGCCCCGCACGAACGCTCTGACGTGCCGGAACTTCATTCAAACCTAAACTAATGTTAAGATTTTACAGAATTACCCTTTGTCGCAAAATTATCAAGAAGACAAACAGAAACGGGACGGTCAAATGACCGTCCCGTCGTTTAAATTTCTTGCTTTTACAAACAAGAACTCTAGTGATTTCGCATCCGTTCAGCATATTCCTTAAGCTGGCGGCGCGCAGCCTGATAGCTATTTTTAAGTGCGATATACACATCCTCGTGGGCGTGATCGGCACTATCGCGTTTCACCATGATTTCCTTGCCCGGCACATTGATCCCGAAATGAACTGCAAAGCGATTTTTCGGGGCATGGTGGGATTGGGGCCGTTCAATAATGACATGACAACTTGTCATGCGATCAAAGGTTTCTTCCAGCTTTTCAACCTTGTAGTGAATACGCTCGTCTAACGCATCCGACTGGTCAACATCACGATAAGTGATAGTAACGGGAACCTTCATAATACGGCCTCCTGGTTTTGCATTTGTCACACACAGGGCATTGCACCCCGCGATTGCCGGAACGATTGCCGCCCCGGAATTCCTTTTGTGAAACCGGTCCTTTGGCCCGAACATTCACATCATTTCAAAACCGTCTTTCTCTATACTTAGGATACAGGGCTTGCGCTGCAAGATGCGTTGACGCATATCAAGCAGGCCTTATGGGTTATCGTTCAATTTGCCGATGATCGGGAATTGGACTTACTGCATTGATACAGAGGAGAAAACAGAGGTCATGACGGAAGAAAAAATGCGGTTCGAGGCCGAAGTCAGCCGCTTGCTCGATATCGTTGTCCATTCGCTTTATTCGAATAAGGATATCTTCCTGCGCGAGCTCATTTCGAATGCGTCGGATGCTTGCGACAAGTTGCGCTATGAAGCCATCGCAAAGCCGGAATTGCTTGCAGGTGATGCCGAATTCAAAGTTCGGCTGTTAACCGATAATGTTCGAAATGTTCTGACGATTGCCGATAACGGGATCGGGATGAACAAGGCCGATCTGATCGAGAATCTGGGCACGATTGCCAATTCGGGCACCGCCAAATTTGTCGAGGCACTGACAAAATCTGACAAAGGCAAGGATGTCGACCTGATTGGCCAGTTTGGTGTCGGGTTCTATTCCGCCTTCATGGTTGCCAACAAAGTCGAGGTCATCACCAAAAAGGCAGGCGAAGATCAGGCGTGGAAATGGTCATCGGACGGCAAGGGTGAATACACGATTGGCGAAGCCGAAATGGAAGGCCGCGGTACGCAGATCACCCTGCATCTAAGCGACGATTTCAAGGAATTCACCGAAGAACAGCGTTTGCGTCACATCGTCAAAACCTATTCCGATCATATCGGCATTCCGGTTGTCCTGATGAAGGCAGATGGCAATGACGAGACATTGAACGAGGCATCAGCGCTTTGGACCCGTTCGAAGTCGGAAATCACCGACGAACAATACAATGAATTCTACAAACACAATTCGCATGCTTTTGATGATCCGTGGAAAACCATTCATTATCGGGCCGAAGGCGCGATTGAATATACTGGCCTGCTTTATCTGCCGACCATGCGCCCGTTCGATCTTTATGATCCGGCCCGCAAGGGGCATCTGAAGCTTTATGTTCGCAAGGTCTTCATTACCGAAGGTGCAGACGAATTGCTGCCGCCTTGGTTGCGCTTTGTATCCGGTGTCGTCGACAGTCAGGATTTGCCGTTAAACATTTCGCGTGAAATGCTGCAGCACAATCCGGTCCTGACCAAAATCAAGAATGGCCTGACCAAAAAAGTGCTGTCGGAACTTGAAACAGCATCGAAGAAGGACAGCAAAGGCTTTGACACCTTCTGGGAAGCCTTTGGTTCAGTGGTCAAAGAGGGCCTGTATGAAGATTACACCAATCGCGACCGTATCCTGAAACTGGCACGTTTCCGGTCAACCCATTCGGATGACTGGACCAGCCTTGCCGATTACATCGAGCGCATGAAGGATGGCCAAAAGGCGATTTATTACATCAGCGGCGAAGATATTGATGCGCTGAAACGCAGCCCGCAACTTGAAGGCTTTGCTGCCAAGGGCATTGAAGTCCTGCTTTTGACCGATCCGGTTGATGAATTCTGGCTGCCGTCTGTTGGCCAGTTCGAGGAAAAAGACTTCAAATCCGTCACCCGTGGCGGTGCCGATCTGAACGACATAAAGTCGGACGACAAGGACGATACCAAGGATGATAAAAAAGACGACGCCGCATCGGATGCATCACTAGATGCCCTGATTGCGTCGATCAAGATCGCCCTTGGGACCAATATCAAGGATGTCCGTGAATCTGATCGCCTGACCAGTTCGGCCTGCTGCCTGATTGCCGATGAAACCGGCATGGATTTGCGGATGGAACGCCTGATGAAACAACACAATCGCGTTGACGAAATCAGCCCCCGCATCCTTGAAATCAATCCAAAGCACAGCCTGATCAAGAAACTTTCCGATGTTGCCATCAAGGATGCCAAGGCACCAATCCTGAACGATGCCGCCCTGTTGCTGCTTGATCAGGCCCGCATCCTCGAAGGTGAAGCCCTGCCCGATCCGGTCAGCTTTGCCCGACGCCTTGATCTGGTGATGGAAAAAGGTTTAGGCAGCTAAACCAAATCTGTTGATCTCCAAATCAAACGGCGCGTCTTCGGATGCGCCGTTTTCTTTTGAAAATCTTGAGAAACTTGCAAATTTAAAACGCTTATTTACCTCCACCCGCCATATTACCACCTTATGCATCAAACCGACTTTGGAAACGGGAAGCCCGAACCGATGATGAACTGGCAAAAACTGCTGTCACCCGCACGCTTGGGAACACAACATTCAAGCATCGGTGCCTTTGGCCGGTCCGATTTCCACAAAGATTACGACCGCATCATCTTTTCGAGCGCCTTCCGACGATTACAACGCAAGACCCAGGTCCACCCCCTTCCGGAAAACGACAATGTCCATACCCGCCTGACCCATAGCTTGGAAGTATCGTGTGTTGCGCGCTCGATGGGGTTGATGGTTGGCCACCGCTTGGCCGAAAAAGACCACCTGCCCGCCGGTATTGAACCCGATCATCTGGCCGCCATCGTACAGGCCGCCGCCCTTGCCCATGATATCGGCAACCCACCATTTGGCCATGCCGGGGAATATGCCGTTCGCCAATGGTTCATGGATGCCGATCCAAAATATCTGGCTCCGCTTTCGGATGCCGAACGCGCCGATCTGATCACATTTGAAGGCAATGCACAGGGCTTTCGCCTTTTGACCAACAAGCGCAGCGGCCTTTATGACGGCGGCATGCGCCTGACCTATGCGACGCTGGCAAGTTTTGTGAAATATCCATGGTCCGCAATCGGCAGCCCCTATCCCGAGAAAATGAAATTCGGGGCGTTTCAGCACGAAATGGATTTATTGACCGAAGTCGCCGATGCCACCGGATTAATCCGGACCGGCGCACAGTCATTTTGCCGTCATCCACTGGTTTATCTGGTCGAGGCCGCGGATGATGTTTGTTATGCGCTGATCGATATTGAAGACGGGATCGAACTGGAACTGGTTGATTTCAGTGTATTTGAAGACCTTTTAAGACCATGCATCGCCGATGAACTTCCCGGCGAATATCACCGTGAAACCAATATTCGTCGCAAAATGACTTTCTTGCGCGGCAAGATCATAACCGGAATTCTTGATGCCCTGACGGATACCTTTGTTGACCATGAACACCAATTTCTGGCGGGCGAGGTCCAAAACGACCTTTTGTCCTGTGTCGGAGGCCCGTTCAACGACATGATCGCAACGGCCAAACAGTTCTCGGAAAAACAAATCATCCTGAACCGTCGCAAGGTTCAGATAGAAGTCGGTGCTTTTGCCTGCCTTGAAACCCTGCTGGATACTTTTTGCAGAACCGCGCTGGAAATTCATCAAGCCACAGATGACGCCGCATTGTCCTATCGCACTGGACGGGTCCGTGAATTGGTTGGTAATGATTCGATGCCGGTCGGAGCACCGCTTTACGATCTGTATCTGACGATCCTGGATTATATTTCGGGCATGACGGATGACTTTGCAGCCCGCCTGGCACGCGACATCGGCGGCGGACAACATTAATGTCTGACCATCTGTACCGATTGCTGATTTCGGCGCATTAGGGATCAAACACGATGTGGTTGCTTGCCCCCTTTATCGGTCGATATCGCAGACGCGTCGCCTTTTTGGCCGGTGCGGGTATCGCGGCCGTGATTTATGGCTTGGTCGAACAAAGTACACGTCCCGAAGTCGATGCATGGTATTGGCCCGGTGTTGCCGGTTTTGTGGCCTTTATCATCACACGTTTCACCATATCGCGCCTGATCACACGGTTTGTCGGTGGTGTACGCCGCCACATGCACTGAACTAGTCGCCCAACAAAAAAAGACAGGCCCGAAGGCCTGCCTTTCAGATGCAATACGGTTAAACCGCCAATGCGATCAGCACGAGTTGGGCATCGCCAGGAATTATTCCTGACCACCGCCCATGGCGTTGCTGATCTTTTTGTCGGTGTTGTATTGGCTCAGCGCATAAACCGCCCAGATCGCCGCCGGAATCCAGCCCAGAAGCGTAATCTGCAGGATCAGACAGATGATCCCGGCAATTGGCCGCCCGATGGTAAAGAACAACAACCACGGCAACAGAAGTGCGATGAGTAACCGCATATATTCATCCTCTTTGTTATTTCGGCTTACATGCCGTCTTCAAATTTAACCGTCACAACACGGTTGCCCTGTTCGGCCACACCATCAGCAGTCGCGACCGGTACATTGGCCTCGCCACTGATGCTGATGGCAAGCTTGCTTGCCGCAACCCCATGTTCACGCAATACCTTAACCACCGCATCAACACGCGATTTGGCAAGGATGTCGTTATACATCGGATCGCCAGAACGGTCAGCATAGGCGGTCAGGCTGATCATTTTCGGATCATATTTTTCATAGGCAGCAACGATGCCGTCAACCACGGTCATTGCCTTGTCGCTGACAACGGCACTGTCGAACCCAAAATAGATATTCATCGGGTCGGGCATCATCATCGGCATGGCTTTGGCCATCGGTTTTTCTTCAAGCTCGGCCTGAACAATCGCCAGCGCCTGATAGAATGCAGCACGGCAATTGTCTATGTCTGACTGCTGAATGTTTTCTTCAAGTTCCTGCATCCAGCAATCAAAACTTGTCTGGGCACGGGCTGCTGCACTTGCTGCCTTGTCACGGCCACCAGCATCAAAAGCGGACATAAGGTCGGCCCGGGCAACGCTGATTTCCGAAATGCTACCTTCTGGCAAATTACGATCCACCAATGGCTGAGGACCGCCATCCTGACCCATCGCTGCCATTTTGGCACGGTTGGTGAAATAACGCGCATCCGTCCAATCGGCTTCGTCATATTCGGCCTGAGCCAGGTCGGAATAACCCTGATGAAGCCCGGCGTCGAATGCCGAACCTTCGTCGGTCATCCCGCGAACGCCCGGAATATTCATATTCGCACAAGCGCCAAGAAGGGCGGCTGCAGAAATTACGCAAAGCAATTTTACTGTCATTGGTGTTCACTCCGTGTCTGGATGACGACAATCATAATCCCAGTCCCAATCAATCCAGTTTCCGGAAAATCCCCAACACTTTAACCATGACAGGAATTTTCCATTACGGCCGTTCTTTATCTGACGGCCTCAATTATCAGTGACGACGCCCCAATGAAAACAAGACCGGAATGACCCGACCCCGAAACTCATTCCCGATTCAAACAATCCTCTAGAACAGAGAATGCCCCAAGACGACACCTGCCGATCAATAGAATTTTTTCATACCCGCAAGTATATGGAAATAAAATTCCCGAAAAAAAGCAGCACGATAGAGAAAATCACACTTTGGTAATGCATCAAATGACGTTGCTACGGCGCGCACACAACAATTCAGGGCACGCCAAAATAAAAAAAGAGGGAACGGCAACCGTTCCCTCTGCCAACCCTTTGATCGGGTTGAAACTATCAAAAAATATCTTTTCCAGGCCCGAGTCCCTATTTTGTGGGCGTCGCGCCAAACAGACCTTTTACTGCACCTTCAAGTGCGCCTGCACCGTTCTTAACCGCACCACCTGTACCGACCGCAGCACCACCGATAAGGCCGGTGACACCCTTGCTCAGATCACCAACCCCCTGCAACAGACCATCGACATTCAGGCTGGAAACCGATTTGAAAACAGCAGCATTAAGGGCGGTAATAACTTCTTCGGCCACTTTGGCCGGCGTCGCACCACCTTCAGCCTTGCCGATGTCTTTCAGATGGATTTCCGGCAAACTCGAGGACAGCTTTTTACCCTGAAGCATCGCAGCAGAAACACTAACCTGACCATTGCGAACATAAAGATTGTCGATCACAACCTTGGTACCGGAGCCATCATCAGCAGCGGTATCACCACTATCGCCATCTGCCCCACCGGCACCGGTCGGCCCCGACACACGCTGGACAAAACTTTCGACATTGCGCTGGATAGTTGCGATATTTGATGATCCCTGGCCCAATTCATAAGTCACGCTTGGGGCATCAACAATCACCTCGATCACACGGATGGTGTCACTGGTCAGGGTCGATCCATCCAGCCGAACTGAAATATTGCCCAGCGAGAATGCATAATCGGTTGTAAACCCATCCGGGTTCCCCACAACAAGACCGCCAATTGACGCGGTATTCTGGGTCGTTTCGATTTTGACATTATCGACCGTGACATCGGCCAACGTCACACGCGTACCTGCTTCTTCGATGGTGGCTTTGATAATGTTGTCAAGATTGACATAGACATACACAAGACCAGCTACGATCAGCAAAACGATTGCTGTCAACGCGATAAGGATCTTTTTCATTGCCCGTATCCTGCTTTATGTTTCACCGGGGTCAAATTACGTAAGCCCATAGACCTTCTCCCCGGCAGGCTGTTCTATCAAGTCATTTTAGATGAAAAAACAGCAGACCGGATAGTGCCAGCCCGCTGTTCGATCTCAAACCATAACGCGATCACATATTAAATTCGACAATCACTGGTGCGTGGTCGGATGGCTTTTCCCAATCCCGTGCAAGGTCATAGACCGATGCACTTCGAACGGTTCCAGCCATATTCGGGGTCGCCCAGACATGGTCCAGACGGCGACCCTTGTTGCTTTCACGCCAGTCACGTGAACGGTAGCTCCACCAACTGAACAGTTTTTCCGGCTCTTCAACAATTTCACGAACCGAATCCACGAAATCGCCAGATTTGCGGAATGCCTCAAGCATTTCGACCTCGATCGGGGTGTGGCTAATCACTTTCAGAAGTTTTTTATGCGACCAGACGTCATTTTCCGATGGCGCAATATTGAAATCGCCAACCAAAACCGCCTTGCGATCCGGATCGCTGATGCGGCGGTCCGCCCACCACGCCGTCATTTCATCAAGAAAAGACAGCTTATGGGCAAACTTTTCATTGATAGTGACATCGGGGTCATCCCCCCCGGCCGGAATATAGAAATTGTGCAATTCAACGCCATTTTCGAATTTCGTCATGCAATGACGACGATCTTCCTTGCCGCAGAAATGTTTGATATCGGTTTCAATAAACGGCAAACGCGAAACAATGGCGACACCGTTATACCCCTTCATGCCATGGTTATGGCGATGGGTATAACCAACGGCCTCAAATGCTTCGTGGGGGAAATGCTCGTCCGGGCATTTCAGTTCCTGCAGGCACAGCGCATCTGGCTGTTGTTCTTGAAGAAAGCGCACCACCTGTTCGATGCGCAAACGCACGGAATTGATATTCCAGCTAACGATTTTCAAAACGGGCTCCGTTTCCTGATCGGGTGAATTGGGTCCTGCCCCTTCATTCCCTGCATGTGAATTCTTAGGTATTATTTCAACGTGACCGACAGGTCCGCAACACCGGCAATCGCCACATCCATCCGATCCCCGCGCACAACCTGCCCGACACCTTCGGGGGTTCCGGTAAACAGCAAATCGCCGGCCTTAAGTTCGATCAGGGTCGACAGATGCACCAGTGCATCGACCATAGGCCAGATCATTTTGGCGGTGGTGTCATCCTGCTTGACCGTACCATTGACCAACAGTTTAAGGTTGGTCGCCTGCGGGTTTCCGGCATTGGCCTTGGGACGGATTGCCGAAATCGCGGCACAATCATCAAACGATTTTGCCATATCCCATGGAAGACGACGGTCTTTAAGGCCCGCCTGCACATCACGGCGCGTCATATCAAGACCGCAGGCATAGCCGAAAATGGCTGCCTCGACGGCAGCGCGATCAAGGTTCTTACCCCCGGCACCAAGGGCAACAACAAGTTCACCCTCGTAATGCAAATCGTCAGTGCCCGACGGATAAGCAAGATCACCATTTCCGACCTTTAAACAATCGGTCGGCTTCATGAAGACACAGGGCGGCGTATCAGCCGGATCGGATCCCATTTCGCGGACATGATCGGCATAATTTTTGCCAATGCAAAAAATGCGATTTACCGGGAAAAGCTGATCGGAATTATGAACCGGAACGGCAACCGGCTCGGCTGCCGGAAAAATGAAACGCATGGTGCCCCCTATGGGAAAATTCTAAAGCTGATGTTGGTAATACTGATACCCAAGCTGTTGATAAATTGAAATGGTCTGCGTTCATAATTCGTGCCCATCCCTGTCAGAAGCTGTCAGGAGGTTTCCGGAACACCAATAAGGATATCAATACAGTCGCATGCTTGACCGCCGATAGAATTAGCGACCTAATTGGCTTTTATCATCGTGTCTTATCGTTACAGGTTACAGAGGTTTCCGTATGTCCGCCCACCATATTCAGCCGATCACGGAAATCCTTGAACATCTGGCGGTTGATCCCGACAAGGGGCTTGCCGAAGCAGAGATCACCGAACGCCGCAAGCAATACGGCAAAAACAGTCTCAGAGACCAAAAGCATGTCTCGTTCTGGTCCATTCTGATCCGGCAATTTACCGGATTGATTGTCTATTTACTGGCCGGTGCCGCAGCCCTGTCTTTTTACTTTGGTGACCTGACCGAAGGCGGCGCCATCGTCGTGGTCCTGATCATCAATGCCGCAATCGGCTTTACATCCGAATTTCGCGCGATCCGATCGATGGAGGCCCTTCGAAAGCTTTCAAGCGTTCAGGCCAAAGTCAAACGGGATGGTCAATTCAACATCGTCGCAGCTCAGGATATCGTGCCGGGCGATATTGTACTGTGTGAAGCTGGCGATATTATTCCCGCTGATGTCCGGTTAATCGAATGCACTAATTTGCAAGCTGATGAATCCACTTTGACGGGGGAATCCGTCCCAACGGACAAAACCATCGAAATACCGACCAATGCGGATGAAGATCTGCCACTTGGCGACCGCACGAACATGATGTTCAAAGGAACCGCAATCACCCGCGGGGACGGTTTGGGCATCTGTGTTGCAACCGGTATGACAACCGAGCTTGGCCACATCGCCGCATTAACAGAAATGGCCGATGCCGAGGCATCCCCCCTTGAAAAACGCCTTGATACACTGGCGGGTCAACTTATCTGGGCCACTCTGGCACTGACTATTTTCATTGCGGTTATTGGCATCTATGTCGGCAAGGACATGGTGATGATGCTTAAGACCGGGATCGCACTTGCGATTGCGGCCGTGCCCGAAGGATTGCCGATTGTCGCAACGGTTGCCTTGGCCCGCGGGATGTGGCGCATGGCCCGGCGCAATGCTTTGATCAAGAATTTGTCGGCGGTGGAAACACTTGGTGCAACAACGATCATCATGACCGATAAAACCGGCACACTTACCGAAAACAAGATGACGGCCGTTGCACTCAGAACATCCGAGACCACCATTGATCTCAGTGCATCGCCACCCGCCGTACCGCTGCTGCCAAACAGCCCCGAAGAACTGGCAATACGGGTCGCCGTCTTGTGCAATGACGCAATATTGCCTGCCCCAAATAGCACGGACAAACGCATTGGCGATCCGATGGAACTGGCGCTTCTGGAAGCTGCACGGCATGTCGGTGTTGAACAGACCGACCAACAAAACGCCTATTATGAAGTTCACAAAGAAGCGTTTAGCGCCCAAACCCGCATGATGGCGACATTTCACCGTCAAAAGGATGATCCCGATACCCTGTTTGTCGCGGTTAAAGGCGCACCTGAACCCGTTATCGAAAACAGTACATATTTCCTTGGTCCTGATGGCCCATGCGACATGGACACAAAGGCCCGGCAGAACTGGGCCGGTTTTAATGATGAAATGACGCAAAAAGGCCTGCGTGTTCTGGCCCTTGCAATGAAAAACACGCGATCACCTGATGATGCCCCCTATCAAGACCTTACGCTGATTGCGTTAATCGCCCTTTTGGACCCACCGCGCAAAGACGTCCCTGCAGCAATGCAGGCCTGTCACACGGCCGGGGTGCGGGTCATCATGGTGACCGGTGACCATATTGGTACCGCCAGAAACATCGCCGAACAGGTTGGGCTTTGCGATACAAACGCAGCTGCACTTGAAGGAAAAATGCTTCAGACGATCGACCTGACAGATCAGACTGAGCGTGATCGCATTCTTGCAACCCCGGTTTTTGCCCGGGTCAGCCCCGAGGCCAAGCTTGATCTGGTAGCCCTTCATCAGAAAGCCGGTGCGATTGTTGCCATGACCGGCGACGGTGTAAACGATGCCCCCGCCCTGAAAAAAGCCGATATCGGGATTGCCATGGGCAAAAGGGGCACCGATGTTGCCCGCGAGGCCGCAGACATGGTTCTGCGCGACGACGCCTTTCCATCAATCGTCATGGCAATGCATCAGGGCCGGGTAATTTTTGCCAATATACGGACCTTTGTCCTGTATCTAATGTCCTGCAATCTAAGCGAAATACTTGTAATCGGCCTTGCCGTTTTAAGCGGGCTTCCACTGCCGCTTTTGCCGTTGCAGATTTTATACCTTAACCTTGTGACTGACGTTTTTCCGGCATTTGCACTTGGTATAGGCGAAGGCGACCGGCATGTTATGGAAAGGCCCCCGCGCAACCCCAAATCCCCGGTTCTGACCAAACAAGACTGGGCCCGTATCTTCTTCTATGGCGCATTAATCACGGTCGGAACTCTTGGTGCTTTCAGCATGGCACTTTATGTCTATGATCTTGGTGATCAGGAAGCATTATCAGTATCGTTCCTGACACTTGCGACCGGGCAATTATTGCATGTATTTAACATGCGTGCCGCGTCTTCCGGATGGATTTCAAATGATGTGACACGCAACCGGTTTGTCTGGATTGCCTTGGCGATTTGTGTGGTCCTGATCGGTCTGACAATTTATATCCCGGCGTTTTCCCGATTGCTAATGATTGCACCGCCAAGTGCTACGGGCTGGTTACTGGTGCTGGGCGGCAGTCTGGTGCCACTGGTTCTGGGGCAAGTGGCAAAGATATTTACAAAGCCCGTTGATCAAAGTGTTTCGTCATAAGACAAACACGCTTTGAAACGCAATGTGCCGGGCAACATAGCGCCCGGCACAAGAATTCCCACAGGTATCAAACCCTATAAAGCACCATCAAGGGGCTTAAAGCAGACCTTCGATGACGCGGTCAGGCGGTGTATGACCATCAACAAAGGTTTTGATGTTAATCAGCACCTTTTCGCCCATATCAACACGGCCTTCAAGTGTTGCCGATCCCATATGGGGCAGCAGAACCGCATTTTGCAATTCCAGAAGTTTCGGGTTTACCGCCGGTTCATGTTCGAACACGTCAAGGCCCGCCCCGGCGATCTCGCGGTCGGCTAACATACGTGTCAGTGCCGGTTCATCAACAATTTCGCCGCGCGCGGTATTAACCAGAATGGCATGTGGCTGCATCAGTTTAAGACGACGTGCAGATAACAAATGGTAGGTCGCTGGTGTATGCGGGCAATTGACTGAAATAACATCCACATGGGCCAGCATCTGATCCAGGCTTTCCCAATAGGTGGCATCAAGCTCTTCCTCGCTATCAGGATGGATGCGTCGGCGGTTATGGTAATGCACCGAAAGCCCAAAACCCTTAGCCCGGCGGGCCAAGGCCCGACCGATGCGCCCCATGCCGACAATGCCAAGCCGTTTGCCCCAAATACGATGCCCCAACATGGAAGTCGGTGCCCATCCGCCCCAATCACCACTGCGGATCATGCGCTCGCCCTCGGCCAGACGGCGAGAAACAGCAAGAATTAACGCCATGGTCATATCAGCGGTGTCCTCGGTCAGGACATCAGGGGTGTTGGTCACGGTGATGCCGCGTGATCGTGCGGTTTGCAGATCAACATGATCCACGCCGGTCCCAAAATTGGCAATCAGGCGCAAATTCTCGCCCGCATGGGCCAAAACGGAAGTATCGATCCGGTCCGTCACTGTTGGAACAAGGACATCTGCCTGTTTGACCGCTTCGATCAGCTCGGCCTTGGACATCGGGATATCGTCGATGTTCAGGCGCGCGTCAAACAGTTCCATCATGCGGGTTTCAATCGCTTCCGGCAGCTTGCGGGTCACGATGACGAGCGGTTTTTTCTTGGTCATCTGCCGTTCCTATCGGTCTTTTAACTCTTTTGCTGACAAGATAGGGTGGATGCGCCAAATGCGCTCTTGCCGCAATGCAGTGATGCCACGGCACAGAGTATTAAAGCAAGTATTTTGACGTCATTTTTGTAATTTTATTTCTTGTAGACTGGGGTTCGCCGGGTTCCGGCAGCAAAAGAAAGAACAGGGAAAACCGTCACAATGCCGCGGATCGTCCGTAAATTCCTTCATTCTTTGATCGCCATGCTGATCCTTGGCAGCATTAGCGCACCGATTGTTGCCAATGCCCAGGAATCCGGTTTGCCAATTCCGCGCTTTGTTGCGTTGCGGTCAGACAAGGTGCATCTGCGTTCTGGCCCGGGCCTGCGGTATCCCAAGGTTTGGATCTATCAACGACGCAATATGCCGATGGAAGTCATTTCGGAATTCGAAACCTGGCGCAAGGTTCGCGATTGGGAAGGCAGCGAAGGCTGGGTCCATCAAAGCCTTTTGATCGGTTCACGTCATGTCATTGTAACAGCCGATACCATCACGCTTTATTCTGCCGCCGATGAAAATGCTCGTAAGATCGCCCTTATTTCCAACAGCGTAATCGGCCGGATTGAAAGTTGTCCCCGCGCTGTCGATTGGTGCCAGTTGCAATTCTCTGATTTCGAAGGCTGGGCACCGCGTCAGGGATATTGGGGCGTCTATGACGGGGAATATATCGAATAACCCAAAGAAAATTCTGGCACCGGATCCGTTACCAAATTTGGTATTCTTATCGATCGACCTACCATAACGGCAACTTTGGCAATGTCGACGATATCGCCCCTAAATCACGCCTCTATCGAAACGCTCCCCCCGCTGCCAGATCTAGATCTGCTGGACGATCCGGCACCAGACGATGATCCACCAATACCGGTACCACCACCATTGTGATTATATCCGCCAAAGCCGGTGGTGGTCGTCGGCGGGGTATAAGCCGAATTTTGATCATTGTCCGTGAAGTATTCCGGTTCGCTTTGACCGAACGGGTCATTATTGCTCGGGTAATCATTTGGATCATAGGCAAACGGATCGTCACGTTCGGTGACCGGATCGGATTGCTGTTCAGGTCGTGGTTCTGGCAAGCTGATACCGCCCACCGTCACCGTCTGATCCTGCAAACGGGCTGAAACCTCGCCTAGATACCCTTGGAGTGCTTCGGTGATTTGACTGCGCAACTGATCATTGCCATCAGGCTCACTGGCAGCAAGTTGTGCCTGTAAGATATTATCACTGGCTATTTGCGCAACACGGCTGCGATCCGTCGCCCCGGCAATACTTTCCCGATCTGCACGCAGCGATGTTTCACGACTTGATAACGCCCCGCGTGCCGCATCGACAAGATCGCGTGCATTTGTGACAGCCGTATCATCGGACACATCAATCGCCGATAACCCGGTCGCCAAATCATCTGCACCCGATGCATAAAGTTCGACGTTCAACCGGTCACTTGATGTTGTACGCGTGCCGGTCTGCAAGACAATGGTCTGATCGCTATCAAGCAGATTGCGGCCGTCATAATTGCTATTGGCAGCAATATCGTCGATCTGTTCCAGATAATCCTGAATTTGCGATGAGATAAAGCCGCGCTCGGTCCGCGACAGAGACGGGTTTTCCTCGACACTGGTGACCAGCACATCGATTTCATCAAGTACCGATCCAATCTTTGAAAGATCGTCGACTGCCGTTTTCAAAAGATCGTCTGCACCACCAAGCGACCCACGCAGATTTTGCGAGGCGGAGTTGCTGCTACGCAATGCATCATTGCTGCGTAAAAATGTCGTGGAATTGTTGTTCTGGATGCTGTCGACAGACGCAAGCAAACGGGTCTGCGGCGCAATTGCGCGCGCAGTGTTGGTATAGACCGGAAATGGGCTGCCAACTGCCTGCAATGTCGTTTCCGCACAAACAAGCCGGTAATGCAGCTACTTGCCACGCACCGGTCCAGATCGGTATTGATCCGGAGCCGGGCAAACCATCATGGACGTCCGGCGGAAAAACCAGACATAAGTATAGCGCATTCTGGATTAAATATTAAGCCAAAACAAACAACTGAAGCATTTCATCACTCCATTGCATTTCAGGATACTGATTTCAGTCAGACCGCAGGACTTCTGCGCCGCAGCACTGCAAACATTTCCAGATGCGTTGACCACAGGAACTGATCAACCGGCATGACTTCCTGCACTTCATAACCGCCATTACGCAACATCCGTATATCGCGAGCAAAGGTTGCCGGGTTACAGGATACTGCAAGAACCCATTCAGGCCCATCCACCGCAAGGTTTTCACATTGCGCCAGCGCACCGGCACGCGGCGGATCAAAAAGAACAAGGTCAAGCCCCGAAAGTTCGGATCGATCAAGAGGACGCCGGAACAGATCGCGGTCTACAACCTTGATCGGGCTGGCTGATTGACCAACCGCGTATTGCAAACTGCGAACCGCCCGTGGATCACTTTCAACCGCCAGCACATTGCGCCGATCCCCGCCAAGGGCCAAGGCAAAGGTAAAGCTTCCTATCCCACAAAACAGGTCTGCAACATGACGGGCTGGAATCTGTTGCAAGGCCGTTTTGATCGCATTGGCCAGAGTTACCTCGCCCGTATGCGTCGCCTGAAGGAACCCCCCCGGCGGCACAGGAACGACAACGCCTTCGAAGGTTACAGTCGGGGTCCGCCGAGCGGCAACCGGTTCATCAATCGCATCGCCAACCTTCCAGCTTAGCCGCGCCAGATCCTGATCTTGGGCAAGCTCGGCCAGATCCTGGCGCATATCAAGCCCCGGTTCTGCACTGGCGTGGATCACCACATCAAGGCCGTTATCAACAAGGGTAACGAAAAGCTCGTTCACGACCTTTGCCGCAGTCAGATCACAGGCACGTAGAAAAGTCGCAAACGCATCGCGGAACGCCATCAGCTCAGGATGAAGAACGGCACAATCGGTAATATCAATCACGGTGTGACTGAAACGACCATGAAAACCGACATGCACCCCCGATCCACTGACGTGCACAGCAAACCCGGCTCGGCGGCGCGTGGCCGGTGGCGATATTTCGACCGCCCCGACAAGATTTTCCGCATCATCAGGCTCAATCCCGGCACGTTGCAGGGCGATGACCGCCTTTTGGCGTTTCCAGTCACGATATGCCGCGTCATCAAGATGCTGAAGCGCACAGCCACCGCAGCTTTGAAAATGGCTACATCGCGGTTCACTTGCCGGTGCGCTTCGGGTGATAAGCTCGATCAGTTCTGCGCCATATCCGTCGCCGCGCTTCTGGCGCAATGCGACGCGCACTTCGTCACCGGGCAACACACAATCGACATAGGCAATGATATTGGCACCATTTGGTACGGTTACGCTGGCAATCCCATCACCGCGTGCGCCGATTTCGCGAATTGTTGCCGTTGTTTCAAAACCGATCAACGGATCACGACGAGGCGCGGCCTTGCGGCGCCCACCGCGGGCACGGGAATTACGGGGATGTTGTTTCATAAACTCTCTCTTTGGTCGGCCATTTCGGGCGCGCATTGCGGGATGCCGCACCGGGCATCGACATACACCAAATAGACGCTCAGGAACAGACCTGCACGAAGGTACAGATGACAGATCGCTTGAAATCAGCACCTTTGGGCAGAAACTATTCTTCTGGGCAGGTCCTATTTGAAATTTATTCATATTTGGCTGCACGCAAGCCCTTAAAATTGTGCAAGAATACCCACATAAACAACCTAGCGGATTAATTTTGGAATCATGATCCACAGGCGTGCTATTTTTTATCTTTGCAGAAAAGTCGTCTGGTCAAAGTGATGGGTGCTATAGATACTGCTTGGTGCAAGCCTTGCTAACGATCTGAAATGAAAAACAAAATACACGGTGCAACGTTGACGTCGTGCTTGGGGAATATATGGCAGAAGACATCCAGCAATCAGAAGACTCCGCTGTCCGGCGGAAAACCGGCATTCGCAAACAGGCGCTGCTTGCCGGTTTTGCGATAGGCATTGTTCTGGCGCTGGCGACCTTCCTGCTCTGGAGCAACGCGCGGCAGAACCGCGACACCATGTTACTGTCCTCGGCCCGGATCATGTCGACAGGCATCGCACGTCAGATCAAACAGCTTGTCGATAGTAACCTGCATGTCATCGAGAATTTTGCTGATAACTGGCAAAATGGCCCCCCGGTCGAAGAACGCGATTATCTAAGCCTTGCGACCCCATTACAGGCCCGTTTCCCGGCTCTTCAGGCAATCAACTGGGTCACGCCCAACTATATTATCCTGTATGTTGCCCCGATCAAAGGCAATGTCCCGGCAATGGGGGCCGATCTTAAACGCCACCCGATTGCCGGTCCCGTTCTTGATATCGCCCTTGATCAGCGCCGCACCCAGATAACCCCGACCCTTGAATTGCTTCAAGGCGGTCGAGGCTTTGCCGTCTATACCCCGGTGCTTGACCATGAAGGTCAGATTGTCGGCATCATCAATGGCGTGATTCGAATCCGAACTATGCTGACCTCGGTCATCGATGACGATGGAATCGTCGGATATTCCGTTCGCGTCCGCGAAGGCGATACCGTTCTGTTTGACCTTCAGGGCGAAGGCGACACGCTAAATCTGCAACAAACAGCCAATATCGATATCGCCGGTCGCCAATGGCAGATTGATGTGATCGCAGATCCGACCCTGGCCAATCAAGCGATGTTCAGCCCGGAACTGGTTCTGTTCATCGGGGCTGCCATCACCATCATCATGACATTGATCGTGTTTGTTTTGACCAACCGGCAGCCGCGCATGTCAAACCGCATCATTCATCACATGCGCACGCCTGATGATATCAACGACCTGTCGCTGGCGATTACACGTCTGGATGGTCACCTGAAATCAATGACGCCGGAAACTGCGGATTTCTTTGATTTGCGCGAAGAGGATTACGGCTTTATCCGGTTCTATAATCTTGCACCCGAATTCCAGTCAGATGGCACGGCATCACGCCGTGCACAGGAAAAAATGTTGCTGGCGATTAATCGCGGTGATGAAGAGTTTCGCCGCGAATGGGTCGTGCGCAGCGCCGAGGGTGTACATGTCGTCTGCGATCTGTCGATGAAGCCATCCATCGACCACGAAGACAGCGTCGATATCACGCTACATCACAACCCGGCGGCCAATGCTTCGGTCAACCGTCTGCGTTACCTTGCCACCCACGATCCGATGACGGGTCTGCCCAACCGCGCTCTTTTTGACGACCGTCTAAATCAGGCCGTTGCCCACGCCAAGCGCTATGAAAAGCTTTTATCCGTTCTGGTCGTCGACATTGATAATTTCCGGGCCATCAATGACCGGTTCGGATCGGAAATCGGCGATGAAACACTGCGCACGGTTTCAGGTCGCCTGCGGGCGACGGTGCGGGAAAAAGACACCTGCGCACGTTTTTCGGGCGATATGTTTGCCGTCATCGCAACCGATTTATCCGAGGCTGAAGGTGCTGCACTCGTTGCGGAACGCATCGTCGAAGCCATGTCCCAACCGATCCAAAGCGGTGGCAGTGAAGAAATCCGTCTGCATGTCAGTGTCGGTGTTGCCCTTTATCCCAACGATGCCCGTGCACCGTCACAATTGCTGGCCAATGCCGATGCCGCGATGTATCGCGCCCAGAAATCAGCAGAATCGTCTTATTGCTTCTTTGTCGAGACGATGAACAGCGTGATGCATGCGCGTCTGTCGATGGAAACCCAACTGCGCAGGGCCGTAGACGAAAAACGCTTTATTCTGGAATTCCAGCCGCGCTTTCGCACATCAGATCGTGTGCTTACCGGGTTCGAGGCCCTTTTGCGCTGGATCGATGAAAGCGGCAAACGGCGCCTGCCGCCCGACTTCATCGCAGTTGCCGACCGTACCGGATTGTTATCGCCACTTGGGCGATGGATCATTGAAACTGTCTGTGCCCAAATCGCCGCTTGGCGTGACGACGGCTATACCCCGGTTCCAGTGGCATTAAACGTTTCAAGCCGCCAGTTCATTCAGGCCGATCTGATCAAGAACATTGTCGAACTGACCAATGCGCATGAAATCGATCCGGCCATGATTGAAGTCGAAGTGTCCGAGGAAATTGCCATGCGCGATCCCGAACGCGCCCTTGGTCAATTTTACCGCTTTGCCGAGGCAGGCATTGGTTTGACCCTGGATCACTTTGCCGCTGCCAATACGTCGCTGCGTTACCTTAAACGGTTCCCGGTTCAGCGCATCAAGCTGTCAAAAGCCTTGTTTAGCATCGCACTTGATGAACAGCCCGAAAACAGCATCCTTCAACCGGCAATTCGCCTGTGCAAAAGCCTGAACCGCAAGGTTGTCGCCGTCGGAGTCGAGACCGAGGATCAACTTGCGATCCTGCAAGCTGCCGATTGTGACGAATTGCAGGGCTTCCTGCTTTTGCCGCCGGTTGATGCCTCGGAAACGGCCGCGTTGCTCAACCGCCGAACCCCGGCTGAAAAGCCAATCGTTCACAACTGAGCCCTCAGGAATTTCAGGCTAACGGGTTCCAGGTTCAAAACGAAACATCAAACAAAAAAGCAGGGCACGAACGCCCTGCTTTTTTACATATTACCTGCTTATCTGCGATTACAGCAGAATTACTGCCGCCAATCCCAGAAAGGCAAAGAACCCAACCACATCGGTGATCGTTGTCAAAAATACAGCCGACGATACTGCGGGATCAATTCCGGCCCGTTCCAATCCCAACGGGATCAACGCCCCAAAAAAACCGGCAAACAACAGATTGATCACCATCGCAATACCAATAACACTGCCCAGCAGCACGTCGCCGAACCAGAACCATGTAACCCCGCCAGCCAGAACAGCAAAGGCAACGCCGTTAAGACCACATACCGCCACTTCCTTGCGGACAACACGCCAGGCATTTGTACTGGTCAATTCACGGGTCGCAATCGCACGTACAGCAACCGTCAGGGTCTGGGTGCCCGCATTTCCGCCCATCGAGGCGACAATCGGCATCAGCACAGCCAAGGCAACAAGTTGCTGAATGGTCCCTTCGAAAGCGCCAATCACCATCGATGCCGCAATCGCAGTGCCAAGATTGACCAGCAACCAGGTAAAGCGTGATCGCGTGGTATCAAAAATGGCACTTGAAAGGTCATCTTCCTCGCCGACACCAGCAAGGCGCATCATATCTTCTTCGTATTCTTCATCGATAACGTCAACGACGTCATCGACCGTGATGACACCAACCAGCCGACCGCTATCATCAACCACAGGTGCCGAAATAAGGTCGCGCTGACGGAACAGATGGGCGACATTTTCCTGTTCTTCCGTCACAGCAACGGTGCGCATATTTTCCGCATCCATCACATCACGGATCAGAACCGGACGGTTGGTACGGATTGCACGTGACAGCGGCACAATGCCGACCGGGCTATAGCGCGGATCAACAACGATGATATCGTAAAAATCATCCGGAAGGTTTTTTGCTGAACGCAGGAAATCGATCGTCTGACCAACAGACCAGTAATCCGGGATCGCCACCAGCTCGCGCTGCATAATACGACCGGCGGTATATTCCGGATAGGACAGAGCTTCTTCAACGCGCGCACGTTCAATATCGGAAAGCCCGCCCAGAATTTCCTTCTGGTCTTCTGCTTCCAGATATTCGACGACCTCGACCACGTCATCCGAATCGAGTTCGGAAATCGCTTCGGCCACGGCTTCGGTACCGAGCAGCGAAATGACTTCTTCACGCAGGTCGTCATCAAGTTCGGTCAGAAGTTCCGGATCAAAATCCGGACGGATCAGTTCAACAAGTTTCGCGCGCTGATTGCTGCTTGCCCACCCCAAAAGGTCGGCAATATCGGCAAAGTGCAGCTCGGAAATCAGTTCGTCGGCACGCGCGAAATCATCATCGCCAAGTGCATCAATAATCTCGCGGGCATATTCAGGAGTAAGATCGACATATTCATCGCCAGACGAAGCGTTTTCTGCCGGGCGTTCCAGTTCTTCGACCTGGTCTGTCATTTGCCCCTCCCTGATTTATGTGCTGCGTTACAACCGTACCTGAATTTGACTTAAAAATGCCGTGCCGGACCTGACGCCCGACACGGCTGTTTCTGCGCTATCATCCTTGCCCGGTCAAGGGCCAGGACCACAACACCGACCGCAATCTGCGGTTATTTGTTGTCTTGACTGCGATTAATTGCATCGACCACGGCAACGGCGCTCATATTGACAATACCGCGCACCGTAATCGACGGGCTGACCACATGGGCCGGTTTTGCCGCCCCGACCAAGATCGGACCGACCGGCAAACCATCCCCAAGCATCTTGACCATATTGTATGAGATGTTCGCCGCATCAAGGGTTGGCATCACCAATAGATTGGCCGAACCTTTCAGCATCGAATTTGGGAAAATACGTGCCCGGATTTCTTCGGAAATCGCGGCATCCGCATGCATCTCACCCTCAATCTCAAGATCGGGGGCCAATGTTCGGATCAATTGCAACGCATCACGCATCTTGCAGGCTGATTTGTTTTCATGGCTGCCGAAGTTCGAATGCGAAATCAGGGCGGCTTTTGGCGTGATACCAAAACGTTTGACCACATCCGCCGCCATAATGGCCGTTTCCGCGACATGTTCCGGGGTCGGATCGACCGAAACATAAGTATCGGTCAGGAAGAACGTCCCCTGTTTCATGATCATCATGTTGACGGTCGAGAAATCAGTCACCCCTTTCTGCACGCCAACAAGATTACGCACATAGCGCAGATGACGCAGGAAACCGCCCTGACAACCGCATAGCATTGCATCCACTTCCCCACGACGCAGCATAAGGGCTGCGATCACGGTCGGACGGGTCCGTACGATTGAACGGGCATATTCCGGGTTAATCCCGCGACGCCCCATGATGTTGTGGAAATCCTGCCAGTCCTGTTCGAAATGCGGATTGTCCTCTGGATCATGGATTTCAACCTGTTCGTCCGGAATCAGACGCAAGCCAATCTCGGCAATCCGTTCAAGGATTACATCGCGACGCCCGATCAGAACCGGATGACAAACACCGTCATCAACCAGAACCTGACAGGCCTGAAGAACACGGCGCGATTCACCCTCGGGATAGACAACGCGCTTTTTGTGGGCACGCGCCATATCAAAGACCGGCTTCATCACCAGCCCCGACCGGAAGACGAAACCTTCAAGTTGCTGGCGATAGGCATCGAAATCAGTGATCGGACGTTTGGCAACACCGCTATCCATGGCTGCCTTTGCCACACGTGGCGGGATTTCAAGCATCAGGCGCGGATCAAACGGTTTCGGAATCAAGTATTCCGGTCCGAAACGAAGCTCCTGCCCGCCATAAGCGGCCGCCACGATGTCGGAAACCTCGGCAGTTGCCAAATCGGCAATCGCCTCGACCGCGGCAATTTTCATTTCTTCGTTGATCTCGGTCGCGGCAACATCAAGCGCCCCACGGAACAGGAACGGGAAACACAGGACATTGTTGACCTGGTTCGGATAATCTGTACGCCCAGTCGCCATGACGGCATCCGGGCGGATTTTCTTCACCAGTTCCGGGGAAACTTCCGGGGTTGGGTTAGCCAGCGCCATAATGATCGGACGTTCGCCCATCTTGCGCAACTCTTCCTCGCCCATGATATTTGGCGCGGAAAGCCCCAGGAACACATCAGCCCCTTCGATCACATCACTTAAGGTCCGGGCATTCGTATCGATGGCATATTCCGCTTTCCACGGGTCCATCTCTTCCTTGCGGCCCTTATAAGCCACACCGAAACGGTCCGTGACCGTGATGTTTTCGCGCGGCAACCCCATCGACACCAAAAGGTTCAGACAGGCAAGTGCAGCCGCACCGGCACCAGACGTCACCAAGCGAACCTTGGTGATGTCCTTGCCAACAACGCGAAGAGCATTTCGAACGGCCGCGGCCACACAAATTGCGGTTCCGTGCTGATCATCATGGAAAATCGGAATGCTACAGCGTTCGCGCAGCGCTTTCTCGATGATGAAGCATTCTGGTGCCTTAATGTCTTCTAGGTTAATACCCCCAAAAGTCGGCTCAAGCGCCGCAACGAGATCGATAAATTTCTGCGGATCCGTTTGATCAACCTCAAGATCGAAGACATCGATATTGGCGAATTTCTTAAACAGAACCGCCTTGCCTTCCATCACCGGCTTGGAAGCCAGCGGGCCAATTGCACCAAGGCCCAGAACGGCTGTACCATTGGTAATCACACCAACCAAATTGCCGCGCGCAGTATATTCGGCTACGGTTTCGGGGTCTTTGACGATTTCTTCACAGGCGAATGCAACGCCCGGCGAATATGCCAGCGCAAGATCACGCTGGTTCGCAAGTGTTGTGGTCGCCGTAACCGACAGCTTCCCCGGGGTGGGATACCGGTGATAGTCCAAAGCTGCTTCGCGCAACTTGTCATTTCCGTTTTCCATTATAATACCTTTTAATTTCAGGTATTTGAACAAATTTAACCGATTTACGGTTAAGTCCTGAATGTTTTGTCTTTAAGTGGGGCACACAACGTAGAGCACTTTTAGGTTGGTTTGAAGCATTCTGTTCAAATCATTGCTACGGCACAGCATTGCATAAATTTCAAGGCCGCACCGCAACTTTCCACGTTTCATATGGGGATGATCACAAACGAAAAAACCCGCCATCACTGGCGGGTTCTTTTTCGTGACATTTCCCGAAGGATCAGTCCAGATAATGGTGCGGTCGAGAAGACTCGAACTTCCACGGGGGTTAGCCCACAGCGACCTCAACGCTGCGCGTCTACCAATTCCGCCACGACCGCATATGTCTTGTCGACAAGCCCTTGAGGTAATTTTGTGGGCTTGCTTTGGTGCGGAAAGGGAGATAGCAAAAAGGTTCACCCTGATCAAGGGCTCATTTCACTTATTTGACAGGAAAAATGCAAACCAACGCCCCATCCGCGCAAATCCCCGAATGGCGCACCGCCCCCGGGTTGGTCCCTTATCCCGAAGCACTGGCTGAAATGGAAGCCCGCGCCGAGGCCATACATGATGGCAAAGCCACGGAACTCGTATGGTTTTTGGAACATCCGCCGCTTTATACCGCGGGCACCAGCGCCCATATCGAGGATCTCGTCGATCCCGATCGCTTTCCTGTCTATGACGCGGGACGTGGTGGACAATATACCTATCACGGGCCCGGTCAGCGCACAGTTTACCTGATGATGGACCTTAAAAAGCGTGGTCGCGATGTTCGCGCCTATGTTCACAGCCTTGAAGAATGGGTGATTCGCACCTTGGCCGTGCTTGGCATTGCCGGTGAACGCCGCGACGGTCGCGTTGGCATCTGGGTCGTCCGCGATGGTGGGCGCGAAGAAAAAATCGCTGCCATCGGCGTCCGCATCCGGCGCTGGGTGACATTTCATGGCATCGCAATCAACGTTAATCCGGACTTAAGCCATTTTGGCGGCATCATCCCCTGTGGCATTTCCGATCACGGGGTGACAAGCCTCGCCGATCTTGGCGTCGATATTTCTATGGTGGAACTCGATAGGCTGCTAAAACAGACCTTTGTCGATGTATTTCCCGGATTCGTTAATGACCGAGAGCCCGAAAAAAGTTGCCACGAATAGCAAATCACCCACCGGAAAAATCCGGAAAATGGGTGAAAGCATCGCCGAGGTTGGTATGGCCGACGCGGAACGCGATATTCTGGCCGAACTCGACAAGGCATTAAGCGAGCATATTTCCCTTATGCTCGGTTGGTGCCGCCATTTGGTCCTGCCCGCAGGAAAACCCGAAACAAGCGTCCATGATCATACCGAAGACCACGATTGCGACTTTGGGGCGTGGTATGCGCTTAATCGCCATAACAGGCTGATCGACCAACCTGCTGTTCATGCACTGGCGGCAACCCATGAACAGCTTCATGCATCAGCCAAGCGGCTTCTGGATGGCTATGACATTGATGGTGATGTCGACGAGGCCGAGTTTGAAATGATGTCGTTGCGCGCTGAATCGTTCTTTGCGCAATTGCGTCGCCTTGAACGTGCCTTTCGCACCGCCCGGTCTGATGTTGATCCGCTTACCGGCACCTATAACCGGCAAACCATGCTGGGCGATCTTAGTAACGAACGCGAACGCTCTGTGCGTACAGATACACCAACCGCCATTGCACTGGTCGATCTGGATCACTTTAAGCTGGTTAATGATACTTATGGCCATCAATCGGGCGATCTTGTGCTGCAATCGGTCGCGGGCATCCTGCAATCGCATGTCCGGCCTTTTGACAAGGTTTATCGTTATGGTGGCGAAGAATTCCTGATCTGCCTGCCCAATGCCGATATGAAACAATGCGCCCGCGTTCTTGAACGCCTGCGCCGCGTGATCGAAGCATCCCCGGTCACACTGACCGATGGCTCCATCCTGCCCGTCACGGCATCTATTGGGGCCGCCCCGATGACCAAAACCCGAACCATAGAACAGATCATCGAAAAAGCGGACCAGGCGCTTTATGCGGCCAAAGAAGGCGGACGCAACAAAATCCGCGTCTGGCGCAATCCGGATAGCAACAAAGCAGTCAAAAGCGATAACGACACGCCAAAGGCCTGAATTGAATTGGGATCCTCGTTATTGCACCAAATCCACTCGTAGGTTGCTGCGCATTGCAAGCCTTTCCCACCTAAGAACACAAAAAATTTTCCGTACTGCAATCTTGTCTTCACAAGTTGGAAACATATCTACAAACTATAATAATAAAAGGCAGCAAGGTCCGGAGACGGTCCTGAAAAGAGAGAGAAAAAGCGCTGCCCCTGGGAGAGAATTCGGTTCGGACAGAACGGAGGACCCTGATGTCCACTGCAACGGATTTCGTGCCTGGCGATCCCGCCTTGATGCTAACGGTGCTACGCGGCGCCGAAGGCAATCTTGACCATGACGTCTTGCTTGAACGCATTTTATCCCTGTTTTGCACTGATGATGTCGGCAATCAGATCATTGTCGAAGACACGCCGGATCTGCGGCGACGAATCAACAGTGCAGTTTCCCATTTGGAAATTGCCGGTCTGGTGCACAAAACCGCCGATGCCCCCCTGACGATCACATCCCTTGGCCGAGCCATGATGATGGCCTATCCACTGGGGATTGATGACGGGGTATTGTGCTCGTTACCAGCATTTCGCAATCAAATTTATGATGCCAATGCCCCGGTGGTGCATGAACGCCATCTTCCCAACCCGGCCTATGGCTCTGGCTTTTCGGCAGGGCTTGGTGCCCATCGGCTAACCGAAAACCCCTATCCATCCGATAGCCGCGACCATGAAGACTGGCTGATGGGGTGGGACGAGGCGCTTGATCAAAGCAAGCGCGAAGCGGAAACGCTTCTGTCCTAAAAGACCCGGGGGATATCATTCCAACCGTTCAGAACGGTTCGGTATGAAAGATTTGCGACCGGCACCATTTGGGGGAACCAGGGCGGTGCCGGGAATTGACCAAACCGGCAACAATGCTGGTCGGCCCGGTTACCCGCTGATGGCCAAAGACTTGCCCGCCTGTTGTGTTTGGGTACGACCCCGTATCACTTCACGCCAAATGCCGGGCAACGCCCCCTTATCATCCGATTCCCAAAGATAGCCAATATTCCTGCGAACGGCACCCTGTCGCTTAGTCGCACAAGCACGCGTGCTATCAAATTCACATTCGGTGCATCTGCTGTTGCAAATCAAAGCGGTGGCCAAGACGCTTTATTTCAAACAGAACTCAATGAATTAATAGGTCCTGCCCTTAGTCGTTATCAGGTTCTGAATTCGGATTTGCCGCCCGGAAAAAAGACACCACATTACTGGCGTCCGGCTTGACCGCCTTTGATGTCACAGGTTTTGCATCCTTAACTTGATCTACTTCAGGCTTTGGAACTGTGGGGTTTTCCGTCTCGGAACTGTCGGCATTGGGATGTTCGACCTCGGAAGATTTTGATCCAACGGTTTCCGCATCCGGGGCTTCAACATCCACATCCTCCCGAAAATGGCCTTCATGTTCCTTGTCGGCCTTGTGGTCCTCTGCATCCTTTTTGGTGCGTTCACCGCGCGTGCGCCCATGCAGGGACCGATTGGCATCGGCCTGCCTTTCCTTGGCATCGCGTTTTTTCTTTTTGCGTGCCTGACGCAAATTGACGAGATCGCCCACCCGGGCTTCCCCCTGTGATGACGCCCCGAAAAACCGGGCCGTGGAATCGGGTGATGGATTAAGCGTAAACACCATCGCCCAAACGATAAACGGGTGCCCTGATCAATCAGGGCACCCCAGACTGCTGACAAAGTCCTCGCCATTTGCGGGGACTTTTGATTCAATGGGGTATGCTTAAGAAACGTTCCCCCCATCAAACCGAACTGGAGATGGTTAGCCTCGACAGTTTGGTGCCGTCAGATCACCTGCTTCGCAAGATCGATGCGGTGATTGATTTCAGTTTCATCCATGCGCGCGTCGCCGATTTATATTGTGCGAATAATGGGCGTCCGGCGCTTGATCCGGTCGTGATGTTCAAAGCCCTGTTCATCGGCTATCTGTTTGGCGTACGTTCCGAACGTCAGCTTGTCCGCGAGATCGAGGTCAATGTCGCCTATCGCTGGTTTTTGCAGTTAAAGCTGACCGACAAGGTGTTTGATGCTTCGACGCTGTCTCAGAACCGTCGTCGTCGGTATCGTGATGCCAGCGTGGCGCAGGATATTTTCGATGGGATTGTTGAGCAGGCCATTGCCCACGGGCTGGTTGATGGCATGGTTCTTTATACCGATAGCACCCATTTGAAAGCCGACGCCAACAAGAACAAATGGGATCGGGAAGTGGTGGCCAAATCCCGGGCTTCTTATTGGGAAGATCTTGATCTGGCGATCGAGGAAGACCGAACCGCACATGCCAAAAAACCATTAAAAGCCAAGGAACGTCAGCCGGTTGAAAAGGAAACCAAAATCAGCCGAACCGATCCGGATAGCGGCTATATGGTGCGCGATGGCAAGCCCAAGGGCTTTTTCTATCTTGATCATCGCACGGTCGATGGCAAGCTCGGGATTATCACTGATAGCTTTGCCACGCCGGCCAACCTGCATGACAGTATTCCCTATCTTGACCGCCTTGACCGGCAACGAAAACGGTTTGATCTTGATGTCCGGGCCGTCGGGCTGGATGCGGGCTATGCGACAGCCGCCATCGCCAAGGGGCTTGAGGATCGCGATATTATTGGTGTGACCGGGTATCGCCGCCCAGGCCACCGGGCCGGATATCTTCCCAAACGAAAATATGTTTATGACAGAGACCTCGATGCCTATCGCTGCCCGGAAGGTCAGCTTTTGCCCTATGCCACAACCGACCGGAATGGATACCGCCATTACCGGAGCGATCCGGAAAAATGCCGCACTTGCCCTTTGCTCGCCTCTTGTACGGGCAATGCCCAATATCGCAAAACCGTCACCCGCCATGTTTGGCAGGATGCCCGCGAGCGTGCCGATAGCTACCGCCTGACCGACTGGGGCAAGCGGCTCTACAAGCGACGAAAAGAAACGGTTGAACGCTCCTTTGCTGATGCCAAACAACTTCACGGACACCGATATGCAAGGTTCCGCGGAGTGATCAATGTGAAAGCCCAATGCCTGCTGGCCGCCGCCGCCCAGAATATCAAAAAAATAGCCCTGACCTTGGCACCAATCCCCGCAATCGAGCGGGGATAATGCCCCGGGCAACCTGCGGGCCATTTCCTTAATCTCCACAAAACAAAACCCCGCCAAAATATGGCGGGGTTTGTCAGCAGTCTGGGGTGCCCTGATCAATCAGGGCACCCGTTCACAACCGTTGATAAAACCGTATGCCGATCACGCCCTAACGGACGAAGACATGTACCTCGTTGGCCGATACCGAGGCACTGGTCGCATCAGAAACGCGCACCCGCGTGCTTGGCATGCCCATGTCGGTCAGGGAACGTAGAACCGACTGTGCATTACGTTTGGATTTATTGCTGTTCAGCGCAACCTGCGCCGGGGTACCGCGATTGGGCGTCACCGCGACAACGTCAAAGCTGGCCTGCGGACGACGCTCAAGCACGCGGTTAACCGCGTTATAAAGCGCCTGCTCGTATTTCACGCTCGGACTGTCGAAACGAATCACCACCAACGGGCGATCATTACTCGATGACATGCTACTTGCCGGAGCAGGGGCAGCCTGCGACTGGAAGACACGCTTGGACAGAGCATCGCCAAAGATCTCGCCATTTTTAACCGCCAGTGCCAGCGCATTGAGGTTTGCACGCTCGTTGCTAACATAGGAAGTCTGACGGGCAAGACCTTCGCTGATTTCATTCAGAAGACGATCAATCAACACCGTCGTGCGATTGGTTTCATCTTCGAGAAGGGCAAGCTGACGATGGTCTTCATCAACTGCGCCGGAAACCTGATAGGCTGAACGAACCGATTCTAACAGGAAAGTCGACAGGGTCGAATCCGCGGCCACATTGTTGGCCAGTGAATTCATCGCCGCAATGTCGTCATTCACACGATCAAGTTCCTGTTGTGCGGTATTCCACTGTTGCACCAGTACCGGGTTGCCCGGAGTAGTGCCAACCTGAAGGCGCGCACTGATTGCTGCCACGGTCCCGTGATATGCCTGCGAGTTCCGCACGGTCTGTGCACGCAACTGCTGCAACTCGTTGTTATGCTCGTTCAATGCCACTTTCAGACGATTGAGTTCCGCCTGCATGTTTTCGACCCTGGAACCAACAAAGGTCCCGGTCTGTGACATGCCAGTCAGCGGCTGGGTGCTGCGTGTGACATCTGATGATGTCGTTGCATCGGCACCACTTGTATCAGCCATCATCGCCGAACTTTCGGTGGCGTCGTTACCTTCGCCAGCCAATGTCGGCCACAGGGCCTCTGAAGAAAAAGAACATCCCCCCAGCAAAAGGGCGGCGCCAATTACGGCGAGATAGGTTTTACGAACGGCCATTTCGATCTAATACCTAAGTAGGAATAAGCGAATCTCCCTGAGCTTGCTTTTTTATGAATTGAAACAAGCCCCTGCTCCCCCGGGATTGAATGCATCTTAGTCCACGACCAATTGTGGAACAAGACGCTTTTGCCCCTTTTTTAGCCATAGTTCACCATAACTGCGTCAAACGCAACAAACCGGGGCAGAACAACGCCCTAGCAGCGTGAAAAAACCTGCTTCTGGAAAAAATACGTTTTTTTGAAATTTACCGCTTGCAATGCCCCGCTCGTTTGCATAAGTTCCGCTCCGCCGACGGGGAGCACTCAACGCAAACTGCCGGAAACCAAGGCAAAGCGCCCGTAGCTCAGCTGGATAGAGTATCTGACTACGAATCAGAGGGCCGGAGGTTCGAATCCTTCCGGGCGCACCATTGAAAGGTCCGACGTTATCGCGTCGGGCCTTTGCCTTTTCCGGACCGTTTTTATAAACGGCACCATCACCACAATAACACTGTGACACCCCTCACAGTCACGGGCGCGCACATTCTGTGTTTTACGCTGAGACCTGAATACCGATGGCATCAGCAGAATCGCCTTAAAAATCACATGCATCCCAACCATGCCCGATGCTATGCTTTGGGCTCTGAACCTGTTGCGGATGCATGATGGAGCCCCAAGGATGAACGCCAATACGCGCATCACCATTTCCTGCACCGACCGTGTCGGTCTGGTTTCCGATATTTCCGGCCGCCTTTTTGATATCGGCACCAATCTTGGCCCGACCAGTTTCGCCCTTGATCAGGGCCGCGCGATTTTCGTCACAACCTGCGAATTGCCCGACACTTGCCCGATCACCGAATGCGAAGCCGCGCTATGCGAATTGCCGATGGAACAAGCCGAAATAGCGGTCGAAGCCATTTATCCTGCTCCGCTTCTAAACCATGCACCGGGCGCAACCCACATCATTGAATGTTCGGGAATCGACCAACCGGGCCTGATCGCACGCCTGTCTGAAATTTTTATCGAATACAGCGCCAATATCGTCCAGCTTGCAGCGTCGGCAACCGACGAAAAAGATGCCCGCATTTATACCACGCGCTTTGCCGTCACTATCCCGACTGACCGCGCCAGCACCTGCCTTGCAACCCTTGCCAATACAGCCGGGTCCATGCGGTTACTGTTCAAATTCGAAGAACTTTGATCTTTAGGCCCCAAACTGATTAATCCGGGCCGGGCTGGACTAGATTGAGCCGGCTCGGATTAAATCACGACCCTGTTACGTCCTGCCTGTTTGGCGGCATAAAGCTTTTCATCGGCCTGTTTTAAGATCGCCCACGGATCGGTAATGTCATCATTACGTTCTGACAGGCCCACCGAAATCGTCACCGATACGGCCTTGTTCTTATCAGGCGGTGTAATTTTGATTGCAGCAATACGTTCCCGAAGCGCTTCGAGCGGTTCATGCGCTTTGTCTACATTCCGCCCGGCAAAAACAACGGTAAATTCTTCACCACCATAGCGAAATGCCTTACCGCCCCCGCCAACACGTGCCAATTCGCGCGATACGCGTCTAAGAACGATATCCCCAACATCATGACCATAGGTATCGTTGAATTTCTTAAAGTGATCGACGTCAAGCATGGCAATCGCATATTGGCTGCCAAGTTCCGCGAGGGCATGGCCAAGCGCACGACGCCCCGGAAGACCGGTCAAGTCATCAACAAAAGCCATCCGCCAGGCTTCTTGTGCCAAGCCGGCCAGAACCACACCTGTCGCCGCCAGATATCCGTATTTGATAAAGCCCGGCCCCATCACAGTCGCCACGGCAATGGCGATGATTGCGGCGGCAAAACTGGTTTCAAGCGGCCGATGCAATATCAGTAAAACACCAACCGAGATGATCGAAAGGATCAGGGCAGGTTGCGGCATATCGGCCATAAAACTGCCAGTATCAATCACTTGGTAATTCAGCACATCAAACAGTGCCGCACCGACATCCGCCTTGCCCGCCAGCATCAACATGACGAAAAGCTGCAAACCCAACACCAGCATCCGCGCGATGCCGCGCGGGTTAAGAACACCGCGTTCTGCAGTAAAACCCAGAACCAGCAGATTGACCGGAATCAGATAAAGGGTGGCAATACGCAGGAATGCCAAACCTTCTGGCGAAAAGCCGCCACCATTCCCCACCAATAACCAGTAACAGACCAAAAGCAGGATCATGACAAAAACCGCGCGCCCGCGGTTGAACCACCAACCGATTGCACTGCCCAATACCGCAAGGATAAAAGGACCATATCGCACAAGCCCCGCCAACTCGCCGGGCACCAGTCCGGGCGACAGGGCAAGCACAAGACAAGCGCCTAAAATCAGAAAGGGCGCCAAACCGGCAGAGACAAATATGGAATAAGCGCGACGCATGGGCGGTTTGGTTCTGCCTGAAAATTCCCCCAAGGACACGGTAACGGGCACGCCCGATCCGCAATATTGCGTGCAATCTAACCTCTGCCTTCTTAAGGGGCCATCGCTTTATGCACAGTTTTTGCGTTTTCCAGACATCAAACAGGATCAAATGCCTGAAATAGCGCCCCCGTTTGGCTAATATAAATGTCTGGTATTCTTTTCTGGTCTCAGTCGATGGTCTTGTCCGCAAAAGGGCTTGCATCTGTTAGCATGCGCACCATAAGTTGGATCAACATCATGTTTTCTCACTGCGACGCACAAGGATCGCAGACCTGAATTTCTGTCACGGCGGCCACGGTACGATCCCGAAAACGGGACAACAGCATTTAACGCCGGAAGCCTGAACCTTATTTCGTTCAAGGCTTCCAAAATGACAGGCTTTGGAGAGACGTTACCATGAGTTTCACTATCCCGACCCCGGCCCCGGCACGCCTGAACCGTTCCGAATTGGCCGTTCCGGGCAGCCGCATCGAACTGTTTGAAAAGGCTGCCAAGTCCAAGGCCGATGCAATCTTCCTCGATCTTGAAGATGCCGTCGCACCAAGTGACAAGGAACAGGCCCGCAAGAACATTATCGCCGCCATCAATGACATTGATTGGGGGAACAAAGTGCTTTCGGTTCGTATCAACGGCCTTGATACACATTATATGTATCGCGATGTTGTTGATGTACTTGAACAAGCTGGCGACCGTCTTGATCTGATCATGATCCCAAAGGTCGGCACGGCATCTGATGTCTATGCGCTTGATATGATGGCAACCCAGATCGAAGCCGCCAAAGGCCGCAAAAAGCGCATCGGGTTTGAGCTGATCATTGAAACCGCACTCGGCATGCAAAATATCCACGAAATTGCTGCGGCGTCGAAACGCAATGAAAGCCTGCATTTCGGTGTTGCCGATTACGCGGCCTCGACCAAGGCAATGACCACCGGCATTGGCGGACCAAACCCGCATTACGGCGTTCTGACCGACAAGGACGGCGACAATCCTCGCGATTATCACTGGGGTGATATGTGGCACTATGCCATTGCCCGCATGGTGGTGGCAGCACGCGCCAATGGATTGCGCCCAATTGATGGCCCGTTTGGCGACTTCTCCGATCCAGAAGGCTACCGCGCACAGGCCGCGCGCGCCATGGTACTAGGCTGCGAAGGTAAATGGGCGATCCATCCCAGCCAGATCGGCCTTGCCAATGATGTCTATTCCCCGTCGGACGCCGAAGTCACCAAGGCCAAACGCATCCTAGAAGCCATGGCCAAGGCCCAAACCGAAGGGGCCGGTGCAGTGGCACTTGATGGTCGTTTGATCGACATTGCCTCGATCAAACAGGCCGAAGTCATGGTCCGTCAGGCCGAAGTGATTGCAGCGCTTAACGCGGGCTAAAACACCGAACTGTTCGACAGCAAAAGGGGCACCCGACGATGCCCCTTTTGCATTTCATCTCAGATCAGTTCAAACCAGATCAGCCCGGAATACCGTCAAAAGTGATTTTACCAATTGCTTTGCCCGTTTCCAAAAGAGCATGCGCCTTGCGCAGGCTTTCAGGCGTCAACGGACCGAAGCTTTCATTGGCGGTGTTCTTTAAGGTTCCAGCATCAATCAAACCGGCAACCGTCGCCAAAATTTTGTGCTGTTCGATCATGTCCGGCGTCTGGAACATCGAGCGGGTGAACATGAATTCATAGGCAAAGCTCGCCGATTTTGCCTTAAGCAAATCGACATTATGATTGTCTTTGGCTTCGGTGATCGTGGCAATACGGCCCTGTGGGGCAATGATTTCAGCCATGACATCGAAATACTGATCGGTTTCCGATGTGCACAGGATGTAATCAACGTTGGCAATATCGATGGCTTTCAACTCTTCATCCAATGGATTGCGATGGTTGATGACCTGATCCGCACCAAGATTTTTGACCCAATCAATCGTTTCCGGGCGTGAAGCAGTTGCGATCACGCGCAAGCCAGCAAGCTTGCCAAGCTGAATGGCAATGGAACCAACGCCACCAGCCCCCCCAATGACCAACAACGTTTTATTGGCGTTGGCGGCGATGTCTTCACGATTGATCATCATGCGATCAAACAGGGCTTCCCACGCGGTAATCGTGGTCAGCGGCAAAGCCGCCGCATCGGCGAAACCAAGCGATTTCGGCTTTTTCGCAACAATGCGTTCATCGACAAGCTGCAATTGGGTGTTTGAACCGGACCGGGTGACATCCCCGGCATACCAAACCTCGTCACCGGGCTGAAACAGGGTGACGTCGTCACCAACGGCTTCGACGATACCGGCGGCATCCCAACCAAGAATTTTAAAAGTACCATCATCGGCTTTACCCTGACGAACCTTGAAATCGACGGGATTAACCGCAACGCCCTTAACCCGAACCAGAATATCGTGCCCGGTGGCCTGCGGAGTCTCAAGCTCGGCCTGGGCAAACAGACCGTTGGTTTCGACCGAAGCCGCTTTGTAAAGTCCAATAGCTTTCATTGTCAGCATCCTTTGCAAAAAGGTTTGATTTGTGAATGCACTGAACTTAGCTCATAATACCAATGTAAGTAAGTACGCACAATTTTGGCATATAGTGACATTTTGTATACTAATGTTGATTTCTGCGGTATTTCGAGAACACAGGAAACAACAAAATGGAAAATTGCCTGCCAAATCGCAGTCCCGGCTGCCCGGTTGAAGGGACACTTGGCGTCATTGGTGGTAAATGGAAAGGCGTCGTGCTGTATCATTTGCTGGATGGCAAAAAACGGTTTAACGAATTACGCCGTTTAATGCCGGGCGTGACCCAGCGCATGGTGACCCGGCAATTGCGTGAAATGGAAGCCGATGGCCTGATTCATCGCCAAGTCTATGCCGAAGTCCCCCCGCGCGTGGAATACAGCCTGACCACCAAGGGGGAAACCCTGCGCCCGATTATTCTTGCACTCAAGGATTGGGGTGAAATCCATGTCCCCTATTATACAATCACACCGAAAACTGACGTTGCCTGATCATCCTGATCTTATTTCATAGAACCAGAAACGATCAATCTGATCACGAGCCACTTAATCGCCGCGCCATTTTCCAGAATGTAGTGCGTTCAAAACCATCATGGATACCTTCACCTGCAACTTCAAACCCGCGCGATTCGAAAAAGGCAACATTACCGACCAGCTCAATCCGCACATGAAGGCGCATGTTATCCTTACCTGCCTTTTTGGCATAATCGCAGGCTGTTTCGACGAGCAACTTGCCAATCCGCCCCCCTTTAAGGCCGGATCAACCGCCAGCTTGTAAAGATAGGCATCTTTCCCGACATCTTCGACCCAGATCTGACCAACCACACGCGCCGCAGCATCCTGTGCCAGAAACAGTTGATCGCGGGAAAATCGCCATTTAAGTTCGACAACATCCACCAACTTAGCCGAACTTGGTGGATCGACGGTGTCGTCCTGATCGGCAAAGGCCGCTTGAAGAATATCGACAAGACGACCAAATGGCACAAGTGTGGGATCGGAAGGCGTGGTAATCTTGATATTGGTCGCCATGGATTTCCATTTACAAATCTGTCACTGTGCGATGCGATAAAGATGATATTAAACCGTGCAAGGATCGAATTTCTATCCTCTAAGGTCCTCAGCCCTTGACGTAGCAGGTCGATCAACTATGTTCCGCCAAATTGTTTCCCAGCCGGATATGATGCCCTGATGCATAACTTCCTGGATTTTGAAAAGCCGATCGCCGAACTCGAAGGCAAGATCGAAGAATTGCGCCACCTGACCGGCGATGATGAAGTCAACATCACCGATGAAGTGGCACGTCTGCAGGACAAGCTGACCAAACTGCTGCAAGGCACCTATGGCAAGCTGACCGCATGGCAAAAAACGCAGGTCGCCCGTCATCCGGACCGACCACATTTCATCGACTATGTCGAACATCTGTTTGATGACTTTACCCCGCTTGCCGGTGATCGCCTTTTTGGCGAGGACGAAGCCATCATTGGTGGTTTGGCACGTCTGCAAGGTCGCAGCGTGATGGTGATTGGTCATGAAAAGGGCCGCGACACCGAATCCCGTGTGAAACACAATTTCGGCATGGCAAAGCCTGAAGGCTATCGCAAGTCGATCCGCCTGATGCGCATGGCTGAACGTTTTGGCATTCCTGTCGTAACGCTGGTGGATACCGCCGGTGCTTTCCCGGGTGCCGATGCCGAGGCCCGCGGACAATCCGAAGCCATTGCACGGTCGATCGAAACCTGCCTTGATATCAAGGTCCCGCTGATTTCGGTCATCATTGGCGAAGGTGGCTCTGGCGGGGCGATTGCTCTGGCGGTTGCCAATACGGTCCTGATGCTTGAAAACTCGATCTATTCAGTTATCTCGCCGGAAGGCTGTGCCTCCATCCTGTGGCGCTCTGGCGATGAAGCCAAAACAGCCGCCGAAGCATTGCGCCTTACAGCGCAGGATCTTCAGCAGCTTGGCGTGATCGATGATATCATCACAGAACCGCTTGGTGGTGCCCAGCGCGCGCCGGTTGATACCTGCAAACGCGTTGGCGATGCGATCATCAAGGCCCTGCAAGGCATGGATAATATCGAAGGTGGCGTCCTTAAAGCGCGCCGTCGCGACAAATTCCTTGATATGGGCCGCCACGGCCTGAACTGATTTATTTTGCGGGGCGCATTTGCCAGATTGGCTAATTGCGCCCCGTTTGTTTTACCAGCACAAAATGCCCCGTCGTTTTCCACTGGCGCCCCGTTTCCGCAATCAATGGAAACCCGGGATACATACGCTAGACAGGGAAAGTCATTTGACTCAGGAAGCCACAATTAAGCGATCCTCTCTGATCGCAGTTTCCAACTGAATTCAATCATCCATTGATACCAAATCGCAAATGAGAATCGCTGCCCCCGTTTCCCGTCTTGATGCATGACCACGGTCGTTTTCAGCATAATCCGACCTGATGCAATCGTTATCCTGTGGAACCTTGCCCGCCCCTTTATATTTGGGATTATATCGTCTGCATCAAATTTAAAGAAACCACAGACTCGCAGTATGCTCGACTTCGCCTCTGTTGAAATCCTGCGGAATTTATAGGGTTTGTGCATCAAAGCCAGACGATTGGAATATGCTTAACGAGATCCCCCATCGTGATGCAAATTCGGCAAACCGCCCCACATGCCTTGTTGAACCAAAGGTCAGATCATTCCTTTAGGCGTGAAAATTAGCCTTTTCCACTCAAAGGGGGTGGCTCTTTGGCACAAATCTCGTCTAATCTTTTGACAAAATGTCGGGAGATCGGGGAATGAAGCTTACTTTTGCGGGGACAGGTTCGGCATTCTGCATGGCGGCTGACAACTTTCAGAGCAATATGGTTCTGGAAGTCGAACAGCCCGGCAGCGACCAACCGGCGCGCTTGTTGATTGACTGCGGTTCAGATGCACGGCACTCGCTGCGCAATCTGGGCCACATGCCCAATGACTTTGATGCCGTCTATATCAGCCATCTGCATTCAGACCATATCGGTGGACTCGAATGGATGGCATTTGCCAATTATTTCATTTTCGAAGGCCATCGCGTAAAGCTTCTGGCAGTTCATGAACTGATAGATCCATTATGGGAACACAGCCTGCGCGGCGGATTGGAAATCAGCGACAAGGGCAATAGTTGCCTGTCGTCCTATTTCGATGTTCAATCCCTAACTCCAAAAGACGGTTTCGACTGGCAGGAAATGCATTTCGATGTGATACCTGTTGAACATGTTGTGACGACACAAAACACCATGATGTCCTATGCTTTGTTTGGGCATGGAAAAAATAAAAGCTTTTTCCTGACAACGGATGCGATCTTCAATCGTGATGCCCATATGCCATTGTATCGTAAGGCGGATATCATTTTTCAGGATTGCGAACTTGGCCCACGCCATTCCGGCGTGCATGCCCATTACGAACAACTTGTGACCCTGCCTGCCGAAATCAAAGCCAAAATGTGGCTCTATCACTATCAGGCTTATGCCAAGCCGGATGCGGTTGCCGATGGCTTTTGCGGTTTTATCGAACCGGGCCAAAGTTTCGACCTTGGCTAGGGCAAGACAAGCCGGGTAAGGTTCACGTCAAAACGAGCAATCGGGGTCACAATCATGTGCGCCCGAAAAAAAACGGGACCAGTGAATGCCGAATTCGGTTTTTGCCTATATCTGGCGCCACAGCAGCACCCAGCAAATCATCCTGACCGCAATCACGATGCTTTCATTTCCATTTCTGTACTATTCGCTGGATTTGCCGAAACTGATTGTCAACGAAGCCATCGGTGGCGCGGGCGAACCTTATGACATTCTTGGCATAGAACTGAACCAAATCGAATATCTGTTCACCTTGTCGGGCATTTTTCTGGCATTGGTGTTCGTAAATGGCGGGTTCAAATATTTCATCAACGTCTATGTCGGCGTGATGTCTGAACGGCTGTTGCGTCGGTTGCGCTATACCCTGTTTGAACGAGTTCTGCGTTTTCCATTGCCGCATTTCCGCAAAACCAGCCAAGGCGAAATCGTTTCCATGATCACGGCCGAAGCCGAACCGCTGGGCGGTTTCTTTGGCGAAGCCTTTTCACTGCCTTTGTATCAGGGCGGTATGCTGATCACGATCACGGCCTTTATCTTTATTCAGGACCCATTGATGGGGCTGGCCGCTATTTCATTCTATCCGCTGCAAGGGTATCTGATCCCGAAATTGCAACGCCGAGTTAACCTTCTCGGCAAACAGCGCGTTCAGAATGTACGTCGCATGTCCGAACATATCGGCGAAATCGTTGCCGGGGCGACCGACATTCGAGCCCACGAAACCCAAGGATTTGAACTTACCCACTTCACCCAACGTCTGGGCCGGGTGTTTGAAATCCGCAAGGAAATCTATTTCCGCAAATTCTTTATCAAATTTCTGAACAACTTCATCGCCCAGATCACACCATTCTTCTTCTATTCAATTGGTGGCTATCTGGTGATCATTGGCGACCTTAGCTTTGGGGCACTTGTTGCTGCTCTTGCCGCCTACAAGGACATGTCCGCCCCATGGAAAGAACTGCTGGCCTATTATCAGCGTCTTGCCGATGCACGGATCAAATATGACCAATTATACGAACAATTCGAATTACCCGATCTTGATCACGAACATCAACTTTTAGCCCCGCTATCTGATCCGCTAAGCGGTCCGCTGGACGTTGCAGCCCTGTCCTGGGTCGACGACGATGGCACGCGTGTTGTCGAGAACGTATCTTTCAATATGCCATTACCCGGCACGGCCCTTTTGACCGGATCCGCTGACAGTGGAAAATCCCAGCTTGCCCGTTTAATCGCGCGTATCCTGATCCCGACAAATGGGCGCATCCAGTTCCGTGATGCCAATGCCGCTGAAATACCAGCCCCGGTCATTGGTCAGCGCCTCGCCTATATTGGCAGTGACGCCTATCTGTTTAACGGCACCATCGCTGATAACCTGTTTTATGGCCTTAAACATCGCCCGATCATTATTGATCAGACCGATGAACAGAAAGCCGACAAAAAAGACACCGATGGAAAAGGCAGTGACGACAGCCAGACATCAAAAGAACTGACCTTGCCGGTACCGAAATTTGTCGAAACCATTGAAATTACCGACCCGACCGAACTGCCCTGGCGCCTGACCCGTGACATGTATGACGAAATCAACCTGTCCGGAAACATCCCGCATGATCCGGCCGCTGAATGGATTGATTACCTGGGTCCGGGATTCCAGTCGATAGACGAGCTTAAGGTCGAATTGATGCAGTTACTCGGTGTTGTGCATCTGGACCGCGACATTTACCGCATCGGCCTGCAGCGCCGGATCAATCCCAAGGAACGTCCGGATCTGGTCGAAGCCGTTCTGGCCGCCCGTCCGAAACTGAAAGAAATTCTGGCCCAGCGCGGTCTGTCCGATCTGGTCGAGCCCTATGACATTGATCGCTATAACGACAATGCACCAGTCGGCGTCAACCTTCTTTTTGGTGCGCCGACCCGGACCGATTTTGAACGAGCCGAATTCCTTGCCCATCCCTATATGCAGCAAACTCTGCGCGACACAGACCTTTATGACGTCATGATCCGTATCGGGCGCGATACGCTTGATCTGATGATCGAACTGTTTACCGGTTTGCCGCCCGGGCATGAATTTTTTGATCGCTACAGCTTTGTCTCGGCAGATGAACTACCTGACGTCAAGGCCATGCTTAAACGTACCGAAGGTCTTTCAGTCGATGACATTCGACAAGAAGATCGCCTGCGCCTGCTTGATATTGCAATGAACTTGACCCCGGCGCGGCACCGTTTGCGGGTGATCGATGATGAATTCCGCCAACTGGTCCTGAAAGCCCGTCCGAAATTCCATGAACGCCTACCCGACGATATTTCCGGCCTCATCGACTTCTTTAAAGTCGATGAATATGCCGCGGCGGCACCTGTGCTGGACAACCTTTTGTTTGGTCGATTTGCCTATGGCCGCGCAAATTCCGAAGAACGCGTTGGCGAAGTCCTGTTTGAAATTGCCCATGACGGTGGATTATACGAAGCCCTTGTCGCACTGGGCCTTGAAAGTCAGGTCGGAGTTGGCGGCAGCCGTATTTCGCAAAGCCTGCGTCAGAAAATCGCACTGGTCCGTGCTCTGATTAAAAACCCGGACCTTGTGATCGTGGACGAAGCCTTATCGGCACTTGACCGTGAGACACGTGAACAAGTGTTGTCCTATCTGACCGAACACGCTGAACAACGCAGCGTCATCTGGGTTGACGATGATAACAGTCATAGCGAACGGTTTGGCACCTACCTGCATATGTCAAATGGCAAGCTGGTCAAACGCCAAAGCCATACCGCAGACGACACCGTCACCGAGGAAATCGAAGAAATCGCAGCTGATTCCAATGAAGTCAGCGATGGTAGCATCGAACAAGAAGTTCGTTTGTTGCGCACCATTCCGCTATTTGCCGGACTGGATGCCAGCGTGGTCAAATTGCTTGCCTTTACCAGCCCGCGTTTGACCTTCAAACGTGGCGAGGTTCTCGTCAAGCAAGGTGATCCGGGGGATGCGGCTTATATCGTGATTTCCGGTCGCGGCGAAATCTGGCTAACCACCGAAGAGGCCAAAACCATTAAACTGCGTGACGTTGAACCCAAGGAAGTCATCGGTGAAATCGCCCTTTTGGTCGATGCACCACGTTCTGCCACCATTCGCGCAGTAGAAGAAATGACGGTTCTTAAACTCGACAAAAACGAATTCCTTGGCCTTGTCCGACAGGATCAGGCGGTTGCCGTTCAGCTGATACGCGTTCTGGCACAACGTGTTGATGCCACAACCAAACAACTTACCAACCGCAATGGCTGATCAATTGAATGTCTCGGACCCGCTATGAATAAAATTGCCTCGATCATTATTGCCGCTGTCTTTGCCATTATCGTACTTGGCGGATTGGCGGCATTGATCGGGGGCGGATTGTTGGGCGCAATTGCGTTTATCATCGGCATTCCGGTTGCCTTCCCGATGTCGACCAGCATTGTTATCCTGTTCTTTGCTGTGGTCATTGTTCGGACCATGATCGAAAAACGTCGCGAACGCCGGGAAATGCGCGCATTTCTGCGCGATGGCGACGATAATTAATCATGTGACCATCCCTATCCGGTATCCGGTGCAGAAGAAATATCCGCTTTTATGCGGCTCCCGCCAAAAAAAACGCATCAAATAGCTCCGAGTTCGGAGACCTCCTCTGCCACCTTGTTGATAGCCTCCTTGCAGTTCAACAAGCGGGCTGACGCCAATCGTGCGGCCCGGTTTCAAGGAGGTTTCCATGACGGCACAACTTAAGGAACAGCGTTGCGTGTCGTTAAGTCAGCTTTCCGATTTACGATTGCTGCGCGAATACGCCTATATCGATGGTCGCTGGTGTTCGGCCGATAATCGTCAGATTATCGAAGTCACTAACCCGTTTGATGGTGCGTTTCTGGGAACCGTTCCCAATATGGGCGCTTCTGAAACCCGTCAGGCCGTTGATGCCGCAAAGGCCGCATTCCCGGCATGGGCCGCCCTTTTGCCACAGGATCGTGCCACACGCCTTCACCGCTGGCATGACCTGTTGATTGAAAACAAAGAAGACCTTGCTCTTCTGATGACGCTTGAACAGGGCAAGCCCATTTCGGAATCCCGCGGCGAGATTGATTACGCGGCAAGCTTTGTTGCGTTCTTTGCCGAAGAAGCAAAGCGGAGGAATGTCGAAAACATTTCATCCCACCTGCCCAACCGGAACATGAGCCTAAAACGCGAACCAATTGGCGTGACCGCCGCCGTAACCCCGTGGAACTTCCCCTGTGCAATGATCACGCGCAAAGCAGCCGCCGCCCTTGCCGCGGGTTGCACAATGATTGTCCGCCCGGCATCTGAAACACCATTTTCCGCCACAGCCCTGGCCGAACTTGCGGAACGTGCTGGTATTCCCGCCGGGGTCTTTAACGTTGTGACCGGCGATCCTGCCCCGGTGGTTGGCGAACTATGCCGCAACCCAATTGTCCGTGCGCTTTCCTTTACCGGTTCGACAGAGGTCGGACGTTTGCTTTTGTCGCAGGGCGCGCAGACGATCAAAAAGATGTCGATGGAATTGGGTGGCCACGCACCATTCATCCTGTTCCCGGATATCGATCTGGACCAGGCCGTTGACCATGCGGTTGGCGCCAAATTCGCTACCAGCGGACAAGATTGTCTGGCCGCAAACCGCATTTTTGTTCATCGCGATATCTATGATGCCTTTCTGGATAAATATGCCAAAGCGATTAGCGAATTGCATGTCGGAAACGGCTTGGACGAAGGCACTGAAATTGGTCCGCTGATGCATGATCGTGCCGTTGCCAAATGTGCCGAACATGTCGAAGACGCCCGCGCCAAAGGTGCACGTGTTCTAATCGGCGGTACGAAAATGGGTGGATTGTTCTATGCCCCGACCCTTCTTGCAGATGTCACCGAAGACATGAAAATCTATCGCGAGGAAACATTTGGCCCGGTCGCACCAGTCATTCCGTTCGATACCGAAGAAGAAGTCATCAACCGCGCCAATGATAGCGAATATGGCCTTGCTGCTTATGTCTATACCAGCAACTATGATCGCGCAGCGCGGGTATCAAACGCGCTTGAATATGGCATGGTCGCGCTGAACTGCGTAAAGATCACCGGTGCCCCGGTCCCGTTTGGCGGGGTCAAACAATCCGGTCTTGGCCGCGAAGGATCGCGCCACGGCCTCGAAGAATTTACCGAACTTAAATATGTCTGCGCGGCTTTTGCACCCCAGGCCTAGGGATTGCCGCGCATCCGACCACCGCATTCAAATGGGAGAAGAAAAATGAATGTCATCAAAAACACCACCGCCGATCTGCAAGAAATGGATCGTGCGCATTTCATGCACCCGTCAACCCATATGCGCCAGCATGCAGCAGGCGAAACGCCAAACCGCATCATCAATGGCGGCAAGGGTATCTATATCCATGACACCGAAGGCAAACAGTCGCTTGATGCCTTTGCGGGCCTGTATTGCGTGAATGTCGGCTATGGCCGTACCGAGATTGCCGATGCAATCTACGCCCAAGCCAAAGAACTGGCCTATTACCATACCTATGTCGGGCATGGTAACGAGCCGATCATCCGCCTGTCGGATCGCATCATCAAATCGGCACCCGAAGGCATGCAGCGCGTCTATTACGGCATGTCAGGTTCGGATGCGAATGAAACCAACATCAAGCTGATCTGGTACTACAACAATATTCGCGGCCTGCCGCAGAAGAAAAAGATCATCTCGCGCTGGCGCGGATATCATGGTTCAGGGATCATGACCGGCAGCCTGACCGGCTTGGCTGCCTTCCACAACGCGTTTGATCTTCCACGCGCACCGATCCTTCATACCACTTGCCCGCATCATTACTGGAATGCCGAAGCCGGCGAAACCGAGGCCGAATTTGCCAAACGTTGCGCGGATGACCTTGAAAAAATGATCCTGCGCGAAGGCCCGGAAACCGTTGCGGCCTTTATCGGCGAACCGGTCATGGGTACGGGCGGCATCATCACCCCGCCAGAAGGATATTGGGAAGCCATCCAAAACGTCCTTAACAAATATGATGTGCTTTTGGTTGCGGATGAAGTTGTCACCGCGTTTGGCCGTACCGGCAGCTATTTCGGTTCCCAGCATTACGGCATCAAACCGGATCTGATCACGATTGCCAAAGGTGTCACATCCGGTTATCTGCCGCTGTCAGGTGTGATCATCGGTGAACGCGTCTGGAAAGTTCTGGAACAGGGCTCGGACAAAATGGGCCCGATCGGCCATGGCTGGACCTATTCGGCCCACCCGGTCTGTGCCGCGGCGGCAAACGCCAATCTGGATATCGTCGATGGTGAAAACCTGACCGGTAATTCAGCTGAAACCGGTGGCTATTTCCAGAAACGCCTGCGCGAAACCTTTAACGATCATCCGCTGGTTGGCGAAGCACGTGGGGTTGGCCTGATGGCAGCACTGGAATTCGTTGCCGACAAAACCAAAAAAGAGCGTTTCGATCCGAACGCAAAAATCGGTCCGCGCGTTTCCGCGGCCTGCTTTGAACGTGGCATGATCGCACGTGCCATGCCGCATGGCGATATCCTGGGATTTGCGCCGCCGCTTTGCATCAATAAAGTGGAAATCGACAAGATCATCGACATTGCCAAACAAGCTGTTGATGCCGTTGCAGATGAAGTTGCCGCAGGCAAGTAATTCGACGTCTTTATCCCTTAAAATGACAAAGGCCGGTTTTTGACCGGCCTTTGTTTTTATAACCTCGCAAGAGCGAGATCACGTTTATTGACAGTTGGTTTCGTATTTACCATCTGTGCCTTTGGCCGAGGACACCGTACAACTGGCGGTAACACTGCCAGATGCCGAAACGATATTAAGCTTGATTTCGGCACTGTCCGCGCCATTGGACCACCAAATCGTTCCGGCGGAATCCGAACCTGAAAGGTTGAGATACGGGGTCGCCCCCTTCACTGCCGCAACAATCTGATCATTATCAGCATTGGTAAGGGCAGTCCGTACCGTCACCGCCGCTGTGTCAGGCGACTTTTCGTTCCATTGAGAAGATGACAGCGGCACATCACTTGGGCCCATGACTTCGGCCTGTGCGATGTGGGTTCCACCAATCATCAACACACCAAGAACAAGAATGGAAAGCAGACCATGACATGCTCTGCCCATCCATCCGGATAGTTTAGAAGTCTTCACGGGAATCTCCTTCTTCAAGAGAGTATCAAAAACGCCAACCAACCAGGCTTTACAGATGCAAAAACACCCGCTGTTTCACAAGGTTGATTGGCTTCCAAATTGACGCCCTGTTCTGTGTGTTGTGATATGCATGACCCAACCGCATCAAGGCTTCCCGCCCAAAAGAAAACCCCCGCAAGGCACACCTTGCAGGGGTTTTCTGTCTCTCACATGCCCAAAAGCACGCAATCTAAAATTACATCGAAGTCCCGAACTCTTTACGCAAAGCTTTCAGCACCTCAGCCGTATCACCACCGACTTCTTTGATAAGGCTATCACCAATACCAGCCGATGCCTTTTTAAACGCGGCACGCTGTTCGTCGCTCAAACGGATGACTTTGATATCCGGTTTGGCTTCCTGAATCCGTGCAAGGGCGGCGGAATTTGCTTTTTCCTGGGCTTCATAAATGAAACCATCCAGCTCGGCTTTCACATCCGCCAACAGTTTTTTACGATCATCTGACAGGCCGTCATAGAACCCGGCATTTGATACGATTGTGGTAGTGTATTGCTGCTGACCGGCATAAATCAGGTAATCGGTAACTTCGTAGAATTTTGCACTTTCAATGAAGAAGATCGGGTTGACCTGTGCGTCAATCACGCTGGTCTGAAGGCCCGAATAAACTTCACCCCATGGCAAGGCCACCGGATCCGCACCGAAAGCCTCATAGCTTTCAATCAGGATCGGCGAGGTCATCACACGGAATTTCACACCATCAAATTCGGACGGTTGGGTAACCGGTTTTTTGGTCGTCCAAACCATCTCGCCTTCTGGATACATGGTATAGAGTTTAAGCCCCTTGGACTCAAAATCCTTGGCCATACCATCATAAATCGTCGGGCTGCTTGACAGAACTTCCTTGTTTACCGCGTTATCTTGCGACAGCAGGTAAGGAACACCGAAAACCTGAATTTCAGGAACGAACGTCCCAAGATGGCCCGGCGACGCATTCGAGAATTGAACCGCACCCGCAGCAGTCAGTTCGGTAATATCGTTTTCAGTACCCAACTGGCCATAGGTGTAGATCGTGACTTCGACCTCACCATTGGTCTTTTCCTCGACCAGGCGCTTGAATTCCTGTGCATACAGGTCCTGTACATCGCCCGGGCTTTCTTCATGCGCGAATTTCCATTCTTCGGCGTGGGCGGCTGTCCCGGCAACCGCAAAAATTGCGGCAGCAGACAGGGTTGCCTTGAAGAGCTTGTTCAAACTCATATCGAAGTCTCCCTTATTATGCCGCGACGACCGGGAATAACCCTGGATCGGCGGCGATTGGTTGGCACATTATATGTCATGAACGCGCAAAGTTTTGAAATGTTCCTGCATCAGGTCAATGTTAGTTTTGTATCATGACAAAATAACATTGACGTCTACACATTTACCCCCAGGTCATGTTAGGCTTCTGAAAAATCCAAGGGTGGAAATCAGTAAAATGTGGTTGCCAAATATTGACCTGAGTGGAGACACCGGGCCGAAATACAAGGCTTTGGTCGAAGCGATCATCACCGATATTGAGGCCGGACGCCTGCGGCACGACGTTCGCATGCCCACCCATCGCGAACTGGCCTATCGTCTGCATGTCAGCGTCCAGACCGTCAGTGCCGCCTATAAGGAAGTCGAACGTCAAGGATACCTTCGATCCGAACGTCGGCGTGGTACATTCGTTCAGGCCCGTATAACTGACCGGGCATCATCCTTTATCCTTGATAACCGCCAGCCCGATCTGATTGATCTGTCAATTGTACGCACCGCTTATACCGATTTCCACAATGACCTGTCTCGTCAGATGCATGCCAAGCTTGCCGAAGAAACCCACCACAATTGGATGGAAAGCTGCCGTCCGGTCGCCGGCTTTGAATATCACCGCGAAATCGGCGGGAAATGGCTAGAGTCGATGGGAATTTTCGCAAACCTTCCCAACATCCTGATTACCAATGGCGCAGCACAGGGCATTTTCACCGCCCTTGCAACCGTCGTCCAACCCGATGATGTCGTCCTGACGGAAAGCCTGACGGATCATGGCGTCATCGGCACCGCCAGCATCCTGCGGTTCAAACTGGGGGCCCTTCCGACTGATGATGAAGGCATCCTGCCCGATGCGTTTGAACGTGAATGCCGTGCGCGCCATATCCGGGCACTGGTCGTAACCCCGATCTATACTAATCCAACTAACTGCCTGATGGGACTGGAACGGCGAAAACGAATCGCCGAGATCGCCGAACATTATGGCGTCTACGTCATCGAGGATGATGTCTATCGCCCGTTACTGGAACAAAACCTGCCGCCGATCACAAGCTTCCTGCCGCGTCTGGGTTTCCATGTTTCCAGCCTGACCAAGATTGTCATGCCGGGGCTTCGCACCGGCTTTCTGGTCGTGCCAAAACATCTTTCAATCCGGGCAAGCAGCGTATTGCGCGTTACCGGCTGGATGGGTACCCCCCTTATGGCCGAGATCGGTGCGCGCTGGATTGCCGATGGCACTGTCGATCAGGCTGTCACGGTTCAGCGTGCCCTGATGCGGGAACGCCAGACCCTTGTAGCCGAGGTTCTGGGCGACGCCGTGGTCCGTCATCACCCAACGTCGCTAAGTGCCTGGGTGCGCATTCCACAGCACTGGCAGGAAGAATGGTTTGCCTCTGAACTCAGGAAAAACGGGGTTGCAGTAACCATTTCTGATCCCTTTATGACGGTCAAGGTCCCCCGCCCCAACGCCATTCGCATCTGCATTGGCGGCGCGGTTGATACCCCGTCATTGCATCATGGATTGATGCAAATTCGTCATACAATGGATCAGATGCCTGGTGTGCATGCCTTCGACGTTATGTATTGATTTTTGTGTCATGACAAAAATCTGATTGAACCGTTACAAACCGTTTTTATTCTGACTGTCTGGCGCGAAGCGACGAACGACAAAAAGTGTGGGAGGGAACCATCAACCGCACACAACGTTCAACAAGAATGTCTCGCACGCGCATCATGGAGGTCGTATGTCAGAGTCAACCGGGGAGGCCCCCACGCCGAATGGCGGGGTACTAGCGGTATTAAAACGCCTTGATGACGGTTTGTCCCTCGTCGAGCGTCAATTACTGGGCTGGAGCATTGTGCTCATGGCTGTCAACACAGTCGCCAATGTGATCATGCGTCTGGGTTTCAGTTCGAGCATCTTTTTCTCAGAAGAACTCAATCAGTTCCTAATCATTCTTGTCACATTTGTCGGAATCAGCGAGGCAGCCCGCATGGGGCGTCATATCCGGATGTCGGCGTTTACCGATATGCTTGGCCCTAAATCCAGCAAAGTGATGATGATCATCATTACGCTTGGCACGGCAGCTCTTCTGTTTCTTCTGGCGTGGTATTCAATCGGTTATGTATCATCCCTGATCCAGTCCAATCGCTTAACTCCGGCTCTTCGCATTCCCTATTACTTTACCGTCCTCATCGTGCCCTTTGGCCTTACGGTCACGGGCATTCAGTTCGTATTTGCAGCAGCAACGAACATCTTCAAACCGGGGACGCATCTGTCGTACCAGGTAGAAGATACGTTTTCTGATGCCGACGATCATCATTTGTAAGGGGGGCGGAAAATGGATCTTGGAACCACAATTCTTCTGGTGATGCTTGTTTTGCTTGTCCTTGGCTTCCCGATGATGGTGCCACTGACAACCGCCAGTGTCGTTGCTTTTACTTTTTTCATGCCGATTGACCCGAAAATCCTGATCCAACAGATGGTGACGGGGATTAGTCCGGTGGCCCTGATTGCGGTGCCGATGTTTATCTTTGCCGCTGATATCGTGACAAAGGGGCATACTGCCAACCGCCTGATTGACGTTGCAATGACCTTTGTCGGCCATATGCGCGGCGGCCTTGCGGTTACAACCGCCCTTGGCTGTACTCTATTTGGGGCCGTGTCAGGCTCGACACAGGCCACCGTCGTTGCCATGGGCGGGCCATTGCGCCCCAAAATGCTACAAGCCGGTTATAAAGACAGCTTTGTCATGGCGTTGATTATCAATGCCAGCGACATCGCCTTTCTGATTCCGCCTTCAATTGGCATGATCGTATTTGGCGTGGTCGGCAAAGTCTCGATCGGGGAACTGTTTCTGGCCGGGATTGGACCAGGCATCCTGATCCTGATCATGTTTTCGGCCTACAGCATGTATTACGCCAAAGTTAATAACATCCCGACCATCCCACGGATGAGCTGGTTAGAACGCGGCAAGGCCATCATCAACGCTGGCCCCGCAATCATGTTCCCGGTTCTGATTGTTGGTGGCATCTATCTGGGTTGGGTAAGCCCAACCGAAGTCGCGGCTGTTTCCGTGGTTTATGCCATCATTCTTGAAGTGCTGATTTTCAAGTCCGTAAAATGGTCAGAACTTCTGGAAGTTGCGCGTTCCACCGGCCTGATCACCGCAGTAGTATTCATCTTGGTCGGGGCTGGCACGACATTCTCGTTCGTGATTTCCTTTGCCCAGATCCCTCAGCACGTCATTGCCGCACTAGGGCTGGAGGACGCGAACAGTTATCTTATTCTGGCCGCCATCTGCATCGCGTTCTTTATCGGCTGCATGTTTGTCGATCCGATTGTCGTGATTTTGGTTCTGACACCGATCTTTATGCCGCTGGTCCGTGATGCCGGTCTTGATCCGGTTCTGGTGGGCACGCTTGTCACCCTTCAGGTTGCCATCGGATCGGCTACGCCCCCATTCGGGTGTGATATCTTTACGGCCATCGCAATCTTCAGACGACCTTATTACGAGGTCATCCGAGGAACACCACCCTTTATCTTCATGCTTCTGCTGGCAGCCGTGATCCTGATCCTTGTGCCACAGATTGCACTGTTCCTGCCTAATCTGGCCTTTCATTAAGACCCGACGGGCACATAGAGAACCAAAAACTGCCACCACCGGCAAGCCGGTACGACCAAACCACATACTAAACAAGGGGTACGGGCATTTTGCCCGACCCCGCCAAGGAGTTCAGGACGATGTCCGTTGCCCCCGCGGTCACGCCAGAGCCGGTGGACCTTTCTTATTTACCCGATCCAATCGCGCCTGCCGGGCGGATCGGGTTGATCACGCTTGCCACCGATTTCAACAGCGAGGACGATCTGCGCCGCATCATCCCGGGTGATGTCGGCCTGTTCACCACGCGAATTGAAAATGCCAATCCGGTTACAGTCGAAAACCTGCGCACCATGGCCGATGATTTGCCGCGCGCCGCGCGCACCCTTTTACCCGGGTACGGCGTTGATGTTGCGATTTTTGGCTGCACATCCGGAACGGCGGTTAACGGGTCAGACAAGATCGAACAGCTAATCCATCAGGGAATGCCCGGCGTTGCTGTCACCAATCCCTTGCTGGCATCCGATATCGCATTACGAACAATCGGGGCGCAAAAAATTGCCGTCGTCACCCCCTATATTGCTGATGTCACACAATCTGTGGCCGATCAGTTGATAGCACGCGGATTTACGGTAACGCGCCTGCTGGGCTTCGGGTTGGACAGGGATCTGGATATGACCGCCCTGCCACCAGATGCATTATTGGCGGCAGCCTTACAGGCCAACAGCCCCGATGCAGATGCCGTGTTTATTTCGTGCACCGCAATCCGGGCGGCTGAAATTGCCGAACGCGCCGAAAAACTTCTGGGCAAGCCGGTGATCACCAGCAATCAGGCCCTGATCTGGCACGCGCTGCATCTGATGAAATACGACAAACCGGTCATAGGGTTCGGAACCTTGTTCGACCATGCCCCGCAAACACTGTCATGATCGAGGTCGCCATGAAGGAACCCATCACACTTGGTGATGTGCTTTCTGCCCGCAAAACCATCTCGGGCCACGTGATCCATACGCCATTGCGCCCATCCGCCAGTCTGACGGATAGGATTGGATCACCCGTTTGGCTTAAATGTGAACAGCACCAATATACCGGCAGCTTTAAATTGCGCGGGGCGGCCAATGCCGTTCTGAAGCTGTCACCTGAACAAAAGCAAAAAGGTGTCGTTGGCGTATCAACAGGCAACTACGGCCGCGCACTGGCCTATGCGGCGCGCAATGCCGGGGTGCGGGCCGTCATCTGCATGTCGGAACTTGTGCCCAAAAACAAGGTCGATGGCATCCGCGCCCAAGGCGCAGAAATCTGCATTTCCGGCACGTCACAGGACGAAGCCCAAAAAGAAGTCGACCGCCTGGTCGCTGAACAGGGCATGACCATGCTGCCCCCGTTCGACCATGCAGACATCATCGCCGGTCAAGGCACGCTTGGACTTGAAGTTCTTGAACAACTGCCCGAAGCCAATACGTTATTGGTCCCCTTATCAGGCGGCGGGCTTTTGGCGGGGGTGGCACTAACGGCAAAATCGATCAATCCGGCCATTCGGGTTGTCGGTATTTCGATGGAACGTGGTTGTGCCATGATCACAAGCCTTCAAGAAGGCAAACCAACGGCGGTCAAGGAATTGCCGACACTCGCCGATAGCCTTGGTGGGGGGATTGGCGAAAACAACCAATATACATTCGATATGTGCGCTGATCTGGCCGATGACTTTGTACTGGTCAACGAGGCCCAGATCGCAGACGGCATAAGGGCCGCCTATCACGATGATCAGCAGGTGATCGAAGGATCAGGTGCTGTTGGCATTGCCGCCCTTCGTGCCGGCTTAATCGACAATCCGGGCACCACCGTCGTCCTGACCACCGGCTGTAATATCGATATGAGCCTGCATAAACGCATTATCGGCGGCGAAGACGTCGACCTGATGGCGGAGTAACCCCCATGCCCAAAATCAGAATTCTGACCGAAAGCGAGCTTCGCAACGTTATTGACCTTGATACAGATGTCATTGCCTGCATTGAAAATGCATTTCTGGCATTGGCAACCAAAGACGTGCAGATGCCGCCGATCTTGCGGCTTGATATCGACGATTATAATGGCGAAGTCGACGTCAAAACTGCCTATGTCCCGGGGCTGGACAGTTTTGCTATCAAGATCAGTCCGGGCTTTTTCGACAATCCGAAGCTTGGCCTGCCATCCGTAAATGGTCTGATGAATTTATTCTCGGCAAAGACTGGCCTGCTCGAAGCGGTCCTGCTTGATAACGGTTTTCTGACCGATATCCGAACCGCGGCGGCGGGTGGGGTTGCTGCCAAGCATCTGGCACGCAAGGATGCAAAACATGCCGCAATCTTTGGCGCCGGGGTTCAGGCGACATTACAGCTTAAGGCCCTTAAATTAGTACGCGGCATTACATCAGCCACCATCTGGGCCCGCGACATGGCCAAGGCGGAAATCTGTGCCGCGTCCTGTGCCAGCACGCTTGGCATTTCGGTAACTGCCACGCCCGATGGCCGGGCTGCAGCGCGGGATGCCGATATTATCGTCACCACTACCCCCGCACGCGAACCGGTCCTGTTATCGGACTGGATCAAACCCGGCACCCATATCACCGCCATGGGGTCGGATGCAGAACATAAAAACGAAATCGACCCGGCCCTGATCGGCCGGGCGGATAACTATGTGTGCGACAGCCTTGCGCAATGCCGAGTTCTTGGCGAACTCCATCACGCTATCAAAGCCAAGGTCATTGCCCAAGACCAAATATTTTCAGAACTCGGTCAGGTCATTGCCGGTTCAGCATCGGGACGTCTTTCCGATGATGCAATTACGGTTGCCGATCTGACTGGTACGGGTGTCCAGGACACCGCAATAGCCACCCTCGCCCGGACCCGCTGCGACGCAGCAAAGGCCGGGATCGAGATTACATCTTAATAACAAAGGGAAACAGGGTCAGAAAAAACTGAAACCCCGCCTTTTTTTGGAGGCCTGCGATGAGCCAGGTTGAATTGAATTTCACGCGTGAGGAATATGCCGAGCGTCTGGAAAAAACAAAAAAAGCCATGGTGGAAAAGGGGCTCGATCTTTTGATCGTAACCGATCCGTCAAACATGGCCTGGCTAACCGGCTATGACGGCTGGTCGTTTTATGTTCATCAATGCGTACTTGTCCCGATAGAGGACGACCCGATTTGGTTCGGGCGATCCCAGGATGCCAACGGGGCAAAACGCACGGTCTATATGACCCATGACCGCATCATTCCCTATGCCGATTACTACGTGCAATCGACCACCCATCACCCGATGGATTACCTTTCCGAGGTGATCGAACATCGTGGTTGGGGATCGCGCAAAATCGGCGTGGAAATGGATAACTACTATTTCTCGGCCAAGTGCTTTCTGCAATTACAGACCCATCTGCCCAACGCCAAATTCAGTGATGTCACAGCCTTGGTGAACTGGCAGCGTGCGGTTAAATCCGAGACCGAAATTTTCTATATGCGGCAAGCCGCCCGCATCGTCGAAAACATGCATGAACGTATTTTCGAAGTTGTCGAACCGGGCATGAAGAAAAACGAACTGGTCGCCGAGATTTACCGTTCAGGCATCGTCGGCATTGACGGGATCGGCGGGGATTATCCCGCCATCGTGCCATTGCTGCCATCCGGGGCCGATGCCGGTGCGCCGCATCTGACTTGGGATGACAAACCGATCCCCGGTGATGCCGGAACGTTCTTTGAAATTGCGGGCTGTTACAAACGCTATCATGCGCCGCTATCACGCACCATCTATCTGGGACAGCCCGAACAACGATTCCTTGATGCTGAAAGCGCCCTGATCGAAGGGCTTCAGGCCGGGCTTGAAGCCGCCAAACCGGGTAATGTCTGCGAAGAAATTGCCATTGCCTTCTTTGGCGTGCTGCAAAAATACGGCATCCACAAGGACAGTCGCTGTGGCTATCCGATTGGACTGTCCTATCCACCGGACTGGGGCGAGCGTACCATGAGCCTTCGCCCCGGTGACCGCACCGTGCTTGAACCCGGTATGACGTTCCACTTCATGCCCGGCCTTTGGTTTGATGACTGGGGGATCGAAATCACCGAAAGCATGATGATCACGGAAACCGGCAGCAAGACACTGACCAGCTATCCAAGGCAGCTATTCGTCAAAAACTGACGCAAGCACTGCCGATTAAAATCGCACCGGATATTTAAGATCCGGTGCAAGACCGACACAGCGCGATACCGATGGTCGCGGTATCGCGCATATTGCAAGGAAACGGCCATGACACAGAAATCTCCGATTACGCCAACGATCCCGCTAGATCAGGATGGCGTTCATCACGGCTTTTTAAAACTGCCCTATTCACGTGACGATTCGGCATGGGGCGCGGTCATGATCCCGATCACCGTCATTCGCAACGGTGATGGTCCCACCGCTCTTTTGACCGGTGGCAATCACGGCGATGAATACGAAGGTCTGGTATCTCTATTCAAGCTGGCAGGCAAACTTTCACCGGCTGAAATTACCGGTCGCGTGATTATCCTGCCCGCGATGAATTTCCCGGCATTTTTGAACGCATCGCGCACGTCACCGATTGATGCGGGTAACCTCAACCGCAGTTTTCCGGGCAAGGCCGATGGCACTGTCACCCAAAAGATCGCTGATTACGTTTTCCGCCATCTGGTATCCGAAGCCGATATCGTTCTTGACCTGCATTCAGGCGGCAAAACGCTGGACTTCATTCCGTTTGCTGCGGTTCATGTCCTTGATGACAAGGAACAAGAGGCCCGCTGTGTTGCCGCGATGAAAGCCTTTGCCGCCCCCTATTCGATGATGATGCTGGAACTTGATGCGGTCGGTATGTTCGATACCGTGGTCGAGGAAGCTGGCAAGACCTTTGTCACCACCGAACTTGGCGGCGGAGGATCGACCACCGCAGAACGGGTGGCGATTGCCGACCGCGGGATTCGCAACCTTTTAATCCACGCCGGTATCCTTTCGGACCAACTAGATATCCCCGATGATAGCGGTGTCATGCTTGATATGCCGGATGGCAATTGCTTTGTCGCATCGGTTTCAAGCGGGCTTTACGAACCCTGTGTCGATCTGGGAACGATGGTTAAACGCGGCGATCTGATTGCACGGGTTTATGACGCCCATCGTACCGGCGGCATCCCGACCGAATACAAGGCTCCGCGCGATGGCATTATGGCATGTCGCCATTTCCCCGGCTTGATCAAGACCGGTGATTGTCTGGCTGTCATTGCCGAGGTCATAACAAAATGATCAGGCTTGATGATCAGGATCTGAAAATCCTGCTCACACTGCAACGCGAAGGGCGCATCACCAAGGTCAAGCTGGCCGAGGCGGTGAACCTTTCGCCAAGCCCGTGCTGGGAACGCCTTAAACGCCTTGAGGACCTTGGCGTCATTTCGGGCTATCACGCGCATATCAACCTCGAAATGCTGGCAAAGCCGACCATGGTCCTGACCGAGGTAACATTACGCCATCACCAGCACGAGGATTTCACGACGTTCGAGCGCGCTGTTCAGGACATCCCGGAAATCGTCGAATGTTACGCATTGGGTGGCGGGGTCGATTATATGCTTAAGGTCCTGTGCCGCGATGTTGACAGCTATCAACGCCTGATCGACAGCCTGTTGATTGCCGGTATCGGGATTGACCGTTATTTCACTTATATCGTCACGAAAAAGGTCAAAACCACCGACTTTCCCCCGATAGAAACCCTTCTGGACCCACCGGTCCGCAATCGATAACCATTTGGCTTTGCACGGAAACACCATCAGCGATTAAGCTGATCACCATCCAAATAACACAGAGCAAGGCCAATTGATGATGAAGGATGTGATGGAAAGCTGGCAATTTTGGGCGACAATGGCCGCCTGCTTTGCCGCATTGACCGCGATATTTGCCAAGGTCGGGATTGAAAATATCAATTCCGACTTTGCCACCTTTATCCGTACCGCGATCATTTTCGTGATGGTGTTTGCCATCCTGATGATTGGCGGGCACTGGCAAGACCCGGCAACGGTTTCTGGCAAAACATGGTGGTTCCTGATCCTGTCGGGGCTTGCAACCGGGGCATCCTGGTTGTGTTATTTCCGGGCCCTTAAAATCGGTGAAGCATCCAAAGTCGCCCCCATCGACAAGCTTAGCGTCGTCTTGATTGCCATTTTCGGTGCCGCATTTTTAGGTGAAAAGCTATCGCCGACAAGCTGGATCGGGGTGGTCATGATCGGAAGCGGTGCGGCCCTTATCGCGTGGAAGGGATAGATCACCGTCCAAGCACAGATCCCCCCTCGAGCATGGCACACACCCGGCAGAAGAAATCCCTCAAAAACATCCCAACCAGCAATTAAACTCTAGGGCGAAACAAAGGCAAAAAGCGGCTAAAAAGCCGCAATCCCCTTGATATCGGCCGTAAATTCGCCCGCAGGACCACGTAACCTTCTTGTCAGATAACAAGGAGGTTTCGTGCGTGCCTGCGACTGTACATAACGAGGAACCTGCGGAAAACAACCGCGGAGACCGTATCTTTTTTGCCGCTTTCATGACCGGAATTGCCGCCATCAGCTTTGGGATGGGCGCGTTTATCGTGCTGGCGGAAGTACCGCCCTATCAGTCGATGAAAAACGCTTTCCGCGCCGGAACCGCCCTTTGGGAACAACGCACCAAATATACCGATGTTGAACGGCTTGATTTCTGGGCACCTGCACGCACGGAAAAAACTGGCGTCACCATCCATGATGCCAACAAGACCCAACAAGGTCTGACCCTGTATTCATCCGGTGATGGGCCCCATGCAGTGCTAATCGATATGGATGGCAATGTCGTTCATGAATGGCGCATGCCATTTAGTAAAATTCACGACGAAACATCACCGATCCCGAACCCGCAAAAAGATGGCTTCATGCATTGGCATACGGCCAAGATGGCACCGGATGGCGATCTGATCGTGCAATATACCGCAGCGGGTGATACGCCATATGGCTATGGCATGGCCAAAATCGACCGCAATTCAAAACCGGTCTGGAAATACCTGGGTACGGTGCATCATGATTTTTCGATTGCGCCCGATGGCCGGGTTTATGCCCTGACCCAGGAATTTCGATTTAACAAATATGCCAATCGCAAACAGCTGACCCCGCCGCGTCTGGACGATTTCGCCGTGATCCTGTCGCCTGAGGGCAAGGAAATCAAGCGCGTGTCGATCCTCGATGCGATGATCAATTCCAGCTATGCCAATATGGTTGATTTTGCACCGTATTTTTCCAACGAAGACGTCCTGCATACCAACACAATCCAACTGATCACCGAAGAAACGGCAGCAAACTTTGCCCATGGCAAAGCCGGTGATGTCGTGCTGTCATTTCGTGATCTGGGCATTATTGCTGTTTTGGATATGGACGTCGAAAAAATCGTCTGGGCAACACGCGGGCCTTGGCTGGGCCAGCATGACCCGGATGTATTGCCCAATGGCGATATTCTGCTATTTGACAATCAGGGACAGCTTGCCGATCCCGATGCCGGTCAGTCACGCGTCCTGCAAATTGATCCGAAAACCAATGCGATCACCTGGCAATACAAAGGCACGATTGAGCACAAATTCGACAGTAACATCCGTGCTGACCAACAACGCCTTGCGAACGGCAACACATTAATCACGGAATCGACCGGTGGTCGTTTGCTGGAAGTGACCCCTGACGGCGAAATCGTTTGGGAATACCTCAACCCGGTCCGTCGTGATGATCCGGACAACCCCGGCAAAAAACTGATCCCGATTTTGTCACAGTCCGAGCGCATCAGTGATGACCGTGCGGCCCTGTTTACCGATACCGGTTTTACCCCGCCCTCCAACGATGGAGAACCCCGATGAAATCCAATATGAAAATGCTGTCGCTTGGCACTCTGGCGATTATGGCAGCAACTCTTTTGACTGCAATGCCCGCACAGGCCTATGTCGGTCCCGGTGCTGGACTTAGCCTTCTTTCCGCCCTTTGGGCTGTACTGGCCGCGATTTTTGTTGCTGTTGGTTTCGTTCTTTTGTGGCCAATCCGCAAAATGATGCGCAAACGCAAACGTGCGCGCCAAGCAAAAAGCGAAATGGCCAACACGGCATCGACACCGGTTTCAAACGCCACCGCCGAGCAGCCGAAAGCCTGATCTGGCCAATACCAACGGGAACGACAAAGCATGGGATTACTCGACTGGCCTGCCCCCGCCTTTGACACGTTTGACAGTCTGATGGCCGATGCCATCGGTCCATTTGGCCGCGTCCTTGTCTGGGCGCTGATCTGTGCTGTGATATCAATGCTGCTTTACAAAGCCATGTCACCGCAAACGCGCATCAAGGCAATCAAGGAACGGCTCAAAGAAGCCCGTCTGGCCATGGCCAATGACGATGGCGAGGATTTTGCCGAAGGCATGAAACTGGCCAAGGCACAGCTTGTCCAATCCCTGAAACTGGTTGGCTTTGTTATTGGTCCGGCAGTTGCCGCGTCCCTGCCCGCTCTTGCTCTGATCATCTGGCTGGATGGCCAATATAGCTATAGCTGCCCCGTCCCCGGCCAGCATGTTTCAATCAGTGTACAGCCTGAAAATGCCGCCATCGAACAAGTTGGCATCAATCCGGTAGGATTTCATGACGGTGCTTGCCCCGTTGTGCAGGTTCCCGGCACAACGGATAGTCAAACCTATCTGGTGGCACCAACCGCCGCCATTCCCGTGATCCAGCAAAGGCAATGGTGGAACTTTGTAATTGGCAACCCCGCGGGCTACCTGCCCGATGACGGGCCGGTCACACAGCTTCGTTTCGATCTGCCGACACAGCAAATCATCAATGTGGGCCCGGATTGGGCACGCGGATGGGAACTGACATTTTTCCTTGCCCTTGTTCTGGGATCGCTGGCGATCAAAAAAGGATTTCGCATCGAATGACCGGCCAATTGACGCCCGACCAAACACGCGCTCCAAAGACCAAAACCAGCGGCGAAGCATTTCATGTATCGGGCTGGGATAACTGGCTAAGCGGGCTGATCGCGCGTCATCCCATGCAATGGATCCGGCTTGGCAATTTCGAAACAAAAATAGCCCGCGACGCGATCGAGGATATCAAAATCGAAAAGCCGGTCTTTGTCGCCGGACTTGCCCGATCCGGCAGCACGATCCTTTTGGAAACGCTTGCCCGTCATCAGGATGCAGCAACCCATCGCTATCGCGACTATCCACCTGTTTTCACACCGTATTTCTGGAACAAATTTGTCGACCTTGCGCCAAAGGGCAAGGAAGTCGCCGTTGAACGCACCCATGCAGATGGCATCAATATCACCCCCGAAAGCCCCGAAGCCTTCGAAGAAATGATCTGGATGGCGTTTTTCCGGCATTTACATGATGTCAATGAAAGCAACGTTCTGGATGGCCAGATCAGCAACCCCGCATTTGAACAGTTTTACCGCGATCACATCCGTAAATTGATCCATATCCGTGGCGGCAAACGCTACATTTCCAAGGCTAATTATCTGGTCACGCGGATGGAATATCTGTTGTCGATCTTCCCCGATGCGCGGTTTGTCCTGCCGGTGCGTGATCCATTATGGCATATTGCGTCCCTTGCCAAACAACATGACCTGTTTTGCAAGGGTGAACAGAATAATCCCCGCGCCATCGCCCATATGCAGCGGGTCGGCCATTATGAATTTGGCCTTGATCGCCGCCCGATTAATACCGGCGATGCACACGCCAGCCGTCAGATCATGAAACACTGGAAAGACGGCGAAGAAATCGCCGGATGGGCCCATTACTGGAGCGACCTGCATCATTACATTGCGGATCGCCTGACCGTGAATAAAGCACTTAAGGACGCAACGCTGGTCGTGCGTTACGAAGATTTCATCGCCGACCCGGCAAATCAGTTGCACCGATTGTTTAACCATGTCGATTTGCCCGATGCAGAACCGATCATCAACGAAGTCGCCCCGACCATCCACGCACCGACCTATTACCGCCCGAAATTCAACGACGATGAAATCGACTTAATCCGTGAGGTTACGGCAATTGCAGCCCGTCGGTTCGGATACTGATAATGAAGTTTTGAAACCGACACCGATATTTCGATGATCTGAATTTCAGTCAGGCAACCATCGCAGGGGCAAGGCAAATCCGGTCTTCCGCATAATAGTTTTCAAGAAACACAAAACTGTTTTCAGGGCGCCCAAACAGGTAACCTTGCAACCCCGTCACACCGGAGTCACGCAAAGTTTCCGCCGTCTGTAAATCTTCAACACCCTCGGCAACGACACTGATACCGCTGGAACGGGCATGATTAATCAACCAGCGTGCAAAGCAGTTCTCATCTTGTAAGAATGACGGAGATGAGATCAGCAAACGATCAATCTTGATCCCGTCAAAAGCCGAGAAATTTAAAAGCTTTATCGAATTATTTCCTGCGCCAAAATCATCGACAAGAATGTCGATTTTTTTGTCGCGCAACATATTGATGTTTTCCAGGAAAACGGACGATACCGACTTGTCGCTATGTTCCGTGATTTCAACAATAATGTTCACGGACAATTCCCGAAGACGCAATATATGCCCAATCAGTTCATCGACAAATTTCACGTCGCAGATCGAAAACGGCGATACATTCAGGTTCAACCTGATTTCCTTTTTTACCAATTTCGGCACCGCCTCAATAAGTCTCCTGATTTCCTCAAGCATTAAAATCGCAAGCTTGCTGACAAGATAATGATCTTCGATGCATGAAATTATGGCTTCGACGTCAAACTGTTCCTGCAATTTCGGAAATCTTGAAAGCATTTCGCCGCCAACAATTTCATATGTCACCGGATCGACAATCGGCTGTATGAAGACGCAATAATCACCACTACTTAATGCCCGGTTCACCTTACCGGGGACCATACTTTGCGCCGATGGGAAGGCACGCGGACCTATGATGCTGCCGTCAAGGGCTGCGATCAATTCATCCGTCGAAACCGGTTTCACAAGCACACGTGATACCATTCCCCGGTTCACCGCCCGTCGCAAGACATCCGGCGACACATATCCCGACAACAACAACCTCGGCACATCAGGGGCAATCTTGTGTGCCATCGTCAGGAATTTAATCCCGTCGATATCGGGCATCATCATATCCACGACAATTGCGTGAACCTCGTGACTATGGTTTTCCAGCCATTCAATCCCGGCTTTCGGTGATGTAAAACGCACCACCGTAAAGCGCCCGGAAAGTGACCTGGAAACTGAATTCAAAAGGTTTTCGTCATCGTCTACAAACAGAACAGTCGGAAGAAAGCCGCACCGATCTTGCATTTCGGTTACCTTTGGTAGGATTTCTCTACGAGAAAGATCTTGCCTGATCCCATTTGTTCAAGATGGGGATGGCAATATCACTATGCTACCGATAGGGGCTGTAATAATCGTAACCATGTAATTGCACTATCTGGGTGCCGTTTCGAGTGCCAAATAAAATCGTCTTATGGCTTTCACAATCGGAATGCTTTACCGCACCGCCACTAGCGTTCATACGGCACAAAATTCCGCCTAGCACTCAATGTATGCTAACGAATAAGGGCCTAAGGCCGACAGGCTAGGGTCACAAGACACTAGTGATGATCGCTTTTCCGGCCGGTTGCCATATGCCAAAAATCCCACCCGGCCAGTGCCAAGGTTATGCCAACCATGATGCCAAGATCCCAGCGCGTGACATAGCCAAACAGAATGCCGAGAAAGCCAAAGAACACAATATAGGCAAGAAGCGCCATTGCCTGATCGAGGCGTGATTGCGTCATGATGGAGCTCCTTCGGTTTCAGAATTCGTCACATGGTTCACAAGCCAATGTGCTGTGCGCAACAAGCGCGCATCATCGCCGGGCCGCCCAACCAGTTGCACGCCCATCGGCAACCCGTTTTCCGCCCAAAGCAGTGGCAAGGTTATCGCTGGTGTTCCGCACAAGGTCCAAAGCCCGTTAAACACCGGGTTGCCCGTGGTATCCAAACGCCCGGGGGCTGCCCCCGGTGCCGCCGGTGTGATAATCGCATCACAGCGCCGGAACACTTCATCAAGGGCGACATTGTAAAGATCACGCCAATCAAGGGCCGCAAGGTAATCGCGCGCCAGAACCTTATTGCCTTTATCCATGGCTTCCTGAATTTGCGGTGACAACTGATCGCGCCCACGCTTTTCATAGGCGTAATAACATTTGGCCATTTCGGCCAAATGGATCTGCCCACGCAAGTCCGCCGCATCATCAAATGCCTTGGGCAATGGCGCTTCGAAACATTGCTCGCCCAAAACAGCGGTCAATTCACGAAACGCCATAATGGTATCGTCATCAGCGATTGTATCAAATTGCGGCTGACGAACGAATGCCAGTGTTGGTGTCACCAGTGGTGCCGTCATTGCCGTTGCCAGAAGCCGTGGCGTCGGTTGTGGCGTGGTAGCAACATCGCGCGCATCATAACCAAACAGGATTTCGGCAATCAATGCGGCCCCTTCGATCGACCGGGCGAAGACACCAATGGTATCAAGACTGGGCGATTGGGCCAGAACCCCGGTTCGCGGGATTGCGCCAAATGTTGGCTTAAACCCGACCACCCCACAAAATGATGCAGGTCGAATAACCGATCCACCGGTCTGTGTTCCAACCGCCAACGGAACCATTGCCGCAGCAACCGCCGCCGCCGATCCCGAAGATGACCCACCCGGGGTATGGCTGGTATTGTGCGGATTGCGCGTTTTGGACGGCTGCATAAAGGCCATTTCGGTCGAAACCGTCTTGCCCATAATGATCGCGCCCGCCGCCTTAAGCTTTGCGACGATCACCGCATCCTCGGTCGGAATCCGCCCGGCATCCAAGGGCGTGCCGTTTTCGGTTGGCATATGCGCCGTATCAATGACGTCTTTTAATCCTACCGGCAAACCATGCAACGGCCCAACCGGCATACCCGACTGACGTCGTGCGTCAAGCGCACGAGCCTGTGCAATCACATGATCGCCATCCAGATATGCCCATGCCTGTATTTCCGGCTCCAAGGCCGCAATCCGATCAAGACAGGCTTCGGCATATTCGACAGCACGAACCGCACCGCTTGCCAGCCGGTCACGCAGTTCGACCACATCAAGGGACAGTAATGGGTTGAGTGTCATGAAACCATCCTCCTAACGCGCACCATAGAACAGATCAGGCAGATGGAACACGATCTGCGGGAAGGAATACATCAACACCATGCTGACAACCACCATAAGCAGGAATGGTAGAATTCCCTTGAATATGTCGGTCAGAAGGAGCCCCGGGGGGGCAACCCCCTTAAGATAATAGGCCGACATCGCCATTGGCGGAGTCAGGAACGATGTCTGCAGATTAAGGGCGACAAGAATACCGAAGAACAAAGGATCGATGCCAAACAGAGGCAGCAACGGCAGGAAGATCGGCACAAAGATAATAATGATTTCCGACCATTCCAGCGGCCAACCCAGCAGAAAGATGATCAACTGTGCCAACAACAGGAACTGCAACGGAGTCAGGTCCAGCCCGCCGACAAACTCGGCAATGACATGTTCGCCGCCAAGATACGAGAACACCGACGAGAAGGTATAAGACCCGACAAACAACCAGCAGACCATCGCCGATGTCCGCACTGTCAGATAAACAGATTCCCGCAACCGGTCAAAGGTCAGCGCCCGATAGGCCGCCGCCAAAACCATCCCGCCAAGCGCACCGATTGATGCCGCCTCGGTCGGGGTTGCCAACCCAAACAGGATCGATCCCAGAACCGCAAGGATCAGGAAAGCCAACGGGAAGAAAGACGTCGCCAAAAGCCAAAGAACCTTGGGCAAAGCAACGTCGGGAATTTCATCAGATGTTGGGCGTGGTGCGGATTTGGGCTGCAACATTGCGCGTCCGACGACATAAAGCAGATACAACCCGACCAGTGTCAGCCCCGGCAAAAGTGCGCCAGCATAAAGACGTACAATCGATACGCCCGAGGCCGCCGCATAAACAATCAACATGATCGATGGCGGGATCAAAATGCCCAACGTCCCGCCAGCACAGATAATCCCGGCAGCAAAGCTTTTATCGTAACGCGCCTTAAGCATCGCAGGCAGCGCCAGCATCCCCATCAGGGTCACGACAGCACCGACAATCCCGGTTGCCGTTGCAAACAAGGCACAGGTTACCAACGCGGCAACACCAAGCGACCCCGGAACGTTTTTCGCCGCGACATTCAGTGTGGAAAACAGGCGGTTGACGATATTGGCACGTTCAACGATGTACCCCATGAACAGGAACAGCGGAACGGCGGTCAGCACCTCGTTCGACATCACAGTATATGTCTGGTTAACAAACAGATCGAATATGCGGTTGTTAAACGCGCCTTCGACCCAGGTCATGGCCGATGTCAAACTATCGCTATCTTCGGCCAGCCGGTTAAAGGCACGCCACATGCGCCCCGCGTCAAAATACGCGTAATAACCAAAACCAATCCCCAGCGCCATCAGCGTAAACGCAACGGGAAAGCCAAGGAAAACAAGCATAATAAAGATGCCAAGCATCATTAGGGCGACATGTGCGTCAATCACGTTTGCAGCTCCGTTCAGGACCGGTTATCGCGTGTTTCGAATTGGTTAGTTGTCTTTTGCGACATGCTGCTTCATCAGCAATTCTTCAGTTTCTTCGATGTCGTCATCGGCACCACGCCAATATCCTTCGCGGATACACATGATACAGCGCATGATTTGGGCAATACCCTGAACAAACAGCAAGATACCGGCCGCGACCATGATGGTCTTGAACTGGAAAATCGGAACGCCCGCCGGGCTGTTCACACTGACCTCGCCGTATCCCCAGGAGCGCACCGAATATTTCCAGCCCGACAGAATCAGGGCCGTAACGCCAGGGAAGAAAAAGAAGATGTAAAGCACAAGGTCAACACTTGCCTGCGTCTTTGGCTTCCACAGACGGTAAAGGAAATCGCCCCGAACATGGCCACCACGCGAAAGCGTATAGGCCCCGCCCATCATGAACAGCGAGCCATACATGATAAAGGAAACATCCAGCGACCAGGTCGTCGGTGCGTTGAAAACATAACGCGCCAAAACCTCATAGCTCATCCCCAGCGTCATTAAAATAATGAGCCAGCCAAAAGCCTTGCCAAACCATGCCGAAAGCTTATCTGCGAATTCGATAAAACTGATCATGAAGTCTTTTCCGTTACCGTAGCAACCACCCCGGAAACCGTAGAATGGCACCGGGGTGGCCTTTGCGTCAGACAAACAGAATGAAACCACCGGGTTTCATTACAGTTTCAGTTTGCCCGGGAAGTAGTGGTCATAGGCCAGCTCATAATCCGGCGAATTCATGATTTCATAATAGGTAACGCGCTCAACCCAGGCACGCTGACTATCAAGAACCCTTTTCATGAATGGATCTTCTTCAAGAACCGGAATGAGTTTGTCCCAAGCGTCAAGCTGAGCTGCCAGGATTTCCTTCGGTGTGCGGTGAACCGCAACACCTTCGTCCTTAAGTTTCTGCAGATCGGACGAATAGTTATCCATCGCCAGTGCCGTGTTCGATGTCGATGCGGCCTCAACCCCGTGACGCAGGATTGCCTGAAGATCAGGATCAAGATCTTCCAGCATCGCGCGGTTAAACAGGAATTCAAAGCTTTCCGACGCCTGATGATAAGACGACAGATAGTAGTTTTTCGCGACATCCTGTGCGCCGAAACGCATATCCGATGACGGATTGTTGAATTCGAACGCGTCAATCACGCCGCGTTCCATCGCCGGAACGATTTCACCGCCCGGAAGCTGTGCAACCGACATACCCATTGATTGCAACAAGTCCGCAGCCAGACCAACCGTACGATATTTGAAGCCCTGAATATCGGCAACACTGCCAATGGTTTGCTTGAACCAGCCGAACGGCTGTGCAGGCATCGGGAAGCCAAGAAGCCCGACAACATCAAGTCCCATCACGTCCTGTGTCAGTTCGCGATAAAACTCTTCACCGCCACCGGCATAGAACCAGCTAAGCATGGTGGTTGCAGAACCGCCAAACACCGGTCCGGTACCGAACAGTGACGCAGCCTTGTTCTTGCCATACCAGTAAACCGGCACAGAATGGGCAATATCGATAATGCCATCATTCACGCCATCCAGAACCTGGAATGCGGCGACAACCGCACCGGCTGGCAAAAGGTCGATTTTCAGACGACCACCAGACATGGCTTCGACACGATCAACATATTGCTTGGCAAACGTCATCCAAATGTCGGATGACGGCCAGGATGTCTGCATTTTCAGCACCATCGGTGCGGGCTGTGCATGAACAGCCGGTGCCGCAAACAAGCCAGAGGCCGCGGCGGCAGCACCACCGGCGACAACACCAGTCGCACCTTTGGTAAGGAACGAACGGCGGGACACTTGCTTGGACGTCACGTCTTCAGGCGTAGATATCTTTTTCATTACTTCCTCCCAGAATTATCGCCGAAACCGACAACTTTTTGGCGGAAAATAGGCGATGATTTTCAGCCTTACATAGCCCCTGACCCAATACAAGAAACATCGATTATTGTATCTTCCACCATGTGGAAAACTTCTTTTGGTTGTTCTTTTGGGACGTCGATAAATCGTAAATTATTATTATAATTTTTATTGGTGCAGCCCTTAGGCCACACGATCCTGCGGTTCACCGCCGGAAAACAAGGCATCAAGATTATCAAGCGCCCGAAACCCCATGGCATCGCGCGTTTCCTCGGTTGCTGAACCGATATGAGGCAATAGAAAAACATTTTCCAATGCCGCCAAATCGGGATTCCCACCCGGCTCAGTGCAGAAAACATCCAACCCCGCAGCAAACAGTTTCCCCTGTCTAAGGGCTGCAATCAATGCTGGTTCATCAACCAGATTCCCGCGCGCGGTATTGACCAAAATGGCGCGATCCGGCAGCAGCGCAATCGTCTTTTCATTGATAATACCGGTCGTTGCCGCTGTTGCAGGGCAATGTAGCGACAACACATCGGAAACAGCCAAAAGCCCCTCGACCGTATCGTGAAACACTGCACCCTTTTCCAGATGATCAGGTAACCGGGTCCGATTGTGATAATGGACAGTCATGCCAAAACCGCGCGCGCGGTCTGCGGCCACCTGTCCGACACGCCCCATGCCCAAAACACCGAACCGTTTGCCCGTCACCTGACGGCCAACCATAAAGGCCGGTGACCAGAAATCCCATTTTCCGGCCCGGACCATGGCATCACCTTTGGCCCCGTAACGTGCCGCACCCAACATGCACAACATGTCGATTTCAGCCGTGGCATCCGACAACACATCAGGAGTATTGGTAACAACGATCCCGGCTTTTTTGGCAGCATTCAGATCAACGTGATCAACGCCAACCGAATGATTGGCAATGATCCGCAACCGGTCACCAAGGGCTGCAATAACATCAGCACTGAAATGTTCGGAATGACAGGGAAGAACGGCGTCAACATCCTGACAGCGCGCAATCAATTCATCATGCGAAAAGACGCGATCCTCTTCATTGAGGATCACCTGATAGTCACGCGCAGCCCGCGCTTGAACAACATCGGTCAAACGCCGGGTAATCAGTAGTACTGGCTTGCCTGCCATCGCCTACTCCCTGTCTTCTGCATGATTTGCAGTTTTCTTTATTTTTTTATGAAACACCTTTGCGACATAAACAACAATAGGCGATCAACCCAGCAGGGATGTTTTTTCCACCAGATGGAATACCAGAAAACAACACATCGCACACAAAACCCCGAAGCCCCCGTTTCCGTAACGGCAACCGGCAGGCAACAAAAACAGGCGGCCGATCACAAGGATCGCCGCCCGTCTTTATCTTTTGATGTTTCGATGCATGCCGCCGACTGTTTCTGCCCGCGAGCAGAAACCTAGATGCTGACCCAGACAGCACCGCGCTGGCTGGAACGGACGACGGCCTCGACAAACTTCATGCCTTTGACACCTTCATCGATCCCCGGGATCAGCATTGATGCCGGATCTGCCTTGGTATTGGTAATACGTGCAATCAATTGATCAGCAAAATCGGTATAGAGATTGGCAAAGCCTTCAAGGTAACCTTCGGGATGGCCCGGCGGCACGCGCACACCGTGCAGCCCCGCCGTTCCAATACCGGCCCCGCCGCGCGTCATCAATTCCGGCCGACCGTCAAGGGGGCGGAAATGCAGATGGTTGGGATGTTCCTGCGCCCATTCAATCCCGCCCTTATCGCCATAAACCCGCAATCGCAGGCCATTTTCATGACCGACGGCAATCTGACTGGCCCACAACATGCCACGCGCACCGTTTTCATAACGCAGCAGAATATTGACGTTATCGTCAAGCTTGCGGCCCGGCACAATGGCGTCGATATCAGCACATAATTCCGATATTTCAAGCCCACTGACAAAATTGGCAAGGTTATGGGCATGTGTGCCGATATCCCCCAGCGCCCCGCCCATACCAGCCTTGGCCGGATCGGCGCGCCAATGGGCCTGCTTGTTATCGGTATCTTCGACACGTGTCGCCATCCAGCCCTGCGGATATTCGACCTGCACCAGACGAATATCGCCCAGTTTGCCATCGCGCACCAATTGGCGGGCTTCGCGCACCATCGGATATGCGGTGTAATTATGCGTCAAGGCAAACAAAAGTCCGGTTTCACGCACCTTGTCCGCCAACAATTCGGCTTCTTCGACATTCAAACAAAGCGGTTTGTCACAAATCACATGAATACCGGCATCAAGCATCGCCATGGCGGCGGGAAAATGCAGATGATTTGGTGTCACAATCGCACAGACATTAATGCCATCTTCGCGGGCGGCTTCTTGTTTGGCCATCTCTGCAAAACTGTCATAGGACCGGTCCGGCGCAATAAACAGTTCGGCAGCTGAAGCACGCGCCACATCGGGCTTGGATGACAGAGCACCCGCCACCAATTCGTAGCGGTCATCAAGCCGCGCCGCAATGCGATGTACCGCTCCGATAAACGCCCCTTGCCCGCCGCCAACCATGCCTAGGCGGATGCGCCGTGCCGGTTTATTCGTCTCGCTCATTTTCGTCTCCGTCCTGTCTGGTTCGCCCTGCATCCGATGTGGACCTTAATCAAGGCCCAGCAAACGCCGGTTGGTGGCCTCATCCGTGCCACCATCGGCGAAATCATCAAATGCCTTTTCAGTAACACGAATAATGTGATCGCGAATAAAATCCGCACCTTCACGTGCGCCGTCTTCGGGATGTTTCAACGCGCATTCCCATTCCAGCACAGCCCAACCATCAAAATCAATTGCCGCAAGCTTGGAAAAAATCGCGCCAAAGTCCACCTGCCCGTCTCCAAGCGAACGGAACCGCCCTGCCCGCCCGGCCCAGCTCTGATATCCGGAATAAATGCCCTGTCGCCCGGTCGGATTAAATTCCGCATCCTTAACGTGGAACATCTTGATCCGGTCGGCATAAATATCGATGAAATCAAGGTAATCAAGCTGCTGCAGGACAAAGTGGCTCGGGTCATAAAGAATGTTGCAACGCGGGTGATTTTGAACCCGTTCAAGGAACATCTCGAACGTCACGCCATCAAACAAATCCTCGCCCGGATGAATTTCGTAACACAGGTTCACACCGGATTCTTCCGCCGCATCAAGGATCGGCAGCCAGCGTTTGGCAAGCTCATCAAAGGCTGTTTCAATCAACCCCGCCGGACGTTGGGGCCACGGATAAACATAAGGCCATGCCAACGCACCGGAAAATGTCGCATGATCGGAAATGCCCAAATGGCGCGATGCCTTGATCGCCGCCTTAACCTGATTGACCGCCCATTCCTGTCGTGCCTTCGGGTTACCACGCACCTCGGGGGCTGCAAAACCATCAAACATTTCATCATAGGCGGGATGAACGGCAACCAGTTGCCCCTGAAGATGGGTGGAAAGCTCGGTAATCTCGATCCCGTATTCACCCAGAATACCTTTAACCTCGTCACAATACGTCTTGCTTTCGGCCGCCTTTTCAACATCGAACAGGCGTTTGTCCCAACTGGGGATCTGTACGCCTTTATATCCAAGCGACGACGCCCAACGCCCGATATTGGAAAGGCTGTCAAACGGGGCCTCATCCCCGGTAAATTGGGCAAGAAAAATAGCCGGTCCCTTAAGCGTTCTCATTACAGCCTCGTATGGTTTTTCCGGGTGGTTCGGAAATTATGCACGATAGAATAAGAAGCCCCGCCTCGCCTGACTGACGCGGCGGGGCTCTGTTACTTACGTATGTCGATGCACTTGGCACCAGACACATCCGTCAAACCGCTTAGAACGGCGAATCCGGGAAATAGAAGTTCTTGGCATTTTCCTCGGTCACGACAGTCGCGCCCAGAATATAACGGCCTTCGACCGCGCCATTGGAAACGAACTTCAACACCGTGATATCCATCGCGGTTGCAATCATTGATGGCGGATACAGAACATCAATCGGGGTCAGCTTGTCACCATCCATCACGCGTTTGATGATGTCCTTCATGCCAGCTCCGCCGACGATGAACATTTCATCTGTACGATCCGCCTGTTTGATGGCTTCGATCACGCCAAGCGTAATATCGTCATCCTGCGCCCAGACCGCATCGATTTTCGGAAAGCGTGACAGGAAATCCTGCATGACTTCATAACCGTCATCACGATTCCAATTGGCGTGTTTCATATCAAGGACCTCGATATCCGATCCCTCGATTTCTTTCAGGAAACCTTCAACACGCTCTTCATCCACCACGGTTGGAATGCCGCGTAGAATGACAATCTTGCCTTTGCCATCAAGTCGTTTCTTGATGTATTCACCTGAAACGCGGCCCAGTTCCGGGTTGTTACCCGCAACATAGACATCCTCGATCCCCGGCAGGGAAAGACCACGGTCAACCACGGTCACGAACTTGCCTGCTTGCTTGACCTGCTGAACCGGAACGGTCAGCGGATCGGATTCAAACGGCAAAACCACCAGCGCATCGATATTTTGCACCGACACCAGATCTTCAAGGTCGTTGGCCTGTTCGGTCGCGCCCTTGGCGGTGGCGATGATCACATCGATGTTGGGATATGCTGCCTCGATCCGTTTCTCAGCCTCGGCCGCGTGATAGTTCAAACCACCGGCCCAGCCATGGGTCGCAGCCGGGATTGAAACCCCGATTTTGATCTTTTCCTGTGCCATTGCACTACCGGATGCCAGACCAAGGCCCATAACACAGGCCGCGCCGAGAAACTTTGTAAACGTTTTCATTTAAGCTTCCTCCTGATCAAAAAATGATTCTGTTCGTCATCTTTAAGCCGGACGTTGATCGCCGGTTATTTGCTTTTCTTGCGTCGCCAATCCCCGCGCTGCAGGAAAACGGCAACGATAATGATCAGCCCCTGAACAGCCCCGTTCAGGTAATTACTGATCGCATCGGTAAGGTTTAAAATATTGCCAATCGTGGTCAGCATAATCGCACCGATCACCGTGCCCCATATCCGCCCGTACCCCCCCTTAAGCATGGTACCGCCGATAATCACGGCTGCGATGGCTTCAAGTTCCCAAAGAACACCGGTTGAACTCGATGCCGACCCCAGACGCGGCACATAGATAATCGTCGCAACCGAGACACAAATCCCCTGAATGACATAGGTCATGGTCTTGACCCGGTCGACATGGATCGCGGAATAGCGCGCCACCTGTTCGTTCGAACCAATGGCAAAACATTTGCGCCCGAACGGCGTCATATTCAGCAAAACATACCCGGCAACCGCCACCGCCAGAAACACCAGAACCGGTACCGGAATGCCAAGCAGATCCCCGTAATAAACCGGCCGATACGTCCCGCGTATTTCGAAGTCCAGCGACAACGTCCCACCATCGGCCATATAGGTCACAAGCGAGCGATAAATACCCATGGTACCAAGTGTCACAATAAAGGCTTCGATCTTGCCTTTTGTACTGACCAGACCATTAATCGCCCCGGCGCCAATACCCAAAACAATGCTGAGCACGACACCGATCAAAACGGTTTCAAGCCCCGGCCCCAAGGTTTCAACCAACCCGTTCATCACGACAATCATCGCGCCGGAAATAAAGGCTGCCATCGATCCGACCGACAGATCAATTCCCCCGGCGGTAATCACGAATGTTGCGCCTACGGCAATGATGCCGATAAAGGCCGACCGGGTAAAAATATTGGAAAGGTTGCCGCTGCTCAGGAATGCGTCATTGATCGATGTCCCCAGAATAAACAGCAGAACAAGGGCCAGAAACGGGCCAAGCGCCTTGAAATCGATTGAAAAACGGGACGATGCATTTTGCCCGCTGCGTTCAAGTCCGCTCATGAACAGACACTCCCTCTTGGCCTGAAATTCCTGTCGCATGCCGCATGATTTCATGTTCGTTGCGGTCGTTTCCTTCAAGAATGCCGGTAATGCGCCCCGCCGCCATGACCGCAATACGATCCGACAGACCCAGCATTTCTGGCATTTCCGACGACAGTAAAATGACGGATTTTCCGCGATCGGTCAGATCGCCGATAAAATGATAAATCTGGCTTTTTGTGCCAATATCGATGCCGCGCGTTGGCTCGTCGATAATGACAATATCGGGATCGGTTTCCATGACCTTGGCCAGCAAAAGCTTTTGCTGGTTGCCACCTGAAAAATCACCGACCTTGGCTTTGCGATCCGCCGCCCGGATATCAAAGGCGGCAATTGCCCGCTCAAGAGCGGCTTCTTCGGCTTTGCGATCAAGGATCACACGGCCGAACTTTTCAAGCGCCAACAAAGTCAGGTTTGGCCGCATATCCATATTCAGCAACAACCCGCTGCCTTTACGGTCCTTGGTCAAATAGGCAATGCCGCAATTCTTGGCATCTTGCAGGCTGGAAATCCGGACCGGTTTGCCATTACGCTCAATCACACCCGATGATTTTTCGCGCAGGCCAATGATCGCTTCCATCAATGCCGTTCGCCCCGCACCAACGATCCCGGCGAAACCAAGCACTTCACCCTTGTGAAGATCAAAACTCGCATCGCGCACCTGACCGGCAAGCGATAGATCGCGGACCGAAAGAACAATCGGTGCACTGGTATCAGAAACCCGATCCGGGAACATTTGCGTGATATCGCGCCCAACCATCAAACGCGCCATGTCATCCTTTGTCAGTTCGGCAACCGGCTCGGTAATGATATGGCGGCCATCGCGTAACACGGTGACCCGGTCCGCAATGGCTTTGATTTCATCTAGCTTGTGGGAAATATAAAGGATCGCAACACCCTGCTCGCGCAGGCGCCTGATCTGATCAAACAGGATATCGACCTCGCGCCCGGTCAGAACCGCTGTTGGTTCATCAAGGATCAGGATGTCGGCCTTCTTGCTCAGCGCCTTGGCGATTTCGACCATCTGGCGATCAGATACCGCAAGATCACGGATCCGCGCACGGGGATCAACGTTGCATTGCAATTGGCTCAGCAACCGTTTGGCTTCAGCGCGCATTGCGACTTTATCAAGGAACCAGCCGCGCTTGATCTCGCGGCCCAAAAAGATGTTTTCCTCGACCGTCAATTGCTCGGCCAGATTAAGTTCCTGATGGATCAGGATTACACCATGGGCTTCGCCCACCGCACTATCAGCAAAACTGACATTGGCACCATCAAGGACAAGCTCACCTTCGGTCGGTTGGTGATAACCCGACAGGATTTTAACCAAAGTCGACTTACCTGCGCCGTTTTCCCCCAAAAGCGCATGGACTTCACCAGCTCGCAAATCGATGGAAACATCAAAAAGCACCTGGGCAGGCCCAAAAGATTTGCAAATCTTCCGCCCGGAAAGGCGCAATTCGCCCCCGATACCGGGATCAACGGCATCAACAGCCGTATCCGTCATGAATGTAACCTCCCTCGCGTCGCATTAATGCGATCAACTTTTGATTGCCTTTTGTGTAAACGTTTTCATTATTTATGTAAACCTTTACATTTACAATCTGGTGACCAAAATCACACCACCCGTTATAGGAATTCATTCGGATATCGCGGGGCATCAATGCCGCTAGACAGCCCATCAGCGGCAGAGTAGGAAGAACAATGATCGAAAAAACCGCGACGATTGAAGATGTTGCCGAACATGCCGGGGTATCGATTGCCACCGTCAGCCGCGCATTGCACAAACCGCAAGTCGTTTCCGAAAAAACGCGTAAAAAAGTACAAACCGCCATTGCCGTGACGGGTTACACTGCCAATGTCATGGCGCGAAATCTGCGTCTGAACCGGTCTGGCATGATCCTTTTGCTGGTGCCAGACATCGGAAACCCTTTCTTTTCGGCGATTCTATCGGGCATTGAACAAGGTGCCAGCAAAGCCGGATACAACGTGTTGATTGGCGACACCCAAAACGAACCCGAACGCGAAGCAACCTATGCCGCGTATCTGCGCAGCAATCAGGCAGATGGGATGATCCTGCTGAATGGGCGCCTGCCCGCGCCACTTGCCAACACACCGCGCGGGGTAACACCGCCGGTCGTCATTGCCTGCGAACGCATTCCGGGCTGCAATTTACCGACTGTCATTATCGACAACGAAAAAGCTGCCTATATTGCAACCCGCCATCTGCAGGAATTCGGCCATACACGGATTGCCCATATTGCGGGCCCCGCCAGCAACATCCTGACAACAGATCGCGCCGCGGGCTATCAACGCGCACTCGCAGAAGCAGACATAAAAACCAATTCTTCGCTGGTTTATGGTGCAGACTTTTCAATAGAAGCAGGCATCAAAGCCGCAAGAGCCTTGCTAAACGATGCGCCAAACCGCCCAACCGCATTTTTCTGTGCGTCTGACGGCATGGCCATCGGGGTCATTGTTGCAGCCAAGGAAATCGGCCTGCGCGTGCCCGAAGATATTTCTGTCGTCGGATTTGACGACATTTACCTAGCCGCCAATTACGACCCGCCCCTTACCACCGTGCGCCAACCCCAGCGCCGCCTTGGCGAACAGGCAATATCCCTGTTACTCGCCGGGCTGGATAAAACCGAGACACAGACCGTGCCGACGGAAAATCCGGTGATTGTTCCGACGGAACTGATTGTCCGAAAAAGCTCTGGCCCTTGTCCAACCTGACACTATCAACAGCCTGTCCCCGGCCCTATTCCCCTTGGACAGCCTGCGTAACAGGCAATCATCGGTTGGCGATCTTTTTCCATTCCTCGTAAACTGCCCGGGCGCGGTCTGTATGATCATCGCTTGATTTGGGCTTTTCAGATGCGAATATTTCAAATCGAATACCATTTGGATCACGAATGAACAGACGGCGCGATGTTCCATCATCCTCGTTATGATAAACGACCTTGTTCTGAAACAAATGGTTTTGCCAGGCAATGACATCGCGCGGCGCATCACAACGCAACCCGATATGAAACACCTCATCAGGCATATCAGAGGCATCAGGATAAGGCCCCGTATCAGCAGGCCAGTCAAAAAATGACAGGCGCGTCCCATCGGAAAGCGCAAAGGTAATCAACAGATAATCGCTTTTCCAGGATGGACTGTAACCGCTTTCGGCGTGGACAAGTCTGGCCTTCAAAACACGGGAATAAAAATCATCCGTTGCCGCAAGATCGCGGGTTGGAAAGGCCAAGTGATCGACACGAACGGGTGCAGGCATGGAAGCCTCCTCATTTGTCGCTTGGGACAATGCAATTCACTATAAAACTTAGTCACCACATGCCAAGGGTCAAGTCGTGGGAACCACATCATTTAAGTCGTACGATTATGCAAAAGCCGACATTTAATGATACTGTTACCTGATGTCTTGATCAGCACTTCCATGCGCGATGTTGATACACACTTTGACGCGGCCCAAGTTTCATGAAACCGCAATCTGTTACTGACGACTGTTGATACCCACATAGAATCAAGTCATTAACGGCACTTGGGGCTTAATACGGACATGCCGCAACCGGCCGCGCAAACAACATAAACATGCGTAAAATGGACATAGTGTTGACCACAATGTTCCTCGCTGCTATTGGGGCGCGGCGCATGCGATAAAGATACCAAATGCCGTTGCATCGATGGTGTTAAATACGTTGGCAAAAATCGGACTTGAACGCCGAATTTTCGGGGAATGTTTACCGGTCAACGGACGTTTTCCGCATTGTCTTTTCGGTCCCTGAAAAACAGGGCCCTTGGTCAAGGAACCAGAACACGATGGCGCATACGCCCTATTATCTGATCGATAAATCGAAACTTCTGCGCAACATGGAAAAGATCGCCTATGTGCGCGAACATTCCGGCGCAAAGGCGTTGCTGGCATTGAAATGTTTTGCGACCTGGTCAGTCTTTGATTTCATGTCGGACTATATGGATGGCACGACGTCATCGTCACTTTACGAAGTGAAACTTGGCCGCGCCAAATTCGGCAAGGAAACCCATGCCTATAGCGTCGCTTATTCCGATGACGAAATCAAAGAAGTCATCGAAAACGCCGACAAGATCATTTTCAATTCTATCAGTCAGCTGACCCGCTTTGCCGATGCCGCATCGGGTATTGTGCGCGGTCTTCGCCTTAACCCACAGGTTTCGACATCGAGCTTTGATCTGGCCGATCCGGCACGCCCGTTTTCACGCCTTGGCGAATGGGACGTTGCCAAGGTCGAAGCCGTCATGGATCGCATTTCCGGCTTTATGATTCACAATAACTGTGAAAACAGCGATTTCGACCTGTTTGATAAAATGCTGACCGATATCGAAGACAAATTCGGATCGCTGCTATCGCGTGTTGAATGGGTCAGTCTGGGCGGCGGCATCCATTTCACCGGCGAAAACTATCCGCTTGATAAATTCTGTGCCCGCCTGCGTGCATTTTCAGAAAAATATGGCGTTCAGGTTTATCTGGAACCGGGCGAAGCCTCGATCACCAAAAGCACAACGCTTGAGGTTACAGTCCTTGATACCCTGTTTAATGGCAAAAACCTTGCCATCGTTGATAGCTCGATCGAAGCCCATATGCTTGATCTGCTGATTTATCGCGAACCGGCAAAAATTGAACCGAACACGGGCAATCATCCCTATATGATCTGTGGCAAATCCTGTCTTGCCGGTGATGTTTTTGGCGAGTTTTCATTCGAGAACGCGATCAAGGTCGGTGACCGGATTTCGATCCAGGATGCGGCCGGATATACCATGGTCAAAAAGAACTGGTTTAACGGTGTTGGCATGCCGTCCATTGTGATCAAGGAACTAGATGGCAGCGAACGCGTTATTCGTGAATTCACTTTCGACGACTATGTATCGAGCCTTTCCTAACAAAGGCACTTTGGGTTTCATCTATTCAAAAAAGGGAGTTTTTGGCCCGAAATGAAGAAGAACGTTCTGATTATCGGCGCAGGTGGCGTCGCACAGGTGGTCGCGCATAAATGTGCACAGTATAATGATGTGCTTGGCGATATCCATATTGCGTCGCGCACGGCGGAAAAATGCCAAAACATTATCGACAGCATCCATGAAAAGAAAAGCCTGAAAAACCCAGGCATTCTTGAAGGTCACGCGCTTGACGCGACCGATGTCGATGCCACGGCTGCATTGATCAAAAAGACCGGTTGCGAAATCGTCATTAATGTTGGTTCGCCCTTCGTCAATATGCCGGTTATGTCGGCATGTATCAAAACCGGTGTCGCCTATCTTGATACCGCCATCCACGAAGAGCAGGATAAAATCTGCGAAACGCCACCATGGTATGCGAACTATGAGTGGAAGCGCCGCGAAGAATGCGAAAAAGCCGGGATCACCGCGATCCTTGGCATCGGTTTTGATCCGGGTGTTGTGAATGCCTATGCCAAGCTGGCCGTCGAAGACTATTTCGACAAAATTGACTCGATTGACATCATCGATATCAATGCCGGTAGCCATGGCAAATATTTTGCCACCAATTTCGACCCGGAAATCAATTTCCGCGAATTCACCGGCACGGTCTATTCCTGGCAAGACAGTGAATGGAAATCGAACAAGATGTTCGAGATCAAAAAAGTCTGGGACATGCCGATCGTTGGTGAAAGCCAGACCTTCATGACCGGCCATGACGAGGTTCACTCTCTATCGCAGAACCTTGATGTGCCCAATGTTCGTTTCTGGATGGGCTTTGGTGATCACTACGTCAATGTGTTCACGGTTCTAAACAGCATTGGTCTTCTTTCTGAAAAACCCGTCACCACGGCCGAGGGACTTGAAGTCGTACCGCTTAAGGTCGTAAAGGCCTGCCTGCCCGACCCAAGCTCGCTGGCACCAAATTACACCGGCAAAACCTGCATCGGTGATTTGGTCAAGGGCACCAAGGACGGCAAGGAAACCGAGGTCCTGATCTATAACGTTGCGGATCACAAGGATGCCTATAACGAAGTCGGCAGCCAAGGCATTTCCTATACCGCTGGTGTGCCGCCGGTTGCGGCCGCCATGTTGATCGCAACTGGCGAATGGGATGTTAAAAAGATGGCCAATGTCGAAGACTTGCCATCCAAACCGTTCCTGAACCTTTTGAACGGCATGGGTCTTCCGACCCGCATCAAAGATGCCAACGGCGACCGGGCGCTTGATTTCGCGTAAATCGCGACCCCATGCGATCCAATGACAAACGGCGGGCATGATGCCCGCCGTTTTTATTTAAGCGATCCCAGAACCGCCAGACTTTCATACCGCTTGATATAAGGTTCGTGAAACACGCGCTCGACGAACTCGCTGTATTCATCCATATCGGCAACCTGAATGCGCAAAACAAAATCATGCGCCCCGGTCACGTGATGGCACTGGACGACTTCAGGCATTTTGGCGAAGGCCTCGCGCATCAGGATATAACGATCCGGTCGGTCACGTTCCATGGTCAGCAACACAATGATCATCATGCGCTTGCCAAATGCTTTGGGGGAAACGACGGCAACATCGCGTTCAATCACGCCCGTTTCACGCAGGCGCTGCACACGGCGCAAACATGCGGCCGATGACAATCCCACCTGTGTCGACAGCTCGCTCCCGGTCAGGCGGCTGTTTTCCTGCAGAAGTTCCAGCAGGCGATAATCGAATTTATCAAGTTCGGTCAAAATTCCCCCAGCCGCAAATCTGCATTAATCACGTCCCCCGCACAATGACCGAAGCGGTCCGAGAAGAAAAATCGTTTTTACGTAAAATTTGCGGAAATTTCGCACGCATTTACGATCTTTGCGCACCGAAGTCATTTGATGCGGGCTAATTTCAACCTGTGTTCGGAAGTGATTTCGGACCCTCATTAGAAAAAGCAAACTAGCGAGCCAGCATCATGTCAGCACAAATCACGACACACTCCCTCGTCGCCACCACCAATGCTGCGCCGACGTCAAAATCGGCATTCGGCGCAGTTGTCTGGCGCTGGCTCGTCCTTTCTGCGCAGCATGTGGCAAAGCGTCACAAGATCGCACGTGACACCGCATGGCTTCGCGAAAGCCCGGAATTTGTCCTTAGGGATGTTGGACTTGACCGCAACATGGTCGAACGGGCCTGTCTGACGGGCAAAGCATCATCAAACGACTAGGACTGGAATCTGACTACACAGATCCCCTAGTGCGGACAAAGATCAGGATGGGCGCGTGCAAACGCGTCCATCGCAAGGCAACGTTCGGCAATGCGATTAACCGCATTAAGCCCGCCAATATCAACGCCCCACCGTTTGGCATTGAAAACCTGTGGTATCAAACAGATATCGGCCATTGACGGCCGATCTCCGTGGCAAAAACCACCGGAATTGGCGGGATCAAGAAGCCGCTCGAATGCATTAAGCCCCTCGGCGATATATTTCCGCATCCACGCCAAACGTATTTCCGTCGGATCATCACCGTGCGCCTCGGCCATCTTCATCACATTGCCGACCACGCCCAGATTGCAAACAGGGTGAATATCCATCGCAATCACATGCGACAATGCACGTACATGCTGCCTTCCCACCGCATCTTTGGGCAGAAAACCCGCCTCTTTTTGGGTTTCATCCAGATATTCGATGATCGCCAATGACTGGGTTAACAAAACCCCGTCGATCTGAAGAGCCGGCACCAATCCTTGCGGATTGCGTTCCCGGAACTCAGGGGATTTATGCATCCCTGCCACAAGATCAATCGGCTCGGTCCGATACGGGATGCCCAAAAGGCAAAGCGCGATCCGAACCCGATAGGATGCCGATGACCGCCAATAGTCATATAATATGACTTCATTCATGGCCATTTATTCCGCGCGATTATATTGTATGACTTTTTGATCGATGGCCCCGAAAATCGACTGACCATCACCGTCCAGCATCTCAATCCGGACCTGATCACCAAACTGCATAAACGGCGTTTCAGGTTTGCCGTTTTCAATGGTTTCAATCATACGGATTTCCGCAATACAGGAATATCCCGCACCGCCCTGATCAACCGGTTTGCCCGCAGCACCATCAAGTTTGTTGGAAACCGTCCCCGACCCGATGATTGACCCGGCACATAGCGGACGGGTTTTTGCCGCATGGGCAACCAATTGGGCAAAATCGAACGTCATATCGACACCGGCATTGGCGCGCCCAAATGGCTTGCCATTCAAATCAACACAAAGGGGCAAGTGGACTTTTCCCCCGTCCCAAGCATCGCCCAATTCGTCGGGCGTGACCGCGACTGGCGAAAAAGCCGAAGACGGCTTGGACTGGAAAAAGCCAAACCCCTTGGCCAGTTCGCCCGGTATGAGGCCGCGCAACGAAACATCATTGACCAACATAATCAGACGAATACCATCACGGGCCTGTTCAAGGCTGGCCCCCATAGGGATATCACCGGTAATCACCGCGATTTCGCCTTCCATATCGATACCCCATGCCGTATCGGCCAGACGGATATCGTCACGCGGACCAAGGAAACTGTCCGATCCACCCTGATACATCAGCGGATCGGTCCAGAACGTTTCCGGCATTTCCGCACCGCGTGCCTTGCGCACAAGTTCAACATGATTGACATAGGCAGACCCATCCGCCCACTGAAACGCACGCGGCAGCGGCGAATGCAGCTTTGTCGCGTCCAATTTCATAAGCGTTGCAACAGTCGATCCAGCGGCGATTTCAGCGGCCAACTCGGTCAGACGCGGTTCAATAACGCCCCAGTTATCAAGAGCTGCTTGCAGGGTCAGCGCAATCGCGCTGGCATCGACGTAATGCGAAAGATCGCCTGTCACCAGAATAAGCTGTCCGTCACGGGTGCCGTTTTTAAGGGTTGCGAGTTTCATCGGTTTTTATGCCTTCTGCATTCTTGTCGTTAAGTCCTGGAAGTCGTGCTTTTATTAGCCGCCCTTTACGGGCGGCCTTCTGGGGTTCCGTCAAACTTGCGTTCCAGCCTGTCCCAGCATTCGAGGTAGTCATCCTGAAGAGTTTCAAGCTCGGCGGCGAATTTCGTCAATTGCTGGGGAAACTGCGTCTCGAACATAAAGGCCATGGTACCATCAAGTTTCTGCGGCCCAAGATTGCTATTTGAGGCTTTTTCAAAGCCGAACGCATCCGGACCATGGGCCAGCATCATATTATGCAGGCTCATACCACCGGGAACGAAGCCTTCTTCCTTGGCGTCATATTGACCGCAGATCAGGCCCATGAATTCCGACATGATATTGCGATGATACCAAGGGGGCCGGAATGTGTTTTCCGCCACCATCCAGCGCGGTGGGAAAATCACGAAATCAATATTCGCGGTTCCGGCTTCCCCCGATGGGGCGGTTAAAACCGTAAAGATTGACGGATCAGGATGGTCAAACAGGATCGCCCCAACCGGTGAAAACGTGCGCAGGTCATATTTGAACGGCGTGTAATTGCCGTGCCATGCCACAACGTCCAGCGGCGAATGACCAATGCCGGTTTCATGGAACTGCCCGCACCATTTGATCAGAATGCGACACGGGGTTTCCTTGTCCTCATAAGCCGCGACCGGCGTTTTGAAATCGCGCGGATTTGCAAGACAGTTGGCCCCGATTGGCCCCCGTTCTGGCAGGGTGAATTTTGCGCCGTAATTTTCACAAACATAACCACGCGCACCGCCGTCAATCCCGGCCTTGGTGATCGCGACCTTAAACATCATGCCACGTGGGATCAGGGCAATTTCAAGCGGCTCAACATCCATGATGCCAAGCTCTGTAAAGATACGAAGTGTGCCACTTTCAGGCACGATCAGCATCTCGCCATCGGCGTTAAAGAAATAATCGTCCACCATGTCGGTGTTACAGACATAGACATGGCTTGCCATGCCCGTCAGGGTCATGGCATCGCCCGCCGTGGTAATGGTCCGCATACCCGATATGAAATCAGTCGGGTTACTTGGCATCGGCACCGGGTCCCAGCGCAACTGACCAAGTGCCAAACTGTGATCATTCACGCAAGGTGCCGTTTTCCATTCCGGCAGGGCAAAGGATTTAAACCGGCCATTATGACGCACACTGGGTCGCATACGATAAAGCCAGGACCGTTCATTGGTGCCACGTGGCGCGGTAAAAGGTGACCCTGAAAGCTGTTCGGCATAAAGGCCATAGGCACATTTCTGCGGGCTATTTTGCCCCTGTGGCAGGGCACCGGGCAGGCTTTCGGTTTCAAAATCATTGCCGAAACCGGGCATGTAACGCAAATCGCCCGCAAGGCTGTTCTCAGCGGTTCTGGTGGTAACAATGTGATCTGTCATTGCCTTTTTCCTTACAATCCCTCATATAGTTACATTCGTAACTATAATTTTTGTAACTATCAAACAGCCTTTTAAAACCATGAAATCTGAATTCGATTTACACAGCTTTCTGCCGTTTTTAATGCATCACGCCAGCGAGAAGATCAGCCTTGGTTTTCGCGATATCTATCGCGACCGATACCGTATGACCCGATCCGAATGGCGCGTCCTGGCGACCCTTGGCCAATATGGCGCACTGACGGCGACTGAAATCATTGCCCATACGGGCCTGCATAAAACCAAAGTATCGCGCGCTGTTTTTTCCATCGAACAACGCCGCTGGCTGAAGCGTGGCCAGGATGAAAATGACAAGCGCATCCATCGGCTTGAACTGACATCACAGGGCAATTCCGCCTTTAATGCACTCTGTGACGCGGGTGCTGCCTATAACCAAAAAGTTCATGATTTTCTGGGCGCAGATGATTTCAAACGTCTTTCCGGCCTCCTGGAAAAGCTGAACGATCTTTAAGGCCGAGATTGTCAGCCTTATCGTCTTCATCGCGCGGCTTTCCGCCCCAACTTTGGGTGAAATCGGCAATCGCGCGCAGAAAAACGTCAAAGGCCGGTTGGCCGGGCTGAAAGTAATTTTCCCTGGGATTCATCAGCGTGACACAGCACGCCACCGCCCCGTCCAGATTGTAAACCGGCGCACTGATTGCCGATAAACCCGGCACAATATCGCCTTCAATCACAGCCGCACCACGTTCGCGGGTTTCGACAATCAAACGATCCACCGTTGCATCATCCCAATGCAGAATATCCTGTTCTGCGCGAATGACATGCTCGATCGCGTTATGGGGCATGGTCGATAAAAACGCTTGGCCCGTGGCAGACCGCAATAACGGCATCACGGTGCCAAGCCCCATGGTCGATATGATCGGCGGACCGCCATGCTCGGTCCGGATCAGAACCGGTCCGCGTTCGCCCCAAATCGCCAAATGCCCCGATGATCGCAACTCAATCGCCAGATTGCGCAAAAGTCGCCCGGCCCGCATGACAACATCATTGCGTTCAATTGCCGAAATTCCCATTCGCAAGGCCATCGGCCCCAAACCATAAAGCCCGGTCAGGTCATCCTGCCAGGCAAGACCTATGCGCACCAAACTGGCGAGATAGCGATGCACCTTGGCGGGTGGCATACCCACCGCCGCCGCCAAATCCTTAAGCGGCACCGGAAATTTGAAATCACATAATGCGGCAATAATAACGCCGCTGACCTCAACCGATTGGATGCCTTTGCGCGTATCCGCAACATCAACCGCATCAGTGATATCGGAGCCATCACTGCCTACTGAAGGATTCTTTGATGGGGCTCTAACCAAAATTAACCTGCATAAATTTCATATTGCGTAATTCATTATATATATCATAATTATAATTCAAAAGAAAAATTGCTTCAACATCGGATCAAAAGCCACCGATCAGATGCGCCCTCGTTTGCCGCATCGCACCAACAGGACCGACCACGGTCACAATACGTCATTAAACCGACATCCGAAATCAAGGGGCATCCTTGGCCCCGAACCAAACGTCAAACCAATGATCAAAAAAAACAGGTAGAGGAACGTGAAATCCATGAAATTTCGTAAAACGCTAATAGGTCTTTTGGCCGGGGCAACAATTCTGACAAGTGCGGGCATTGCCCAAGCTGCCGAGATCACGCTTAAAGTCAGCCATTATCTGCCACCAAGCCACGGATTCCAGAAAGACTTCCTTGAAAACTGGGGCAAGGAACTTTCGGAAAAGACCAATGGCAAGGTTGAAGTCAAAGTCTTTGACGCAACATCCGCCTTTGGCAAGATCGACCGCCAAGCCGATCAGGTTCGTGCGGGTGTGATGGACATGGCTGTTGGTCTGAACGGCATCCCGCGCGACCGTTATCCGGCCGCCTCGGTTATTGAAATGCCATTCCTTGTGAAATATGCCGATTCCGGGTCAGAAACCCTGTGGCAACTTTACAAAGAAGGCCTTCTGGGCAGTGATTATAACGACTTCAAAGTGCTTGGCTTGTTCACCCACGAAGGCGGCCTGATCCATACGCTTGATACGCCGGTTCGTTCGCTCGAAGACCTTAAAGGCCTTCGCCTCAGAACGCCAAGCCCGGCGGTTTCGGCAATGCTTGAATCCTTTGGCGCGTCGCCGGTTGGCCTGCCACCCTCGGCCATTTATGAAAACCTGCAAAAGGGTAATATCGAAGGTCTGGTAACGACCTGGGATCTGGTCAATGCGGTCAAAGCCAACGAACTTTTGAAATATCATACCGATGCAGCGGCCTATACCGCCGGGTTCTATTTCGTGATGAACCAGAAGAAATATGACAGCCTGCCCGAAGATGTCCGTGCCGCAATTGACGAAATTTCCGGCGATACGCTGGTTGGAAAATTCGGTGATTGGTGGAACAAATGGGAAGCCGCTGGCAAAGCCAATGCCCAAAAGCATGGCAATGAAATCATCGAAATCGACGATGCGACCCGCGCAAAATGGCAGGCATCTGTCCAGCCAATGATTGCAGAATACCTTGACGGTCTAAAGGACAAAGGCGTTACCGATCCCGACGCGATTTACAAACGCGCACAGGAATTGGTCGCCGAATTTGACGCCAAATATCACGCTAGCGACAAATGACCCAACGGGCTGAAAAATCGGATGGATCGCGGCTTTATGCCGCGGTTCACCAGCTTGACCGATTTATGAACAGACTGACCGACATTCTGGCATTTATCGGAATGGCGGCCCTGATCGGGGCAATCGGCATTGTAGTTGTCGATATTATCTGGCGGCGGATTGGCGGGCAATCATTGGTCGGCGCGGTTGATCTGACACAGTTCTGCGTGATGGCAGCAGCATCATGGGCGATCCCCTATGCCTTTAGCGCACATGCCCATGTTACCGTCGATTTGATCGGCAAGAACCGGTTTCGCGCCATTTTCGGGATTATCGACACATTGATACCGTTTCTATGCGCGGGCTTGATGGCATTCTTGCTGTATCTGTCCTGGGGACGGGCGATGGAACAATGGAATTACGGTGACGTTTCGCAGAACCTTGCGATCCCGATGATCCTGTTCTGGGGTTTCCTGCTGAGCGGCATGGCGATATCGACACTGGTGTGTCTGGTGCATTTTCTTAAAACGCTTTTAACGAACGAGAATACCTGATGGCGACGGAATGGGCAGGATTAATCGGGTTTGTTGCCGCCTTGGCGCTGGCCCTGCTGCGTGTGCCGGTCGCAGTTGCAATGGCGGTTGTCGGCATTGGCGGAACCCTACTTTCAACCGATTGGATGTCAGCAAGCTATGTGATGGCCAGCCTGCCGTTCGAAGCAATCTTTCCCTATGGCCTTTCGGTTGTACCGCTGTTCATTTTCATGGGGGTCTTTGCGTCCCATTCTGGCCTGTCGGGCAATCTGTTTTGCGGGATTACCGCCTTTTCCGGACACCGTCCGGGCGGATTGGCCGCATCAAGTATCGGGGCAAGTGCTGTATTTGGGGCGATTTGCGGATCGTCACTGGCAACTTGCGCCACCATGGGGCGCGTTGCACTTCCTGAAATGCGCGAACGTGGATACGCAAAAAGTCTGGCCGGAGCATCGATTGCTGCGGGCGGAACGTTGGGCGTTCTGATCCCGCCATCGATCCTTCTTGTGATCTATGCCTTGATGACCGAACAATCGATTGGCGCCCTGTTTGCCGGGGCAATGATCCCGGGGCTTTTGGCGACAGTGCTTTATATCACGTCCATTCGCCTGCAGGTCATGCGCAACCCGTCATTGGCCCCGGTCAGCGACTATGTGCCTTGGTCCAAACGCTGGGGGGCGTTGCTGCGCATGTGGGACGCCATTGTTTTGATCGTGCTGGTCATCGGTGGCATTTATGCCGGGCTGTTTTCCCCGACAGAGGCCGCCGCCGTTGGGGCCGGTGGTGCACTTTTGTTTGCCTTCCTTCGCAAACGGCTAAGCTGGTCTGTTTTGCGGAGCGGTATTCGCGAAACGGCGGGCATGACCGGGATGATCTTCCTGATCCTGATCGGGGCGTCACTTTTCAACTTTTTCATCGAAACCAGTGGCCTGACCCAAACACTCGTCGACTGGATTACCACCCGTGGCTATTCACCGCTTACGGTGCTTATCGCCCTTTTGGTGTTTTATGTCGTACTTGGATGTTTCATGGACAGCCTGTCAATGATCCTGCTGACTGTGGTGCCGGCATTCAATGTCATTACAGGGGTTGGATATGATCCGGTATGGTTCGGTGTCGTTTTGGTATCGGTCGTTGAAATCGGCTTAATTACCCCACCGATCGGGATGAACCTGTTTATCATTCAGGGCGTATCATCGGACATGACAATCACCACCCTGTCGCGTGGTATTTTGCCATTTTTGGCTGCCGATTTTATACGTTTAATTCTGATGGTTGCCATTCCCGGTCTGGTACTTTGGCTGCCGCATCTTTTGGGGTTTGGTGCTTACTGACCATCATAAACAGGCCCAGCTCAAACAGCCCGGAACAGCATCATCTGTTCCGGGCTGTTTTGTTCGCCAATTGCGTCAACCGCTATTCGGCGGCATCGACTTTCAACACACCCCGGCGAATCTGGTCTTCTTCGATGCTTTCAAACAACGCACGGAAATTACCTTCACCAAAGCCTTCGTCGCCTTTGCGCTGAATGAATTCAAAAAAGATCGGGCCGATCACCGTTTTGGAGAATATCTGAAGCAGAATCTTGGTCATGCCACCGTCAACAACGCCTTCGCCATCGATCAAAATGCCATGCCTTTTCATCCGCTCAATCGGTTCATCATGCCCATGAACACGGTCGCGGGATTTTTCATAATAGGTATCAGGTGGGCCGGGCATAAATTTCAAATCATTGGCGGCAAGCTTGTCCGTGGCATCATAGATGCCATCGGTACCGACCGCGATATGCTGAATGCCTTCGCCGTTATATTTGCGTAAGTATTCCTCGATCTGACTTTTATCGTCAGTCGACTCATTTAACGGGATACGGATTTTACCGCAGGGCGACGTGATTGCCCGGCTAACCAACCCGGTAATTTTACCGGCGATGTCAAAGAAATGGATTTGTTTGAAATTGAATAGATCACGATAGAAATCCCACCATTTATCCATATTGCCGCGATAAACGTTGTGGGTCAGGTGATCCAGATAATAGAAACCGACGCCTTCGGGCCTCGGATCGCGTTCACCCAACCAATCGAATTCCGCGTCATAGGCCGAACCTGTTTCACCGTAAGTATCAATGAAATACAAAAGTGACCCGCCAATACCGACAACCGCAGGAACATCAAGAACCTTGTCATTGCCAAGATAAGGTTCTGCGCCCTTGGACACGGCATGATCAAAAGCATGTTTGGCATCAACAACACGCCACGCCATCGACGGCGCACAAGGGCCGTGCTGTGCAACAAACCGCATGCCGTGTGACCCGGTTTCCGCATTCAGGACATAGTTGATATCCCCCTGACGCCAGATCGTGATATTTTTCAATTTGTGCTTCGCAACCGGGACATATCCCATGCGCGTAAACAGAATTTCCAGTTTGCCAGCTTCTTCATGGGCAAACTCGACAAATTCGAAACCATCCGTTCCGGCGGGGTTATCGGCGGTGATGGTGGCACGGGGGGCGCCATGCGGGAACGGTCCCATCGAAGTCTCCTTGATCCGAATTAGAACAATTATTGTTATGTTCCATGTTGCGCCAAACCGGGCGCAATGTGCGTGCATTCAAGGTTGATTTCCCGTAACTCATACACATATCATGCAACAAATAATCAAATGGTGCATGAATGACGCAATTGGACAAACTTGATCTGAAATTGCTTGCGGAATTACAGCGTGATGGACGACTGACCAATAATGATTTGTCCGAACGCATCGCTTTGTCACCGTCGCAATGCTCGCGCCGCCGCGCCCGGCTAGAGGCCGATGGCTTCATCCGTGGATACCGTGCCGATATCGACCGTCAAAAGATGGGGCTTGGCCTGATGGTGGTGATTTCGGTGACACTTGCAACGCATAACCGTGACAACGCCAAACGGTTTTCCGATTTGCTGGCGAATTTGCCCGAAGTTCTAGAAGCTTATTCACTAACCGGAGAAATGGATTATCACCTGAAGGTGGTGACCAAAGACTTGGCCGCGCTATCGCATTTCGTCAACGAGGTTTTGCTACCCCACGATTCGGTGCAGCATGTCAAAACATCGATTGTTTTGAACGTCCTAAAAGACTTTGAAGGGCTCGCCATCAAAGCGCATTAACGTTGCGCCCAGTTCGGCCAAACGACGCGTTCCTTCGGCCAAATCAAACACCGCCAGCAACCCGTTCTGATAATCGACCAATATCAGCGACCGGCCATCCGGGGTCACGGCAATATTACGCACCCCGCCACCAGAACTATCGCCCTGACCCGGACTTCCCAATGTGCGACCAAAGATCAGATTCCCGTTCTTGGGATCGCGATGCCACAAATCGATCAGATCGCCCCCACGCCCCGATACAAACACCCGATCCCCGCCCGCCGAAATCGCCACACCAAAGGCCCCGCCGGTCACCCGGCCATTGCGCAGGCGATCTTCGCTGCCACGGTCAAACACAAGTTTTCCGGATGCAGCGTCGCGATGGAAAACACATAAATCCCCGCGCCCATGCCCGACGACCAACACGGACAGGCCGTCAGACGACACCGCAACATCCTCGGTCCCTTCAAGGCCCCGCACATCATCAACCCCGTCTTCCAGCAATTGCGAAAGATGGAAAGTACCACCGGTCAATGACCGCTCGAACACACCAAGCACGTTGCCGTTATAAGCCGTCACATAAAACCCGTTGCCATCGGGGGCAAACGCCACGCTTTGCGGAATACGCAACCCTTCACACTTTTCCAGCTCGGACTTTAACGACTGCGAAAAGGTAAACCTTCCGCTTGTCTGATCGCGGCTAAAGACTAACAGATTGGCTTCAAGGAACTCTGTCACGCCGACCAGCAACTGATTGCCATCTGGCGAAAAGCAAAGATTAAACGGTTCCTGCAATCCGACGGCATTGCCCTGTTCGTCTGAAATTCTATATTCCGGATCAAGTGCGCCGCTGCTTTGATCGCGCCGGAAAAACACCAAGGCATCATGCCAGCGATCCGCAACCACGACGGAATTTCCATCGGGCGAAACAGCGACACCATGGGGTTCACGCATCCGGTCAATCCCGGCATCATCATGATGCAAAACATCCATCAAACGGATTGATCCCGATGCCGGATCACGATCAAAGATTAAAAGAGCAGATGCCTGGCCGGACGTCACATATATTGATCGTCCGTCCGATGAAATCGCCAAACCATTAGCCCCGTCAAGATCGGGAATGCTGTGGGACGAAAAGTTCTGAACCGAATGGTCGGAGTGATGTGTATCCAAAAGAGCCGCACGGTTACGTTCCGCAACATGGTCACGCAAACGAAGGCGCGCCTGTTCGTCACCTTCGATATCGCCGGCCTCAAAAACCTCTGCTTCGCGTTCGCACCAATCCAGCGACCGCCGATAGGCCGATGCAATCAGTTTATGAGACTTGCTTAATGAATGTGCCATGACGCCTTGCGTCCTTCTGCCCAATCATGTCGCCCCCATATGAAAGGATACGCCCACAGACCCCGTAATAGAATCTGTCCTGACCGATCATTATATTGCGCTGTTTTCAATATTTTAGGCATGGGCACCCGCATAGTCGACGACCGAATATTCAAGCAACCAGCGTTCGTAATCGCGATTGACCAATAAATCAACACATGCTCGTTTTTTTGCGTTTTGTCGCACTCAATCATGCGCCGACAGGCATTAATTTTGCCCAAATCAAACCAACCGCGTAAAACATAATCGCCCATCAATGCCCCCAAGACTTGAAGCAAGCGTCAAATGTCCCAAATCCGTCGTTTTTGATTTTTTCTTTAATTTAGAACATCATGATATGACCATCACGCCATGTCAATTTTTGAACGTGCCATCCCACCCAGTAATGGCACGTTTTAGCCCTCTGTCACGAAAAATTATAAAAAAGACCGCGCACATGGCGCGGCCTTTTCCAACCCCGGTATACCCTTACCAGTGATGCCGGGATTCCCCCCAATTAAATGGAAACCGTCAGATTGCCAGATACTGATCACGCAGTTCTGCATCATCAAGAACGGCCTGCGCCGTTCCATCAAACACAATCTGGCCGCTATCCATGATAATCGCGCGATCGGCAAGCTTAAGTGCCGCAATCGCGTTTTGTTCAACAATGATGGTGGTGATACCAAGCTTCTTGACGTTTTGAAGCGTCTTTTCAATTTCCTGAACAATGACGGGCGCCAACCCCTCGTAAGGTTCATCAAGAAGTAGCAATTTGATATCGCGTGCCAATGCCCGCCCGATTGCCAGCATCTGCTGCTCGCCCCCGGAAAGGGTTATGGCTTCTTGTTCGGCGCGTTCACCAAGACGCGGAAACAATTCGTAAATACGCTGGATCGACCAGCCAAGTGGTTCGGAAATCTGGGCCAATTCCAGATTCTGCTGTACAGTCATCCCCGGAATAATCCGGCGATCTTCGGGCACCAACTGCAAACCAAGACGCGCGGCCTGCCATGCCTTCATCGTATGAAGCGGCTTGTGATCAAGCCAGATTTCACCGTGTTTGAGCTCCGGATCATCCATCCGCGCAAGCGCGCGAAGGGTTGATGTTTTACCGGCACCATTACGCCCCAAAAGGGCAAGAATTTCACCCTCGCGAATATTAAAGCTAACACCCTGAACGATATAGCTTTCGCCATAATAGGCATGCAGATCATAGACCGAGAAAAAGGCCGGATCGCCGCCCTGTCTGGTAACCGGTTTGGTTGTCGGGACTGCGTTCATATGGTTTCCCCTCCGAGATAGGCTTCCTTGACCTTGGGATCATTCCGCACCTCTTCGGGTGTTCCTTCGGCAATGATGGCGCCCTGCGCCAGAACGCTGATGCGATCGGCCAGACTGAACACAACATGCATGTCATGTTCGATAATCACCTTGGTCATACCGCGTGCCTTGATCCGTTTCAGCAGATCAATCGTCCGATTGGTGTCATGACGTGACATGCCTGCCGTTGGCTCATCCAACAGGAAAAGCTTTGGCTGCTGACTAAGGCACATCGCCAGTTCAAGACGGCGTTTATCGCCGCGTGACATAGATCCAGCAAGGTGATCCTTGTGTTCAATCAACCCGACGTCTTCAAGCATATGCTCTGCCTGATCAAGAATATCACGCTCAGAGAACAGACTTTTCAAGAAGCTAAGATTGAACTCACCATCACGCTTGGCCAAAGCCGGTACCATCACATTCTGCAATAGGGACAGTTCCGGGAAAATCTCTGGCGTCTGAAAAACACGCGCAACACCAAGCTGATTGATTTCATAGGGTTGCTTGCCGGTCAGAACCTCGTCGCCAAGCAACACCCGGCCACGGTTTGGTGCAAGTCGCCCGACAATCACATTAAGCAGCGTCGATTTCCCGGCCCCGTTCGGGCCGATAATGGCATGAACGGTGCCTTTCTTGACCCGAAGGTTAATATCGGACAGCGCCCGAAGGCCGCCGAAATTCTTGTCGACGTCAGTGACATCAAGAATGTAGTCGGACATCGATCAGACCTCCCTCGTCGAAGGTTGTTGTTCTTTTTCATCTTTATCAAGCGACTTCGAACGATTGCGAACCAACCGCCACAGCCGCGTAATGCCTTCCATTACGCCACCGGGCAGGAAGATCACAATCAGCATAAAGACCAGCCCCAGCGTCAGGTGCCAGCCTTCGCCAACAAACAGACCGACAATCGAGGCAAACACATGCGCCAGCCAATCTGGCAGGAAAGAAAACGCATTCAGCAGAACCTGATCGTTAAAGGCCGAGAAGATGTTTTCGAAATACTTGATGATCCCGGCGCCAAGAAGCGGCCCGATCAGCGTGCCCGCACCGCCAAGAATGGTGATCAGGACAACTTCGCCCGATGCCGTCCATTGCATGCGTTCAGCCCCAGCCAGCGGATCGGTTACCGCCAGCAACGAACCGGCCAACCCGGCATACATGCCCGAGATAACAAAAGCCGTCATCAAATAGGGGCGCGTATTGTAGCCAGTGTAATTCATGCGGTTCTGGTTCGATTTTATCGCACGGAGCTTCAGGCCGAAAGGCGACCGGAAAATACGCAGATAGATAAAGAACGACACAATCAACAGAGCAGCACAGATATAAAACCCGGAATAACCGGTACCTTCGATACCAAACAAATTGGGTGTTGGCAGGCTTGTGGTTGCTTCGATCCCCGACATACGGTCAATAACACGGGCATCCCCCTGGGTCAGTTGCAAACCGGTTTCACCATTGGTGATCGGCGTCAGAACTGAATAGGCCAGATTGTAGGACATCTGTGCGAAAGCCAGTGTCAGGATAGAGAAGTAAATTCCCGAACGACGCAAGGACACAAAGCCGATCAAAAGAGCAAACAGCCCGGAAAGAATGACAGCGAAAATCATCGCCGGGATGACATTCATCGACAACAGTTTGAAGCACCAAACAGCGGTATAGGAACCAACCCCCAGAAACGCTGCATGGCCAAAGGATAGATAGCCCGTCAGGCCAAACAGAATGTTATATCCAATGGCAAAAATGCCAAAGATCATGAATTTCTGCATCAGATCAGGATAGGCCGCGCCGAAAGGCTGTAACCAGAGCGGCATGGTCAGGACCACTGCTGAAAGTACCAGCATGTAAATCAGGTCCTGTTTGGGCGAAGCAATTTGAGTATTTGACATATCAGCTCTCCATCACGCCCCGTCGACCCATCAGACCGCGCGGACGGGTCAATAGAATCACAACGGCAACGAGGTAGATGATGATCTGGTCAATGCCCGGAAAGATGTCTTTCACTTCGGTCATCGACGAGAAGGATTGCAAAATGCCAAGCAGGAAGCCTGCAAGCACCGCACCGGGAAGGGACCCCATGCCGCCAACAACGACGACGACGAAGGACAGAACCAGGAAGTCCATACCCAAATGATAATCGGGTGGCAGTACCGGTGTGTACATCACACCTGCCAGCCCCGCGACCACGGCAGCCATACCAAACACAATGGTAAAGCGGCGTTCGATATTGATGCCAAGCAGTTCGACTGTTTCACGATCAGCCATACCCGCGCGCACCACCATCCCATAGGTCGTGAAATGCAGGAATGAGAACACCAGACCGATGATAATCGCCGAGAACAACAGATAAATCAGACGCCACCAAGGATAAACCACAGATTCCCCAAGGCCAAACCACGCCCCGATATTGGCGGAACCAGCAACAATTTCCGGTGCCCCCTGCGGGATCGGATTGGCCCCAAAAAAGGTCCTCATCAGTTCCTGAACAACAATGGCAAGGCCAAAGGTGACAAGAATCTGTTCTGCATGCGACCGCTTGTAAAAATGGCGGATCAGCAGGCGTTCCATGGCAACCCCCAGCAACAACATCACCGGAATAGCCAAAATGATTGAAAACGGTACAGACCAGTCAATGATCGCCTTACCGGTATCGCCAAACCAAACTTCAAGGTAAGGCGTTTCCTTGTAGGCATCAAAAAATGTAACGGATTCGTCTTTGACACGAACCGAAATTGTCAGGATTTTTTCCAGCGTCACCGCACAAAAGGCGCCGACCATAAAGATGGCACCATGAGCAAAGTTCACCACGCCAAGCGTGCCAAACACCAGAGTCAAACCAAGGGCAATCAGCGCATAGGCGCCGCCCTTGTCCAGACCATTCAGGATTTGAAGAAATAAAGCGTCCATTGATTATCCGCCGCGTGTTCAAAAGGACTTAACGAACAAAGAGCCAAAGCACCTGCGAGGAACAAGTGCTGGTCAGGGCAGCTGGGCCGACCGTCAAATGACAGTCGGCCCAGCCTGTTACGTTGTGAAGGGGATCAGACCTTGTACGGGCCGAGTTCCCCACCGAACATATCGGCCGGATATTCGACCTGTGCGCGCGGAACCTCTTTCACCACTTCGAGAAGGTCAAAGTTGGACTGCGGGTTTTCTTTACCACGCACAACCAAAACATCCTTGAAGCACTGGTGATCTTCGGCACGATAAAGGGTTGGGCCGTTGCCCGCGCCATCGAACTCGAAACCTTCAAGTTGCTTGATGACTTCCCATGGTGCGAAAGTACCAGCCATTTCGCAGGCATTTGCATACAGCAATGTCTGAACATAGCAGGTGTGAGCGGCCTGTGACGGCGGGAAGCCGTATTCCTGACCGAACGATTTCACAAAGGCCTGCGACCCGGCATCCTGCAGCGACCAATGCCAGTTCGTGGTACCCAGAATGCCTTTGGCAGCATCACCGGCACCCTGTGCCATCAGGCGCGAATACAGCGGAACAACGATTTCGAAGTTCTTGCCGTTTACTTGCTTGTCGCGCAGACCAAACTGAACAGCCTGTGTCAGCGAGTTGACCATATCCTTGCCATAGTGGTTCAGGATCAGGACATCTGCGCCAGAGTTCAGCACCGGCGTGATATATTGCGAGAAGTCACCCGCACCAACCGGAGTACGGACGGTATTAACGGTTTCCCAACCGATATTCTCGGTTGCGGCTTTGATCGATTCTTCCTGAGTCCAACCCCAAGTGTAATCGGCCGTCAGGTGATATGCACGACGATCCGTGCCGTATTCTTCCTTCAGGATCGGCGCAATCGCCTGACCGGACATATAAGCGTTAAAGAAATGGCGGAAACCATAACGCTTTTTGTCCTTACCCGTGGTGTCGTTGGAATGCGTCAGACCGGCCATGAAGATCACGCCCATTTCCTGACACAGACCCTGAACAGCCACAGCCACACCCGACGACGAACCGCCGGTGATCATTGCAACATTGTCTTTTTCGATCATGCGCTTGGCCGAAGCACGTGCTGCATCGGATTTGGTCTGGGTATCGCCGGTCACGAATTCGACCTTTTTACCCAGAACGCCGTTCCCCTTAAGCTCCAGCGGCTTGATGGTATTAAGCATACCGCCATCGCCTTCACCGTTAAGGTGTTTTACAGCCAGTTGATAGGCACGCAATTCATCAGCACCTTCATCAGCATACGGGCCCGACTGCGGCACGTTAAAACCGAATTTGACACTGCCTGAGCTACCCGGATCGCCCCGGAAAGTCTGGGCGTGGGCGTCTTTGATGAAATGCATCGGGATCGATGCGCCAATCAGCGCCGCACCGGTTGTCGCAGCCGTTCCTTTAAGGATCGTACGACGGGATACATTTCGAGTGTTCTTGGTCTCCGACATGGATTTCCTCCCCAATGTCTTGGGATGCGTTTCAGAAAAATCTGAGGTCGCGTTTTTGGTTAATGTTTTTCTCGACCTGTCATAACAATGGGGATCAATTGAAAATGAATCAATATGTTATTGAATAAGAAGGGTTTTTTTGTAAATATATGGATGGACGAACTGAAAATTTGTAAATTTTGTCAAGAAAAGGGCGCGCTATGTCTCGCCAGGCACCCATCGGACATCGCATTCGCGGACGGCGAAAAGACATCGGGCTAACGCAAAATGCCCTGGCCAAGGCGGCTGGTATTTCGCCATCCTATCTGAACCTGATCGAGCACAATCGTCGCGCAATTGGCGGCGCACTTCTTTTGCGCCTGGCGGGTGTTCTTGAAATTCAACCCCATGCTCTGTCCGGTTCCGAAGAAAGCCGATTGCTTGCCGACCTTGGCGAAGCCGCGACGGACCCCGTTTTTCGTGAAACACCACTGGCCCAGCGCGATTTTCCGGCAATGATCGCCGCCGCACCGGGCATGATTTCAGCCTTTCTTACGCTTTACCGGGCGTATCGCAGCGGGCTTGAGGAAATAAATAATCTGTCCGAACGGCTTAGCCACGATCCATTCCTGGCCGAGGCCAGCCATTCGATCCTGACGCGGATTACATCAATCCGCACGGTCGCCGAGATTTTTGACGATTATGATGATCTTCCGGCAGAACAGCGTGCGCGGTTTAACGCAACACTGGTGCGTGAATCACAGCGACTGGCCGAATCCGCGACCGAAATTTTCAACTTTCTGGAACGCGGTGATGCTGGTCGCCCGGCCGCAAGCCCGGCCGAAGAAGTTGATGATCTTCTGTATGACAACGCCAACCATTTTCCGACGCTTGAAGAGCGCGCTGAAAATATGCGCGCTGCAATCGATCCGACAGGCGGTCTGTTCCTGACCGATTTGATTAAACATCTGGAACGTCGCCACAGCATTAAAGTGGATCGCCTGCCGCCTGAAGATTTATCCGTAACAGGCTTTGACTGGAACCGGGAAACCGCAACATTGCGGTTTTCGCGCGCCATGCCGATCACATCGGCACGCTTTCAGGCCGCCCGCATGATTTGCCGCCTTGAAGGCGAAGACGCGGTCAATGATGTTCTGAATCGCGCCAATCTTGGTACGGATGCCGCGCGCCTTCGGGCTGGCGACGCACTGATGTCCTATTTTGCCGCCGCCATGTTGTTTCCCTATGACGATTTCCGGGCCGAGGCGCAAACGCTTCGACATGATATCGAACTGTTGCAACAACGTTTTGCCGCCAGCTGGGAACAAATTTGCCACCGCCTGACAACGTTGCGCCGACCAGGGAATGAAGGCATTCCGTTCCATTTCATGCGCACCGATATCGCAGGCAATATTTCCAAACGTTTCTCGGCATCGGGTTTGCAATTGCCGCGTTACAGTGGCGCCTGCCCACGCTGGGTCGTACACGAAGCCTATCTGACCCCAGAACGGGTCATCCCACAATTTGTCCGTCTGCCCGATGACAGTGAATACCTGTTTATCGCACGTGCGGTTCGAACCGGCCGCGGGGGTTACCGCGTGCCACAATCGGTTCATTCTGTCATGATTGGTTGCGACACCGCCTTTGCCCGTGACATCGTTTATGCTGACGGGTTGCCACTTGATACCCCGCAAGCCGCCGTTCCGGTTGGTATTGGATGTCGGCAATGCCCGCGTGCCGATTGCCTGCAACGTGCCTATGCCGCATCTGATACGACAAACCCATAGCCGCCCAAAAACCACCTAACCGATTGCGTTAGCCATACCACCCCAAAGTAGCATTAAATCTCGTTCAATAACCGGTTAGGATCACATATATAATAATTCGAATATTGGGGAGAACGTCTGTGACCGAGAGACCAAGGGTCCTGATTGCCGAGGACGAGGAGACAATTGTCGAATCCCTTAGCTTTCTGATGGAAAAGGAAGGCTATGAGGTTAGCGTTGCAACCGATGGCCAGACCGCGATTGCCATGATCGCCCGCGACCTGCCCGATATGGTTTTGCTTGATGTTATGATGCCCGGCTGCGACGGCTTTGAAGTTGTCCGTGCAGTCCGCGACAATCCGCAAACCCGTCCGATTCCGATCATGATGCTGACGGCAAAAACCCGCGAGGTTGATCGCCGCAAGGGACTTGAACTTGGCGTCGATGACTTTGTCACCAAACCTTTTTCCACCCGCGATGTGGTTTCACGCGTCAAGGCCATGCTGGCTGGTGAACGAAACTGAACACATAAGGCGGGAAACGGCCAATGACCCCACCCCGAAAACTGACCGAACGCGCCTTTACCCTTGCCCTTGTTGCGTTCTTTGCCTGGATCCCCCCACTGGTCGGGGTTTTCTCGCTTAAGGGCAGCATTTTCGGGTTGCCGATCCTGTTTATCTATTTCTTTGCCGGTTGGGCATTTCTGATTGGCTGTTGCGCCCTGATTAACCGTGCCCTTCGTCATAGTATCCAGACCGAGGAAACGGATTAGCCATGCTATCATCCGAACTCGTCATTACGGTTTCACTGGCCTATGTCGGATTGCTGTATGCGATTGCCTGGTGGGGGGACAAACGCGCACGCGATGGCCGATCCTGGGTACGCAACCCAACCGTTTATACCCTGTCGATTGCGGTTTATTGCACATCATGGACATTTTACGGAGCCGTCGGATCGGCTGCGCGAAACGGACTTGAATATCTGACAATCTATCTTGGCCCGACGGTGATCTTTCTGGGCTGGTGGTTTTTGCTGCGCAAAATGCTGCGTATTTCCAAGGCGCATCGCATCACCTCCATCGCCGATTTCATTTCATCACGCTACGGCAAAAGCACGCAATTATCGATGCTGGTCACTCTGATTACCGTGATCGGCACAACGCCCTATATTGCGCTTCAACTCAAAGCAATCGCCACCAGCTATACGGTTCTGACCGTCTGGGGCAATGCCATGGCCGCCCCCATCCAAAATCAGGTCCACATTTTTGGCGATAGCGGCTTTTGGGCAGCACTTGGTCTTGCCCTGTTTGGCATTTTGTTTGGCACGCGTTTTATCGATGCCGATGAACATCACGAAGGCATGGTTGCCGCCATTGCGTTCGAAAGCCTGGTCAAGATGTTCGCGCTTCTGGCCGTGGGCATTTTTGTCTGCTTCTTCATGTATGCCGGGATTGGCGATCTGTTTGAACAGGCAGCATCAAATCCGCAAACAGCCCCGCTTTTGCAATTGCCGGAAAATGGCAGTGCGCGCTGGATGACATTAATGATGCTCTCCATGGCCGCCATTTTGACATTGCCACGTCAGTTTCAGGTCATCATTGTCGAAAATGTCGATGAACGCCATCTGGCAACCGCAAGCTGGGCCTTCCCGCTTTATCTTCTGGCGATGAACCTGTTTGTCTTGCCAATTGCACTGACCGGACTTGGTGTTTTGCCAAGCTGGGCTGATCCCGACTTTTTCGTAATCTCAGTCCCCCTGTTCGAAGGGCATTCGCTTTTGGCACTGGTAGCCTATGTCGGTGGATTATCAGCCAGCACCAGCATGGTGATTGTGGCGACCATTGCGCTTTCGACCATGGTTTGTAACGACCTTGTCGTGCCTGCCTTGTTGCGCATTCGCTGGTTGCGGGTCACAGAACGTGATGATTTGACCGGGCTTCTGATTTTCATCCGACGCGCATCGATTGTTCTGGTCGTGTTTATGGGCTTTGCCTATTACAGATCTGCCGGGGCCAGTGATGCGCTGGCGGAAATCGGCCTGATTTCCTTTGCCTCAACGGCACAATTCATTCCGATCATGATTGGCGGATTATATTGGAAGGGCGGCACCAAAACCGGCGCGCAAGTTGGCCTTGTGATCGGCTTTGTCATCTGGGCCTATACGCTTTTGCTACCGTCACTTGCCGATAGTGGCTGGATGGACCCGGGATTAATCGAACATGGCGCATTTGGCCATCCGTGGCTGCGGCCTGAAAGCTTGTTCGGACTAACGGGGTTTGAGCCGCTAACCCATGCGCTGATCTGGTCAATTACGCTTAACACCGCGACCTATGTTTTGATCAGCTTGTTTACATCCCCCAGCGCGCTTGAACGTATTCAGGCCACCCTGTTTGTCGATGCCTTTTTACGCAAAGGTCAGGAAACCGTGATCTGGCGGTCATCGGCAACGATTGATGACCTTTATGAACTGGTCGAACGGTTTCTAGGCCGTGAACGTGCCTTTCATTCGTTTCGCGATTTTGGCTGGACCCGTGAAACTCCCTGGCGGGGCAAGGGCGAAGCCAATACCGATATGATTGCCTTTACCGAACGATTACTTGCTGGCTCCATCGGGGCGGCATCCGCACGTGTGATGGTATCTTCGGTCGCAAAGGGGGAAATGGTCAGCCTTGATGAAGTCCTTGAGATCCTTGAGGAAACATCACATGTGATCGAATATTCCCAAAGTCTTGAACAGAAATCCCATGAACTTGAACGCGCCGCATCGGAATTGCGCGCCGCAAATAACCGGCTTAAGGAACTGGACCGGCTTAAAGATGAATTTCTGACCATGGTCAGCCATGAATTTCGCACCCCGCTGACCTCGATCCGGTCCTTTTCGGAAATTCTGGTCGATACACCCGAACTTGATCCCGAACGCGCCGAACATTTCATGAGCATCATCGTGCGTGAAAGCGAACGCCTGACGCGATTGATTGATGATCACCTTGATCTGGCGCGACTTGAAGCCGGTCATTCCGACTGGCGCCCGGAAAATATCGATCCACGGTCGGTCCTTAATGAAAGTGTCGAGGCGATCAAAGGCCTGCTCGACAACAAGGGCGTCACGCTTGATCTTGATCTGACACCTGAAACGGTGACCCTGCATGTTGACCGGGATCGTTTGACGCAGGTCTTTATCAATCTGTTGTCAAACGCAGCCAAATTTTCGGCGATTGATGATCCTCACGTAAAAGTCCGCGGCGAGGTGATGGATGGCGGTTACCTTGTATCGATCAGCGATAATGGCAACGGCATCGCCAAGGATGAACAGGCGGTGATCTTTGACAAATTTGCCCGCGGCGGAAAATACCCCGACGACAAACCCCGCCCGTCGGGGTCCGGCCTTGGCCTTGCGATTGCCAAACATGTTGTTGAACATTGCAAAGGCAAAATCTGGGTTGAAAGTCAGGAAGGTCACGGCGCAACATTCCGAGTTTTTATCCCCGCAGGATAACCCGCTGATGCGTTTGAAAAATGCCACATAGACACCCGGCTCTTTTTTATACACTGTCTCGTCCTGAAATACGTTGTCAGCTATAGGAGCAGACAATG
>TARA_R110000868_G_scaffold117600_15_pt1 | contig 112281 bp, 124 predicted proteins | sample TARA_R110000868 | Tara Oceans TARA_R110000868 (sample SAMEA4397489) | marine metagenome | biome: Polar Biome; feature: [SRF] surface water layer (ENVO:00010504); material: water (ENVO:00002006), including particulate matter (ENVO:01000060) such as... | depth 5 m
TCAAGGCTATATCAATTCATCTACTTCAAATGTTGGTGGTGTTGTTGGTCACGCTGAGATTTTAACGGCCGGAGCTGTTTTTATTGAAGATAGTATTTCTGAAGTGAGCCCTATTAAAGGGATTGATCGAGTCGCCGGCGTTTTAGGTTTTGGTACTTCTAGTACTGCAAATGTGATTACGATTGAGCGATCAAGACATCTGGGGCCGATTCTTTTACAAGGACTCATTGAGTGTGATGACTATTGCGGTGGACTTGTTGGAGACTTTGCAGGAACAGCTACTCATATTGTAAAACATAGCTGGGTGAAGAATTCTTTAGTCCAAACGATAGGAGCTTCTCCTGCTAGATCGGCCGGACTAGTCGCAAACGCAGCTAATATTTTAATCGATCAATCATTTGCTGAAGTTGATGTTGCAAATACTAATATATCGACTTTAAGCGCTGGCTTACTTTGTGAAGCAAGTGGTGCTGCCACTATTACAGATTCGTATTTTATTGGAGATATTACCAATGCTGCAGATAAAGGCTTAGCTATGGCCAGTTCATTTGGCGCTACTTTAAGTCGTATTTATACAATTGGTAGCGCCGATAAAGGTGATTATGCCATGGGAACACCTACCGCTGTGAGCGATGTCTTCTCGACTCTAACGGTAACAAATGGCAGTAGTACGCAGCTAAGTGCAGCTAATATTCGTAAAGGATCTTTTTTAACCAACTTTACTGGTGCCATTTGGAGTGATCTTAGTGGAGCAGGGGACGGTTCACTAAAAGAGCTTGTGGCTTACGAACCTTATAAGCGTTTTGCTGCTAGATCACTTGGAACTTACTTTGATCCATTTATTGTACTAACGCCGGCAGGTTGGAACTCTATTGGGGATGACCCCTACTTGATGGGAAGACATTTTAAACTTGGGCTAGACTTAGACTTTGATAGTCTCACCTTTAAGCCCATTGCATCGACCACAAACCCGTTTTTTGGAAGTCTCGATGGTAATGGCAAGACGATCAAGAATATTGTTTTAAATGAAAGTGTTGGTCAACCGACGGGCTTAATTCGAGTCATTTCAACGATGAGTAATATGAATGCTCGAAATGCTGGTATTTCGAATCTTTCTCTTGTTAATGTCGACATGGAAAGTGACCAAGATATTGGCGGCTTTGTTGGTAATGCACTTGATGATGGTACCAATGTAAACTTTGGTAGCTACGCGGTTCATCTTGAAAAACTAAGAATATTTAATTCAACGATCTCTCAAGTCGGCGCCACTGCCTCTCTTGGAGGTGTTGCCGGTGTGATCAACTTAAATAATGGTCAGACTCGAATTCGCGATATTATCGTTCAAGGCTCAAGTATTACTACAAGCTCGGCAACGGCGACTTCAGCTGCTGGCGGAATATTTGGCAAGGTCGATGGAAGTGGAGCAGTTCCATCGACGCAGGGACGAGTTGAATCACTAGTATCTCACTCGAATACGGTTAATGTCACCACGGCGATTGCAACAGGAGGCGTCTTCGGAGTACTCAACAGTGATAAGGTTGAGGTTAGAAAAATTATTTCTAATAATACAATTTCTGGCGTTTCAAATGTTGGCGGTGTGGTTGGGCGAATTGATATTGGTATCATCAGTGATGCCTATTCAAAAGGCAGTGTCACTGGAACGAATTATGTCGGTGGCTTCGTCGGTCAAATGACGGCCATTGGAAATGAAATTAGAGGAAGCTATAGTACGGCAGCTGTATCAGGCTCTACCAGTACGGCGGGCTTTGCTGGCTTTACAAATGGTGTTGGTAAAATTGAAAACTCTTGGAGCGCACCTTCAAGTCTGGTTGGTTCCGCCTTTGAAGGAACAGGAGACAATCCTGTTGCTGCGACCAAGCCGCTTGTGTATGTCGGTCTTGCTGATGATGGCTTCGCCAACACGACATTCATCAGTGATGCAGATCTTAAAAATCCAGCAAATCTTGGGGTCTACTTCAATGCAGTTGATCCATTTGTTCACGTTCCAGGCAACTATCCACGTCCATACTTTGAAGTCTTTCCTGAATACTTTTTAGATTAAAAACAAGAAATCAGCCACTTATGTCGTGAAATATACTCTCTTGTGTCCTGCAAGAATTGTTTAGCATGCATATTATCGTTATGATCCCCATCTAGAGGGGAATTATGAAGAGCTTAACTTTAATAGTACTAAGTCTTTTGTTTGGCGTGGCACAGGCGGCGCCTAAATATATTCAAATCATTCATACCAATGATCTGCATTCCTATCTTAGTGGTCACGCCGATGGGCGTGGAGGCTATGCCAAAGTTAAAACAGTGATTGATGAACTGAGATCAAGCGCTCTTTCACGCACAGATCTTCAAGCTCAAGGGGTAGAAAGTATTGTTCTTGATGGTGGAGACTTCGGCGAAGGGACTTCATTCTTTTTAGTCGATGAAGGTGTGACTTCGTTTCGCTCACTTAATGAACTTGGAATTGATGCTGCTGTGATTGGCAATCATGACCATATGCTCGGAATTGATACGCTTCAAACACAAATTCAAAAATCAAGAATTGGGTATCAAAAGCAAGCCAAAATTCTTTCGGCCAATATGGTTATTATGCGCGATACGCGTTTGAAAGGCTTAGTTGATTCAACAGCCCTTTTTAATATCGGTGGTGTCAGTCTAAGTATTATTGGGCTTTCAACTCCTGAACCTCACTTTCAGTATCCTATTCTTCCAAGTTTTATTCTGCCTCCGGTGCCGGTCGCCAATGAGATCTCTAAGTTAGCAAGACAAAATGGTGCAGAGCTTGTCATTGCCTTGACCCATCTTGGTACAAAATCCGATACAAAACTTGCAGAGAAAAGTGAGTTCGTAGACGTTATCATTGGTGGTCACTCTCACGATCGTTATGAAGAACCACTTATGGTCGAAAATGATAAAAAGCGCGCTATTCCTATTGTTCAAACCGGTGCCCATGGACTAGCTGTGGGTAGTTTGATTTTAAAAGTGAATGGCCCAGGTGACGTACAAGTTGTGGAATATAAACTTCAAGATGTGACGGTTGCTACAAATGCAGATGAGCGCGTTGCTGACTTTGTATCGGAAGCTGAGGAAAAGCGAAATGCTTATTTCGATGGCAAATGGAGCGAAGTCGTTGGTGAGAGTGAAATCAAGCTGACTGGCTATGAAAACGGAAACGCCGTGATCGAAAATTCTTGCTGGGGAAAGCATCAAGCAAGGATGGCCAAAGAAGCACTATCAACAGACATAGGTATTCATATGGCCAACTTCCAAGGTGTGGTTAAAGAAGCCGGCGAAATAACTTACGGTGACCTCGTCGATAATTACCCGCACTTTAGAACTTACGGCGATAAGGGATGGAATATTGCTTCATTTGAAGCTGATGGCAAATTTATCAAAGCCTTTATTCGCGCTCTGGTTAATCTTCCGGGACAAGTGGGAATAGATATTGATGGTATTGAGTGGAAAGAAATTAACTTTCCCCGCTTTATCCCTTGGCTTGGCGGCCGCACCTATGCCTACGGCTTTAAAATTAAAAATGAAAAAATGGATAATAATACAAGATATTCTTTGGCTTTCCCGTCTGAGATTGGTCACGTTTTGAAGCTATTAGTAAAAGAAAAAGTACGCTACGTCTTCCCAGAATTTGAAGAGGATAAGTCTAAGCCTTATTGGGAAGTGATGGAGCAATATGTTCGCACTAATAGTCCCATTCGCTGTCTTGATTAAGCGCCGACAATAACTTTGTCGGCATCCTCTCTTTTACTACTCGAGTAAGTGCTAAACTTCTTATCCCAAAATGAAAAACCATTACAAAAATTTGAGTGCATTTGCTCACTTGCAACTGAGTGATGAATGCGATGATAGTCTGGTGTAATAATGACCTTTTGTAGCTTGCCTTCTAAGTCTGCGTTCAAATTTAAATTTGAGTGACTAAATAAGCTCATCGAATTTAACCAAATCTCACAAATAAGTATGGTCCAAGGGCCAACTCCGAGAATTAGAATAAATATAAGCTTTAAGCCGTAGGAAATGATGATTTCTAAGGGGTGAAAGCGTATTCCTGTGGTCAGATCAAGATGATCGTCTTGATGATGGATTTTATGTAAATCCCATAAAAATTTAAATTTATGAAAAAAGTAATGCTGCCAGTAAAGCAGAAGATCAAACAAGACGAGACCAACAGGAAGGGCTGCAGCGCCAAAAGGAAGCCAATTCATTATTCCAAAATTTCGATCAGCTGTAAGAGAAGCTACGTGAATTAAACTGATGGGAGCTAAGACGCGCATGACGAGATAGCTACCGAGTCCAAGTCCAAGATTGACGCCTAAGCGTCGCTTGTCTGGAGTGGCACTTATACGTGGACGCCAGCGCTCAAGGCCATACAGGCTTAGTGAAAGGCTAATAAATATAGCAAAGCGAAGAAGACCTGAGATTTCCATAATTGACTCTATCTCATTAAGATCACGTCGAAAATACAGCATTTATACAATAAAAACGCTCAAGTAAAGACGGGTTTAGCCGAAAAGTCTCTATGTTTAAGCTCAAGCCCCCAGCTACAGACAAATTCTATGAATCCGGCGAGCAAGCCGAGGCTAAGGGCTATGAGACGCTTTCAAAAATCTTATCTCGTATGATTCGCGGACTTTTTGTTTTTAAAACGAGAAAAGGCGAAATTGTCGCTGCCTCATCAACATTCTTTATCTTGATGAGCTTTTTACCACTCATGCTTTTGTCTATTGGTGTCTATGGTTGGGTTGTAGGGGATGTCGCGCTAGCTCACTCCCATGTGATGAATCTAGTTCGTGATAATGTGCCCGGTTTAGCTCCGTGGATCTTAACTTCGCTCGATAAAATTATCGCCAATCATCTGTCACAAGTTCAAGGCGTGAGCCTGGCAAGTATAGCGATTCTTTGTTACGCCATGATGGGTTTTTCTTCATCACTACTTTTTGGCATGAACACGCTCTCCTCACAGCCCTCAAGAGGGGGAAAGTTTTTTGAAGATATGCGCGCTTTTGTTGGCGCCATGGCCATTGCTGGTTTTATGTTTGGCTTTACTCTTTTAAATACCGATTTAGGTTTTTGGTCTTCCCAGAGTGCAGGTGCATGGTGGGGAAGTAGTATGATCTTTCTACTACGCTACAATATTTTACAGACTACGTTGGCCCTCGGTTTTTTTAGTGTTTTTTATAAAAGCTTTATCCCTGGTAAAATTAGAAACCTTGATGCTCTGCTTGGCGGCGTAAGTTTTGTCGCATTATTTTTACTTGGAAAGTCTTTCTATTGGGTTTATTTACATCATATGAAAACAGAATTTTCAGCAACATTTGGTAACTTTGAAACGATTGTCATGGCAGTTACTTGGATCTACTTTATTCAATGTGCTTTCTTTTACGGCGCTTCCGTTGCCTGTGCTCCCATGAGTTTAAGACTTAAGAAGACTGAAGATAAGCCAGAGTTGGATCTAGCCGCTTAAATAGTCTTAGCAATCAACATTAAAGAAATTACAAAAAACCCAATCAAATCAAAACTGATTCCATTTTTGATCATGGCCTTGAGCTCAATTTTTCCAGTACCGTAGATAATCGCATTTGGAGGAGTGGAGACTGGGAGCATGAATCCGCAGGACGCTCCAAGGGCTACGGCAACCGAGATGGCAATGACAAATTCAGTTGATGAACTTTCAACTTGCGCTAGTACGATGGGGACAAGAATTGAGGCTGAGGCGGTATTAGAGCTAAACTCAGAAAGAAGAATGGCGAACAAAATTGTAATGAGGATGAGCCCGACGCCATCGCTAAAAACGCCAAAGAAAATAGTATTACTAATATGATTCGCAAGCATGGATACATCAAGTACCTTACCAAGGCATAAACCTCCACCAAAGAGAAGAATAACGCCCCAGTTGATAAAATGGGTATCGTTCCAATTAAGTAAAGGTGATTTTTTTTCATCACGAAAGATGAAAAGTAAAATTGCGGCGACTAGACCGACAACTCCCATATTTAATCGGCTAGTGAGCGATTTGATAAAGATTGGATCAAGCTTTAAGGCGTTGGCTATATCGGGAGCGATCCAGCCTGCTACGGCAATGAGAAATGTAAGAGCTACCAAAACTTCACTTCGCTTTAGTCTTCCTAGTTCTTTTAACTTTGATTTAAAAAGTGAACTAATACTACTTAAGTCTTTAGCTTCAATAGGCATTCTTAGTTTTAGCAAAAACAATAGTGCAATCAGCATTGCAAGTGAAATGGGAACTCCGTAACTCATCCACTGAACAAATGAAATACTTATACCTCTTTCTTTTAAAAGTGAAAGTGCAATTAGGTTTGGCGGTGAACCAACTGGAGTGGCCATGCCGCCAATGGAAGAAGCAAACGCTGTAATGAGTAGAAGTCTCTGCGTTAAATATTTTGAATCACATTCAGAACGAAGCTGGTCCTTAAGGGTTTGACCTATGCCGAGGACCATCGGGGTCATGATAGCGCACGTCGCAGTGTTTGAGATCCACATGCTAAGCGTCCAGCATATTAACGCAAGAATGGTACATAATCGATCGATTGATGGCGAGGCCCATGAGCGAGAGAGAATCATGTATGCAATGCGCTTGTCCCAGCCATGTTTTTCCATAGCACCAGCAAGTAGGAAGCTGCCGATAAACAGAAAAAGAATAGGGTCGCCAAAGGATGCAAAGGAAGTCTTTGCGTCAAGTATTCCAGTAAAAACAGCTAGGATTGGTACAATCAAAGCGGTGACAGCTAGAGGTAGTAGCTCTGTAAACCATAAAGTTGTCGTTGCTATAAATAGTGCAGCAGCATTGGGGGAAGGAAGTTCTAGCAAATGAGCTAATACAAAGGCGAGGGTGTAGATCAAAATGACTAGATAGGAATTGACTTTAATAGTGTTGCTCATCGTTTTATTTGACCATCTCATACAGGAAAATGAAACAATTTTCCTAGACCTCATAACATGGTTATAATGACAGATATCGTTTTGAGGGGAATATATGCGTTTTCTTGTTTTGGCCTTATGTCTGATCTCTACATCTATTTTTGCAAAGTCCATGGTTGCTAAGGTGAACTTAAATCCCATGGGATCGTTCGAAGTCAAAACGAAAAGAATTCGCGGCAATGTGATTAAAAAAGGCGATACGCTTCAAGCGACATCGATTGAAGTTTCAGTAAAAACTTTTGATTCTGATAATGAAACAAGAGATGGACACCTTAAAGATAAGTTAGAAGTTAAGAAATTTCCCAATATTGTAGTTGAAAAAGCGATTGGAAAGGGTGGTAAAGGTCAGGCCATCATAAAGATGAGAAATATTTCTCAAAAGGTCCCATTTACATACAAAGAAGCTGGTAAGGAAGTTCAGGTCAATTTTAGTATCAGTCTCAAATCTTTTGGAATCACGGGTATCAATTATATGGGTGTGGGAGTTCAAGACGAGGTTAAGATCGCAGCGAGTATCCCACTAAAATGAAACTCATTTTACTTTCTCTTTTATTCGTTGGTTGTGGTCAGAGTTTTAATTCAAACTCTGGTGATGCTGCGTTTACGGCCACTAATGGCATCGATACGTCTACAGCGGCAGGTCAACGTCTTGATGCAGCTTATACCGTTTTAAAAAATGAATGCATGAGCTGTCACACTGGTTATCACAATTCGTGGAATACTTATAAAACAGATCTTGCCTGGCAAAGTGCTGGGCTTGTGAATGCTGGTAATCCAGCCAGTTCATCGGTTTATTTTAGACTTAAGAATGTCGGGGGCGATATGCCTCAGCTCAATCCGCAAATTAGTGAGACAGAAAGACAGATTCTAGATGATTGGATTTCTCAACTCTAGTTCTAGAGATGATAGATTACACCAAAAGATACAAATGAAGATGGCATTCCTAAAACTTTACCAAACTTAGTTTGAAATTCTACCGGTTCAATTCGCCATTTTATTGATCCCAGTACTCCAAGTGTAATTAAAGTCTTATCTGAAATTCCGTTTGAATTTGTCGGGTCTTCATAGTCTCCTGAACGAAATACTAAGATTCCTTCGGCCCCAATTGCAATGGAGTCAGAGTTTGGTCGCCAGTGCCAATCACCACTTGCACTTAGTAATGAACTGGCCACACCACTTTGAAAATAATTGATGGTGGGGTCGTCATTTCCCACAGTCGCATCGGCCACAGCGTAACCGCCTGATAGGCTCCACTCTTCAAAGGCATTGGCCCAGCGCTTGCCAACGATCGCCATCAAACCTGAGTTTGTCGTTCTTATTTTTAGTTCCTGCCCACCGATCGTTGTAAGAGTAATTTCATCGCGCCAAGTGATATAGTGAAGACCTGTAAACCAATTATTGCTGACTAATGCGTCTTTATAGTCTTTTTCAATTTGTTGAAGAGTCGCAAGTAAAGCATCGGCGAAGTCTTCTTTGTAGCCAACCTCTAGTGCAATATCCACGGCCATTCGAATCATCTTTGCCAAAGTAGAGCGTTGACGTTCGCTCATGATCGCGTACTGAGATCTCAGTATGTCGACATAGATTAAACCTTTTTGCAGATAGAGTAGAATGAGTCCCTTAGGAACTTCTGAAAGGTCGGAGGCATTGCCATTGGCAGCATAAGACCTAAGCGCTGTACGGTGTTCATTCATATAGCGTTTCTTAATTAAAAAATTAAGAGTTGAAAGAGCTTTTTTTGTCTGACCACTTTTATGATAGATGGCAGCTGCTAAAAACATAATATCGTTAGAGACGTCAGAGCGATTAAGGTCGATATTAGTTTGTAAAATTTTTAAAGCTTCATCGAGGTTGCCCGCCTCATAAAGTTCGACCATTCTCTTGTAATGAAATGTATTAATATCAGGACGTTTTTGCGCAAAAACAGAAAAGCTAAGTAAAAATAGTAAAAGAATTCTTAAAACCACAGGTGCAGCTGCCCCGTGAGATCCCAAGTGTCATCAGACACAAGGCTATCACTAAAAATTCTGGTGTTATAGATATCAGCGCGAAGCTCAACTCTAGGAAAAGGAAAGTACTGAAAACCCGGTCCAAAACGCATCACATAGCTTTCGCGATCAAGGTTTTGTTTGAAGTATTCCATAGTCATAATGCCATAAGCACCGCGGCTGGTTTGAAAATATCCTTGAGTCAAAGCGTAGCGACTCTTGATTTCAACTTCGCCACTGACTTGAGTTTTAGAGCTTTCACCGAGTTCAACCATAAGCGCCGAACCCTTGCCAACGCCCATTTTCATATGAAAGGCATTAATATAACGCTCTAAGAATTCACTTTTTGAACTCAGTACAGATGCTCCCACTCGAATTTTACTAGCGACGTCGTATTCGAACTTAGCACTGGCACCAACTTGTCTAAGTTCTGCTTCTTGCGCCAAGTTGCCTATAAAAGCATTGACGCCCAATTCCCACTTTTCACCACCGGTATGAACTAAAAGCCCATGGCTTTGGTCATTCATGGCCAAACCATTAGTGGAGCGCGAAAAGGCAATGTGATCGGGGATGCGAATACCGAAGACTTTATCCATTAGACCAGCGTAAACCCCAAGCTTTGGAGTAAAGCGGTAGCCAATATAATGCTCTCTTGTCCTATAAGTCGGTTCATCTTCAAGCCCTGTGCGCCCTCTGGGCTCGGGGGCATAGCCAAAATTAAAGACCGTAATCAACTTATCATTTTCTAAAAACTTACCCACGAGGGTGATATTGGCGTCCATATGAATAATTTCAGCCTCAGAAGTTTCGCTATCAATATCTCGCTTGTACCAAAGACCGCGATAATCAAAGTTAGGGCGAAGCCAAGTTGAGGTAGGTTTTTTGAAAAAGAAGCCAGAGCGCTCACCAAGCTCTTCATCACTAACGCTTTCAGGAATAAATGCTCTGTCGGTTGCCATGGTGGCCGCAAGCGCGCGACCATAGTCGGTGAGTGGACCATTGCCGTAAGGATTATAGTGGCAGGTAATGCATGAAGAGTATCCGTGGCCAATAAATTGGGGATAACTAAATACTTTTGAGCTAAAGCTCAGGGCGAATAGGATTAAAATTGCAATGCGAAGCATGCAGTGATTTTATCGGGCCACGAGTCAAAATGACCAGTTATTTCTATTTTTTAAAGTGATCTTGGAGTCTCAGTGCAATCTTTTCTAGCTGTTTGAAATGATCGCGATCTCTAAGTTGAAAATCACGAATTTTGCCTTGAGTTAAATCTTCAACAAAGAGAGAAAAGGCGTGGATTGGTCCGGCCGAACGATGCGACACGTAGAGTCCAAAGACAAAGACGATGACACAAAAAACCAAGACGATAAATAAATAGGCGAGGGCAAAGTTAGCGAGAATGGCTCCAGAATTTACAAGTTGAGATTCAATCAGGATGACTCTTAAATAGGCAAAACTAAAAATTCCAACAATCGCAGAAGTTGCAAAAGTGATGGCCAAAAGTTTTAGACAAAATTGTAATTGCTCTCTTGGAAGTATGAGGTAATTCCCTCTTTGATTATCTGGTCGCCAGATTTCTCCGCCGTGTCTCCAAATATTCCAAAGTATAAGCCCTGCACCTATCCATTGAAAAACATCGGCAAAGTTAAAGACAACTTCAAAACCAGGCATAGGAATAAAATCGATTGTTCTGCCGTCGACCATGCGATCGATAACATTACCTAGAACGCCACCAATTAGAAATGATAGCCCAAACTTAAGACTTAAAAGTGTTTTAGGAACAAAGAAAAGTAAAAAGAAATAAATTGCGAGTAAAAAACCACCAAAGCTACATAGGGTAATGATTCTTAGAGTTGGAGAAACTTTGGAGTAGAGACCAAAGACAATTCCGTGATTCCAATGAATCATTTGTGGATCAACACCAAAGCGCTTAGTTACCTGATCGATGATCAAGACCGAAATCAGGCAAAGTAGCGCGAGAATTACATTTTTCACGTTTAGGGAGTGTACTCCAGCATTTCGAAGCTGAAGGAGAGTCTGTCGACAACTTCACCCTGATCTTTAAGTACAATCATACTTGATCCAGACAAAGTAGCATCGTTAGGAGTAACCATCTTATCGACAATAGTATATGTCGAGTGCTGAGGGTTCCAATTTCCATTAACAAGTGGCTTAACATTTTTCACTCGCATCGTTCCACTTGGTAGAACAATACGTGGGTTTGTAATGCGGTAGCTATACATATCATAGATCGAGATATCGACTCTAAACTGTGCATTTGATCCAGGCGCAAGAGCATTCAAAGAAAAGCTTAAGGTTGCTTGTGGTCCACCACTAAGCTGACTTGCTTGCAGTTGTAGATCATCTGTGAGTAAAAGTTTAGAAAGCTTAGTACCGTCTTCACGTTCTCTTATTTCAACAAGATGATTGGCCGCTGCAAGTTGATAGCTAATGGCGCTTCTACCACTACCACTTGTTACTTCAACCCAGCGGTAACCATTAGTGTCGCCGCCTACGTGCCATTCAGTATAGTTATTATTTCCAATTTTAATATGAAATGAATCATCTGCATCGCCATAGCCGCGAACGAGTCCAAACATTTTATAGCGTCCGGCCGTAGGGATTTGGGCCATGATCGTTGCTCTACCTGCGATATTATTATTATTGGCAATTACGGCGGCATGGGTACCGTTTGGAACCCAGATATATTCAACTCCACCTTCTGTGCCTTTGACCATGGGAGCTGCTAGCATCGTTGCTTCCATATTAAGCATAACGTCGCCAACATTGGCCGTGCTGTTGGGGTCTAAAACCATTGCAATCGTATTACTTTCCGTTGTGACTAGGTCGTCGCCACTACCTGTAGTGGTGGTGGTATCTTGCATGAGATAGACCCAGTCATTAACTGAGTCTAGCATCTCTTGGGCATTCATATTACAGTCGCCCCAACAGTTATGACCTTCAGTCAGCTTTAAAACCATTCGAGACTGGGCAGGATTGCCGAAGTTTACTTTTGAAGAATTGACGATCGCGTCGTGAGCTTGCTGTGCATTAGCGACGGCGTGAAGCGGTTGTTGTCCGCCTCCATGGCAGTTGGTACAGCGTGCTTTTGTGATGGCATGAGTTGTTTGAGCAAAAGCTTGAACCGAAGTAAGTCCTGGTGTTGTGGAAGTACCACCGCCAGTGTTGCCTGTTCCTGAACCCGTATTGCCATTACCTGTGGAAGAAGGGGAACTATCACTATATTTTAGCTTAGACTTGTTTTTTCCCTGTTGTGGTACACATTGAGTATACGTAGCAAGAACTCCTGCTAGTAAAATCACAATGCCGAATTTGGCGTGCCATGGTTTCATTTCCAAATCCCCTTAGCGAATCTTATTAAAAAATAGGTACTGATCAAGTGATGCTCCAAAAGGATTATCACCGACAATGTCAGCAAGCTTTGCCTCATCGCCGTGAAGGGCTAGATAGTTTGCAATAAAAGCTTTGTTTAAATTAATGACAGAGTTTGAAGTCGTTGCCGCAAAGTTATCGACTGATCCGCCTGGCTTATAGCCACCAATTTGGCGCTTTCCTGTACGTAGAGTTGCGCGTCCAGCTTCGCGGTAGACTAGCATCATCGAGGCTGAGCGCTGTCCGCTATCACCGCCCCAAATATATTTGCCGCGACCTGCCGCTGTGTTATCAATCGTCGCTCTGGCCGAAACACCACCGTCAGTAAAGACGTAAACAATGACATCTTTTTGTTTTAGTTTTGCAAGTTGAAGAACTTGGCCGATCAATTCACCTGCTTCAAAGTCTCGTTGTTCTCCACGAGAACGATCTCCGGTATGGTAATCGTAACCACCTTTTTCAATCGTGCCGGCACCGATATGACCATCAAGAACCATTTTTGCAATCGTCGCAGTTTTTCTTTTGTCACCGTTGTTAAGGGCTCCAAAGGCTTGCATGACGAGTGGGTCTTGCTCTGGATCAATCTCATTGGCGGCGTAACGTCCTACAAGATCTTGAGTTTGTAGGTAGCCACATTTAACCAGTTCTTTAATTTGATCTGGAAGTGTTAAGTTGTCATAGCGTTGGAGTTGGTTTTGGCTCATACGCTCGACAGATTTTAGTATCTTTTGAACTTTTGCATCAGATGTAATTTGAGAAAGGGTCCCAGCGCTTACGAGGGCCAAAGCATCATTCGGAGAGTTTAGACTTACTGGCTGCTTGGTTGGATTAATAGATGCCCTAGGAGCAACTGAACGGCCACCGGAAGTTGAGTTTCTGGAGCCCGCAATATGGGCCAGATCTCCCGAAGCACCAGCTTTTGCCAGCCAATACATTGGATTATGAGGGTTATTACCAGTATCATCGGCAGAGGAAGTACAGAAAATTCCGCCATCAGTCTTTGCTCTTGTCGTTGCATCCGTTTGAGCCTGGATACCGCGCAAAAATCCTGAGTCGCTATGAAACTTTAAGCCTAATTGTGAATTAACTTGGTTTGGCTTATCTGGAGTCATATCTGGTGGTAAGCCGAGTGACATATAGTCACCAGGAGCTAGAAGGTCCATTTGACCGCCAGAATCACCGACGATGACATTAGATCCTGCGATATTACATCCACCTGAAAGGTCAAAGATAATAACTGGAATATTAGAGTTTAGAGCGGGGAGTCCTCCACAGGCCATAGCGCTTTGAGCGTGAGCGGCGAGACTGTCAGGTGATCTTCCAAGCAGTAGCTCTAACATTGAGGGAGCGAGTGCCCACGCAGTTCCGGCTATAAAGCCCTTAGCCAAAAAGTCACGTCTCGAGGTTGGAGCATGATTTTCAATCTTGATAGGTCCGTTAAGTTCTTCTTCTGATTTTTTCTTAATACTCATAACGGCCTCACAACATCGTTACATGTGCGCTAGATAAAATAGCGGTACATGTCGCTTTAATAACGTTTCTGGTTGTCGTTGAGTTATTAGCTTCACCAGCTCTTAACTCATCAATCAAAAGCGAAAGTTCGCCTCTTTCCATATTGTATTCAAATAACTGGGCATTTGAGATCTGCCAAAAAGCTTTTATGGCGTCATCGATAATGCGATCTTTCTTTGCACCGACCAAAGCTGTGGATGCACTTTCTCCAAAATTTGTTGTAGGCCAGATCATCGCTCTGAGTGATCCATCATCAATTAGCTCGTGACAATACTCAGCTGCTAGTTTTGTAATGGCAACTTGGTTTACTGAAATAAACGACTTGATATCATTGTCTGATGGTAACTGAACTGAAATGTCAGCGTAGACATTATCTACATTATCCTTATTAGGAGCGACACCAGTTAATACACTCATGGTCATATAAATTTCTTCAAAGCTTTTAACGCCTACATAAACTTCCTGCATGACAATTTCAGCTTCTTCTTCGCCAGGGTCAGTTGGATCTCCGCCGCCTTCAACTCCGCCGTCAGGTACACCGTTGGTTGAATGACTTGAGCTAAGCTTTTTATTCACCTTCACTTTGGTAAGGCTATCTAGCCCGCAGTGGTTGAATGTCAAAAGAACAATCGCAAGCGAGAAAACGGTAAATGTGAGAGAGAGATGTCGTTTGTTAAGTTTCACGATTATTCTCCCATACAATTGACTGCTACTTTAGCAATCAATGTCTTCATATTATAATTATCAACAGTCATAAACTCTTGTCCTAAGCTCGTGACCAAGTCTTTTTCTTCTTGAGTCATAGGAGCTCTGGTGCACGCCATCTCAAATGAACGTTGGGCCATACACTTACCAAAGGCTTGAGCTTGAGTGATCATTTGACCAAAACTTCTTGCTCCATTTCCTGATGTTAGAGGTCCCCAGCCAAGAGTACTATTTTGGCCGGTGGTCCAAAGATTAACCCAAGAATCATTGGTGACGACATGGCCGTCGGGGAAGTAATTATTGTTATTAATTTTGTTTCTGACGTTACCTGCTTGATAGACAACACGATTTCCTGTGTAATCAAAATAGGCAAAGGCACCGCCAAGAGCGTCTTGACCGGCGTGACAACCGACACAGGTATTCTTATACGTTCTTGAGTCTCCGCCTGGATCGCGTTCAACGTCGCGACGAACATAAATATCTGGGATCGTGATATCGTGGAGAGCTTCAAAGTCGTGACAGAGAAAGTTCATAAAAAGAAAGCGAGTCATTCTTCTATTTGTTCCTGCACTAAAAAATGCTTCCCCAGCTGCACGTGTTGTAATCACACCGGCAGTCTGAGCAAGATTATTCATGGCCGATTGTGTTCTTGGAACGAGTTCAGCCTTTAAATCAAAGCCTCTATTTTCGAGGTCCTCATAGTGATCGTTATTATTGTCAGCATAATCATCGACATTAGCTAAGCCAGGGCGCCCTACATAGAGAATGTCTGCACTTAAAATTTCATGAAAAGGGCGCTCGTCGCGAATCACACCTAAAACCGTGGCAACATAATCGTTAAGTGGTGCACGATTTGTTCTGGCTTCATTAGTCCAAGTTTTGATCCAGTTTTTAGCCTTAACATTATAGAAATATGGATTTTCAATCGCCACACGGGCCGCCGCGATTTCTTCACCGGCGGTAATTAAATTCGTCATTTGATTTAGAACTGATGCCGTCGGCGGAACGCCTGCAAGTCGGTTGTGTAGTTTAATGGCTTGCTCTCTAGGTCCGGCCATTGAGGTAAAACTAGCGCAAGCTAGAGAAATTATTAACAGTTTTCGAATCATAATCTTCCCCGTCCTAATTTAGGAATTCAACTATTTATCGGTGAAAGGGCTAGTAAATTGAGATTATTGAAGAATACTTTTGAGTGTCAGATGTAAGAGCTTGTTTTTAGGTAAACTCGATGGGAAACTTATACCGGATTATAATACAATGTTTTTGGCTTTCGTCACAAACCTGCTGACTCACTCGTAGTATGTATAGGAGATCCGATTGAATATTTCCGAGATCAGCGATGAAGAACTGATTGAGCTTATTTGCGAAGATCATCTTGAAGCCTTTGAGCAGCTTTATAGTCGCTATGTCGATCGTATTTATACTTTTTTAAAGACAAGAGTATCTGAGGAGCTAGCACAGGATTTAACACAGGTTTGTTTTATGAAAATTCATAGTAGCGCTAAATCATTTAACTCAACGTACCCAGCTGCAGCTTGGATTTACACAATTGCCAAGAACCTTGTTCGCGATGAATACCGCAAGAATAAAAGGCACCGTGAGCTAAATGAGGAATACAAACAACAGCTTGAAGTCGCGAAACAGCTTTCAACAAAAGAGCTATGGTCAGACCTTAGACCTCATCTCGAGCAACTCGAGAAGCCCCAGCAAAAGTTGATCCTTTGGCGTTATCAAGAGGGAAGGGAATTTGATGAAATCGCAAGTTATCTCAGTGTGACATCGGTGAATGCAAGACAACTTGTAAGCCGGGCTCTACGAAGCTTGAAGCTGATTGTTGCAAAAGAAGAGGATCATCATGACTAAAAATAGTAATGAGTTTGTCGACTTCCTTACAAAAGAAACACAGCCGATTGATGCAAAGGTTAGAGTTAAGATTCTTGCCAATATGAAGCAAAAAATTGCACCGCCTATTAAGGATATATGGCCGAAATTTGTGAGTGCACAGATTATTGCTTGCTTTGCAACACTTAGTGTCTGTCCACAATTTGGCGTCGGCCCAATTACTGGTGGTCATGGTCTTGGTCATATCTTTATGAGTTTTGGAGAAGCAGCTTGCGCTGCATTTTGTGGCGCTTTCTTTTTGGCCACTGGCACAGCGGCGGCGGCACTACTTCTTCGAAAGGGAGAGCGCAGAGAATTGTTTCACTATAGATTTAGAATAATTGGAGCAGTTGCAGTCTCAAGTTTTTTGTTCTTTATGATTTTAGGAAAAACACTAGAGTTGCCAATGTTATTCTCGGGGTTACTTCCTACTTTAAGCTGGTTGGTTGCGGCAATGCTGTCTGCTCTTTTAGTGCTTCAGCTGGCTTTACCTAAAAGTGCCAAAAGTATCATACATAAAAATTGAAAAATGGGGATAAGTCCCATTGCTAAATTAATTCCAAAGTAATCAGTAATATAACCAAAGCCTATATGCATGATGACGAGGATGAGACTGACTGTTGTTTGAACGGAAGCTGTCATCCATTCAAGTCCTTGTGGAAACTTCTTTGAGAGCCAGTCCATCGCCACTGGAAAGAAAAAAGACATACTAAGTCCACACAAACTTAAAAAAAGTGGTGATATTATTTGAGAGAGGCTGTAAATCACTAGTGTTGAAGCACATGATACAAGTAACCATCTTTGACTGGCTCCTTTGAGAGGGACGACAGTAAAGAGTAGTCTTCCAGCAAGCAATGATAAGAAGAAGAAAGACAGTGCCATTCTCGCGCTGGAGACATCGATCGAATGTAGTGTAGTTAAATATAAAACAAGTCTAGTCGACAAGACGATCTCAGAGGCGACATAGAAAGCGAAGACAAAGCCATAAGAGAGTCTAATCGGTAAAGCCACTGGAGCAGTTAGCTTTAATCTTATTCGATTCGGTGAAGTACTTTCGTGCTCGAAGTTATTTTTCCGAATGATAGCAGTGGTTAAAATAATAAATGGCAAGATGGAAAGCAGAAGAAAAAAACGATGCCAAGATCCACCAAAGCCAATATAGAAATTTAAGAGCAAAGGAGTACTTAAAGATCCCAATCCGTAAACAGAATGAAGTCCAGAGTAAAACTGGCGACGGTGAGTGAGCGGTGTCCCTCTGGCGATTAAAAGATTCATGGAGACGTTAGCCCCACCCATGCCTAGGCCCATAATGATCGAGGCTACATCCAAAGCCCATACACCTAGCTGGCTAGATTGTGAGAAAATGAGCGAGCCAATACTCATTAGTCCAAGTGAGACAATTGTACTGGTAAAAGCCTCGAATCGCGGAAGCCACCAGCGTGCAGTTATATTTGAAGCTAGTCCGGCAAGGGAAGCCAAGGCGAAAACCCAAGCGCCGCGAGTCGAGCTGATATTAAAGAAGTCGAGAATGTCCGGATAGACCGGACCTCGAGCGTTATCGATGATGGACTGACATAAAAGCGTGAAATAGGCTAATAAAACAAAAGCCCAATGGATCGATTTATTTCTAAGCATTAATCAAAATAAATTGTCTCGCTACCACTTGGGCGAACCAGATAGCCTGAAAGTTCTCTGCCGGCCAAGTCTAGACAATGATTTTTCTCAAACTTAGCAATGATTCCTTTTTCTAGAACATCTGACTCCCAAAGTGGGCAGACCACAGACGCGCTGTATTGACTAAAATGGCTCACAGTAATTAAACATTTTTCACTGGCAAACTGGGTACCTGATACGATGGAGATAAACTGAGCTTCTTGCTGGCAGGCAAAGGCTGAAAAAGTGCTAAAAATGAATGAGAAAAACACCAAGGCTTTCATGTAAAACTCCATTATAATAAGTCACACATCAGTACCATAAGATTTGGGGAAAAACAGGTGGCTATGATACATAATTCACACCCTTGGCATGGCGTTTCACAAAGTACAAACACTCCGGATGAGCTGATCTGCGTGATCGAGATTCCAATGGGTTCTAAAGTTAAATATGAGCTTGATAAGGAATCTGGCCTGATTAAGGTCGATCGTATCCTGTACAGCTCAGTTCACTACCCAGCTAATTACGGCTTTTTACCTCAGACCTATTGTGACGATAAAGATCCTTTAGATGTATTAGTTTTGTGTCAGGAAAGCGTTACACCACTCTCACTTATGAGAGCAAGGCCAATTGGTGTTCTAAAGATGCGCGATCAAGGAGAGATGGATGACAAGATTATTGCTGTTCATTTAGATGATCCAGAGTTTAAGGACATCACTTCAATTGCTGAATTAGCACAGCATCGTTTTAAAGAGATTAAGAGGTTTTTTGAGGACTATAAATTACTCGAAAATAAAGATGTCGTGGTTGATGATGTATTAAATGAGGTTGAAGCGAAAAAGGTTATTCAACAAGCTTTAAAAGATTATAAAGCTCACTTTATAAAGTCATAGAAAATCTTAGCGCCATCTTTGCTGGCTTCTTTTAAAATTCCTTGCTTCGTCCATTCCTTGAGCAGTAGTGAAGCATTAGTTTTTTTTGTACCTAAGATTTCTTCCAGCTCAAAGCGCGTAAAGGACTTAGTATGTCCTTTGACGAAATGATGGTGGCCTTGGAGGTCGAGCTTCATTGGAATAATAATCGATTGGCTTTGAAAATGTTCGATATCGAGGTAATGGACTTGATTGTTAACATACAGAGGGATTCCCTTCTTCCTAAGGTATTGAACAAGCTTCTTTAAGCGTTCCTTTCCGCTTTGCCAGTCCCAAAAGTCTTGGCGATAGATAAAGTCAACAAATGCAAATTCGTGAATACCAATTGGACCCGAGCCAAGGGCAGCAATCATCGCACGAACTTGAATCTCTGTATAAGTTTCTCTTTGATCGATCTCCTTTTGGACACCGGAATAGAGATCGAGTAAATGGTCAAACTCATTTAAGTCGAGATCGCTATACTTCTTGGGCATGACTTGATCATCCACAATTAACCAGCAGTCATGTCTATCATCAGCACTTGCCTCGGCTACGACTCTTTTATGTAAAGGGTAAGGGCTATCATGAATAGGCTTGCCCAAAAGATAAGCAAAACTATGGATACAAGAGTGGCAGCGTGTAGCCACCTTGGAACTTAAGTCGGAGTCAAGGCCAAGCCTTTCTTGCCAAAAGAGCACACTGAGCTGTGCCTGAGGTTGAGATAAAGGATGATGTAAAATATCCCATGCCACATTGAGAATACGTTTAGCCTCTTGTGTTTCTCCACCTTTTCCAAGTGCGATGGCTTGCCACATAAGAGCGTAGGCCTGGTCCTTGTTTTTATGATCTTTATCAAAAATATGTAGGGCCTGATCTAAATAATCGCGGCCTTTATCCAAGTCCTCGCGCTGAACCTCGATGCGCCCTAAGTTTTGCAAGTACATGGCTTTCAATGTATCGCTTTCCTCTGGGATTAATTTGAAGTACTTCTCGGCTTCGGAGATCGCTTCATCAACTTTCCCAACAGCTTCTAAGCAAACAATATAGTGCAATGCCAAGTAAACTTTTGTTCCAACTTCTTTAGAGTTATCTACAATCTGCTTAAAGCTATCCACCGCTTCTTGGTACCTAGCACTCTCATAGAGAATAAATGCTTTATAAGTTTGTAGAGAAAAATGATAGCCACTTAAGTCAATATGCTGAAGCGTGAGGTGATCTTCTATTCTTTCAAGCAAGCGTCTCGCGACGTAGGTCGCACCCATAAAATTGAGCATATAAACAGCTCGCACCTGTAAGCAGAACTCCTCAGGAGCGAGCAAATGAAAATCGGCAGGGGCCGCGATTTTGCCTAATACTTTCATGGCAGAAACAGGTAGGCCCAGCCACTGCAGTTCATGAGAGAGCTTTAGCTTTTGCTGAATTGATAACCCTTTCTTATTAGTAAGAGTCGATACAATTTCCTGTGCCTTATGGAGGTCACCTTTTAAGATTGCCTGTTGAGCTAAGCTGAGAATGTCCTGCGGAGTTTCTTCCATACAGTTCGCTTCACCATCTAAATGAAATTAAAGAAATATTAGTTTATTCCGATAGATACTTAACGGAAAGGTTTGATGATCAGTAAAGTATTCTTTCTATTTTTAAGTATTTGTCTCTCGGTTCAGGCCGGAGATGGACTAGGTATGGGTGGTGGACCACCTGCTGATATCATTATTCCTATTATACGTCCCGTCACACCAATTGACTCAACCTTACAACAAGGGCCTAACGGATTTATTTTTAATCAACATCAAACTGTGATTGAAGATGGTGTCATCTGTAAGGAGAGTGAGAGTGTGTGGAAGCCACTCCTACACACGAGCGAAGTACTAAAGCGTTGGCCGATTGATGCAGGTGCAACGTGTTTGGACCCACTCCGCGAGTTTAGCCAAAAATTATCATTAGCAAGAGCTCCGCTGGCCTTATCTTTTGCGACCTTTATTGATGGTCTTGAAAAGCATATGGAAGGAGCATCTCTGCGTTGGAAAAATTGTACGAGTGGCTGCGTTTTAAAAAACTCAGCACCTTCAAGTTGTATAGAGGCTACACCATTACTTCAAAGAGTAACTCAACTTCCAAGCAGGTCTGAATCTTATATTGTTAATAAAGCTGTTTGGGATGAAGTCTCAAGCACTCAACCTCTGGTTTGCGCTGCAACTGTCGTCGATTTATGGCTGAGTCATCATGTTTCGGATAAGACTAAACGTATGGCCATGGTGGGTGATTTCTTTTCTGCTAAATTTCATGCCAATGAGGAAAGCCTTCCGCGTTGCTTTGATCCAACAGCTTCAACCAGACCATTCGATTCACTCGATGGGCAAGTTCAAAACATTCTTTTACAAATTAATTAGAAGATAAAACAGAAGGAATGATCGCCATTTCTTAGGTTTGGGGAACCATGAGAAGAAGAGAGGGTTGACGACCATTCCTCTGGGTTAATAAGTTGCCCCATTAACCTTTCTTTCGTATGCACGGAATCTACCTGTAGATTGTGAGATTGAAGGGGAGAAATACTGGTCGGTTCTTCTAACTACTCGAAATCAAAAGGAAAAATATGGTCAACAAACAGAGACTGAAAATTTTTCAAGACCCTCTGGTTTAGTTTCTTAACCTCTAGCTCAAGCAGCGCCGCCGCTCTTTCGTAAACTTGAAAAGTCGAATGGTTTCCATCACCAGATTCGAGCAAGAGCTTTGTTTGATCTATATGAGTCAAAAATTGAACTGCTTTCGAGTTTTCGCGAAAGAGATTATCTCCAAAGCTGATGAAGTGACCAAGCTTTGTAATGTGGTTTAAGTCTTGAAGTGAAAAATTTGTGTCGTGAAAAACTAATCGTCCGTTATAGTGAGCTTTATTGATCACTTGAAGGATGTCACTAAGACTACGAACGCAGTGGATAAGCAGAGTATTAACATTGTTGGTACGGGCAAATTCTACTTGAGCAGCAAAAAGATCAATCTGACTTTGAAAGTCGACAGCACAAGAGCGATCGAGTCCAATCTCACCCAACATCAAGAAATTTCTGTCATTAATATAGGTTGAAAGACGTGGGGCTATATCGAAAAGTTGAAAGGTTTGTGCTGACCAAGGATGGATACCGAAGTTAAAAAAGTTTTGATGGGGAATTGGTGTATCGATGTCTAATGTAAGGACGGCCGTGGGGCTAATATATTCGATATTATGACAGTGGATATCAATCAACACGTTTAACCAAGCTTTGAACAGCAAGGGAGGCGGCAAAAAGGCCAAATGATCCTGTTATCCAGCTGGTCGAGCCAATCGTTGATGAACAACTGATTCCACGATTTTGTTTCTCATCTGGTACAAACTGAAGCTCTCCAGCGCCATCTAAAAACTTCATACGTTCAATTGAAAAAACGGCCTGTATTCCCCAATTGGCCTTCTCATCTTTATTCCAATCCCAGTCACGCTTTAAACTTCTTCTGACTTGTTTAAGTAACTGGTCATTACTGGTTTGATTCAAATCATTAGTTCGAATCAAAGTCGGGTCAACCTTTCCACCAGCGCCGCCAACAGTAATGAGAGGAATCAACCTTTTTTTACATTCATTGATCAAAAGGCATTTGCTCTTTAGTGAATCAATACAATCTATAACCATGTCAAAGGGGCGACTCAAAATGTCTTCAAAAGTATGATGATCAAAAAAATCGTAGATGGTTGTGACTTGGCAATCAGGTGCGATATCGATCAGTCGATCTTTCATAACTTCAACTTTTGGACGACCAACCGTTGAAGTCATGGCATGGATTTGTCGATTAATATTTGTAATGCAAACGTCATCGAGATCGACTAACGAAATTTTTCCAACACCACTTCTGGCCAGGGCTTCGGCGCTCCAACTCCCGACTCCACCAATGCCTAATATTAAGACGTGAGCGTTTTGCAAGCGCTGCAGCGACTTTGGGGTGATGGCCCTAGCGATTCCGCCAAAACGAGTGTCTGTAGCCTGTTGTAAGTCCATGGCCGGACTATACTTCGAACTAAGTTATGCGTAAAATCCAATTTATGAGCAAACGATGTGATTGGGCCAACCCAAAAAACCCTATCTATTTAGAATACCATGACAAAGAGTGGGGGAGACCCTTATTTGATGATCTGGAGCTATTTGAAATGTTGTGCCTTGAAGGTGCTCAGGCCGGTTTATCCTGGGAGACCATACTCAACAAGCGCCAAAACTACCGTAAAGCCTTTGATGACTTTGATCCTAAAAAAATGGCTAGGTACGCAAGCGCTAAAACCAAGTCACTCATGAATGATGAGGGAATTGTTCGAAACCGCCTAAAAATTGCAGCTTTCATCACTAATGCACAAGCCTACCTTGCTCTAGAGAAGGAGGGTGAGAGCTTTTCGCATTTTGTTTGGTCTTTCGTCGAGCACAAACCGATCATTAACAAAGTTAAAGATATGAAATCAATTCCAGTTCAAGTGGAAGCGTCTGTCCTCATGAGCAAAGCGCTTAAAAAGAAAGGGTTTAAATTTGTTGGACCAACAATTTGCTACGCCTTCATGCAAGCTGTTGGTATGGTGAATGATCACTTAGAGACATGTAAATACTCTGGCAAGCGACTTAAGCGTAAAGGAACTTCATGAAGCGCTACACTCTTATCGGTTCGATAACCTCTCCTTATGTCAGAAGACTTCGAATCGCTATGGATGGCTTAGACTTCGACTTTAAAGCGATGATGATTTTTGATCAGACTCAACGAATCGAGTTCAAAAAAATTACCCCAGTATTAAAAATCCCAGTCCTTCAAATTCACGAAGGAGATCAAGTTCGTAATGTCTACGACTCAAGAGTTATTTATAATTATTTGAACAAGAAACATTGGCAGCACGATTTAAGCTTAGAACAAGAAAATATCTTAACCATCATCGATGGAGTGAATGATTCGTTAGTCATTCTTTATTCAATGAGTTTGAGTGGCATGAAGATAGAAGAAGATAAAAGATTCATCATGGCCCAGAGAGAGCGAGTCATCGAGGGGTTTGATGTTCTCGATCAACACTGGGCCAGTGAATCAACTTGGGATTATCCAAGTATTAGTCTTTATTGCTTAATAGATTGGGCCATCTTTAGAGAGCTGGTACAAATTGATCGATGGCCAAACTTAACTCAATTCCATCAAACCATGAGCAATCAACCGGCTGTTAAAGAGACGAATCCAAGAAATTAGTCTAGCTCCTTTCTTCTAGCTCTCGAATCATCGCCAGTTCTAGTCTCGATGGCTTGTAGGCATGGCCTTTTACTGGAAATGCCTTGGCCAAGACTTCATCGAGTAAAGCCTCATATTTTACGAGACCGTGTTGAGCTAGGCGAACAAGGGCATCAATATCCTTAATTGAGCCGAACGTTCGTGCTTTTTTAAATGTCATCGGTAGCATAGTAAGTGTTCTCATAAATCAGTCCTCCTGTTGGATTAATTTACTGTGGATCGCTCTATTAAATTATCGAGTGTTATCTGAAATTTCTGCTTTGCTGTTCGATCTCGCAGTAGTCTCGTAAAAACGTGATAGGCCATCATATTGGCGTAAAATTCGTAAGCAAATTGTTCGGTATCTAAACCTTGTTTAAATTCACCCTCTTCAATTGCGATTTTGGCCGCCTTTGAAAATGTGTTCATCATCTCACCTTGCAAAAGTTGCAAGTAATCTCTGATCTTGCCTGGGCGATCGTCATACTCAACAGTGGCGGCAATGATTGGACAGCCACCAGCCAGTTTTGAAGATGCCCATTTTTGCCAATTCGTTGCAAGGGCAAAAATTCTTTCCTTGCCACGGGGAGCTTTGAGAGAAGGTCGAACCACCGATCTAATAAAGCTTTGCGCTGCAAACTCTAGAACTTTCATTTGAAGCGCTTCTTTTGAATTGAAGTGCCCAAAGAGACCAGACTTAGACATACCGACAAGCTTGGCCAGCTCGCCAATTGATAATGACTCAAGTCCAAATCGACTTGTGAAGTCAAAAGCTGCCTGAATAATATTGTCTTTTGTCGCTATACCTTTCGCCATGAAGATATAATAGCACGATCGTTCGGTTTTATGCAATAGGTGGAAATTCAGGCAGTCCTTTGGCCGTTAGAACATCTTGTAATTCACTTCTGATGGGGCAAGTCCATGAAATGACTTCACCAGTAATGGGATGGGGGAGAGTTAAGCGCCACGCGTGTAAAAAGATTCGATGCAAATTATAGTCTTGTCGATAACGTTCATTGAGGATGCCTTTACCATAGGCCGTATCGCCAACTAGGCATTGCATCCTTCTAGAGAAATGTCTGCGAATCTGATGTTTTCTGCCAGTTTCAATAGTGACGTGGACGAGAGTCGTATCATCAAATTGATGGAGTGGACGGAAGTTGGTGATGGCCTCTTGCCTAACTTTCTTGTCGTTGCTCAGTTCAAAATCATAGCGTCCAGCTTCTAGGATTTGTCCTCTTGCAAGAGCGATATATTCCTTTTTCGTCTTGGTATTATCGCCCCAAAACTCTTTTATTTTTGAAACAACTTCGCCACTAAAACCAAAGATGACGATACCTGAAACTGGGCGATCAATCCGGTGAACGGGGTAGACCCACTTGCCAACTTTGTCACGAAGTAGCGCCATAAGGTTATCGCGCTCATTAGTCGCCTCTTTAAAAGGGTGAACGAGCAGGCCACTGGGTTTATCGACAACAACCAGGTACTCGTCTTGATAAATAATATTTATGAGGGAAGTCCAATCAGTCATGCCTTATATTCTCCATATTTAGATCCATAGTGTACCTCTATTTAGCTAAAATACTTCTTCAGTTTACGGTCATAACCGACCGAAAAGAGTATATGAGCGTATTAAAGGCTTCCATTCTTGCGGTCCTCCTCCTAACCGGCTGCGCCAGACTTGAAACAGGTCTTAGGGCCCCATCATCGGCCAATAGTGATTTTGCTTCTTGCAAAACACTGCTAACTCAAATTCGACGCCTCTCAAATCTTAACGGTGACAAAACAATGCCGGTTGATTTGAGGGCACAGCTTTGGGAAGGAATCAGTGAGTTTTCACTAGAAAATAAAGTCGACAATTATATCGATCTCACCAAACTTAATTTTGACCAAGAGGAGTTGGGCTTTGTTCTTAAAGGGCTCTCTGAAGGGGAGTTTGGACAAGATCGAATGAACTATTTGATTTGGTCCGGCGGACAAGTTCCCAAGAGGAGAAAAAGAGCTCTTACAGAACTCATTAATTGGAGTTCTCCTGAGGAAACCAAGGAACTTAAAAAGTTCTTAAAGGCGCGCAAGAAATTTGATCAATGGGAAGATAAAAAATTTAAGGACTTAGTTCAAGAGGCCGGTGAAGGAAGTGATATTCAGCTGCTCAAGCGCCAAGCAAAAACTCAACGAAATAGTTATGAGAGATTAAAGTATGCGTGCTCAGCTAAAATTCCCAATACCGATAATGCAGCAGCTGGAAAAAACTTTAGACGGTTTATTCTGACAGTTGGACCGATGAGTGTGTTGGCGGGTTATACCGTTGCAAATTGGAGCGAACTACAAGACGCCTGGGCGCAGATGCAGGAGGGTGAAGGCGCACCTCTTCAGTCTTGGTTTAAACAGCTTGGTTATGATTTATCAATCGGCATTATTCTAAACTACACAATTGGCAGAATATTCTCCGAGCCAACAGGTACCTACGCACAAAAAGTCATTAGAGGTTATGGTGCTGACCTTGTTATTGGGACAGGGGATATGTTCGCCTATAATATCGTTTTTCCAAGTGATGACGATAAACTTAAACAGAGATTTGATGAACTTAAGAAGTCTCCAGATTTTGAAGAGAAGATGAAGTTACTACAAAAGCAATTAGATCAGGTTGGATTTGTTGTAAAATTCAAGAAAACAGTCATGGATCACTTTAAAGAAATTATTGGTCAAGGTCAGCCTTTCTCGCTACCAGAGGCAGGGCTGGTTAGCCTAAGTGTAGAGGATTTAGAAAAGCCTGAAGTGCAAAAAATTGTCATGCAAGCGCTAACAGCTCAGCTCTATGAAGAGGGACGTTATGGTGCTGAGCCTCCTGATTGGCAGGAAAGCCTAATTAATACTGGCGAAGGTGGGAGTGATCGACTCTTTTTCTACGCATCAGTTGGCCCTCTTTATCACACCGTCAATATTGCAATCGGTACAAGAATTTATCAAACCATCTGTATGGGTAAAAACAATCTAGGTCAGGCTTTTGCCAAGGCCGCGCTAATGCACACGGCTTGGGCCTTTAGTTATAATCTTTTTGAATTTCCATTGAGATCAAGGCTGATTAATCAATAGACTAAACATATTGTTCAAAAGCGGTGGGATCTAAAACAATCTCACCTGCACGTTCTTTATCCGTAATAAATTTACAAATATCCTCTTGCGCCTTGTGAACAGCTGAGGCTGATTTAGGTTGATCCAGTTTATATAAGAACTCTTCGCGCATAGTATCAGTCACCTCGGCCAAGAGGTCATAGATCAATTCTTTTGATGAAAGCCTAAGAGCAACAGCAAGTATGTCTTTGTTCACGTCCATGAGAAATTGTTGTTTCATTGAGGTCGTGAGATAGCGAAGTCTATCAATCTGCTCAATCTTATCGCGTAAGTTATTTGAAAGAATAAAGTTTTCTTCCGCAATTTTTCGTAGAATTCGCTCTTGTTCTTCATTGCTTAAGCCGTTGAAGGTTGAGACGTTAAGTCCCTTCATACGAGTTTGCTTTTTTGTTACGAGTGAAGTGATAGATTTATAGCTAATAGAATCGAGCGGCTCTAAGAACTTGGCCCCGATTCGAATTAAACCAGTGTTCTGGTCTCCTCCGGGCTTTCGACTCTTATAGGACACAATATAAAGAATTTTGGCCAAATGCTCATTGGGGAGAATTTGATCAGTAAGTCTCGTAATAAAAATTTCTGTGCCAAGAGGGAACCTTGAAGCTTCCCTTTCCGGTAGAACAAAACTTAGGCCCTCAGTTGTAATGTCGACCATGATCGAAGACATCCGTATCGGAGGTTGATTCGGATCAGTGGGATGAGGTGTGTGAAAGGCAATAACTTTTGAATCTTGATAGCGATAGGGAAGCCTTAAGACTTTCCTTTTATCTTTAAGCTTGATCTCATTGGGAAACTTAAATGAGATAACTCGTCCCTCTTTTTTAAATCTTTCTCTTTTAAAAAGCACGTCCTGAAAGGTCGAGTAAATGAAGAGTGGGTCGGAAGCACTAAATTGAGTTGTTTCTCCTGGAGCGAGCTCGATAAAGACTTCGCCGCCATCAACTTTAAGAAGTTTTGCCTTAAGCTTTTCACGCTCGTTACCATTGATTGTCTGCCAAATAGTCATTTCAGACTTTCGCTCAATAATTTGCGCGAGAGTCCTTTCAATGAATTCGTGGTCGAAACAGGTCCATAACTGCATGCTTTAGTCTCCAAAGACTATTGTAACAGAAATTTAATAGCCGCCATAAACTGAAATACTCTTGCCTAAATAGCTATGATTTCTTAATAATTGGGTGTGGATGAGGGGGTTCACATGCCAAAAATGCAAGAATTACGCGAATTATCGGCACAAATCGATCAAGAATATCTTGAAATGACTGATACTTTTAGTCGCTATCAAGCCTCGACTAAAATGAACTGCCCGCCCGGCTGTGGTAGGTGCTGCTATAATCCAGATATCGAAGCGACTCCGCTTGAAATGCTCCCCATGGCCCTAAGCCTTTTTGACCAAGGATTATTAACTCATCAACTTTTAGAGAGAATAGAAAAGGAAGAAGTCTGTTTTTCTTATCTTGCTTCTGGAGATGATCCAAAGCAGGGACAGTGTAGCCACTACCTGAAGCGTCCGTCTGTTTGTCGCATGTTTGGAGTGGCCGGTTTTCGCGATAAAAAGCATGAAACGCAACTTTCAACCTGCTCTTTATTGAAATCGAATTATCCTGACTTTTATCAAGAAGCATTAAGGCTTAAAGAAAAGGCTCCTTTGATTGGAAAGTGGTCTACTAAAGTTAATACGCTAGAGCCTGCTCTGGGACTACGTTATTATAAGCTTAATCATGCATTTAAAATGATTGCGCAAAAAATACTTATTCTTTGCGCCTATGAAGAGCAAGGTTAATTCAAAAATTCAGGTGCACCCGTTTGGACATTCCAAAGATTATAGTAGAGACCTTGAGACTGAATCAATTCCTGGTGGCTACCAGATTCAGAAACCTGACCGTGTTCAAGAACAATAATTCGATCGCAATGAATCACTGTTGATAGCCGATGGGCAATAATAATCGTTGTTTTATCTTTCAGCAGTTTCTCCAATTGTTGTTGGAGCTTAGCTTCTGTTACATTATCAACGGCCGAGGTGGCTTCATCTAGAATAACGATTGGAGCATTGGCAATCAGTGCTCGTGCAATTGAGAGGCGTTGTTTTTGACCACCAGAGAGCTTTTGTCCACGCTCGCCAACGAGAGTATCGTATCTATTTGGCAATTGTTCGATGAAATCATCTGCGCACGCATTCTTACAAGCCTCAATGATTTCTTCATCAGTGGCAGTAGGCTTTGCAAAGCGAATATTATCTTTAATTGATCCATGAAATAGGTAAACGTCCTGAGAAACAATGGCCATAGCGCCTCTAAGACTTGCCAATGTGTACTGCGAAATATTTCGACCATCAAGTGATACTTGGCCTGACGTTGGTTCATAAAAGCGTTGAAGTACCTTGATCAGAGTCGACTTTCCTGAGCCAGTGCCACCGACAAGACCGATACTTTCGCCTGGTGATACATTAAGACTTAGTTTTTTTAGAACAGGAACAGCATCACTATAACTAAAGCTAACCTCATCAAATATGACTCTGCCTTTTATCTCTTCAGCGATCGTTGCACCATCAAGAATATGTGATTTCGTTTCAAGCAAGGAGAAGGCCCTGCTTGAACTGGCCATGGCCCTTTGAAAGAGATCGAGTGTTTGGCCAAGTCTAGTTAGTGGCCAAAGTAAGCGCTGAATTAAAAAAACTAAAACTGAATAAGTTCCAACCTCAATAGTGCCTTCAAGTGCGAGCTTGCCACCAACCAACATTGTCATTAAGAAGCCAACCATAACTAACATTCGGATGAGAGGAGTAAACATGGCACTTACTTTAATAGCGCTTTTATTGGCACTCACATACTCCATAGAGATTTGAGAGAGCTTTTTATGATCTTCCGCCTCTCTGGCAAAGCTTTTGATTGTCGCCATTCCCTGGAGGTTATTATTGAGTTCTCCCGTAAGCAGTCCAACTTGTTCTCTGACTTTTTTGTAGCGTGGAGTGAGGTAGTTTTGAAACCATACTGAACCCCAAACGATGAGAGGCATGGTGGCAAAACTTAAAACTGCCAGAAGGGGATCCTTTACAAAATAAATGACTCCTATAACAACAACTGTCGTTAGAATCTGAAGAATCTCATTAACACCACCGTCGAGAAATCGCTCCAACTGATTAATGTCGTCATTAACAATGGCAATGAGGTTCCCACTGCTTTGGTCTTCCAAATAGGCAAGGTCAAGATGCTGGAGCCGCTTATAGCAGTCCATGCGAAGATTATGCTGGATATCCTGTGCCAACTCACGCCACTCAACAGAGAAAAGATATTCAAACAGAGATTCCGCACCCCAAATGATTATTGTAGCGATAGCAATTAGAATGAGTTGGTTGAACTTATCGCTGATTGAAAAATATTCTCCCACCCATGATTCATGACCTTTGACGACGGTATCGACCGCCAGGCCGATAAGCAGTGGAGGGGCCAGATCAAAAACCTTGTTCAGAATTGAAAATAATGAGGCTTTATAAATACGAGCTTTAAAGCCATGGGCATAGCTATAAAGTCTAGAGAGTTGGTGGTAATCCGTCATGAATTTCTCGCATTAAAAAGCCCGCGTTGATAGCGGGCTTTAGATATAATAATAGGCTTAGAATTTTAGTGGTGGTGTCCACCTTCTCCATGAGCATGGCCGTGAGCAAGTTCATTTGCCTCGGCAGCGCGTACATTGAGAATTTCGATATCAAAATTAAGTGTTTGGCCTGCCATTGGGTGGTTGGCATCAAGAGTGACGCTTTGATCGTCAAGGCCGATAACACGAGCAATAAAGCTCTGATCATCATTTCCAACTTCGAACATCATGCCAACTTCAAGTTTATCACCTTCTGCAAATTGAGAGCGCTCTACTTTCTGAACGAGGTTAGGATCTGTATCGCCGTAACCGTCAGTAGGAGTAATTGTACAATTGAATTTATCACCTTTGACTTTGCCTTCCATCTTCGACTCTAGACCAGTAATGATGTTACCGATACCCTGAATAAAGCTAAGTGGGCCGTTCTCTTTTGAAGAGTCAATCACAGTGCCCTTATCGTCAGTTAGTGTGTAGTTCATCGTAACAACGACGTTCTTTTCAATTTTCATAAGCGTTCCTTTGTTTGCGCTTTGTGCCTTCGCATTAGGGTGTAAAGCAGCATCATATCAATCAGAAATGACTAAGACCAGAATGAAAAACCGTGCGATTTGGTTTTTTCGATGTGTAAGATTGAGCGGTGCGCATAGGAAAGTTGAGTTTAATACCAGCTCTGATTAGATTATACTGACATCACTTTAGGAGTGAAGATGTCAGATCAAGAAATACCAAGTCAACTGCAACATTTAGTCTATTGGGCTGTGGAACTTTTAGGAAAAGCAATCAAAGCTGAATATGGCGAGGATGTTTATCGCGATATTGAGTCCATGCGAAAAAAAATGAAGCTCAATAGGGGACGCGACGCCAAGCTTGTTCATCAAAGCTTAAGAAAAAATGGTGCCAGCCTAGCTCGTATGAAAAACGCTAGGCTTAATCGAATTGCCCACTCTTATGGTGTTATGCTTGAACTCATTAATCGCTGCGAGAGTGCTTATCGAGTGACGAGACTCAGTGAAAAAAAATCACAAAAAATTGAATCAAGACCTCACGCTATTATTTTCGTTTTCACAGCTCACCCAACAGAAGCAAGGGGCGAAGCAACTCTTGAATTATTTTGTAAAATCCAAGATGTACTTGAGAGTCAGCTGATACAAGCAGGTAATCAAGACGACGTTCTCTATCATCTACTCAAGCTTATCCTTAAAATTCCAATGGGCAAAAACGTTAAGCCAACAGTAGAAGATGAAGCGAAGCATATTTTTAGTACAGTTTTAAAGTCAGAAATTATTCAAGAGCAAATTAATTTAAAAAAGCGCGATATTATTGTGCACTTTAGATCATGGGTCGGTGGCGATAAAGATGGACATCCAGGTGTTAATGAAAAAACGATGCTCAGATCCCTTCAGTTATCGAGAAAAGCACTGCTGGGATTTGTTCGCACCAAATTAAAACTGGCGAAAGAGCAGTTCAAGCTTGTCAGTCAAGATCATAAAATATTTGATGCTATTGAGCTCAGACTTAAGAAAGTTGAGCGAATTAAAGACGATGATGGTCAAAAAGTAGTTCAACTTATTCGTGACTTAAAAAGTTTAGAGAAAAATTATAGTAAAAGAATTGGAGTCGTGGCTCCAGATCTTCAAGATATTTCTCACTTACTTTGGCTCTATCCAGCTTTGGTTATTCCACTTGAAGTACGTGAGGACAGTGAGCTGGTACATGAAGCTCTGCTTGATCAAAATGCGACAATTTCGCGTATGCTTCGTACTCTTAGAAATATTTCTAGGGGGCATGATCCAAAATGGTATATTCGAGGCTTTGTCTTATCAATGGTGGCATCATCAAAGGATCTCTTGGCCGGTTTATCCTTATGCAAGAAAATGCTAGGCTCATACGCCATTCCTGTCGTTCCACTCTTTGAAAATGCTCACGCTTTAACCAATGCCACACAAATTCTCGAAGAATATTTTAAGGCCAAGCCTGAAGTCATTAAAATTCATCAAAAAAATTGGAGTTCAAGGTTTGAAACCATGGTCGGCTATTCTGACTCGTCAAAGGAGTCTGGAGTCTTTCCAAGTCGCTGGATGATTAGAAAAGCACTAGTTCAAATTGATCAATATCTGCAAAAAACTAGTCTCACGCCTGTTTTCTTTCATGGCTCTGGCGGCAGTGTTGAGCGCGGAGGAGGGTCAATCAAAGAACAGACACAGTGGTGGCCAAAAAGTGCTGTCGATGTCTTTAAAGCAACCACACAAGGTGAGATGGTTGCTAGAAACTTTGGTAGTAATCTTATTATGAGATCTCAAGTTGAAAAAATTGCGGCGCAAGCAGCTTCATCTCCTGCTAAGAAAGAAACGACTGCTGAGATTAAACTACTCGATAAATTTTCAGACTTGGTGGCCAATCGCTATAAATCAACAGTGGCTTCAGATGAATTCTTTGATGTTATTGAGAAAGCTACGCCCTATAATTATCTATCTGTTTTAAAAATTGGCTCAAGACCAAGTAAGAGACAAGTTGGAGCAGATCGTAGAAAACTTCGCGCTATCCCTTGGGTTCTTTGCTGGACACAAACACGAGTTTTATTTCCAACTTGGTGGGGGGTCGGTCATGCATGGAAGCGCCTAGATGCTAAAGAGCGTAAACAGATGCGTGAGCTTTATAAATCAAATAATTTACTTTCTTCTTTTTGTAAGTCTCTTGGCTTCACGCTTGCCAAGGTCGAGCTTGGTGTTTGGCGCTCGTACTTAGACCATGCTGGACTTGATAAAAAGACTAAAGAAGCTGTCTTTATTGCTTTTGAGCATGAATATGAAGCGGCTAAAGAGTTCCTTCGCAGTGTCACAAGTGAACTCGATATGCTTTGGTATCGTCCATGGCTTGGGCGCAGTATCTACTTTCGCTCGGCCATGATTCACCCGCTAAATCTCATTCAGCTAGAAGCTCTTAGAAGAGGGGATGATGCACTTCTTAGAGAAACCGTGACTGGAATCTCATGTGGTATGCTCACCACCGGATGATAAAATCTGGGTCTGTTCGTATAGATCACCCACTTGTTCGCGCCAATACTCGTCACTACCAAAGTGTGGGAATGTAATTTTGAAACATGGATCGTCAAAGCGTTTGCTGATCCATGCGGTGAAGTGAATGAATCGCAATGTGCGCAAGGCTTCAATTAAGGGTAGTTCCTGATAAGGAAACTCTCTCATTTGCTCATAACCATCAAGTAGCCAGCCCCTAATTTCTTTTGAGCTTTCATCTCTCCCTGGAGTGAGTAGCCAAATATCTTGAACGGCCGGCCCATTTAAAAAATCGTCAAAGTCTAGAAGTAGAGGTCCCTCACTTTCGCGGTAGAGTACATTTCCAAAGTGTAGATCACCATGAACTCTAATATTTCGAACGTTTTCAAACATGGGGCGAATATAAAGCATGGCCTGATTGGCAGCCGTTTCCCAAGATTCTTTAAATTTTTCAGGTAAGTACTCACTAGCAAGAACGGTTTTGATATTGCTATCACCATAAGTTGCCGGATTCAGAGTGAGTCTGTGAGAGGCTTTTGTGCTTTCTCCGATTAGATGCATTCTGGCGATTAATCGACCAAGCTTCTCCCATTCTTCTTTAGGTAGATCATAGGGAGTGCGACCAGCTCGCTTTTCATAAACACAAAAAAGAAGTTCGTTATCTGGCGAGGACCAAAGAGTTTCATTTTCATTTTTTAGAGGAGCGATGACATTAAGATCACTGGCATAAAGTTGATGCAAGAATGAATGCTCGTCTTGAATCTGTTGTCTGCTCCAGCGGCCTGGTCGATAAAACTTGGCGACCAGTAGTTTCGGGTGGGCCGGAGCCATTTCAGGGTCTGGCCACATACTTTGTGGCATTGCTTCTTCGATTTCAATTTCGTAAACACGATTTTCCATTGAGTTTAGTTGGAGCATTCGCCCCGTACAACGCACTCCTATCGTTTCGATCGCATCCATCACTTGGTTAGGCTGCAAATCGATAAACGATTTCATGGCATCATCGCCCCAGGCATTTGTCGCGTCGCTCACTTGGACTCCAATATTTATTGATTGTGACGACTCTAGCACCTAAAACTTGTTCATTCATGACTTGGGACAGTACAATAAGTGCTGGAGATATCATGAAAATTGCATTTTTAAGCTGTAATGATTTGGACGGATTTGTTGTCGATGATCATCATTTACAAGAAGTATTTGAAGCCAGAGGGGATCAAGTCTCTGTTGTTTCTTGGAATGCTGAGTGTGATTGGTCACAATATGATGCTGTCTTAATCAGAACCACATGGGATTACAGTACCAATTTGCATACATTTCTAGAAACCCTAAAAAGAATTTCCCGGTCTGGACCACGACTTTTAAATTCTTATGATCTAGTGGAATGGAATGCTAGGAAGAGCTATTTGCAGCAACTTCAAGAAGCTGATGTTCCGACCATTCCCACGCTCTTTCATAAAGGTGTAACCAAAGGCTTTTTGGCTGATGCCTTCGAAGTTTTTGAGTCAGAAACGCTAGTCGTTAAACCTCTCGTTGGAGCCGGTAGCTCCCGCACCTTTGTTGTGACCAAGAACATTGAGACTGACGAGCTAACAAATATTCAGGATGAGATTGCGGGCGATGAAGTTATGGTTCAACCATTTATCCGCGAGATCACTTCTCAAGGCGAAGTGTCACTTCACTTTTTTAATGGTGAGCTCTCTCACACTATTCGAAAAACTCCTAAAGAAGGGGACTTTCGTGTCCAAGAAGAATTTGGTGGCTTAATTGAGTTGATACAACCGCCAGAGACTACCATCGAGATTGCAGAAAAAACTCTAGCCTGTCTTAGTGAAGTGCCATTATATGCACGAGTCGATTTGGTGACTGATGGTCAAAAGTGGATGCTGATTGAAATTGAACTTATTGAACCAGCACTTTACTTCCGAATGGATAGCAACTCTGCTAGTCGCTTTGTAAAAGCGTTTGATCAATATCTTTTAAAATAAAATCTTGAGGCTTTAGCCACGCTCTCTTTACATCAGAGCGGTCGACTTTCCAGCTCGACCAATTGGGTTTTAGCTGATGATTGAGCTCAATCTGAACTTTTAGATTATGAATTAAATGATTAATCTCAGCTAGATCCCAAAAATCATCGCTATGATCACTCTGGCTTGTTTGCAAAAGATGAGTCGTAAGTGAAAAAACCAATCCACTAAGTGGAGGAAGGTTGAGGCCTAGAGTGTTAAGAACTCCCTGTAACCTTGAAAGTACACTCTTTCCACCTACTGAGTGCATGGTGACAATGACGGCGGCAGGTTTTCCAAGCCACCGAGGAGAAGTTTCCCATTCAGTTGTTTGTTCAAGGAAACTCTGTAGTGGAGAGCCCCAGCTATCCCAATAAGTACCGGTCAAAAAAATAAAGCCTTCGGCCCAGGACACAAGTTTGTCCCATTCTTTGATATCAGTGATTTCTTTTAGAACAAGGTTTTTGTACTCTATCTGAAGCGACAGCTCTGCTGAAATTTTACTAGCGATGAGGGCAGACTGACCATCGCTGCCATTATAAGATCCATTAATAATCAGAATTTTTTTCTTTTGCATATTAAGACCTATATCCGTACAGAAGAATTTCTCGGTGATGAGAGGGAAGCTGTTTGTAGAGAGTTTTAAGGCCAAGTTTGCGAAGGGCCCGCTTGTGAGCCTCGAGACTTGTGATGAGTTTTGGAGCAGGAAGCTTAATCGTTAAAAAAACTTCTTTTAAAGTATCGCCAGACCAGGCGGCAAGGCGAATCGCCTCATTGACTGACATACTGGCAGGAAGATTAGTATCGACTGCAATCAGGGAAAACTTCTGCTTTAAGTCTCTAGCTTGTACATCTTGCACTGGAGTTTTTAAGTGCGAAAAACCTTCATCGCTTAAAAATAGAGAGTCCATCTCGCCGGGGTCGAGGCCAACAAGAGTCAGGCCTTGCTGTCTTAAAAAGTAAGAGGCGCCGCCTGGAGAACTTCCAATTTCTAGGGCGTTGCCAGACCTCGCTTTAGGAAATAATGAAAAGGCTTGAGCAATCTTTAGCCAAGCTCTTGAAGGTGCTTGAGTTGGAAGCTTTATAGCGGAAAGCTCAATAAGCTTTTCAAAACCTGGACAAACCCCCTGCCAAATTTGATCTTTTTTATCACGGTAGGAGAAACCTCCATGACTAGAAAAAACAAGTTCTTTGTTCTCGACCCAGACACTGGCGGTTTCTAGTGTCTCATTTCGGGTGGCGTCTTCTCCCATGGCCAAGGCCATAAACGGAGGCTTCTCTTTAAGAGCCTTGTAAGCGATGTCATCAGCCTTAAAGGTTGAAAAGCCAGGGGCCAGGAAGCTTGGATTAATGACACCTGGATAGGTAGCAAGTTGAGCTTTTAGTAGATCGAAATTCCCTGGTATGTGAAGGAAAAAAACAGCTTTCATTAAAGACTTAAAGATTCTTTATATTTTTTAAAGAGTCTCTCTACTTCATCGTGAGGAATAGCGGGACATAGACGATCTTGGATACCAACCATGTCAGTAGCGGCAAATAGGCTGTTGAGAATGGCTTCTTCGGTTGCTTCCATAGTGGCTTTATAGATTGGATTAAGCCCTTTGTCGTAAAGCACATCCATCTTGTGCACGCGCTTTTTGTCATGGCGATGAAAGTGATTGGCCGTAGAGAAGGCTAAAACGATTTCGCCTGAACCATGAGCGGCGTAGCTCCCCACACGCCCAATGCCAAGGGCTGCACGTTTAGCGAGTCGATTTAATTGATTGCCAAGCATAGGTGCATCAGTTGCTACAACTACAATAATACTTCCATAGGTATGACGTCTCTTTGGAATATCTTCAAATTGTGGAGCCAACATCTTTCCAAGCGGAGCGCCATCGACTCGCAAATCTTCAATTTCTCCAAAATTACTCATGACTAAAACACCAACTGTGTAGCCACCATCTTCGGCCGGAAGCTTTCTTGAGCTTGTACCGATGCCACCTTTGAAATCACAACAGGTCATTCCGGTGCCGCCGCCGACACTTCCTTCTTCGACAGGTCCAGACTTAGCACTCTCTAAGGCTTCAAAGACGTGTTCAACTTGTACGTGTTGACCTGCAATATCATTAAGCCAAGAATCGTCGCATTCTCCGACCAGGGGAATAACAACATCGTGGATGCGACCGATTTGCGGATGTTTTTGAGTTAAATATTGAACGCAGCCATCAGAGACTGTGCCAACAGATAGAGTATTTGTTAATAAAATGGGAGTTTCGATTAAACCCCATTCCTGAACTTGAATCATGCCAGACATTTCGCCGGCACCATTAAGAATAAATGAACCGCCACAAATTCTTTCATCATAAATATTATGGTGAAGCGGCCATATCGCCGTCACGCCAGTTCTGGCAGGACCATCGCCGGTTTTATGAACAGGCCCATCACCATCAATGATAGTACTATGACCAACCAAAACACCTTTGACATCAGTAATCGAATTCCAGCGGCCAGGCTTATACTGGCCGATATTAATTCCTAAGTCTCTGGCGCGCTTGCGAGCAGTCTTCTTTGAAGTTGGCACATGGAACCTTTATTAAGTATTGAGAAGTTTGGTCTTTAGCTTGTAACGCTTAATTGCGGGAGCAAGAATACGACCAACAAGTTGTTGATAGTTTACACCAGCACCATTAGCGATAATACATAAATCTGACCATTCAGGAGTGAGTCCAGGGAGCGGGTTACACTCAATAAAATTAACTCTTCCAAGCCCGTCGAGTCTAAAGTCCATACGAGCGACATCGCGACAGCCAAGCGCCTTAAAACATTTTTTGGCGGCACTTTCGAGTTCACGCTTAAGTTTCTCATCAACTTCGGCGGGAGCGACGTAAGTGACCTCGTCATTGGTGTCTTGCTTATGGGCAAAAGTATAAATAGGCGTTGGATTGCTTTTGTCATTAAAGACAATTTCCATAGGAGGAAGAACTTCTGGTTTTTTTTCTCCAAGCAGCCCAACCGTAAACTCTCTTCCAGTCAGGAACTCCTCGACTAACGCCCCTTGTTTGTAGCGTTCAGTAATTGAGGCGACAACTTCTTTGAGTTCTTGTGCGTTCTTGACTACTGAATTTGGAAGCACACCCTTTGAGCTACCTTCGGCGACTGGTTTAACCATCATAGGGTAGATCATATCGGCAGGCATTTTATCTTTAGGAGAAGTCAGAGTGACAAACTTTGGTGTCTTAACACCAGCTTCAGTTACAATACGCTTGGCCATGGCCTTATCCAGCGTGATGGCCAACGTTGATGGGTCACTTCCTGTATAAGGAATATCCATAAGATCCAACGTCGCTGGAACTTGGCTTTCTCTGAAGCGACCGCGAACACCTTCAGAAATATTGAAGACGACATCAACTTGAGCCTCAATGAGGTGTTGTGCAAAATTTGGTGTCGCCTCAAGGTCGACCACATCGTGGCCAAAAGATCTGATGGCACCACGAATGGCATCTAGAGTTGCTGGGCCATCAAACTCAGCTTCATTATCTGTTTCTGGATTACTGGCATCTGGCTTAATTCGCTTTTGATTAAAGGCAAATCCAACACGAAGCTTTGATGAGTTTCGTTTTTTCTTCGGAGTGGCACTAAGATTGAATCTTGTCATGGCACTTTTAATAACAGAGTCGATAACTTCAAGTTCATTCGAAAGGCCCGCTCTGATAGCAGCTTCATAAAGTCCGGCGCCTTTTTCGAGTGAGGGGAGTGCGTTGATCTCGATGAAATACGGAGTTCCGTCATCGGTCACTCTAAAGTCGATACGGGCTAAGTCCTTAATTCCAATTTTATCGACAATTCTTTTGCCATAATCTTGAATGAGTTTTTTTGTTTCATCTGAGATTTGAGCTGGACAGCGAACGTTGACTTGATCTGCGAGTTCGTTTTTTAAAGTGTAGTCATAAATTTGATATTTTCTTTTTTTAACCACGTCGCCATCAAAGACATACTCGAGTGGCTCCATAATTCCATTGTTGGCACGACCCGCTAGGAATGGAACAGTAATATCTTTACCGATAATAAATTCTTCCACGAGAATTCCATCGGGATATTTTTTTAAAAGAGGGCCAATTCTACTACCGAGTTCGCTTGCATTTTCAACTACAGAGTCGGGGGTAATTCCTTTGGAGCTACCCTCAGCATTAGGTTTAAGCATGAGTGGAAAACGAAGATCGTGATCTTTTAGCTCACTCTCTTTTTGAACTAAGACCGACTTTGGTGTTGGAACATTAACCTGTGAGATTGCGAGCTTTGTTAAGTTTTTATCAAGCGTGAGTGCACAAGTGAATGGATCACTTCCCGTGTAGGGGATATCTAGTTGAGTTAAAATTGACGGGTAGAGCGATTCGCGAAAACGTCCTTTTTCACCTTCAGCAGTATTGAACACAAGATCGGGGGTAAAGGCCTCAAGCGCATGAATTACTTTTGTAATTGAGCCTGTGACATCAACAGGTAGAACTTCATGACCAAGCTCACGCATAATATCTGTGAGAAATTCGACGGTTTCTAATGTATCGAACTCGGCTTGCTCTTCAGTGTCGTTTTGTTTGAGATTGTGAACGAATGCAATTTTCAATTTGAGCCCCCAGGGCTGAATGTGAATTAAAACATCACAATACGGCCTCTAGGGCATATGGCTCAATAATTTTTTAAAATATTTGGTTAATCCTTAGGACCGTGCCAAACAACCGAATATAGGTCGTGTCTGCGGTTTTTAAGATTTTGCACCGTTCCAGAGTTTCTGGCTTCAACCAAGTTATCTAGTCTAAGATCAGCAAAAGCCACTGTTTCGACGTTTGGAGTAGTATCTGCAGCAATCCCATCTCTGGCGAATGGGAAATCACATGGCGTTAAAATACAAGACTGAGAGTAGTGGATATCAATGTTTTGAACATTGGGAAGGTTTCCTACTGAGCCCGACATTACGACATAAATTTGATTTTCAATTGTTCTAGCATGAGAGCAATAGCGAACGCGCCAATAACCTTGTCTTTCGTCAGTAAGAAATGGCACGAACAACATCTTAATCCCTTGGTTGACCAAGTGACGTGTTAGCTCCGGAAACTCAGAGTCATAACAAATCAAAACGCCAATAGGGCCGCAGTCAGTCTCGATGGCCGAAAGCTTATTGCCACCTTCAATATTCCACCAGTACTTTTCATTAGGTGTTGGATGAATCTTAGGCTGGGCGTGAATCGTTCCATCGCGAAGGAAGACATAAGCAATATTTTGTATCGAACCTTCGTGACGAGTAGGGTGAGAACCAGCGATGATATTAACGTTATATTTCATCGCCATGTCTCTAAAGAAAACCTTCAATGGCTCTGTGTACTCAGTCATGCGCTCAATGGCGACGTGGGGTGGAACAGGTTCGTTATCAATGGATAAAAGCTGAAGTGTGAAAAGTTCAGGAAAAAGAACAAAGTCGCATTTATAGTCTGAAACCACATCGACATAATATTCAACAATCTTTTTAAACTCTTCGAAACTACTAATTCTACGCTGCCCGTATTGAACGGTGGCAACTCTCACGCTTGTGATATGTCCGTCAGTGCTTCTATTCTTTTTGCCTTTAACTCTTTTGCCTTCGATGGCCTGTTCATCTTGGAATTCAGGATTTTTCCAAACCAAGTGGGCCGCATAGCCGAGAGAGGCTTCATCAAGTGGGAGATAGTTCTTAATTAAGCCGATAACTTCAAAGCCGTTACGAAGTTGAAAACCGAGAACGGGATCTTTGATTTTTTTATTCTTAACTTGTTCGATATAATTTTCGGGGCTGCCAACATCTTTGAGACGTTTTTTTAGGTTTGGAAGGCGGCCAGCAAAAACGATCCCACGCAAACGAAGATATTTGGCTAAGTTTTTTCTGGCATCGTAGAAACGCTGACCAATTCTGTAACCACGTATTTCTTGATCGACACAGACTTCATAGCCATAAAGCCAGTCACCGTCGACTTCGTGAGTTGTTCCATAGCCACCACCTGTAATTTCTTTCCACGTATGGTTCTTTAGAGCTTTTTCTCCAGGCACTCGAATCGCGGCGCTGTAACCAACAATCTTCTCGCCAAGTTGAGCGACAAAATGTCCTTGCGGGTAATGATTAATTTGGCCTCGCAACATATCTAGTGGATAAGGCGGCATGCCGGAGTAGACTTTCTCCGTTAGATCGAGGATAGCCTTAACATCGGCCGTAGTTGCATTACGAATAATCAATTTTTCTTGTTTCATTTGTTTCATGCGAAAACACTAGCACCAATAAATCTTTACGGAAATTAGGTTTTCGCAACAAAAGTGCAGTGCTATGATGCATCTATGCAAAAAGTATCAGGTCAGCTGCAAAGAGTTCTTGGCGTTAAAGATGCCGTGATCATGGGTCTTGGTTCTATTATGGGAACTGGGGCATTTGTTTCACTAGGTATAGCGGCTGGAGTCTCGGGCGAATTCTTTTTCTTGTCGCTCTTTTTAGCTGCTTTCTTGGCAACTCTTAACGGTTTATCAACTGCACAGCTTGCGTCTAAGTACCCTGTCAGTGGTGGAGCCTATGAATATGCACGTGGAGAAATCTCTCCCTTCGTAGGCTTTTTGGCTGGCTGGTTATTTTTGGTGGCGAAGTCAGCTTCGGCTTCAACTGCTGCTATGGGGGCGGTTGCAGCGGTTTCTTCCATTTTGGGATTAGGTTTAGGCCCAGGTGAACTAAGTTTTTACTCCGCTTTGATTGTTCTCATCGTCGGCTTGTTTGTGTGTCTAGGGCTTAAGAGAACCCGCATGGCTAACCGAGTTTTAGTTAGTTTTGTGTTGTTTGCCTTCATCTCCTTTGGAATCGTTTGTCTTTATAACGGTCCTGTCACTTATACACCCAGCTCTCCAATTGCAATTCCTGGCATTCGAGAAGTTTTTTACGGAGCTGCGTTATTATTCGTTTCTTTTACAGGTTATGGCAGAGTGGCCACTCTTGGGGAAGAAGTGATTAATCCCAAAAGAACAATTCCAATCGCCGTTGTCATGAGCCTGGTTGTAGCCTTTGGGATCTATTTTTGGATTTCTTTGTGTTCGATCACAGTTGTTGGAGAGGCCGGCTTTGGAGAGTTAGCCTTAAAGACTTATGCACCCTTACAGGGAATTGCTCGCCTCATGGGTTATGATTGGTTGCGTGTGGTTTTAGTCGCGGCTGCCTTAAGTGCCATGCTCGGTGTCTTGCTCAATCTCATTCTTGGTCTTTCGCGCGTGTCGCTTGCCATGGCCAGACACCAAGATCTTCCCAGCTTTTTTAATTTTGTTTCATTTAAAGGCGAGCCTGTTCGCTCAACTTTACTGGTGACTTTAGTGATCATGTTTTTTTGCTTAACAGAAAAGCTAGAGAAAACATGGGAACTCTCGGCCCTCACGGTTTTACTTTATTATTCTATTACCAATATCTCTGCGCTTAAGCTCAAAACAAAAGAGCGATTCATGTCCAGTTATTACTCAGCAATGGGATTGATTGGATGTCTAGGGTTGACGTTTTTTGTAGATACTCAAAGTCTACTTAAAGGCGCTGCCGTTTTATTGATTGGTAGTCTTTATTACTATATTCGACATAAGCATAAAAACTGCTGTGATTAATTGCGCTGAATGCTGCAACGATTTCTCTGGATCATCCATCTTTAAATGGTAGGGAATGTGAAGGAAAACGGTCTTTGTGTTAGGCAGGTTGAGCAACGTTTTAAAGTACAAGGCATTGCAGACATAGCTTCCAGCGCTCAAGGACCAGCTCCATTTCCCTGGGATAGTATCAAGCAGGTTCACTTCAATATTCGTCTCTAATGCAAGAGGAGCATGTTGGACGATGCGCTGGTGAACCGGTTTTTGTCCGTCGTTATCAGGTTGTGTTGGTGAATGGGCTAGGTTGTGAGCGTAGCGCTCGATGGTGATCTCACTTCTTGAAGCGGCCACACCAACTTGAATGATAAAGTCCATGTCTTGGGGCAGTGACTGGTCACATCGATTAAAACTGACGGGAAGAACGAGGCTCGGTAAATTCAAGGACTCGACCACTTTTTTTGAAGTGTTATCGCTAACACCATCAAAGTTTTCAAAACACGTTATTAACCCTTTCATTAAGACCTCATCCAGCCTGTCAGACTGTAGCGCTCAACCTTGGTTGGAAGAACTTGGTGGGGGAATTCAGCAGAAGAGAAACAAACGAATGTACCAAAGTTCGGTAAAACAGTGGTTACGTGTTGCTGTTTTAAGTCTTCAATTTCTAGCTGACCACCTTGATCAGAAGTATAGTCTTTATTGAGATACAACGTGGTCGTTAAAATTCTGTGTGGAGTTTCACGGTGACGATCAAGGTGCTTTTTATAGAAGGTATTTGGCGGATAGATTGCGAAGTGAGCTTCGTATTCCCTTGCTCCAAGAAAAGCTTCCCGGTTAAGCGCTAAGCGAAAGTCATCAATTTGAGCCAGATACTTTCTTGTCGCTGGAAAATCACCAACTTCAGAGAGCCAACGAATCCAGTCACCGCGAACTTCGGGAACACGCTTTTTCTTGATACCCTTGCCAATTTTGGCAGGCTCAAAGGCATCAGTATCTCGAAGTGATAATAATCTGCTTCTTAAGCTTTCTAAAAGCTCTGGCTCAAAAAAATCATTGCTCGAGTACCAGCCGTACTCACTTAAATGCTCGATCGCTGCAATGAATCTTTGATCCAATTAAACCTCAAGAGCTATATCTTTTGTTTCAATACCTAAATGTAGAACTCTGGTACCGGCTTCACAAACGGGGTTTACGTTTCTACCAATCACATAGCCCGCTTCAGGAGCAATAATTCTATCAGTAATCGTGCCATGCATATCATAAACCACGCCAATCACCTCGTCTTTTTCAACTCGGTCTGTAAGCTGTGGAAACACTTGAATCACGCCACCGTTATAGGCGTAAACCCAATAACTTTTTTCACAGACAGTGACAGAGTTTTGTTCAATTTTATGCTTTCCAGGCATCATCTTAAGATACTTCATCAGGTTCTGTATGCCTTCGTAAGTTTGATCGATGAGATCGGGTTGGAAACTATGGGGGTTGCCGATTTCAATCGTAATACAATGAATACCTTGGCCGTTGGCCCAAGCGCGTAGGGTGCCCTGTTCGTCATACTTGTTCACAATAATTTGCGAGTTTTGCAAAAGAGCCATTCTTCTAGTGATGGGGTTATCGAGGTCGGCCCTAACATAAAGCGAGTTTATTCGACCAAAACTGGCCGTGTGCAGATCACACAGATAATCAAATTTATTAATAATTCGATTTACTAAATTATGGCAATACATCTCAGACGACGTGCCAAACTCTTTGCCAGGAAAAAGTCGGTTTAAATCTTTTTTATCCGTAAATTCTCGTTGCTTGGCCAAAAAGCCTGGAACGTTGACCACTGGAACAGCAATAAGAGTTCCCTTCAGTTTGCTCAGGTCTAGATTGTTAAAGAGCTTAAAAATAGTGGGTAATCCATTAAGTTCATTTCCGTGCAAGGCAGCAGTGATGCCAAGAACTGGGCCGTCCTCAACCCCTTTGGCCACAAGAACTGGTACGCGCCAATTCACGCCCATAGGGTTTTTTTGAATATCAATATTGATTCTGTGAACTTCACCGGAACGTAAACGCTTGATATTGAGAGACTCAAAGCTCTTGAGATGGATTTTCTGCGCGAGGGCGGTATTGTCGACTGGAATGGTCGTTTCCTTGCGGCGAGAGGACTTCTTAGAACTTACTTTTTTAGCGACCTTTGTCTTAGCCATCGTCTTACCCTCAGATTATGATTGGATAATTATTACCTAAGTTTGGATGGTTTGAAACGTGAAAGTCGCAATTCTTACAATCTTGCCCGACACTTTTTCAGTTAAGTCTTTGAGTGAAGAAGCGCTAAAGCGCGGGCACGAAGTTCAAGTCATTAATTACCTCAAGTGTTCGATGCAAGTGCGCGCCGATCAGTCGACACTTATTTATGAGGGAGAGTCTCTTAAGGGGATCGATGCCGTGATAGCTCGAATTAGTTCTGGCTATACGTTTATAGGCTGCTCAGTCGTCAGACAGTTTGAGGCCATGGGCGTTTATTGCGTGAATGGCTCCCTTGGTATCGCACGCTCAAAAGATAAACTTAGAAGCCTACAAATCATGGCGCGTAAGGGAATGCCTATTCCTCCTACAGCTTTTTCCCACTCGACACCCGATGTTGATGGTTTGATTAAAAGTGTTGGTGGTGCGCCCGTGATCATTAAGTTGATCGAGGGGACGCAAGGGATCGGAGTGGTAAAAGCTGATACCAAGCAAGCCGCCGAGTCGGTTCTTGAAGCCTTTAGAGGACTCAACGCTAATATGATCGTGCAGGAATATATTGAAGAGAGTGAGGGCGCGGATATCCGCGCTTTTGTCGTGGGAGAAAAAGTGGTCGCATCCATGATTAGGAAGGCCGCTCCCGGAGAATTTAGGGCCAATCTTCATCGCGGTGGATCTGCCGAAAAAATTAAGATTTCGTCTGAGGAGCGCGCCCTGGCCATTCAGGCTGCAAAAGAAATGAAGCTTTCTGTGGCAGGGGTTGATATTATTCGCTCCAAGACGGGACCAATGGTTTTAGAGGTGAATTCCTCTCCGGGTCTGGAAGGTATTTCTGGCTCAACAGGTGTGAACGTGGCCGGCACCATCTTTGATTTTATTGAAAAAGACCTTGTCAAAACAGGCAATAAAACGGCAAAAGTGACAATCTAAAAAGCAACTTCATAAGGAATAATTATGGGAACAATTTCTAATTTCATGCGTGAGCACTATCGTCATTTTAATGCCGCCGCCATGATGGATGCTGCTGAAGATTATAAAAAACATTTGGCTTCTGGTGGGAAAATGATGATCACCTTGGCCGGCGCTATGTCGACGGCCGAACTTGGTCGATCACTCTCAGAAATGATTAGGCAGGGAAAAGTCGATGCCATTACTTGTACCGGCGCAAACCTAGAAGAAGATATCTTCAACCTTGTGGCACATAATGAGTATAAACGTGTTCCGAACTGGAGAAACCTTACTCCACAAGATGAAGCTGAGCTTTTGGCCGGTGGTTTTAACCGCGTGACCGATACTTGTATTCCCGAAGAACAAGCTATGCGTAAAATTGAAACTGCTATTACTCGTCAGTGGCAAGCCGCTGATGAAAAGGGCGAAACACTTGCTCCTTATCAATTCTTTTGGAAATTACTCGATGACCCTGAAATTAAAGCGTCTTATCAAATCCCAGAAAAGAATTCTTGGATGATTGCCGCCAAAGAAAAAAACATTCCAATTTTCACTCCTGGTTGGGAAGACTCTACTCTCGGTAATATGTACGCTGCAGCCAATCTTGAAGGGCGTATTAAAAATGTTGGCACGATTGAGCATGGAATCCAAACCATGATGAGACTGGCGAAATGGTATACGGATATCACGACCAGCACTAAAAAGAGCGTTGGCTTCTTTCAAATTGGCGGCGGGATTGCTGGGGATTTCCCCATTTGTGTCGTGCCGATGATTCATCAAGATCTTCAACGTGAAGATGTTCCACTTTGGGGTTATTTCTGTCAGATCTCTGACTCGACAACAAGTTATGGCTCTTACTCAGGAGCGACTCCGAGTGAGAAGATTACTTGGGGAAAACTTGGAGTTGATACTCCGATGCACGTGGTAGAAAGTGATGCCACTATCGTTGCGCCACTCATGTTCGCCTATATTCTTGATCAATAATTAGGCGACTTTGGCTAATTCTTCTTCTTCCAATTTAAGGGTTAGCCTGTTCTCCCATAGATCTTTGTATTTATTATAGAGGAATTTAACGCTATCGGAGTGATTTAAATCATTGATATGCATAATATAAAATTCCTCTTGTGCAAAACCAGCAGCCTTAAAAGGTGGCATCACTGTGTCGTTTTCATTTTTAAGATACTCGAAGCCAATATCGAGCATCTGTTGATCGACTTTAAACCTCTTCGAGCAAGCAAGCACCATATGTGGAATATTATAGTCTCTATAGTAACAATACATAAGTACTCGAGATAAATCGTAACAAATTTTTTTAACTTCCTTATCTAGATGTACGCTCGGACACATCGTCCAGCTGTGGTTGTAGCCAACATCTCCTGTTTTAGAAAGTTTATCGATCCACGATTTTGTATTCTTTTTATGCTCCTCACATCCCGGAGTGTTTAAAGAGTGCGTATAAAGAGCAAATTCTTTTTTAAACTTGACTGCATCTTGCACAGTTAATGACTTAAATCCCATGATTGGTATAAGTCCATCTGATGTCTCTCGACAAACCAGTACATGATTCCCCCAAAAGTCAGTGTCATCGATTGGCATAACTCCATACTGATAGTGTGGTCTGTAACCATCAAGCTTTAGCTTGAAAATTCGCGGCAAAATTTCTCTGACAGAAGCTGAACTTTGAATTAGGTTATAAGGCTTTTCCATAACAACAATTTTTAGCTTGATCATAAGTATCCTATACTGCAACTTTGATGAGATTGAGATGCTTGAGTTCATTCGCTTCACGATCGAGAGTATATAGTGGGGAAGCAGACTTGATGCCTATGCACTCACAACTACGAGGTGAAAGTGAAAATGAGACTGAGCCGCTAAGACTTCTACAAAGAGAGGAGTTAAAAGAGTCAATCGCACTCTTTAGGGGACCAAACCAACGCCCCTCTGACGCTTCACGAGTCCAAAGCTGATCGAGTTGAGACTTAGTTACCAAAGTATTATGACTAAATGATGCGTTCATAAGATACTGATAAGCTTGAAGTAGAATATATGCGGCTGGAGCCTCTCTAACTTCAAGAACTTTTTCACCGAATGGATTCTCTTCTAATCCTCGGTAGCGACCAAGGCCGTAAGATCCGATGAGCTTATTAAGAAAGCTAATTGTTGATGCTAGCTGATACCGATCGTCATCAATTCCGACAGGTCGTCCTTGTTCAAAGTGTATCGTAAGCTCCCTTGTTTTTACGCTGGACTCTTTACTCCATATAAACATTTCTTCGGGGGGGCGAATCGTTTCCGGATTATTTAAACTTCCCGACTCAAACTCTCGACAAAAGAGGTTTGAATCGATGCTGAAAAAACGCTGGACTGGAATATTACATCCCAGACTTCTAATGAATGTAGCTTTATCTTCCCTCGTAATATGGTCGTTTGCATATGGACTTCCATATTCACCTTTGAATTTTAAATCTTTAATTGCTCCGTTAAACCGACGCATGCTATTTTGACTAGGAGTAGCTGCGTGTAGAATTGATGTAATATTCTTTTCGTTTGCTATATTAACTAAGCTTAAGGCAATCAAAGGTCTCGATAATGATGCAGAAAGTGGGTGTTGGTTTGAGTACAAACCATGAGCTTGTAGAAGCGGTAAAACATAACTCTCACAAAAAATATCTCTTACATCCAGACGATGACGAATAAGTTTATCTTCAATGAACGGGGGGAAATGAATAACCTTGCAGTCTTCTTGGCCTAGATCAAGTGTGAGTACATGTATTTCTGTGATTTTCATTTCCGTTAAACGACAAATGAGATAGGCACTGTCTAAGCCTCCAGAGTCTAAGCATGCAATGCTGTCTTGTCTTTTTAAAACGTCTCTAAAAGAATTAATCATAATCTTTTTCTCCTTAAATGAACTTCTCGGAGGGAGTTATAAAAAACATAGTTGCATTTTTTTAACTGTATGTTTTTGGACAACTTCCGATAGATGCATATCACTTAACGGAGAGTCGCATAATGCATGCTTATATTTTAGAACACGAAAATGAGGTCGCTCGCTTAGAAAAACAAAACTTAATGAAAAATTATAATGTATGTGATGAACTAACGGATATTGTCGTAACGGAGCAAATGGATGTCCTTGATGCCGGTTGTGGGACGGGAGTCGTTACAAGACATGTGTTAAAAAACTTTAACCCAAAGTCGATGTCTGCAATAGACTACTCTGAAACAAGACTTGCTCAAGCAAAACGACTTTGCTCAAGTGAATGTAAAAAGGGAAAGGCAGAGTTTAAGCACTTTGATTTAATGAATGATTCACTAAGTCCTAATGCTTATGACTTAATACTCTCACGGTTTGTAATGCATCATCTTCCAAAACCACAAATCGCTATTGACACTCTTTCGAAATCTCTTAAAGCGAAGGGCAAGCTTGTCGTTATTGATAGCGATGGAATTATGTTCAATATCCACACTGATGATCGTTGGCTAAATAGGACGTTAGACAAAATTAAATCCAAGCTAGAGCTTGATATGTTTGTTGGGAGAAAGCTTAAGATGTTTATGCATCACTCAAAGCTCATAAATCTTGAAAGTCGCTTGATTCCAATGCATTTTACAGGGGAAGAGTTGAAGCATGAGAGAGATCAATATCAGGAGAGATTTTTTGCTCTCTCTGACCTCTTGGGTAACCTCCTTGGTAAGGAGTCCTCTAAGTTTGTAGAACATTACTTAGCAGCACTTGAGGAGCCGGCAACTGAGCTTTTTTACAATAAGTTCATTTGCCAGGGGACAGCCAAGTAATTGTTTCATACTCCCGCGGAAGCCTTTAATTCCATCTGTATAGGTGATAAAAGACGGTTAGGAGAAACTATGAAGCAGGTTCAATATTTTATTCACGGCAATGGTCAAGACTCAACTTGCTCTCCAAGGGGCTTTTTAAGTGATGATATGCCGGGGCATGGACTAAATTCACACGACTCCTCTCAATACTCCATTGAGGAGATTGTGAAGTTTTATGCCAGAAAAATTCCTACTAATGCAATAGTTCTTGGGCATTCGCTGGGAGGGCATATCGCTCTTAACGTTGCACTTTTACGTTCAGATATTACGATTTTCCTGTGTGGGATGGCACCAATTGAAGGATTGGAAGAGATTGGACCAGTGATGACACCTGTTGCAGAGTTTTCTGGGTTTCAAAACCCTGAGCGAACTGATGCCGATATTATCAACTTTATTGAATCGATTCACACTCCTGACGAAAGTGTTACGGCGACCCTCTTGGCTGCAGCTAAGAGGCAAGACCCTAGTTTCAACTCAACTCTTTTTACAAGTGGAATAGGTCACTACGACTGGAGAGAACGATCTAAATTAGAATACTTAGGACAGAGAGCAACATTAGTCATATCAAAGAATGAAAAATGCTATAACTCTGTATTTCTTTTGAATACAAATCTCAATATTCTTAAGGATGACTATCAAAGTCACACACCATGGCTTTATGACAAAGACTGGTTTCTTAACCTTCAGGGCCAAACTCAACGATCACAACAAAGCACTGATAGCGTCACTCATTTGTAATAAGCTTTGTAAATCGCAACACCCGTTTCGTTATCAAAATCGATCTCGACCTTCGAAAAGGGTTCAAAGCCGAAATATGTCGGAGTAATGGTTATATGTCCTTTTGAAAAAAGGGCAATCTCATATTCCGAGTATGGTTCTAATCCATCAAATGAATCTATAAATGATTTAGTTGGGCTCACAACAATATTCAAAAAATTGTCATTAGACTCTAGCACTTTGTAGTTCTTATTAGTGTCAATCTTTGCAACAAGGTGATCGGCGAAGAAAGTTAGAACTTCTGGCATCGTTTTATAGTGCTTTGGAATATGTTGAGCGAATAACCTGCGGTTAACTTCATTTATCACGTTATTTGAACCCATCTCTATAAAATGATGGTCTTTTGCTCCAAAGCTTCTTAGTTTTCGATGAAGAGTCGCAAAGACTCGAATCGAAATGCTCTTCTCCGAAAAGGATAAAGATTCTTGGGTTATTTGCATCGAACCTAATAGGGCACTCGCAACTTCATCACCCCAGGTCCTTCTAGCATACATGACTGTGTTAGCGAATGTGCGCATTCGACTGCCCCCACCCTCAAAGGCAGCAGGCAGATAGGCATTACTCCTAAATGGGGAAGTCATATTTTTGGCTAAGCTATCAATATCAATTTCAGATGTGAACCAAAGCACAGGGTGGACTTTATAGCGCAAATGAAAATATTCACAGGCACGCCAAGACAGGGACTTTGCCTTTGCACGGTGAAAGCGATAACTGCGTTGGTCTAATGAAAATAACTCCGCCATTTGAGCGTCAGTTTTTGATATAATGCTTTGAAAACTTTCAATATTATTCCAAAATAGAACTTCGTCTGCCTGCCAGTTAAAGAAACGCAATATTAAATTATCTTGATCTTCATTGATGAGAATAACTTCAAGTGCTGATAATTCGCGCTTTCCAGCCCGTAGATTAGCAACCTGACTTTTTTGAAGGCCGATAATTTTACCGACCTGCGTTAAGGTGTTGTGATTAATTTTTTCCACATCAAACATAAAAAATATTTACCAATTAGACATCTATTTAACAAGAGATTATGTAAGTATTATCCGCCTAAGTGATTAATATGTTTGAATTTTCTAGCTGAAATGAATTCTTTGTAGCTTACTTGAAAAAATTCTCACACCTTCACGAGCAGCGGCAGGAGCGCAAATAATGTTCTTACGATTAACCGCACGAAGGAGTGCTCGTGAGAATTTTTGCATTTAACATTCCCAGTAATCATTCATCACTTGATGTTCTTGCTCAGTTTGGCAATGTTCAAAAAGTTGAAGCTTGGCCACCAGAAGTTGAAAGTTTAAACCCTGAGGCTTCTATTGTTTTTACCCGTCTCGATAATGCAGCAGATTTAGAAGAGCTGTGTAATATCTGTGAGGCTAAGAAAATTTGGTGCTTTGTGTGGGCCAATAAAGAAACTTTGAAAGAGATTGCAAAGGATCCCTCACCAGTTTTAGCGGACTTTGTTAGTGAAGACTTTGATAGCGATGAGCTTCGAATTCGCTTTTCTCGCCTTGTCAGTCTTGGACGTTATACAACTGGTGGAACCATGATGGGAGTTCCTAGTGAAATTGCCGAGGACTTAACCAAGAAGCAGCTTGTAATATTAAAAGCATTATTTGAAGCAGGGGATCGTGGACTCAAGAAATCTGAGATTTCTGCTCAAATTTGGAAAAGTCCAGGCGCCAAAGATTCGCGCGCTTCAGGCTTTAACGTCCACATTCTCCATCTAAGACGTAGAATTGAAAACTTTGGTCTTATCATCGACTATAGTTCAGAGGACAGAGTGTATAAGTTAAGGGCCGCGATTAAGCCGAGGACAACTCCAAAGCGCAGCAAGATTAGATCCACTGTAACGATGTTGTCACAATAACTTGAACTAATCCCTGTTGATATGAACCATCTTCGGCAGGGATATTTCTATATTACTTTCCTTAAATGCAGTAATCATTCGTCCATAGAAAGCATTTTTGGTTTTAAGAAAGTTGTCTCGATGAATCCAAAAAGAAAACTGAGCATCAAGCCTTGATTCTCTGATCCCTTGAACAACAAAAATCGGCTTTGGTTCATCAAGACATTGTCCTGATGATTCAGCAAGTTCGAGTAGAACCTGCTCAACTCTTGCAAGGTCAGCATCAAACGAAAGAGGAATTTGAAGATCGGCCCGTCTTATTGGAAAGTGAGTGACGTTTGTGATTTCACTTTTCATAAGCGTTTCATTTGGGACGCGAACTAATAAATTATCGAGTGTTCTAAGCCTTGTGGAAAAAAGATTAATCGCAAGCACGACTCCTGTTCGTTCCCCAACCGTAATTACGTCACCCTTTTTAAAAGGTTTTTCAGCAATCAAAAATAAACCACTAATTAAGTTTGAAGCCGATGTTTGTGAAGCAAAACCAATGGCAACGGTGAAAACACCTGCGGCGCCAAGAAGTAGTTTGAGCTCAACACCGGCAAAGTCTAAGGCTAGTAATAATATAAGTGTGTTTAAAGCATAGGTTGTGAGCTTACTAAAAATGAGCAGCTTATTTTCGTCTAGTCCCTTGGCCAGGGCAATACAAGAGGCCCTGACTGCAATTCGTACGGCGGTAAATCCAATTAAGGCTAAAAAAGCAGCCTCTAACCAAATTTTAAAATTTTCCGGCGACATGAGTTTGTTCATGGTTACTATCCGATAAGTGTATTAATGGCCTTGAGAAAGATATTCTTTTGCAGCGGTTCTCTTGGCATGGCGATTTTAGAAGGCTTTCCAAATTCTGACTCAATGGGTTTTTCTAAACGCATCTTCATTTCGACTTGATCGTCTTCTTTAATAATCGTAATCGTTTCGGTTAGAAGTCCTGCCTCTTTAGAGCTATAGAGCGAGAGATTATTGACAGGCACTTTTATGCGCTCAAGGAAGAGTTGCTTGGAGGAAGAATTTTTAAGCACAATCTTAGTTAAAGCTCTGTACTGAATCAGAGTCAAATCTTCAAAGCGTAGTTTTGCTTTAGTTCTGGCGGCGTAACAGAGCTCACCCTCAGTTGGATCGGGACCAAACCATGAGTCGGACAATCTTAGGATGGGAATTTGCAAAAGCTTTCTTGAATGGGGTTCGACGGTAATATTGAGCCACAGGGGAGTTGAAACATAGATTGTGACTTCTTCAGTTGAAGGTAGGTAAAACGGCATTTCAGGTCTAATCACAACAGGGCGATCGGCCAGTACCGGAGTGAACCTGATAGAGGGAGTGGTTTCTTTTCCGCCAAAGCGATTGGTTTCAAGATCTTCTGATAAAGGTTGTTTGAAAGGAACTTCAATTTCAATCGTGCGATCATCTGGATCGTGATTGCTTAGGCTACTAATGCGCCATTCGTTTTTAAAACGTGTCACCCACAAATGCAAAGGGCCAATTTTCCAATGGCCCGATGACTGAAGATCAATTTGATACTCATCCCAGATTTGTTTTTCCACAGGATGAGTATAGTACTAAGACGAAGAGATTAGTAGTCAGAACCTTCATCATAAACTGGCATTTCTTCTTCGCCAGCTGCATCTTCATTAACAATAGGTGTAGCAACAGGCATTGTTGTCTCTTCGCCCCAGCTTTCTTCAGACATATCATCTTGAGCTGATGCAAAGTTAACTTGAGCAATTAGGGTGAGTGCTAAAAGTAGTTTCAAAAAGTTCATCTTAATCTCCTGAGATTAATAGGCTTGCGAAGGCAAGCTTTATTGGTTGAAAATTTTTAAGGGAATTCTCGCGTAAAGAAACAGTTAATAGTTGTTTGATGCCCAAGGTACTCATGACACGCTAACTAGAAATGTTCCTTTGCAGTCTTGTTGATTTTATCTGCTGCTTAAGAATATTCCTGTCTTCGTTTGACTGCAAGCACAATTTTACAGTCAATATTGACTGTTGATGCCTGTCGTCAAATGGTCAAAATCATTCACCTTGCTGAAAAATTTAAAAATGGTGTTAGGATGGGCACGCTGGCGGCTCCTATTGCTTTCGGGGTCACTGGCAGCTTAACTGCTGGGGCTCGTGCGATATCCTCCTAGTTATCCTCGGGCCTCTTTTTTTGTTTTGATTTCACCTTCGATGCGACGATAATTTCAACTCAACATTAATGAAGGACCGACCATGACTCGCCAAGCGAGAGTGTATCGACCGGGCCAATTTGAGCCAGAAGAGCACTTTTACCCCAAAGCTTTGAATGCGCAGATCCACCCGATGGTCGCCCATTTTTTCAACCTTGATCACAACCAATTGGTTGGTCGCTACGCTTACCTCAATCCCAGAGTCAATGGTGAGAGCTTAAATACACTTCTCAATACACCAACTAAGTTTTTTCACTGGGGCGGCGCCGATCTCTTTTATGTAACCACCGAGCATGGCAATCGCCAGATGGTTGTACTTGAAACCAATTCTTGCCCTTCTGGTCAAAAGTCGATGCCACCTAGATCTGATGGAGACGAGCATCGCGGCTATCGTTTTTTGGTAGAGGAGAGCTTCTTAGCGGCCTTGAAGGGGAGGCGCTTACCTAAAGGTGTCTTGGCCGTGATCTATGACAAAAATCCAATGGAAGTTACTGGCTACGCAGCAACCTTGGCCGATCTAACAGGAGAAGACGTCTGGCTTGTTCCCTGCTTTGATGGGGAGGATAATCTGGTGAGCAATATTGATGGGCTTCTACATTTTAAAACACCTGAAGGTGAGCAGCTGCCTATCAGGGCTTGTCTTCGCTACGTGACCCAAAAGCCATGGAATCGGATTCCGGTGATCACCAAGACATTTGTTTATAATTCGACATTGGTTTGTTTGGCCGGTGGGCGAAATAAATTGGTGGCGGCCAAGGCCTACGATATTTTCAATGCGACACTTAGCAAAGATGGACTCAATATTCATATTCCTGAAACAGTTGAAGGTGTGGGGAAACTTGAGATCCCGATGTGCGTGAAACGCTTTGGTGGCTTTGCTGTGATTAAAAATCCATATTCAAATGCAGGCCAAGGAGTATTCACCATCACGAGCGAAGCCGAGCTTGAAGAGTTTATGCAAATGGATCACGATTATGATCAATTCATTGTCCAATCCCTCATAGGTCACGCTAAATGGAGTTCAAAAACTGATCAAGGCAAATACTTTCATATCGGAACTGTTCCCAATAAAAAAGGTGAGATCTATGTCGCCGATCTTCGAATGATGGTTTACTCAACACCGCAAGGCTTTAGACCAGCGGCTTTATACGCAAGAAAAACGAGAGCTCCATTAACTGAAAGCTTGGAAACCGGTCAATCTTCATGGGAACTTTTAGGTACCAATCTCTCGATAAAAAAAGGTAAAGATCAATGGGACTCCGATACTCATCGTTTGATGCTGATGGATCGAAAGGATTTTAATAATCTTGGCATCGGACTGGATGATTTGATTGAAGCTTATATTCAAGCAGTTCTTTCCGTGACTGCAATTGATAAAATGTCCGAGGCGTTAATAAGCGCGAAAGGTGCGTTTAAGATGAAGCTTTTTAAATCACTTAACCACGACCCTGTTTTATGCTCAGAGGTTGTGACTAAATAGTTACAAACATTTAGTTTGCTTAAACTTTCCGCGAAATTGAACTTCAATGTCTTCTTGTTTTTCTGACTTGCCAGTGAAATTGCCGTGATAATTTTTCTCATCACTAATATTCCAAGTCAGAAGGCCGTTGGCACCGTTATCACACTTCACTTTATATGTTTTTAACTTGGCTTCATTTTTAATCGGTGTACCTTTGCATTCTTTTTGCTTATTCATAAATGAGAGCGGGTCCTTAGTCATCTCTTTGGTTAAACACATGGACTTCGTTGCCATGCCCGAAATGAGTCCGTTTCCACCCATTTGCTCTTCCATTACTTTGATAAACTGAGCGCGTTGAGCTTCAGGGATCATCGAAAGGGCCTGATCGATTTTCTTTTGGATATCGAGCACTTTGCCGTTTACTTTGACTTCGCTGTCGGTGCTCCATTGTCCTGGTTTTAACTCGATACTATGAACATATGAAGCAAAAATAATACTTAGAGAGAATATTAAAAGTTTCATGGATTACCTTTGGAAAAAAAGAAAACTCGTGTCATCGAAAAGATCTTCGTGACGGTGCTCTGATTTAAGAGCAGTTTGTTCAAGTAGAGCTTGAAGAGTTTCGTCGTAATTGGCATTTGGTAGTGCGAATTGATAGGTGAAATTCTTATCAAATAGGCCATCGGAAGAAATAAGAACCACATCGCCCTTAGAGAGCTTTAAAGAGGGGCTGACTTCGACGAAGTAATCATCAAGCCCCACAACATTAGAGACAAAATGGTCTTGCTCTTTTTGCATGATGGTTTTTTCAGCAAATAAGCCACTTTTTAAAGCAAAATCCTTCGGAGAGTGAAGGTTGCTTTGATAGAGAGTCTCACCGGTTGAAGATAAAAGCAGGGCAGGAGAGTCGCCGATAGAATAGAAACGCACGGTTTTGTCATTAACTTCGGCAACAGACAAAGTGGTGCCGGCATCATTCCAGTTGCGCTGAATTTTTTTGTGAACAGCATCGATGGCTTCAATGATTGAAGCAATAGGTCCGGTCTCTTTAGCATTTTTAAGTTCGTTAATAATGCCTTGAATGACTGCTTTGGATGCTTTTTCACCTTCGCTATGGCCACCCATCCCATCGGCCAGCAGCATGATTGTCGTTTGATTATCAGGATCGTGGAAGTAGCCGATACTATCTTGATTAACTTCGCCGTAAGGAGTGGTGAAGAAAGCCAGCTTGTTTTTGCCAAGCTCAATATGCTGAACCTGCTCGTGTCTAGTATTAAAAAACTGATCACTCACAATAGGTTCCGACATTTAAATCACTTCCAAGTGCATATGCTCGAGATAAATTCTGAGCTGGCCAGCCGTTTTAAACTTCTTTTTAATTATAGATTTCTTAAGTCCGCAAATAATGTCTTTAATTTCTTGAGGTTGAGAGGCATAAGTCTTAGCTCCGCCTAAAGCATCGTAGAAAATACGAATCATATCTGTCACATCGTCTTGAATTGAACCTTTAGTCGCGCGTCCCCATTGGAAGACATCGATAAGTTTGACTCCAAACTCGAGGCCAAACTTGGTGACGATGACATTATCGGTGTGTAAATCGCCGTGATATTCCTTCAGATAGTGAATTTCTTCTACCCCCTTAGCGATAGCGTAGAGGAGGTGTAAACCTTGAAAAGGCGAGAGACGTTTTCTTTTTCTTGAATCTAGGAAAGTCGATAATGTCTTACCTTCTACAAATTCGGAGATGAGATACGTGATCTCTTCTTCTTCGTGAATGATAATATCTTGAGAGAGATATTTAATCAGGGCATTACAGCTGTGAAGCTTGTGCAACTTCTTGGCATAAAAATTTACTGTCTTATTTTTTAAATTTCTCTGGGGATAAAAAAACTTAGCAGCTCGTAAAATATCTGTACCAGCTTCGCGAACCAGATAAACTTCGCCTTCCCAGCCACCGCCGAGTCTGGAGACAATCTCGTACTTACGCGATAGGCGAGTACCCTCAGGAAAATCAAATGCATCTATTTTTGAAACGGCCATACTTAATTCTATGCCTAGCTAGGGGGCTTTAAAAACCTTTAATTATAGAAACTTACTTAGCATTATAGGGAATTCTTATCTTCTTGGTAGTATAAAAATAATTTTTTATTATATAAATTTGAGGCATCCTTGATTCAGGAGGTTTTTATGAGTACGCAATCTGTTCTTCATCCAGCATCAAGCCGCGGCCACGTAAAATTTGACTGGCTCGAGAGCTTTCATAGTTTTAGCTTTGGTCACTACCATAATCCACAGAAGATGGGCTTTGGTGCCCTTCGCGTAATTAATGATGACATTATTGCCGGAGAAACAGGTTTTGATACCCACCCTCATAAAGATATGGAGATCATTACTATCCCACTTCAAGGGCGAGTCCTTCACAAAGATAGTCTTGGCACTGAAGGGGATATTAAAACTAACCAAGTGCAGATGATGGCCGCTGGAACCGGCATAAGGCATTCGGAGCATAACCCTGATGCTGAAACCCTAAAGCTGTTTCAGATTTGGATTATTCCTAGGGAGAATGGACTTAAGCCGACCTATCAACAAATGGACTATGTGCTGGAATCTGGTCAGATCAAATGGCTTGTCTCGCCTGAGAAGTCGTTTCGAGATCAGCCGACTTTGGCGATCAATCAAAACGCCTTTATCGCCATGGTCGAGCTAGGTGAGCATGCACTTGAACTAGAGGCCCCCATGGCGGGACTAGGCACCTATATTTTGAACGTCTCAGGTAGGTTTAATGTAAATGGAGTAGAGCTGGCTTCGCGCGATGCCTATGGTCATTGGGAGAGCGGCACCGAGATTAGGGGAGAGTCTGGCTCTAAGCTTCTGATATTCCATGTGCCACAGCTATAAGGCACATATTTGCAGTTAACTTATTGAAATTTGTATAATGCCAGAGTCGGAGTAAACTGAGTCCATAGAACTTTCGAAACAAAAGGAAAGCATATGGAACTTCGTAACTGGTTCAAAACATTTTTAGTGGCCGCCTTAATGATTACTAACGTAGCCGTTGAAAAGCAATTTACGCAAAATGAAAGCGGGGAAATTGTAGCTTCTTGGGGTTTCTCAGTTGATTACAATGATTCGTATGCTGTTCAAAATTTAGAACAAAACTTTTAAGAGCTTTTTAAGAATCTTATTCGCGACAAGGATGTTGCATGAAAAAACTATTTGTATGCTTACTGGCTATCACACTTGTTGGCTGTAATAAGAAAGCTGATATTAAGTTTCCTACAGAAAGCTTCAAACAAGAGAATCTTAGTTGTATTGGCCGAGTTAAAGACGTCGAAATCGAATACGATGCCAATTATATTGTATCCAAAAATGCCTTTCCTAAAAATAGCGACGGCTCGCTTAATCAAGATTATTTTCTAAATATCCTCTATTACGGTACGATGTATCTTCCATTTAGCTTTGGCTTTGTTAATGAAAAAGCAGGTGCTCGATTTATGTCGATGTACCCTGACTCTGTGGATCTTCAAGAAATCAAAAGTGAAGAAACTGTTTATCCCTATGATGTCGCAACAATTCATATGAAGGGAGATCTATTTGGAGCATACCCCCCTCTTATGGCGCAGTATTACAGAGGAGTCATGGCTTCGGGTGTGAAAAAAGGTGAGCCAGCACTTAAAGTGAGTGGCAAAGTGAAGTTTCGCGCCTTATTTTGTTTGTCGACATCAGCGACAGGTCTAGACTCAGGTCAGTTTGAATTTAACGTTCCGGTTGATCCACAAACTATCTTTGAAGTTGTGCCAAAGTCTGACTGGCTAGCAATCAAAAATCCTATCTCCGGAGATACCGTTGTAACAAATCCATGTATTAACCCTGAAGGTGTTAAGGTTTCTGCTGATCATAAAGAAATGTATAACGGAGATTTTTATTATTTTTGGGATCCAGCTCTTAAGGGCCAAAGTGCTGATGGGAAGGAGTTTGACTGCTCCAAGTGGTATAAAAATGGTCAAAACTATACCGAAATAAAGACGAGGATCTTTGATTATAAATCGGAAGAAAAACCAAGGCTGCCCCTGAATGAGATTGCCAAAAAACCTGGTCCAATCGATATTGCCATTATTATCGGTTTTCAAAGACAAGAATACAGAAAGCTTGATAGTGGGTGGCTACCGAACGCTATTGAAAAATCTCTAGTGGCAATAAGCTCGGCTGAACATAAAAAAGTGCTTCCTGTTATCCAGCGTCCACTCGAAGAAGACCTCTCTGTCGATAAAATGCTTATTGTTCTTTGGCGTTTAGGTATGAATATGGATATTGAACACAAAGAAATTCATATTGAAAGTGAGCTGGCTAGAGTCGAACTTAAGGGAAAGCTTAAGGCCAGTGGTAAGCAAGTGACGGTGAATGTCATATTGGGGAACTCGAATTCGAAGTCGGAAAATTATGAACCTTTCAAACGAGAGGTAGGAAAACGATTCGTGACTTCTGATATCTTTGTGTATGAAGGACATTCAGGTTTTGGACAAAGTCTTGATCCTGGCAACTTAGGTATCCAAGAAAGCATTTCGACTCTTGGTGATAAAGCGCCTCAATATCAAGTTATCGGATTATTTAGCTGCCAATCTTTATTTAGTTATCATCCAAGTAAGTTTTCACAGCTACCAACCATTGCAAATAGAAGTTGGGTACATACGCTAGGTGATTATAGAGATATGGGGGCGAATGGAAGTATAGCAATACTTGCTAGCCTGGAGCATTTTATCGTCAATGGAAGGCAAGTACCTTTTAATCGTTGGGCCAAAGACTTCGCCAATGACAATTTTATGATGCTAACCACGCAAAAGAACTAAGCAAATCTTGACTTTAATTCAGCTTACAGGCATCCATACTTTATGATTTCTAAAGATGAACTCGACATTATAACGATACAACTTGGCAGGGCTCCAGTGGGAGCTCTCGAAGTCATGGCAAGAGACAGTGAAAACCAACCGGCCGTTTTAAAAGTCGATCCATTCCCAAATAAAAAACCATTCCCATCACTGTACTGGCTGACCAGCCCAATTCTCCATAAGGCCATTGCTGATATTGAGCGAACGGCTTGGATCAAAGAGTTTGAAAACGAGATCATTCCCAATAATGAAGACTTTTTAGCCCGTATTCAAAATGATAACCAGCTCTATCGCGATTTGAGATGGGCTTTGTTTAAATCCCTTCACGATGAAAATCTTGTCGAAGAAAAATATCTCAAGGTGCTTAGAGAGACGGGAATTGGCGGCATCCAAAATTTCACCAGAGTTCGTTGCCTGCATATGCACTATGCCTTCCATGTGGTTCACGGAGGTCTGGTTGGAGAAGAGTTAGACAGGCAATACGACCTGAAGAGTTTGTTGTATCATCCATCTAAAGGATAATTTATGAAGACTCTCTTAGTGCTTTCACTCTTAAGCTTTAATCTTTACGCCAACTCATTTTTTGATGGAATTGAAATGAAATCGGCAAGAGGTAAAGAGCTAAAAATTTCAAAAGGGCCTGTTCTCGTCGTCAATATTGCAACGAGATGTGGCTATACTCCACAACTCGATGAACTCGAAAAACTAAGTCAAACTTATGCCAAAAAAGGTCTCAGTATTATTGGTATCCCTAGTAATGACTTCGGCGGACAAACACCAGAGTCAGATGAAGATGTGGCAAAGTTTTGTAAACTTAATTATGGCGTCAGCTTTCCGATTACGAGAAAGGCCGTAGTTTCGGGTAGCGATAAAATTGAGCTGTATAAAAAGTTAATTAAGAATTCAAAAGAATCTCAAGACATTCAGTGGAATTTTGAAAAGTTCCTTATCTCGAGCGATGGAAGTGTTGTGCAACGTTTCTCTTCAAGTGTTAAGCCTGAATCCTCCGAGCTAAAAGCCGCTATTGATAAGCTTTTACCGTAGTTAGTGCATTTCATCGTGACGCATGAACCTGCTTAAAGTACTGTAAGCGCTTGATAACAGTATCTGGAGGCAGCTTTGGACCCAGCTCTTAGTGAGTTAACAAAAATTCAGGAAATATTACCGCAATTTAGAGAGCAGGCCGTCGCCTATGCCCCGAAAATATTCCTAGCACTAGTCACGCTTTTTATTGGTTTAAGGCTCATTAAAATTCTTGATAAGTTTATTGATAAAATCATGAGCATTAAGCATTACGATACATCGCTTAAAACGTTTTTGATTTCCCTCAGTGATATTGTTCTAAAAGTCGCACTTCTGATCTCCGTCATTAGTATTTTGGGAGTTGAGACCACTTCATTTATTGCTGTCTTAGGCTCTGCTGGTTTGGCCGTAGGCTTGGCACTTCAAGGCTCACTTTCAAATTTTGCTGGTGGAGTGATGTTGTTAATCTTTAAGCCTTTTAGAGAGGGAGATTTCATTCAAACTCAAGGCTATGAAGGAACAGTTCGTGAACTCAATGTCTTTCATACCATTATGAATACCATCGATAATAAACGCATTATTTTACCTAATGGCTCTGTCGCCAATGGCGCTTTAACGAATTTCACCATCAATGGGACCAGAAGAGCTGATCAAGTCTTTGGTATCGGTTACGGCGACGATTTAAAAAAGGCGAAAGAAATTCTTACCCGTCTAGTAAATGAAGATCCACGTGTTCTAAAAGATCCGGCGCCACTGGTGATCGTTCACTCGCTGGGTGACAGTTCCGTTAATTTACAGGTTAGAGCATGGGCAAAAAATGATGATTTTTGGGCCTATAATTGGGATATGACAGAAAAAGTGAAGCTGACCTTTGATCAAGAGGGCATTAGTATTCCATTCCCACAACGTGATCTGCATATTATTGATCATAAAAATAAGGAATAGAGATGCTCGGCTTAGCAGAACTCCTGCAAAATTTTAAAGCGAATTTTGATGGGCTCGACGATCAACGTCGCGCTCAAGTTCTGCTGTATGCCCAAGCGATTAAACTATCCAAACTAGAAGAGTTTAAAAAACGTGAACGTGCTGCTTTTGAAATGGTCAAAAACCTCTTCACCTTTCCTGGCAAATTCAACAAGGAACAACTAGAACTCTTTTCTGGCTCCTTTATTCAAAATACACAATCCTGCATGCAGGAACTTGAAAAGGGTGGCAGTGCTGCTCAGATGCGCGATATGGAGAACAAGCTCTTCGCCAGTCTTTTGTGGGCCGTCACGTTTGGCAGTTGTTCAGCTTCTGAGTTTAAAGATGAAGTTGAAGGTTTATGGTCTGATCTTTCTAAAAACCATGGACAGTTAAAGCAAGTTCATGAAGAGGTGATTAAAGATTTAAATCTGGATAAGCTTAGATTGGAAATTATGCTTAAAGCTTCAAAGCTCTCCAAAGAAGAGATCGTTCCTATTTTAAGCTAGTCGTTGTAGATCGTACTTCTGGCAAAAGCGAGTGATACAACTTTCTCCACTAAATCATCGTATTTAATGCCTTTGTGAGTAGCGCTTTCTGCGAACTCATCATCGCGACCAATATTGGGATTAGGATTAGCCTCAATGACATAAATCTCGCCTTGATCTGTCACTCTTAAATCGATTCTGGCATAGCCTGATAAATGAAGCGCGCGATAAGTTCGTTTACAAATATCGAGAACTCTCTTCTCTAGCGCGGGAGTGAGCTTGGCCGGACCTGATTTAATACCTTTTCGAGCGCGATAATCTGGATTCCATTTGGCCATGCGAGTATAAATTTCTTTACCAGGCTCAAGTACTTTATCAAAAGCCACTTCCCATACAGGCATAGTACTTAGACGTTGATGGCCGTAGACGCCAACATAAAGTTCTCGTCCCTCAATAAATTCTTCAGCAATGGCGTGATAGCCAAGTTTGTCATGAATCCAATTAACTCGATCAATGAGCTTCTCTTTTGATCTGACCACCGAGGACCTGGAAATTCCCAGTGAAGCCTCTTCCATTTGGCATTTAACAATACAAGGGTAGGGCAGCTCTTTTGGAATTTTTATGCCGGCCCATAGTGGAAACTCGGCAAAGGCCGGAGTCTTGATTCGGTGATAGCTTAAGACTTTCTTGGTCAGCGCTTTATCGCGAGCTAAAATTAGGCCGCGCGGATTGCATCCTGTATAAGGCTGTCTTAGAAGCTCGAGATAGCTCACGACATTTTGATCAAACAAAGCTTCGCCGTCGAATTCTTCTAGAAGGTTAAAAGTCGCATGGGGCTTGAATTCTTCAATGGCGTCGCGAATTGGTTTTAAATCGCCATAAATTCCAAGAGGCAAAACTTCATGGCCGCGCTTTTTTAAAGCCGTGATGACATCGAGTTCAGTGATCCATGGGCAACGATCTACATCGAGCTCAGATCTTTTGGCCCCACTCTTTGGAACCAGATCTCGGTGCATTAACACCATCAATCGCGACTTCTTCACATTAAGAATCCTAGTCCGTTTTCTTTAAGCATTTGATCGGCTTTTTTAAGAATATCAGGATTAGAAATAATTGGGGATTTTTTTGGCATTTGAACAGCTTTCACTACATTTTTGAGTCTAGCGGCGGCGGCCTGATCGATAAACTGACCAATCGTTTGTTTGCGATCATTGATGGGTGAAACCACAAACTTCTCTGTGTTAATGGGTTTTGTATCTGCAATATCACTCATCACTTTTTCACAATAAAGAAGTTTTTCAAGCGCTTGAGTACCTACATACTTTTTTGACCAAGTTCGTTTCGATTGACCTAACCACACCGCAAAAGTCTCTGCCCAGTCTTCATCCGGATGTGACTGAGAATATCCTTCACCCAAATGTTCTACATAATTGGTTGTTTTAAGACATGGTTTGTAGATGCTGGGATAGGGAGTGGTTGAGTGACCAAAAAGGTGTTGTCTCTCTTTTTTTCTTCGAAGTCGCCAAGCATTTTCTATGGCGTGGCCAACTTCATGGCGAATCAATTTAATTGCTCTTGTCTTTGTGGTTCCTTCAACAGGTAGCCCCTTAGCGCGACAAGCTTTGATAAGCGCAGGATGAAAGAGATAAAAAGGAAGAGCAATGCCTGGACATCCATCGGGTGAGAACCACTCATCTGAAACCCAAGTATGAAAGAACGGTTTAATATTTTTGTTTTGAAGTTCAGACTTTACTTGCTCAATGCACTCATGCAGCCATGACATCTTAATATCAAAACGCAGCATATCTAGTGGAATTTCTCTCCACTGCTTCTGACTCAGATAGCTTAGCTCATAGGGGTGATATTTTTTCATGCAGTCGGTCTTATCCCACTCTCAACAAATAGTCTGATTTCTTGAAATGTTTACGCAACGCCGTGGTATTTGTCTAGGTTGCGTCTTGGTGTGCTGGGCGTTAACTGAGCATATTAGGTTTTTGCTACTGGCCCTTCGGTATATCCAAGGGGAGAATAGCCCATAATTTATTTAAGGAGACACGGATGCGCTCAATGATAACTGCCCTAGTGCTGGCTCTTAGCTTCAATGCACACTCTTCTGTAGTGACCAATGACAGTGATTTGTCAGCAGGGACAGAAAAGAGAAATTTATTTAGTTCAAACTTTGTCATGCCCGACATGGTTGAGAGTGCCTTGGCCCGAGATGGTAAAACTCGCGCCGATTTAGTTTTGCTCAAAGATGGCAAAAGGATCGAGCTCACTGGCATCGACTTTAATTTAGATTCAAAGTGTAAAAACGGCGAAGAATCTTTTCGAGTTTATGCAAAAACAGAAAGCTCTCGTTTTGTTATTGAAGATCGAGATACTTATGAGTTGGGCTTTGAAGGCAAGTGTGGTCACTCACACACGTTAGTTTATGAAGAAAAGTCTCCCGCAGGTGAACTCGTTGCCGTATGGGATATAGCTCGCTCAGCTGAACTCAGAATGACTGAAGCTAATATAATTAATCTTTGGTCTCGTAAGGTAAGCATCATCTTTCCGGCCAATGGAGATTATTACAGCGGCGATCGCGTTCGTATTACCAAAGGTTATCAATGGGACGTGGTAGGTCACGAACTTGGTCACGCTATTTATGATCAAGCTCGCATGGGTTCATTTGGCGGTGGTGCTCACCGAATTGATGAATGTTACTCAGAAGCACTTGCCTTGTCTGAGGGCTGGGCTTCCTTCTTTGCGGCTTGGCTAAAAATTGATCGTGCCGATGCTGATGCAAAGTTTGAGTACATGGTGCCTCGTCGTGCTCCACTTCGTATTGAACATGTTCCTGCGGATGTTTGTCAGGGACCAAGAAATGAATGGCGAGTGACAGCTTTTTTGTGGGACCTGCTTGATCTTAACCGCGATGATGAAGAAGTAGAACAAAGCTTTGCACTACTATGGGAAGCAAGTGCTAATAAAAGAAGTCGCAATATTGAACAAATGAAGCAGCATTTTATAGCCTCAGGCATGAGTGCTGAACAAGTTGAAGCCGTATGGCAGAAGAATTTTTACGATAGATAGAAACTATAAGCATATAGAATTCAATAATTGGATTCAATGGGTACTTATACCGTAAAATAAGTACCAGAAGCTATAAATAGGAGGATATTTCCATGGCTAATACAGAAACTATTTCTAAACTTAATAATATTTTGGCAGATGCCAATGTGATGCACACGAAGCTTCACAATTATCACTGGAACGTTAAAGGCATGCAGTTCTACGGTTTGCATGCAAAGACGGAAGAGTTTTATGGAACTTTTGCTACAATTTATGACGACGTAGCTGAGCGTATTTTACAACTTGGCGGTAAGCCTCTTGTGACGCTGAAGCAAATTTTGGCGACCGCTCGCATTAAAGAAGATGAGCGCACAGACTTCTCAGCTAATGATGTGGTGAAAGCCCTCATGGAAGACTTTAAGTTCTTTCACGGTGAGTTTAAGAGCCTATCAGATGGTGCTGATGCCATTACAACGGCCTATGCTGATGAGAAAGTAGGTATGCTTGAAAAAGAAATTTGGATGCTACGCTCTATGCTCGGTGAGTAAAAGTTGAGTTTTAAAGGCGGCTTCGGCCGCTTTTTTTTTGCCCGCTCACAAATTCTAAATAAAGTGGTATTATTTCCAAGCTTTTAAAAAGAGAACTGATAAGGAGGTTCGTCTCATGGGTGCACACCAATCTATTAATGCAACGACACGTAGTCTGACTCAAAAACAGAGTCTTAAGCAGATCAGAAAAAATGCTCAAGTTCCTGGCGTTATTTTTGCTCGCGGACTCAATCCATCAACTCCAATCTTTCTTCAAAGAAAAGAAGCGATCGTTATTCTTGCAACTGGCGAACGCGTTCTTGATATGGTGATCGATGGTAAAAAAGAAATGGTTAATCTAACCGAAGTTCAAAGAGAGCCAGGTTCAGGTAAGCTTGTTCATATGTCTTTTCACCTTCTCAAAGCTGGTGAGAAAACTCATGCTTCAATTCCTGTGCATATTAAAGGTACAGCAATTGGACAGAAAACAGGTGGCCTAGTCCAACTTGTTCTTAAAGAAATTGACGTCAAAGCACTTCCAAAAGATTTGCCAGAATTCATTGATGTAGATGTTTCTGGACTTGATGTTGGTGATCACCTAGAGCTTAAAGATATTAAGCTTCCAAACGGTTGTGAACTGTATCATATGAAGCCAGAGACCAATGTTGTTGCTTGTAAGCCACCTGCGAAGGAAGAGCCAGCAGCTGAAGCAGCTCCGGCAGCTGAAGCAGAAGCGGCTCCAACGACAGAAGATAAAGAGTAAAAAACTAAGGCCCTCAATTGAGGGCCTTTTTTTATCCGACTAAGTCGACGTCTTTGAGTCCTGTTACAATATCTTGAACAAGTCCCTCCATTTTAGTTTCTTCAACCTCAGCAATGGTTCCAATCTTTTGCGCGATCGACTTGATTTCAGTTTGGCCATCGAGCATATTCCAAACCATATGGGCCGTGTGACTGATTTGAAACTGTTGTCCCTCTGGATTAACGAGAATGATTTGATCATCCTTATTGTTGACTCTATTTCCATGTCTGTTCAGCATGAGACCTCCTAATCTTTATAGCATTATGTCAAAATGTAGCGCTGTCATCTAGGAGAGTTGATTTCCTTTAGGGATAACCGAATTTTAGCGATATAATCCCAATGCTTTAGCGGTTCTGGGCTAAGGTAAGTTCAGTTTTAGAGGTAATAATGACTACAAAAGAATTAGTCGTCACAGTTGGTGACGTCGTTGAAAAATTAGCTGGTGCCACAATTCAGCACGGTGATCTCAATGATCGCATTTACCTAATGGAAATGAGCAGCGAGTCCTCTGCCAAGCAAGTCATTCAAGCGATTGAAGAGCTAGCACAAACAAATAGTTACGGAAAAATTTTTATTAAAACACCTAAGTCAAAACAAGAGGCTTTTTTGTATTCCGGTTATGAAGTTGAGGCCTCTGTTCCTGGATTTTATCGCGGCCAAGAAGATGCACTTTTTATGGTGAAATACTTAGATGCTGATCGAAGAGAGTTAGAAAATCCAGGTCTTGTTCAAGAGATTATTGAGGTAAGCCAAGATAAAGATACGATTAAAGCGCAGGGTCTGCCGGTGAAACACACACTACGCGAGCTAGGTGTTGACGATACTAAAGCGATGGCCGAAATTTATGGCCAGGTTTTTCCAACCTATCCATTCCCTATTAGTGATCCGGTTTATTTGATTAAGGTCATGAATGATTTTGTTCGAAGCTTTGGAGTCTTTGATGAGCAGAATAATTTAGTTTCACTGGCTGCATGCGAGATTGATCGCAAGGGGCTTAATGTTGAGATGACAGACTTTGCAACCATGCCAGAGTTTAGAGGCCAAGGTTTTGCCCATGAGCTTTTGCACTTTATGGAAGAGGCAATGAGCCAAGATGGAATTAAAACGGCCTATACCATCGCGAGGTCGCGTTCGTTTGGAATGAATATAACATTCTCAAAAGCCGGTTATGAATTCGCTGGCATGCTTAGAAATAATACCAATATTTCAGGATCTATTCAGTCCATGAATGTTTGGTATAAGCATATTTAGTGGGTTTCAACCATTCCCATTTTTGTCGCCATATCGCGAGAAAAAGGAAGTCTTGTTCTGTAGTTAAAGCGAGCGCCTTTAAGGTTACAGTCTTCAAACTTAGTTAAAGTTAAATCAGCATCTTCTAAATTTGCACCTCTAAGATCGCAACGAAGTAAGGTTGTTTCTCTTAGATTGGCAAAACTCAGGTCAGCTTCTTTTAAGTGGCACTCTTGTAAGTCGGCGTGGGCGAGTGATGCGCAGTCTAGCGTCGCTTTAGAGAGATTAACTCTAAAAGCTATTGTCTGGGCCATATTGGTCCAAGACATTTTAGCTTTTGATAAATTACTGTGAGAAATTTGACTTGATCCAAGCAGGGCCTTTGAGAGGTCGATACTTGTAAGGTGAGAGTCTGAAATTACAATTTGTTGAAGATCGCTCGAGTTAAAATCGGCGCTGCTCATATGGCAGTTTTCAATGGTTGAGACAGCTTGGCCACTCCATTTGAATGCTTTGATCTTTTTATTTTTCATCGCGTTATTCATTTACCAGTCCTTTGATAATTTTTGTTTACAAAGATCATGGCCGCTTGAAAATGATAAATCAAAACACACAGCGCCTAGTTCGGATAATCCTAACTTTTTAGAGGAAGCCCTTAAGAAAGCTTCTGACATTGGAGCCCAAATCCTTGGTGTGATAGCCGCCTTCTTGTAAAATCACGGTTGGAAGCCCCAAGTCATTAATCAGTCTTCCCATGCTCTCATACTCAGAAGTATCGATATCAAAGCGTCCAATGGGATCAAGTCGGTAGGTATCAAAACCGGCGGACACAATGAGGTGAGCTGGCTCGTATGCCTTAATCATAGGAAAGACCTGCTTCTTAAGTGCATTCTCATAGGCTTTAATCTTAGTTCCCGTGGGAAGAATAACGTTAAGGTTAAAGCCGGCCCCTTTGCCTTTACCTGTCTCTGTAGGAAAGCCAATCAAATAAGGAAAGTACTCTCTAGGATCGCCGTGAATACTGATTACCATGACATCGGGATCTTCGTAGAAAATTTCCTGTGAACCATTGCCGTGGTGAAAATCGATGTCGAGGATAACGACGCGCCCTTTCTTCTTAAGTTCTCTGGCAGCGATGGCCGCATTATTAAAATAACAATAGCCACCGTAGGTATCGAATGAGGCGTGATGTCCCGGTGGACGAGAAAGGGCATAGGCAACGCGAGCCTTACCAGAGGCGACAGTTTTGGTTGCCTCTAGTGCACAAGCGGCGCTCCAGCCCGCGGCCGAAAGAGTTTTGTTGTTAAGGGGGGTTCCCGAGTCAAAGCAGTAATAGCCTGCGTGTTTAATATTGGCAGGGTTTGGTTCGATGCCCGCTCGCTGTAAAAATACACTTGGATAAAACTCTTGATCATCGGGCAATTGTTCAGCGGCGTTGTATAGAGTCCAAAGGTGGAAGTCATGAACTCCTCTAATGGCAGACATGGGTATTTTTTTAGGCTCGATAATATCAAAACTTTTATCTTTGGAGAGTGCTTTAAAAATAGATTCGGCACGTTTAGTGCTTTCTGGATGTTTAATTCGATTGCCAAGGGCCCACTCGTACTTTGGAGCGAACTCAAGTTGCTTTTGATTAAAATAGACCGCCATCTTTTCCATAACTCTTCCTATACCATTACGGCCTTTAAAAATTCTTTGGTTCGCTCTTCTTTCGGATTATCCAATAATTCGCTAGCGCTTCCTTGTTCCCAGATACGCCCCTCGTGAATAAAACATACGCGATCGGCCACGGCGCGAGCAAAACCAATTTCATGGGTGACCACGATCATCGTCATGCCTTCATCTGCTAAAATGCGCATGGTTTTAAGCACACTTTCTACCGTTTCGGGATCAAGTGCACTGGTGGGCTCATCAAAGAGCATGAGTGAGGGTTGCATCGCTAGGGCGCGAGCAATGGCGACACGTTGTTTTTGTCCACCAGAGAGTCTGGCAGGATGTTCGTGGGCCTTATCTTCGAGATCGACTTTTCTGAGCAGTGCCATAGCAGTTTCAATTGCGTTAGGCTTTTTGACTTTTTTGACTCTAATAGGAGCTTCAATAATATTTTCAAGCACACTCATGTGGGGGAAGAGGTTAAAGTGTTGAAAGACCATGCCCAAGTTTGCTCTATAACTATTGAGATCAGATTTTTTTGCATCAATGAGTTTACCATCAACTTCGATTGAACCACTGGTTGCGATTTCTAAAAAATTTAAGCATCGTAGGAAAGTACTCTTGCCCGAGCCGGAAGCACCAATCAAACAAATCACTTCGCCTTTGTTTACTGCTAGGTCGATTCCTTTTAATACTTGGAGCTCGCCAAAATTTTTTGTGATGCCTTTAGCTTCTAAAAAATGAGCCATTAGGTTGCTCCCGAGCGCTTGAGTTTAACTTCAACCAAGTTAACCAAATGACTAAGTGCCATGACCATAACAAGGTAGTAGACAGCAACAATAATCAAATAAGTCATTTGATCAAAATTGTTGGCTCCTTGAGTGGTCGCCATATTAAATAATTCATCCATCGAGATAAAGGCTGCCAACGAGGAGTCCTTAAGAGCAATGATGAATTGATTGCCAAGGGCCGGCAGGGCGCGAAGAAAGGCTTGAGGTAAGATAATTCGCGCATAAGTTTGGTAGGAGGTCATACCGAGACTTTTAGCTGCTTCATATTGACCGCGATCAATACTTTGGATCGCTCCTCTGAAAATCTCTGAAAGATAGGCTCCATTATGAAAAGCCAGGGCCAAAGTTGCAGCGAGAAAACCTGAGATTTGGACAACATCTGTTAATCCAAAATACAAAACAAAAATCTGTACAATTAAAGGTGTACCGCGAACAAGAGTAATATAAAAATTGGAAATGGCATTTAGCGTTTTAAGTTTAGACAGAGATAAGAAAGCGAAGAACAGTCCAATGGCTAGACCGATCAAAACCGATGCCAGCGATAGCTCAAATGTTAAAAGAGCACCTTTTAAAAATAGAGGTGCCGAACTTACAAAAGTTTCAAACAGGTGAGCAAAACTTGGCACTTAGTTTCCTGGCTTAATGATTTCAGTTGAAATCGAAATATCGCGACCAAAGTACTTTTCGCCGATGGATTTAAGCGTACCATCAGTTTGCATGCTTTTTAATTCTTTGTTGAGCTTAATAAGTAGGTCTGAATTTTCTTTGGCCACAGCAATGCCTTGCCTCGATTCACCTAGCTTTTCAAGACCTTGAACTTTTAGTCCACGCTTAATGGCCATGGCACCGGTGATGGCATCGGTAATGACTAAGTCGTGACGGCCTGTATTGAGTGCTTCAAGAGCTGTGATATCTGAATCATAGACAGAAAGTTTGTCGGTGTATTTCGCGGCCAGGGTGGCATAGGTTGACCCTTTGGAGACAGCAATATCTTTTTGTCTGATTCCATCTGGCGCATCGTACTCTTGGCCAATTCGAGTAAAAATTTGTGGCCCTGAGTAGTAATAGGGAATGGTGAAAGCAACGTGTTCTTTTCGCTCCGGCGTGATTGTATGACTTGCAACGGCAGCATCAAATCGACCATTTTTTACGCCTTCCACGATACTAGGAAACTTGTATTTCATTGGCTTGGCTTCTTTGTTCATTCTCTTGGCAAGTTCGCGCCCGACGTCGATATCATAGCCCTGTAGTCCGCCTTGATCGTCGGTGAAGCTAAAGGGACGAAACTCACCTGAAGAGGCAAAGGTAAATGTCTCTTCATTATTCTGTGACTGGCAGCCTGTTAGAGCAGCAAGAATAAATGAGATGATCAGTAAGCGCATGTTGTCTCCTATTCGAGATTAAATTGATAAAGATGAAAGCCATCTTCGTAATAGGGTTTTAGCGACGAATTATTCCACGAAAGAATTTTGTCTTTGTCTTTTTCTATACAGGTAAAACCATACTTCTTATAAGCACTGATTGCCCAGTGTGCTTTTGGATGAGCGAGTAAAACCATATGACGCATACCGTTTTGTGTTGCAACCTCTTTGGCGTGATCAAGCAGCTTCTTGCCGTAGCCTTTGCCCGTATGGGCCGTATCGAGATAAACGTAACCTAAGTAAGCACTTCTTTCAAAATATTGGAGACTTACAGTTCCTACAGTTTGTTTTTCGTCGATTTTTCCAATCCAAAAATCACGTCTAGGAAAATTAATTTTCTGCCATTTTTCATCGACAAGATGTTCCTTCATATCTTCCTTGCTGACGAAGGGGCGATACCAATCAGCCGAACTTCTGATGATATTGGCAATAGTCGGCATATCTGAAAAAGCTGCGCGCTTAATTTGAAGGGTTGGTTTATTCATATCTATCTCCGATTTTGACATAAGGTCGTTGATTAAAAAAGCCGCAGCTTGAGCGCGAGAATCGATGGTGCTCACGTCAATCCATTCTTTGTTGGTATGCATCTCGGCCCCTACCGGACCAAGCCCATCCAAAATAGGAAGATTGGCGCGATTAAAGTGATTACTATCAGCGCATCCGCCAGCATGAATGAGTTTGATTTCTCTTTTTTCAATCTTTGAGATGGCCTGTTGATACAACTTGAAAAGTTTTTTGGAGCGATCACCAAGAGCGAAGGGAGGACAGTCATCGACAATCCTCCAACTGGATTCAGTTTTAGAGCCATTTATATTTGAAACTGAGCTCTTCTTTAAAATAGCTTCAATCTTTGCATGAATATTTTTTCGTTGTTCTAGCGATTTAAAGCGAACATCGACTAGCGCAGTGGCATGATCCGCAACGACATTGTGCACCTGATCTCCTGCTTGGAGATGGCCAATATTAACCGTTAGACCTCGTTCATAATCGGTCAGCTCTTCTAATGCAACGGCCTTGAGCGCGACCTCGTGGCCAGCATTCACACCTAGGTGATGATCACGACCGGCGTGAGCACTTTCGCCGCTCACTTCTATATTGTACCAACGGTTGCCTTGGCGAGAACCGATGATGGAACCATCGGGCGCGGCGGGCTCAAATCCAAGCACAGCATGAGCGGTCTTTGAAAAAGAAGAAAAATAATGATGAAAGCCAGGTGAACCAACTTCCTCATTTGGCGAGCACACGACTCGTATGCCTAGAGAGCGATGTGATTTTTCTGGTAAAAGATTTTTTATTTTTTTAATCGTCTCGAGAATGACAACGATGCCGCCCTTATTATCAATAACACCTGGGCCTGTATACTTTGTGTCAGATACTTTTTCCATTTTGGATGAAAAATCTTTCTTATTGTGGACTGTATCAGCATGGCAAATCAGATTAATCCACTTATTCGTCTCGCCAGGGAGCTCGGCGATTAAAAGTGGGGCTGCCGCATCTTGTTCATCAGACAGGGTGTAGCAAACGAGTCCTTCTCGCTCAAATAATTTCTTAAGTAGGTTTTGAACCCGGGCCACGCCTTTGATGTCGTCACTTTTTGATGAAATAGAAACTAGTTTCTCTAGGGTCTTGATGGGATCAGCGTGCTGATCAATTTCCCACCATTGTGATAAAAAATTTTGTTTTAAGGCAAAGATAGTTCCTCCAAGTTCGGTAACTATGAATATGAAATAATGAAGAGAATCTAGCATTCGTGGCTAGATCTTCAATGAATCTAGTCAATAATTAGGATAACCCTGATTTGGTCGAACCTAATATCGGGCATTTAACTTATTAGATTTGATCTGATAGAGGGGTTTATGCTAACCAATAGGGAACTATCAAATTAGGAAAAGCCTTTAATCAGCTAGGAGTGAACTTGAAGCGACTTAAAGACATTAACTGGAACCATCTCTACTGCTTTTATGAGGTCGCCAGGGCCCAATCTCTCAAAGGCGCTGCCACAGTGATTGGCGTGGCCTCATCGACGATCTCTGAGCAACTAAAAAAACTGGAACAAGGCTTAGGTCTAAAGTTATTCGTCAGAAGTTCAAAGGGGCTTTTTTTAACTAAGGACGGAGAGCGCTTATACGGTCACGCCCGTGAGATGTTTGAAGCTGGCAGTAAACTACTCGATAATGTCTCTCAAAGCGATGTGGGTGGCTATCCGGTCACTGTAGGAATTGAAGAAACTATCTCCTATGACGTGGCCACCGAGTTTGTATCTCAGTATTGGGATATGTTCACGCCTTTTGGAACGGTGAATACATCGAGACAGATGGAGCACGATATCTTGGTCGAAAATCTAATTAATGGCCATGCCGACTGGGGGATTTCGCTTAAGGAGCCCACTCGTAAAAATATTGCTTATGAAAAAATTGGCTCGTTTCAGTTAATGTTTATGTGCGCTGAGGAACTTTATAATAAATTTATCGACGCTAAAGATATCCTTCGCAATATCCCCTTGGCCCAGAGTTCATGGGATTCCAACCTCAATAAAGCCATTGAAAATTATCTAAAAAAACAAGAAATACATCCTAAAGAACATATTTCAAGTGATCATTTTGACTATGTGAAAAAGCTTTGTCGCCGTGGTCGATGTGTGATGTATGTGGCGGAAAACCCTCTAGAGAAATATAATGGCATGAAGACTTTCCAAGTGGGAGAGCCGATGCAAATCAATCTGTATGCTATGTGGAAAAAAAGTAATGAAAATATGCTTTCGATTAAGAAGCTAAAAGAATTAATTAGGTCTAAGCTAACTCACGTTCCTGAGCGTTACAAAGACCTGGACCTGCAAATTGAAGTTTCTGAAGTTTCAGATGAACTCTTAAAGTAAGTTCTTTACCAAACAACCAGGTCTGCAGCTCTAAGCTTTTCTAAAACCTCACTCACCATGGGGTCAATTTCAGTTGGCGTATAGGGCGCTTCTTGGCTTAATGTTTCTAAAATTTCACTATAAGTTTTTTGACCATCAAGCATGAGCCAAATTGTCGAAAGATCATTATCGACAGCAAAGGCTTTGCCATTTTCATTGATCAAAACCAAATTTCCTTGCGTATCCTTGGCCAGCTTTCCTTGGCGAGCAGGGAGACATTCACTTTGTGGATTCATAATTCCTCCTTATCAAAGAGTATGGCAGCTCTAGTAGGAAGAATTCCAGTGCCTCGAGTACAGATTAGGTTAGAACTAATTGGCTAAGGTGAAGTTAGCGAAATCTCTAGGAATTTGAGCAGGTGAGTCTTCTCGTCCTGAGTTAAACCCAAACCTCTTCTTAGGAAAGGCTGAATCAGATCGTCCTCTATATCTTGCAATATCTCTGGATCATCGGCCCTGACTAGCCTGCTTTGGTAGGGGAGATGGGTTTGTTCACTGGGGACAAACGTTTTAAGACTTTGTGGCACATTATCGTAGTGTTCAATCACTTCTTCTAGCGTCTGAAAAACACCGTTGTGCATATAAGGGGCCGTCTTTGCTACATTTCGAAGCCCTGGTGTCTTGAAAGCAAATCTTCCTCTAAAGCCACGATCAACACTGGCACCACTTGTATGCAAGGGAGGAACAGCAACATTCATGAGCATTTGATTGGTAAGCAGCTGTCCGTGATGGCAAACGGCGCAGCGACCTTTGCCCATAAAAATCTTGAGTCCCTGCTTTTCACTATCAGATAAGGCTTGGTTGTCACCACCGAGATAGCGATCAAATGGAGTGTTATTAACCTGAAAACGCCAGCCAATGAAGCTCGCCATGGCCTTGCCCATATGACCGGCGTTGTGCTTTTCATTTGGGAAGGCATTATTAAAAAGTTCGACATAAGACTTTGAATTGGGCGCTTTTGTTTTCTTGAGTTTTTCAATGACCGCGTCCCAAATCTCAATCGAGTCACTAAGATTGGCCAGAGGGTTACTGCCAGGCTTACCGCGCATTTCTTCGGGCGAGAGAATGGGGAAAATAGTTTGCGCCGCCAAGGCGGAATCGAGATGTTTGGTAATTTCTGGGTGATCTTTAAGTTTTTCTTCTGGAGTAATAAGCTCCTTAGTACGGCGATCGATTCTAACTCTTGCATCCCAAAACATTTCAAAGTTTTCTTTATGCCCTAGATTAATCAGATGCGGCGAGTGTCTGGCAACGACCAGACCTTGATCTTGTGTACGAGCTCTGCCGACAAAACTTCCACCCTCACCAACGGCCAAGCTGATAGCGTCACCGGTTCCAAGCATAGGGTGATGGCAATCGTGACAGGAAATATTGTTATTACCGGAGAGCTGGCGATCGCGAAAAAGCTCATGGCCAAGAACTAAGATCTCGGTAGCCGGACGCTCAATTGTCTGGGGCGAAGTCATGAGAAAACGATTCATTTCTTGGCGTAGAAATTGATCTAAATCTTGAGCGTGAGCACTAGATATTAGGGCAAGAATGAAGAAGAAGATTTGAGTCATGCAGACATCATGCAAAGGAGAGTTTGATGAGTCAAACAAAATTCTTTCTAGATATCAATAACCTTTAATTTCGATGACTTGAGGCTCTTTATCTCACTTGGTAAACAAGCAATAATCTCATTTTGTAAGGCCTCAATAATATTCTCTTTTAGGAAGCTTCTGGAGTGCACGATGCTGACTTCACGACTAGGCGCTGGGTTTTGAAAGGCCCTTAGCATCTTACTTATTTCACTGGCCGATAAACCGAGCGTCGCAAGGTAAGGCAAGAAGGTATAGCCGCCTTGGGTGCGAACCATATTCTTGAGTGTTTCAAGATTTCCACTTTGGAAGCGAACATTTTTTAAAACAGTGGGTGCCTTGCCTTTGATGGAACAAAACTTGATAACTTGATTTCTGAAACAATGCCCTTCATCGAGCAGCCAAACTTCATTTTCGTTGAGGTCAGATTCTTTGACTGTTTTCTTCTTGGCCACTGGAGAATTGCTAGAAGCGTAGAGATAAAAAGGCTCGTAAAAAAGAACGCGCTCTATAATATGGTTATTCTTAAGTGGAGTAACGAGTAAGCCTGCATCTATTTTATCCCTGGCCAAGAGCTCAATAATCTCGTCGGTTTGGTGCTCTTCAATGGTGAGTTCGACTTCGGGGTATTTTTTAGCAAATGAATGCAAAAATAAGGGAATAACATACGGGGATAGAGTGGGGATGACAGCAATTTTAAACTCGCCGCGAAGACCGGCGTCTTTATCAAGGGCAATAAGGCCAAGTTTTTTATGTTCGTTAAGAACAACTCTGGCTTGATCAATAATTAACTTACCTTGCTCGGTGGCCATAATGGGCTTTTTAGAGCGATCAAAGGCGATGATGCCAAGTTCTTCCTCAAGCTTTTGCAGTTGCATGGAAAGTGAAGGCTGGGTGACATGGCATTCTTCGGCCGCTTTGCCAAAGTGACGGTGGCGATCAACGGCAAGTAAGTATTCGAGCTGAGTAATTGATGGCATGGGCTTTCCATTGCTAAAACTAATGATAAATAATTAATTTTAGTTTTACTCTATTTTCCGTCTTTGGCAAGAATGCTCAAGGCTTCAGCATAGACACTTCTTCCACCGTGGCCCTCAAATAGAATGAGCTTGTTGACGTGAGTAGTCGACTCGAAAGAAGAGTCAAAAAATGGCTTGAGCTCACCGGCTTTTAAATCAAATCCTCGAGTTCTTGCGATAGTCCAATGAGGCGTAAAAGCTTTAAATTCTAGTGGAATGCCTTGGTCTAAAATAATTTGTCGCACTCTTGCTGTCAGATCGAGCAGTTCCTGTGACAGTGCTGGCTCTAACCAAAGAACCGAGGGAGTGTCTTTAGAGTCAAAAGCGTTGAGTGAGTGAAAACTCAAATTGAAGGGACGAAACTCAATCTTTTGCAGCTCGTTTAATAATTTCTCTTTTTGGGAGCGTCGAAGGCGGCCAATGAAGGCCATGGTCAGGTGATAGTTTAAAGGATCGACCCAATCAAAGTCAGGTCTAGCTTGTCTGATATCGTTAATAAGCTTTGGAGGAGAGCCGACTCGTATGCCGACAAAGAGTCGCTGCGTAAGGGGATCGGGACTGCCATCATCAAACTTATCTACTCCACGCGCCATAGAGTGGGCATGATCCATGGCCGCCATGACTTTCATTAGACGTTGTTCCAACTCCAGTGACTCAAGATCCCCAAGCGCTCTAGCGATGGCCTCAAAAGTACACAGTCGTCCCTCCATGACCTGTCTTCGAAGTCGATAAAGGGAAGGACCGCTACTGGCGAGCTTAACAGCTTGAACACCGGCTAAAATGGGTTCACGTCTGGCCACGCGTTTAGCCTGGCCCCAACTCCCATCAGGGACAATTAAATGCGGTGTGCGCCCATCTAGATAAACTTTAAGTTCTTCTGATCCAATCGTAAGAGCATCTTCAGAGGGAAAAAGCACAAGCGGGACATGGTCCGGGCTGATTTCAACTTCGCTCGATGCCGATTGATCCTTCATTCCTCTTAGGACAATATTGCAATTACTTAAAGCGCGGGCGGCCACTACCGCCGTATTACTGGTCAAGAAACGCTCACGCCTGTGCATGATGATAGTGACAGGAATTTTGTTTTGACTGGTTTTAACTCGAGCACAGTAGCAAAGTTCTTTTGGAACCTGGCACTCGGGGCAACGATTAAGACCACGACCAATTTTAACCATAGCTAGCTCGATGCCGATTCGTAACGGTATTTAGCCCCAGTCCACATTGTGCGAACGATGAAGAAAAATACAAAGCATAAAACAAGAAGCAGTCCAAGCATTTGCCATTGTTCATAGTCGAATAAAAAACGTAGCGGAGCACTGCCAATCAATAGGACGGGAACTAGTGTGAGTAGAGCTTTTTTGGCCAGACCCTTGTAGATAAAATCAGGCCAGCGCGACACACTTTGTAGTTGTAGGCGGATGAAATTAATCCCCGTTCCTTCCGTGGTCCAAAACATCAGCAGCGCGATTGCCATTTCAATTAATGATCTGAGTGTGAGAGCGACAAGGAGTAAAAAGGGCAGCAAGCTCCATTGCAGAATCTCAAAATCCAGACGCATTCCAAAATAGATGAGAAGCACTATTGTACTTACGACGCTTCCAAGGCTGGCGATTCGCAGATATTTAAAAAATAGGGGAAAGAGGGATTTGACCGGCTTTAAAAAGACATAGTCTAGATTGCCTTCTTTTAAGTCACTTGAGAGCATCCAAAAATTATTAGTGACCAGTAGGTTTTGAAAGTCATCAACCGCCAGCATGAAACATAAGAAAAAGAGCAGCTGGTCACGATTCCAGGGGCCAATTGTCTCAACGTGACTAAAGAGTACGTAGGCTGAGCCGAGAGTGCTGATGAGAAAAAAAGTATCAACAATCGTAATCATCAAAAAATTTAAACGAAAAGAAAGTGCTTCGGCCGTTGAAGTGGCAACAAAGTTTCGATAAATCTCGAGGTAGTGTCTAATGGTGTTCACATTCCCGCCGCACTAAAGAGTCTCACCCCTTTTTTCCACACAAGGGTATTAATGGCGATCATACACAGCATTGAGATGAATAAAGTTAATAAGCCTTGACCCAATCCACTCAGATCCCCCATGAAAATTCGTATGGGCGTATAAGTGAGGGAAGGAAAAGGTGTGTAGATTAAGATTTTTTGTGCCCACTCTGGAAAAAAGGGAAGTGGAATCACGGCGCCGGATAAGAAGTTTACCACGATTTGAAAAACTGCCCGCATCGTCCATGTTTCATCTAGCCAAAAGGCCATAAGCCCGGTGAAGTATTGAACGCTAAACCAAAAAAGACCAACAAGCAGTGAGTACATGACGCCAATAAAGAAATAGTTTAAGTTTTCGATAACGAGAATATCTAAAAACAAAAGAAGCCCAAGACAAATACCGGCAATGGCAAACTGTAAACTTTGAAAAGACAAGAAACTCGCGGTGTGAAATTCCCAAAAGTTAAATGGATAGACCATATATTTAGAAATTCTACCTAAGCGAATATCTTCAGACAGATTGACTCCATTAGATGACTGGGCCAAAAGGACGATGACAAGAGACCAGCTCTGATAGTGCAGCATTTCTTTGAGATTAAAACCCTGAAGGACGGTGTTGTCGTCGATGTAGAGGGTTTGCCATAGGCTTACTTTAACAAAATAAAAGACTAAGGCCGGTCCTAAGACCAGCAGAGCGAAATTAAGGCGATAGGCCATTAAGGTCGTCCAGCTGATCTGCATGGTTTGAAACCATTTATTCAGATTAGCGATCATTGAGAAGTTCCGGCCGAAGCATGAGCTCTTTCATGATGCGCTCTATCGGTAGTTTTTCTGTTTGAAAGTCAGAAACATCAAACTGTTCTAAAACCTTAGCGCTAAATGGTCGAAGCTCTTCTTTTGAGATTGCAATTTCAACTTGAAGACCACTGTCACTCCATTTGGGTTGAAACTCATCAAAAAAGTCTCTGCGCGGTTCAGTGGTAAAATTAAAGGAAACGATTTTATCAGAACCGAGCAAGCGCTCAAACTCACTGATTGGGCCATCAAAGCTTTTCTTGCCTCCCATAATAAGAACAAGCCTTGAACAGAGGGCTTGAACATCTTGCATATAATGAGATGTCAAAATCACAGTTGGCTTATACCGAGCGTGGTAGCTTTTAATAAAGGCTCTGATGGCGTCTTGAGCGATAAGATCAAGTCCGATGGTGGGTTCATCTAAAAATAAAACTTCTGGCTTATGTAGCAAGGAGGCCATGAGCTCGAGCTTCATTCTCTCACCCAACGACAGTCTTCGCACATGAATATGTAGCAGATCCTTAACGCTCAATAACTCGGCCATTTCTTCGACACGCTCATTAAAGTCGGCGTCGGAAATTTCGTAATAGGCCTTAATTAATAGGAGTGAATCCATAGCAGGAATATCCCACCATAGTTGAGATTTTTGTCCCATCACCAGAGCAATTTTTCTTCTGAAGTCTTTATCGCGATCAAAGGGCTTATGGCCCAAGACTTCAACTTGGCCACTGCTTGGTACGATAATACCTGTGAACATTTTCATTAACGTTGTTTTGCCAGCGCCGTTAGGGCCGAGCAAACCAACTATCTGGCCGCTTGGAATTTCTAGATCAAATTTTTCGACTGCATTTTTAGTGACGGCTTCACGTTTCCATAGAGATTCTATGGAGCCTAGAATGCCAGGTTTTTTTTTATAACTGACAAAGTTCTTCACTAATTGCTGTGTCTTAATCATGTTGCGAATCTATGAGATTTCGAACTTTTAGTCTAGGTTAACAAGTTGACGCACAGCTAGCAAAACGTCTAAAGTGTGGCCATGAAACTGCAATGCCATTATTTCGATTCCTTGGCCTGTCGCTCTTGTAGCGGTCTAGGTGAGGATGTGCATGTTTGGCGAGATAGTCAGTTCAGCGCTCTAAAAAAATTATTTGCCCATGATCTTTGGCTTGATCCCCAGTGGTCTAGTTCAGTGTTTGGCTCAAGAACAAAAGCTAAGTTTTCTGTTGCCGGAACCCTTCATGATCCACTGCTTGGTCGAAGTACTAAAGATGGCAGCGTTGTTGATTTGCGTAGCTGTCAGCTGCATGACCCTCGAATTGAAAAGCTCACAGATGAACTTGTCTCTACTATTAAAGAGTACCGTCTAACTCCCTATGATATTCAAACGAGAAAAGGCGAGCTGAAGCATATTATTTTGCAAGTCGGTGATGATGATTCACTTATGATTCGTTTTGTTCTTAGATCAAAAGAAGCGATCAGTCGGTTAGAAAAATTTGTAAATATTGCTGATTCAAAATTTAAAGTTATAACCGCTAATATTCAGCCCGAACATTCGGCCGTACTAGAAGGTGATGAGGAAATTGTTTTATCTCACGAGCGTTTTTTACCCGTAAGCATCGGAGATCATCCGCTTCTGCTTGGGCCAAGAAGTTTTGTGCAAACAAATCTAGAGATTGCTGGAAAACTTTATCACAGCGCGAGTCAATGGCTTGAGCATACTGAAGGACGTTTTCTCGATCTGTTTTGTGGTATAGGCGGCTTTTCGGCCCATCTCACGAAGCCCGGACGGGAAGTTGTTGGAGTTGAACTTTCAAGCGAGGCCATCGAGTCTGCTAGCAAGGCTATTTCTGGTGCAAGCTTTATCGCCATGGATGCCTGGCAGTTTATTGCCTCTTCGAAACCATTTGATGTGGTGGTGGTAAACCCTCCAAGGCGCGGTCTTGGTGAGGATATCTGTCATAGGCTCAATCAGTTATCACCTAAGCATATTCTGTATTCAAGTTGCAATCCATTAACGCTAAAGCGAGATCTGGAAGTATTGAATTATAAGATTGATAAGATTCAAGCTTTTGAAATGTTTCCCATGACTGAGCACTGGGAAGTTCTATGTCTTCTTACTCTGAATCAGGAACAACAGCAGGGGCGCGAGAGCCAACCCGACGATTGATTTCATAGCGAGTTGATCCCATTCCAAGAAAACCATGCTTTTCCTCGATTGTGTCGAACATGCCATTTGTTATAGCAAGTTTGTAATCAAGCCTAGCAGCTTCTCTGGTTTTAGATAAAACAAGTCTATAGCTTTGAGATTCATCGCCATCGAGAACACTGGCATTTTCAAAATTAATCGGAATCGTTTTTGATCGCTTTTCAGTGGTATAAATCAAACAGCTAAAGCCTAATTGTCCTGATAGGGGATTTTGATGCATGACTGTTCTGGCACAAATTTTTTCACCATATTCGATTTTAATTTTAACTTTATCTGGTGTTGAACTGGTTCGCTTAAGGGCAATAACAAAATCGTCCCCACCGGTATAATTTGAAACAATCTCGATATCACTTTTAGTTAAAACAACTGATTTATTGATCGTTTCTTGATCGAGCTCGCCGGCGCAAGTTTCACAGTTTTCAGTTGGAGATGCTGTGGCCTGATCAATCTGCCTGGTAACATTTTGAAGTTCTGTGATGTCGATAACTTCAGCAGTTAAAGAAAATGGTATAAATAGAGTGAGCAGGATAATCTTCATAAATAACTTATCGGTGCATCTTTAATTTTCATTATTATAAGAGCTTATTAGGCGGGTATTATGCAAAAAGTCGTTATTCATTCACCTGGAGGCTATGACAAGCTCTGTCTTGAGGAGCATCCTGCCCCTGAAATGAAGAAAGACTCGGTTCGAGTTAAGGTCGCTTTTGCTGGCATTAATTATGCCGATATCACCGTTCGCTGGGGGATTTATGAGTCGGCCAAAAAGTTTATCGGCTGGCCAATTACTCCCGGTTTTGAATTTTCAGGCGTCGTCATGGAAAGCGACAATGATCAGTTTAAATCTGGAGATGAAGTCTTTGGCATCACCTTATTTGGAGGCTATTGCTCCGAAATTATTATTCCTGCCCATCAGCTTTATAAAAAACCAACTAGCCTGACATTTTCTGAGGCAGCAGCTTTTCCCGCTGTTTTTATGACGGCCTATCACGCTCTTTTTCAAAATATCGTGGTTCGTGCTGGCATGAAAGTCATGATCCACTCAGCGGCGGGGGGAGTCGGTAGTTCTTTAGTTCAACTGTGTAAGCAGGCTAAGCTCGAGGTTACTGGCGTGGTTGGACGAAGCGATAAAGTTGCTATTGTTAAGGAGCTTGGAGCTGATCACGTGATTGATAAACAAACCCAAGAACTATGGTCACAAGCACATAAAATTTGCCCTGAAGGTTTTGATATTATCTTAGATGCCAATGGAGTTGAAACTCTAGGTGATAGTTATAAAAATTTGCGTCCGACCGGAAAGCTTGTTTGTTATGGCTTTCATACCATGTTGCCAAAACAAGGGGGACGGATTAATTGGCTTAAGCTGGCCGTTAACTTTTTAAGAACTCCACGATTTAGTCCACTCAAAATGACAACAGATAATAAGTCGGTGGTGACCTTTAACTTATCCTTTCTTTTTGATCGAATGGATCTGCTTGGTGAAGCAATGGAGAGTATGCTTCCAATGCTTGAGCGTCAGGAAATCAAAGTGGCCAAGGTGACGGAGTATGAGGCCAAAAATGTTGGCCAAGCCCATGCCGATCTTGAATCGGGTAAAACGGTTGGGAAATTAGTTCTTAAGTTTTAAAAAAGTTTAAGCTCGTCTGGCACGCAAATATTGACTCTTTTTTTCGACATCGGACAATCGTAAGCGAGGCGATAGGCTTGAAGTCTTAGGCCCTCGCGGTTTTTATTGCCTTTGCCGTACTTTGGGTCACCAATCACTGGATGTCCAAAAGCTTCAAAGTGAATTCTGATTTGGTGCTTTCGTCCTGTCGCTAGCTTAGCTTCAACTCTGGTGATGTCTCCCAGTCTCTCGAGCACGCGCCAATGAGTTCGACAATACTTTCCATCGATATCGAGTTCGATTTGTCCTTCATCACCCTCGATATCCCCAAGGACTTCGGCCAGGTAAATCTTTTCAACAGATTTTCCCTGCCACAGGCGAGAAAGTTTTTCTGCCGCTTTGTCGGTATAGGAGAAAACCATGACTCCGGAAGTTTCAAAATCTAGGCGATGGATGAGATGGACGTGAGGCTTTTCTTTCTCAATATGTCTGATAATCGAGCCTTCATCGCCCCATTTCGTTCCTTGTGACAAAACACCGGCAGGTTTAAACCAAATCCCAAATGAGCTTTCTTCATAGAGTACGCGACAGCCACTGGTGTCGGCCGGAACCAGATTAGGGTCGTAGTTAAATTCAACACGATCGCCAGCAAACAAATCAAACTTTGAGCGACGAACGCGCTTGAGCCCTTTATAATTTTTGCGCTTAATTTGGCAGCAACCCTGAGTTAGGGCGCGCTTGAGCATGGCCTTTGATTCGCCAAGTTTAAGGGCGAGGTAATCGACCAAGATACGAGGTTCATCGGCGCCGACAATACTTTGATGTTTAACTGGTTTTTGCATAGAAAGAGGTTGTAGCTGTGACAGGGGAGCTTGGTCAACCACCGTAAATTATGTATATAGCTCTCATGACTAATCTCGAGATTAAAAAACAGCTTTTGAACAATCTGATCCAGTGGCAACAAAAGCTTTCAGACTTTTTTAGCGCCAGTTTCGCCAGAAATAGCCGCCATATGAAATGTGGTGAGGGCTGCTCGGCCTGCTGTCATGTGGAGCGCACCGTTTTTCCTATTGAGGCGGAGCTGATCAGACAGACCTATCCAAGCTTACCTGCAAGGCAAGAAAGCGAGCAGGGGCAATGTGCCTTCTTACTGGGGGGCAGTTGCACGATCTATGAGGCCAGACCGAGTATCTGCCGCAGTCACGGGCTAGCACTCCTCACTGATTCGGGCGTGTCCCATTGTGAACTTAATTTCAACGAAGAATTGCCGGCTAAAGAAGATTGGTTGTCACAAAACACGGCGGATACGGTGCTCAGCACGCTGCAAATTGCCTATGAGAAAGCCGGCCATTCGGCCGAGCGGGTGAGTCTGCGTCTGCTTTGGCGCGAATTGACGAGCGGCAACAATAAAGAGTAGTTTATTTACTTAAACACGATTTGGACAAGGTGAAGCCCGGTGAAACTCCGGCACTGTCGCGCAACGGTTAGAGTCCGAGCCCCCCAAATCTTTATCCCGCGGAGGAACTCGTGATTAGAATCTCTCTCATTGCTCTATTGTTATTTCTGCCCCATTCATCTTTTGCCAAAACCTATACAGTTCTAGGGGATCGCATCGAGCTTCCCTATGATAAGTCGAGTTCTCAAACTTACGTTATTGAACAAGATGAGCTCGCGACAAGTGGCTCTTTGAATCAAGCCCTGGCTAAAGTTCCAGGCTTATTTGTGTCTCAAAGTGGTGCTTATGGTGGCAACACAACGTACTTCATGCGCGGTCAAGGACGCGGACAGGTAAAAGTTATAATCGATGGTGTTGAGATTAATGATCCAACTGATATTGATCGATCGGTTCAACTTCAACATTTCGCGCTCTCTCATATTTCTCGTATCGAAGTTATAAAAGGTGCCCAGGGTGCACTCTATGGCGCCGATTCGGCCGGCGGCGTAATTCTAATCACGACCAAAAGAGATCAACATTCCAGTATGAATGCGAGCTATGGTTCCCACGAAACTTGGAGTGGAGGCTTTTATACAAGTGCCAAGCAAGGTGATTTTAGTGTGCGAGCAAGTGGTGATCTGATTAGCAGTGAAGGCATCTCTGCTTACAATGACGCTAGAGTCAGTGGCCATGCGGAGAAAGACTTTTACAAGCGAACAATGCTCAACCTTGGAGTCTCAAACAAAAATCTTGGTCTTGACGTGAATGTGAAATCAATTAACTCCAAGGGAGATATTGATAGCAGTTTTAGTGGAGACATTGTTAATAATGACCTGTCTCGCTACGATCATATGATCTATGGCCTAAGCCATGAAACACCCTTGATCGATGGACTATGGTCGATGAAAAGTAATCTTTCTTATTCGACCATCACTCGTGATGTGCAGACCAATCACTTTGAGGGCTCTAGCATTCAGGCAGGACTCGAGGCTAAATTACTTTATGCCCAATCCGCTGCACTGGCGATCTTCAGTGATTATAAAGTAGACGCGGCAACGGCCAGCTCTGAGTTTAGCCAAAAAGATCAAGAAGCTTATGGCCTTGGGTTAACTCATCACCTTAATCACGAGCTATTTTTTAGCGACCAATCGATACGAATTGATAAAGCTCAAGCCTACGACTCCACTGTCAGTGGGCGGCTTGGAGTGGGGAAGAATTTAACTGCGGTGCAAACGATTAAACTACAAGTGGCCAGTGGCTTTAAAGCACCAACTTTGTACCAACGCTATACTAGCTTTGGAGGAAATCAGGACTTAAACGCCACCAAAACTTACTCTTTACAGACAAGCTATGCTTTGTCGCTTGAACAAGCTTCCTATGAAGTCACAGCTTTTAGCACCAAGGCAACAAATGCGATTGACTACGATCTAAACTCATCCCGCTATTTTAATATCGGTAAAACAAAAACCTATGGATTAGAGCTAGCAAATTGGTGGAAGTTTTCAGCGCTAAAGCTTTGGACTAATTACACTTGGCAACGGGCGAGAAATGATGTCACGGGCGCTGATCTGGCACGCCAACCCAGGTGGTTTGGTACATTGGGGGCGTCTTATCAATTTAGCAAAAACTTCGAAGCCGAGTTTTCACATGAAGCCGTTTCAAAACGAAACGATAGTGGAAAGCTTCCTTATTATGACACTTATAATATTTCGCTCTTATGGTTAAAGAATACGACAACTTTCAAATTAACACTCAATAATATTTTTGATCGCAACTATGAACCTCTACGTTTTTATGCTCCAGCAGGACGTATTGTTAATCTTTATGCCAGTTGGAGCTTATGAATAGAGGACTTGTTCTAACTTCATTCTTTATCTCAATCGTCATCCATAGTGTATTAATCTTACCTTGGAGACTTAGCGAGGGGTTTGACCCTTCAGTTAAAACGTCTGTGAGTTCCATTAGCGTGGTTCTTAAGTCGCAAAAGCCGGCGCTTGAGGGGAGCTCATCAACTCCGTCTCGTGAATCCATTGCAGACTCAGGAGTGCTTGAAGAAGCGTTACCGCAATTGTTAAATCCCATTGAGCCTGAATATCCATGGCGTTCGCGTATGATGAGAGAAGAGGGAGAGGTGAGTGCAACATTCAAGCTCAACCCTCAGGGGCAGGCCTACGATATCAAAATTTCAAAGAGCTCAGGATTTAGTCGCCTCGACGAGTCTGCACGACAGGCCATTACTGTCGCTCGATACAGTGTCGAAAAAGATTTTCCACAAGAACTAGAAATTACCTTGAATTTTAAACTCAAGGAAAAGCAATGAAGTTATTTCTAATCTTATTTCTATTCTCAACTCAAGCTTTCGCCATGCGGGTCGTCTCAACCTCCCCGGCCATTAGCGAAATGGTCTCGCGTCTAGGCGGTGAGAAACTCTTAATTGGTGTTACGCCTTATTGCCTAGATGGTGCTACTGCTTCTAAAATTGGAACAGCATTGCAACTAGACTTTGAAAAAGTCATCTCGCTAAAGCCTGATATCGTTATTTTACAGGAAAATTCTCCAGGAAAAGCTTCAAGAGTACTTAAGAAGCTTGGCCTTAAAATTCTGATTGTTAAAATTATTACATTAGATGATCTCTTTTTAGCTTGGGAGAAAATTGCAGCGACCTTAAAACTCGATTCAGACAAGATTTTAAAGTTAAAGAAGAAAATCACACCTAATAAGAATATAAAACGCGTATTATTTAAACTTGGTGGTGCTCCAGAGCAAAGTGCGATGGTTGCCGGCAAAGACACTTTCTATGCAGATCTGGCCAAAAGTCTTGGCTCAACCTATGCCATAAGTGCTGGAGGTTGGCCCAGCTTGTCGGCGGAGGAGCTGATTTCACTACTCGCCACTGATACGATTATTATTGAAATTACCACTCATCAGGATCGCCTTTGGAGTCAGACGCAGTGGAATAAGTTCTGCCCTACTTGTCGCGTTTTAACTTGGGTTGATGCTAGAGCTGCCTATCCAGGTCCAGCAATGGTTGAGAGCATTGTGAAGCTCTATCAAGAACATGGTGAGAGTCGATGATACTGCAAAGTCAAAAGCTCTCCTGCGGATTTAATAAGACTCGAGCAGTTCTCGAAAATGTAAATCTCGGATTCCATAGCTCAGAGATTGTTTTTATTTTAGGACCTAATGGTATTGGTAAGAGTTGTTTACTCCAAACGCTGAGTGGTGTGATCCCACCTCTTAGCGGCGAGCTGCCTCACTTAGATTTATCCGCTGTGGAGCGAGCAAAGCTTATTTCCTATTGTGCTCAAGAAGTGATTGAAAGTAGTGATCTTCTCGTTGAAGATTATCTTGCACTGATTATTCCAAGTCAAAAATCACTCTATGATCTTGTTCTTAATGGATTGGAACTCCATGAGTTCTTAAAAAAACCATTGATCAATTTAAGTGGAGGAGAGCGCCAACGAGTGCGTCTTGGTGCAAGCCTCTTGCAGGATTCGAAAGTTTATCTCTTGGATGAGCCAACTAATTCACTTGATCCCAAACCAGTCCAAAGTTTAAGCACACTTCTAAGTTCTCTTAGAAAAATTAATAAAAGCTGTGTCATTGTCTCTCATGATTTAAACTTTGCCATCAATACGGGGACGCGCTTTATTGGCGTAGATCAACAAAAAATTGTATTTGATTGCGACCGATCGTCGCTTCGAGATAATAAACTTTTAGAACAACTCTATAGAGTCGACTTTCATTGGGCCCAAGTCAGTGACTCAAAGTGGGCCCTATGTTGATATGGACTACACTTCTTGTACTGGCGATCTTACTGAATTTGAGTTTTGGTAGTGCTAATATAGAGTTTTTAAAATTACTTGATTCGCAAATTTTTTGGCAACTGCGACTTCCAAGAACTTTGACAGCAGCTCTTGCCGGAGCTCTTTTGGCATTGTGTGGGCAAATAACTCAGATTCTGTTTAGAAATCCACTGGCCACCCCTTACACCCTGGGTGTGGCATCGTCGGCCAGCTTGGGCGCGCTACTTGCCATGAGTTTAGGGCTAAGTTGGTCTCTTGTAAGTTTAAGCGCCTTAATTTTCTCGCTCACCGGTATCGGGTTATTATCATTGGCATTTTCACTTAAGCGGATAAGTTCGACCACCATGCTGCTTTTAGGTGTCTCACTTAATCTTTTCTGCGCCAGCAGTATTTCGGTACTTCAGGTCACTTCGGGCAAGCTCGATCTGTCTATGTTCTTGGGCTGGATTATGGGAAGTGTTTCCGTTGTTGGCTATGACGCTTTAGTCTTCCTATGCCTGCCGGCCTTGGTCATGATTGCTCTTAGCTTTTATTTTTACCGTCCACTTGCGCTTATCTCGATAGAAGGTGAGTTTGCTGTGGCAAGAGGGTTTGATCCTAAACGCGTGCGTTACCTGCTACTTTTCTTCACCACAGTCGCTGTGGCCTGTTTGGTTACCAAGCTCGGGCCCATTGGTTTTATAGGATTGGTTGTTCCTCATTTATCGAGAAAAATATTTTTAAGTGATCTTAAAAAGCAGATGCTTGGCAACCTTGTGCTTGGAGCACTTGTCTTAGTTTTTGCGGATCTGATCAATCGTGTGGGCTTTTCTGGCCTTGGCCTTCCTGTTGGCGTCATTACCACAGCTCTGGGGGCACCGGCCCTGGCCATTATTTTGTGGCGTCAGAGCTCGAACTAAAAAGTTTGCTAAGCGTTTTGTTTGCTTTTTCTTTCACTTCATCATCGACATAAAAGCGAACGATAGCGAGAGCAGCGGCCAAAACAGTAGCGTCATCGAGAAAACCAATAAAGGGAATAGGATCAGGAACTGCATCGAGCGGCAAAATAAAATAAGCGATGGAAGAAGCAATCACTGCTTTAACTTTCTTAGGCGATTTGGGGTAGGCATAAAAAAGCAGGAGCACTTGGCGAACAAGGTCTTTACCTATGTTTTTGATATTTGCTTTTACTTTACTGATGATACTTTCAATTTTCATTAATATGAATCCTCTCTCCTTGGGGTGTTTCTTTTAGAGAAACCGGAGATATGATAATTTTTCGCCAGTATCCTAGGCGTCTTTGTAAAATGAGCTCAGGCCATTTGGGCCAATTAATAGTCACAACACTTTCTAACGAAAACCTGCGAGGAGGCCAAAGTGTTTCTATTATACCATTACTTTCGAGCGTGCAGCCTTGAATGTCAGCACTCCAGACATACTCGCCAGTGACTGGGTCGGCGTCTTTAACTTCTAGCTGCAGTAAACTTTCGATGGTCGATAACTCTCTGATTTTTTGACGTAAATCACTCGTGACTTTTCTATAGCGATAAATATGCATAGAAGGGTGGTGGCGCTTAGCGCTTATGTTAAGTTCTTCAAGCAACTCACAACATTCATCAAGTCTGTCAAAGAGATCGCCATGGGATTCAACAGCGGCTATCAATGCATTATCTGGTAATTGTAATAAAATGCGCTCGAGCAGTGGACCTGTGGGTAAGTAGAGAAAAGTGAGATCACATATTGGAATTGGCTCTTGCATAAGATCGCAGATTTTAAGCACTTGGTTTGGCAGATCGAGTGAGCTTAATCGCTCGCTTACAATCTCATGGGCGTGAACGCAAAGACTTGGATATTCACTCTGTGCCACCTGAGCACTGAGAGCATTTCCTGCACCGGCATCAAAAAGTGTTTTTAATCCCATACGACTCATAAAATTAAAAAGCTCTCGCCAATCCTCTTTGGGAGTGTTGAGAGCTTCAAAACTTAAGTCTTCATAGGTTTGGCTTTGCAATTAATAATGCCACGGAAAGTTCGAATAGTTTTGATCGCGCTTTTCAAGAAAAGCATCGCGCCCTTCTTTGGCCTCATCGGTGCCATAGGCGAGTCTTGTCGCTTCACCGGCAAAAAGCTGTTGTCCCACCATGCCGTCATCGCACATATTAAATCCAAACTTTAGCATTCGCATGGCAGTAGGAGATTTACTATTCATGGTCGCGGCCCACTCAAGTGCAACCTTCTCTAGCTCTTGATGTGGAATAACTTTATTCACCATGCCCATGTCAAAAGCTTCTTGTGCATTATAATTATGACCTAAAAAGAAAATTTCCCGTGCGCGCTTTTGCCCAACCATCTTTGCGAGATAGGCAGAGCCATAGCCGGAGTCAAAGCTGGCCACATCGGGATCTGTCTGCTTGAAAATAGCGTGCTCTTTTGAGGCGAGGGTGAGATCACATACAACGTGTAGACTATGACCGCCGCCGACAGACCAGCCTGGAACCACGGCAACAACTATTTTTGGCATGAAGCGAATGAGTCGCTGAACTTCTAAAATATGAAGACGACCAAGTTTGGCCGGATCGGGCTTAAGTGACTGCGCACCTTCATATTTATACCCATCTTTTCCGCGTATGCGTTGATCGCCGCCCGAACAAAATGCCCAACCGCCGTCTTTAGGTGATGGGCCGTTACCAGTGAGGAGGACGACTCCAACATCAGACCATTGTCTGGCATGTTCAAGCGCGGTGTAGAGTTCATCAACCGTTTTTGGCCTAAAAGCATTTCTGACTTCTGGACGATTAAACGCGATTCGAACAGTCCCTTGATGCTTTGCGCGATGATAGGTGATGTCTTCAAAAGAAAAGCCTGAGACTTCATCCCAGGCTTCATGGTCAAAAATATCTGAAATAAACTTTGTCATGAAATCTCCAAGTAAGCCTCTTTATACGACCTACTTGGGATTCAGGCAATATTTGGGACTATTCGCCGCCCCAATTCCACTGTTCCTGGCCAGCTTCGATTGCTCTTAGCTTTTCGCGCAGGGTGTTGAGCTCTTGCTCAGAGAAATTCTCTTTTAAGCTCTTTTGGAATTCAGCTTCACTAATCTCACCATCGCCATCGAGATCATCAGGCGGCGGCATGGCAGAGGAGCGTGGTTGTGGATTAAAGATTCTATTTCTCCACACCATGGCGTCTTCGGCAGAGTTGATATTAGCGAAATCAATAAATGGTCCGTTGACATCACTTCGTTCAACACCGTCTTGGGTCAATGAAACGTTTCTTGATTCATGACAACCAATACAGCGACGTGAGACAACTTTTTCAACACTCATAGGTCCGCGATCTTCATTGTGTGAGCCAATAACTTCAACACCGGAAATATCGGTTGAAGCTTCACCATCGGGACACGCGGCCAGAAGATCATCGACACTTAACATGCGCACTTGTTCTGTGAGGGCTTCACGTGGATCGGTCCAACCGGTATTATTTCCTCGAGGCATCAGGCGACCTTCACCTCGGAACTCATCAACTTTCGAGTTCCAAGTTTTAGTTACCATTTCGACACAAGCTGCGCGGTTCATACCAATAGGAATTAGACTGAGATCGACATTCCTAAGTTGATCGCCGTAGCTGGTACACGTATCGGCCCATAGCCAGCCCAGTGCTACAAGAGATTGGAATTGCTTTTTACTGGCATCGTTACAATCTGCACTACCTTCAATATTCACTCTTCCAGATAAAACTTCAGGGTTAAACGGTTCAAAGTTAAGCGACTGAGTTGCTACAACATCAAGATAATACTTATCTTCGCTGCCGTCTTGAGTGACTGTGACTAGTGTTCCATCACTTCTAAAGCGCGGGTAATAGCTTCCCGAACCAAGTCCTTCGGTTTGCGGTGGAACAACTTTGGCCATATTTGTGACATTCCATTTCTCGTTACTTGATCCAGGCTTTTGTTTTTCCAGGTCCATGACGAAAACACTTTTTCGCTGTCCGCTTGAAACACCACTGAAATAGCGCCAGTCATTTCTGATTTCATCGACGTGGAAGGTAATTTGTGGATTATCATTATCAAAGCCGAAATCAACCTTACCTGTAGGTACGCCAATATCGACCATCATGTCACATGATCCATTATCGTTAACGCGCCAAATTTGTGTCGTATAAGTTTCAAAGTTTAGGATGGATAAATACTTTCCATCTTTTGACATCATTGGAGTGTCGCGGTCACTGGCTTCACTACATAACTTCTTCTGATCTGTTTTTCTTCTTGAGTTTGTCATCTTGCCAGATGAATCAAAAGTCATTTCGACATCGAAATACGATGCTCCCGCACCATCATCCATATAGCGGTAGGTCTTTTTACGCTCGGTAGATCCTGGAAGAATTCCAATTGACTGATAAACGCCGCCCTCTCTGGCATCAAAGGCTGCATCAACATTTCGAGCTGATTGATTCCTGGCCATCTTCGGAGCGATTTCGCGCATATCGTAAAATTCACCACCTGGAAGAGTGAGGAATTTACTGTCCGGAGTGAAAACCGGATCGACATCTCCTGGAACCTTTTGGTGTTTACCGGTATCCATATCGACCAGAATATTTTCTTCGTATGAATCAATCACCGCTGTGTACTTACCAGATGGGTCTGCACTGATGAAATAATTGGGGGCACTAGGTAGCTGAATTCTTTTTTCTAGTTTCGTCGTGTTGAGGTTACAATCAATCGCAACGCCCCAAGCATTTGTAACTAAAGATAGAGAAATGATTGCTGATGTTAGTTTTTTCATTTTGCCAGCTCTCTTTTGATGAACTGTTCGAACTGAACATCATTTTCATAGCCATGCTTTGCCCAGCGACTGATCTTTCCATCTTTGAAAATAAAAGTTGCAGGGTAGTGGAGCGTTGCTCCTCTCATCGTCAAATCAAATGATTGCATCGCCGTTGTGACTGATGCTGGGAGGCGAGCTTTCTTTACTGCAATATCAATCATTTTTTCGTTGGCCGTAGGATCCACAAAACTATGAAGCTCAACTCCAAACTTCTTGGCTGCCGCCGCCACATGGTGATAGCCCTTGGGAGAAAGTGTCATCGACGGTGACCAAATATAAATGATTCCCGATTTTCCTGATTCGACGATCTTTTTTAGTTTGGCATCGCCAAGATCAGTGACAGAAGGAATGGCATCTTTGGGCGCCGCTTGAATCGCGATTTGTGGAACACATTCTTCATTTTCAAAGTGATAGCTGACAGCATTGATCTCGGTCATTTTAGAAAGAGTAACACTTTTCTTTGTAACGATAATTTCAACCCAAAGTCCGACTTCAATCGGTGCTCGATAGGCAAACGATCCTGGTTCGCCGGCAATGAAGCGAACCCATCTTGAATCGACTTTCAAGTTTTTGACTTTCTCTTCAACTTTATTCGCACACATCGGGTTATGTTCGCGCCAGTCGACAGTCTTTGCAAAGGCGCTCGAGCCAAGCATCGATAATATTAGTAATAGATTTCTCATCGCTGCGAGCCTCCGTTAATCACTCCATCAATGAAGTCTGTCGCTCTCTCAAGGAAGCCCTCTGATGATCTTCCGCTATCATTGACACTATGGTCTTGTGTTTCGCTTAAGAGTTCCTGGCAGTGTTCAGTTTGCCATGCTTTTAATTGGTCGGGGTACTGGTTCATCATATCGTCATAATACTTATTAAAACGCTTAAGACCTTTATAGCAGTCTGGCTGATCTTCACAGGCCGGATAGTTTGGATGACCATTGAGGATAAAAGAGTAGCGCTGCTTTTCTTCGTCAGTAATTTTTCCGTTCTCACTCATCCACTTAACCGCAGCGTCGTACATAGCACCTTGATTTCTTTTATAGGGACGCATGGCCGCTGAGAACTGTAGTCTTTCAGCTTCTGTTAGGACATTAGGGATATTATCCATGAAATCGAGAAACGATTTTTCCATTGGAAGCATAGAGACCGGCATGGTTTTATCTTCGGCCATTTTGTGACGGATATGACCACGATCATGTCTGCCTGTAATGGCTCCACGGCTAAATTCATGCATGCCATCGCCGTTGTTGTGACATTTGACACAACCTTGAGCTTGACCCATAGGAGGACCATATTCTTCGGGGTGAAGAGCTCCACCCCAATCAACACTACCTCGTCCAGCGGTGTAGTTGGTCATGGCCTCACGCATATAATCAAGGTTTTGTGCACCTTCTGCTGAATAACTTCCAGGTTCAGGTGAAAGTTCTCTCATGCCATTTGGGTGACATGAATAACAATTATCAAATGAGCCAGATGATCTCATCTTTGGGTTTCTACTATTGCCATCGCGCCAGTACTGAGTGAAGTATGGCGTGGCTTTATCGTTTGGTCCTTCCGGCTTTTCGAGAGCAATAAAGTCGATCAATCTTTCTTTATTATTAGGATCTTCAGGGAGTGTGAACTGAATCCACTTATCAACTTTTTCTCCTTCAATAAGAAAAAGTACGCGCGAAAAAGATCCATAAGGAGGGTTGGGTACGGTACGTGATCTGTACTCGACCATCTTCCAACCTTTTTGTTTGGCTATTTCTTGATAGTTTTCAGGTAGGCCATCTTTGAGTTCTCTTGGAAGGTCTAAGTATCCATCAGGAACAGAGTTGATATAATCACTATCGTCTATTTCCCAGCCCATGGAGTGGCCGTTGTATCTGGTGTACTGGGTTTGTCTGGCACTTTTTAATACTCGCTCGGCGCAAGATTTGACTCCATTGAGTTCAAACGTCGCTTGGCAGTCCTCCCAGACTTCCTCTAGAGGTCTAAGATTCGAAGAGAGGTTCTCCGACCTTTGGATAAAGTACTCTGCCCATTGCTTAGGAGTCTTCTCAGGACAAGAAGCACCATACGCAGGCGACAGACCAAAAATGGCAATCAGTGATAAAGTTAATGCTTTCAAAGGACAATCCCTGGAAAAAATTCAATTCTCTCAGGGATCGTTTCGGAAAATTAGAAAAAGTGTTTAATCTTTTTTCACTTGGCGCAGTAGGATGTCTCTTTGAGCATCAACATCGAGAATGTTGAACTGTTCTCTCAACTGTTTATCCATACGCTTAAGCTCTTCTTCTTGAGCACTAAGACGCTCTGAGAGAGCTTCTTTTTCTGCCGCGGGAAGGGCATCAACAACTTCTTGGTGAAGTCTTTTCTTGACGATAACACTAAGCTTTTCAATCCTTTCCAGCTTTTCAGTAATCTCACTTTTGTGATCATCGGAAGCTTGGACGGAAAAAGCAGCACAAATTAAAAATAGAGCAATAAATAGGTTCTTCATGTGAATCTCCTTTCGGCACTTATAAATAAGATACTTAGAAGCAATAATGGTGCCGAAGGGAGCAATCGAGTTTCAATGAGTTAGGTGGCCAAGACTGTCAAAAATTTAGTCACCCTCGAATTCTACTAACCAGAACGGCTTGATCGACTCTTTCTTTAGTTTATCGGCTCCACCAAGATCGGGCAGATTCACAATAAAGCATGCCTCATGAACTGATGCTCCACATTTACTCAAAAGCTTGCTGGCACCAAGTGCCGTGCCACCAGTGGCGAGTAGGTCATCAACTAATAAAATATTTTGTCCGCTTTTAACATCAGCGGTATGAACTTCAATTGTGTCGGTGCCGTATTCAAGCGCATAATCTTGAGAAATGGTTTCGCCAGGAAGTTTGCCTTTTTTACGAATGGGAATAAAGCCAAGTCCTAGGCGATCGGCCAAGGCCGCTCCAAAAATGAAGCCGCGCGCTTCGATACCTGCTATGGCATCAATTTTAGAGTCTTTATAGCGTGCCTCTAGAGCATTCATGGTGAGCTTAAAACCGTCTGCATCTCGAAGAAGTGAGGTGACATCGCGAAACATAATGCCAGGCTTAGGCCAATTCTCAATCGTGCGGATTTTTTGTTTAATCGTCTCTAAGCTCATGTCTACTCCTAAGGGGTTGAAAAGACTGTAGATACAATGCCATCAAGTGTCCAGTGAGCTAGACAATAAGCTAGTTGTAAGATAGTTTTCGCACGCTTTTTCCATTTATTTTTAATGACTTACACATTGGGGGTGGGGGTTGTTTTTTGAAGGTTCAGAAAAAAAAGTTGAAGTAATCGTCAAACCATCCATGGGAAGTTTGCGCGAATTTGGTCGTGAGTTTTGGAGTGAGATGGTTGCGCGCTGTAATGCTACAATTTTATCTGAAGTTTCAAATGATCAATGTGATGCCTACCTACTGTCAGAATCATCTTTATTCGTTTGGGATCATTCTTTTTTAATGATCACTTGCGGATCAACTATGCTGGTAAACTCTGTCCAGCATTTTTTAGGTCGCGTTCGCTCCGATGATATTGAAAGCATTATCTATCAAAGAAAAAATGAATATGGGCCTTGGTTGCAAAAAACAAGCTTTGCTCAAGATGTGGAGCGCTTGCAAACCATGGTTGATGGTGTGACCACACGTTTTGGTTACCTCGATGAACATCACACGTATATGTTCCATCTCGATAGAGACTTTAAACCTAGGTCTAATGACACGACAACTGAGCTTTTGATGTATCACATTCAGGGCAAAGCCGCTCAAGCGCTCCGCTGTACCAATCAAACGGTTGAGAGCATTAGAGAATTCATGAATCTTCACGAGTTCTTTGATGGCTTTCAAGTTGATGATTATTGCTTTAAGCCTTGTGGCTATTCTTTAAATGCCATTAAAGATGATCGCTACGTTACGATCCATGTCACGCCTCAAGAAGAGAGCTCGTATGTGAGCTTTGAAACCAATGTGAATCTTGAAAAAGATTTTCCTGGGCTTGTAAATAAACTTTTAGAAACTTTTGAGCCGTTCTCTTTTGATGTGGTTGATTTTAATACACAGACAACAATTACACCTAAAGGCAAAATGGTTCAGATTAATAAATTTCAAGATAGACTCAGCTGTGGCTACGATGTGAACTTTTCTCACTTCATCGTACCTCTCGATAGAATAGAAAAACCGACGATCGTTAAAGGAAATGTTTTATGAACTTAGGAAAAACAAAAGCGGCCATGTGGGTAGAAGAGCCAACTGGTGATTTTTTAAAAGTTGGCTTTCGCGCTGATAAAGTACTTTTTTCAGGAAAAAGCGAATTTCAAAGTGTTGATGTGATCGAAACTCGTGGTCACGGTAAAATGCTACTTAACGATGGTCTTGTGATGCTTACTGAGCGCGATGAATTTATTTATCACGACATGATCACTCACGTCCCCATGTTCACGCACTCTAATCCAAAAAGCGTTCTCGTTATTGGTGGCGGAGATGGCGGTACGGCACGCGAAGTACTTCGTCATAAAGGCGTTGAGTCTGTTGTCATGGTTGAGATCGATGGAATGGTGGTAGATGCTTGCAAAGAGTTTATTCCACAAACGGCCAGTGATCTTTCTAATCCAAAACTAGAGCTGATCATTGGTGATGGCGTTGATTACGTGGCCACGACGAAAAAGAAATTTGATGTTGTGATTGTTGATTCGACGGACCCTATCGGCCCTGCAACTCCTCTTTTTGGAACTGAATTTTATCAAAATATTAAGAATATTTTAAATGATGATGGAATCGTCGTTTCACAAGCAGAGTCACCATTTTATTTTGCCGATACTCAACAATCTTTACTTGGAATTATTGGAGAATTGTTTCCAGTTGCGACGATCTATAACTTCAATAATATGGGCTATCCTGGAGGCTTTTGGAGCTTTACCTTTGCTTCTAAGGGTCCACATCCAACCAAAGACTTTAAAGCATCTCGTGTAAAAGACTCAGGTTTGGACTTTGGTTATTATAACGAAGATATTCATCATGCTGCTTTTTGCCTGCCATCTTTTCAAAAAAGAAAGCTGGCCGAGAAGATTAAAGGCTAAGTATGAACTACTGGTTGATGAAATCTGAGCCCGATGTTTTATCTATCGACGATCTCAAGACGAAGAAAAAAACTGGCTGGGACGGGGTCAGAAATTATCAAGCCAGAAACTTTATGCGCGATGATATGAAAAAGGGTGATCTTGTGCTGATCTATCACAGCAGTTGTAAGGTGCCCGGCATTTACGGCGTGGCCAAAGTCACTAAAGAATCGATGCCCGACCCAACTCAATTCGAAAAGAAATCCGAATACTTTGATCCTAAGGCTACACCACAGGAGCCACGCTGGTTTATGGTCGAAGTTGGCTTTGTGAAAAAATTTAAACAAGCTGTGACACTTGAATTTATGAAGAGTGAAAAGTCATTAGGCGATATGATCGTTCTTAGAAAGGGCAGTCGACTCTCTATCACGCCAGTTGATAAAAAACATTTTGAAAAGGTAAGTACCTTTGCTGAAGCTTAGCCCACTCGCACGTCGAGCACACTTGATCGAGGCCATGAAGCAGGATGCAGCTCAAGGTCTTCACTGTGGTTCTTGCTCGGGGACGTGCTGTACGTTTACTTCTAATTCAATGCAAATTGATGCTGAACAAGCACTTGATATGAAAAATTGGCTTGTACAGCAGGAGCGTTGGAATGAAGAAACTTTTAAGTCACTCGAAGACTGTGTTGAAGAGTTTCGCTTAGATAAAGAAATTTCTCATATCAAAATCCGAAGAACCTATACTTGTCCTTTTTTCAAACGATCAAGTCTTGGCTGTACGATTGCTCCAGAAGTAAAACCTTATGGTTGCCTGGCCTTTAATCCCAAGGAGGCAGGGGTCACAAACGGTGGCAATTGCAGATCCAATTTAGACTTACTAGAAGCAGTACCAGGAATTCAAGATGGCGTTAAACATCCGATTCCTGTGGCGCTTTTAAGGCTTCGCTAGTCTCTCTTCAACTACGACGTGGGCACCTGGAATTTTTTGATGAATGATGGTCTTGTAATACTCACTGCCATGCGCAGTTTCATTAGTCACAATCAGTTGCACTGACACACCACTTGGACCAATCCTCCAAATATGGAGATCAATCACACTCGCGCGCCCAGTTTCAAGAGCATTTTTTAAATCATTCGAATTAATTTCTTTGGCATGGCCATCGAGAAGTTCCCAAGAAGTTTCCTTAAGAAGTTTATAGGCCCACTTTAAAATCAAAATTGAACCGACAACACCCATCAGTGGATCGAGCCAAACATAACCCTGATATTTTCCGACAATCAAGGCAATGATAGCGGCGACTGAGGTGAGAGCATCGGCTATAACATGAACGAGAGCGCCTTGATGGTTATGATCGTGGCCGTGATGATGGTCGTGATTGTGGTCATGTTCGTGATCATGGCTATGACCCAGTAATAGCGCGCTGACGATATTCACGATCAAACCGATAACGGCGACCCACAGAGCCTCATCAAAATTAATCGCGATGGGCTTTGCAAAACGTTCAACAGACTCATAGGCCATAAAGATAGCGACAAGACCGAGTCCAAGTGCACTGGTATAGCCTCCAAGGGGCATGAGTTTTCCTGTGCCAAAACTGAGCTGTTGTTGCAATTTTTTTGACCTGGCCAGCTTATAGATAGCGAGTGTTAGAGTAAGGGCCGCAGCATGTGAGGCCATATGCCAACCATCTGCCAAGAGCGCCATGGAACCAGTCATATAACCGGCCACAATCTCAACTACCATGGTAATTGCAGTTAAAATAACGACCCAAAAAGTACGTTTTTCATTACTTCTAATTTGAGCGTTATCATGCTGTAAGTGATCGGATTGATTACAATGTTCCATGGAACTATTATGGCCTAAGACAGACAAGTGCGCTACGGCCCTTGTTGGGAGTTATACAAGGTGTAATATAATGGCGTTTTAAGACACTCACCAATAGAGGTCTAATATGAAAATAGTTTATTTAATCCTAATTCTAGCAGCAAGTGCTACTTCTTATGGCTGGGAGGCCAAAAAGATGGATAAAAAACAAATTCTCGAGAAGCTGACTCCAACTCAATACAAGGTCACGCAAGAAGACGGCACAGAGCGTCCTTTTGATAATGAGTATTGGGATAATAAGCGTGAAGGGATTTACGTTGATATTGTTTCAGGCGAGCCACTCTTTAGTTCAATCGATAAGTTCAAATCAGGTACGGGATGGCCGAGTTTCACAAGGCCAATTAAAGAAGATGCGCTAGTGACTAAAACAGATCGTAAGTTTTTTATGAAAAGGACTGAGGTGAGAAGTAAACTGGCCGATTCTCACTTGGGACATGTGTTTGAAGATGGCCCTGCACCAACAGGACTTCGCTACTGTATGAACTCTGCCTCGATGCGTTTTATTCCTAAAGAAGAATTAGTAAAAGAAGGTTATGGCGAGTTCGCACCATTATTTGAGGCGGATAAGAAATGAGTTTTATTTCACTAGGTGCAGGCTGCTTTTGGGGCGTGCAAAATATTTTGTCTAAGCTTCCTGGCGTCATCTCGAGTGAAGTTGGTTATATGGGTGGGCATATTGATAAACCTACATATGAACAAATTTGTCGCGGAGATACCGGGCACGCTGAAATTGTACGGGTTGAGTATGATCCGGAGCAGGTCAAGCTCGAAACTCTTTTAGACTACTTCTGGAGACTGCACGATCCGACTACGCTGAATCAACAAGGCTATGATATCGGACATCAGTATCGCTCCGTGATTTTTTGTCACGGAGAAGAACAACTTAAAGTGGCTAAGACTTCAAAAGCTAAGTTTGATGAATCCAAAGTTTTTTCAAAAAATGCGGTGACTGAAATCTTAATGGCCTCTACTTTTTGGAAAGGAGAGGACTATCATCAAAATTATTACGATAAAAAATATGCAGGAAGGGCCGGCCCTGTCTGCCATGTATTGAGAGAGCGCTAGTTTCTAATGACTGATAAAATGGCGCTAAGAGGCTTATGATCACTTCCCATAGCTTCGGTTAAGACTTTTCCATGCTTAGCCTGTAACCCTCGTACAAAAATATAATCGAGTGCACGACCAAAGACGTGCATACGATCTTGTGGATTGGCCAATTCTATGGCCTTAAATCCAGAGCGCTCCATGGCACGCATGACAAAAGCTTCTTTTTTCTTGGACCATGTATTGAAGTCCCCCGCAAACAGCACTGGTCCTTCATGCTCTCTGGCAAGCTTTAAGGCGGGGACAATTTGAGCTGCCATCTTTTTCCAGGAAACACTATTGAGCGCATGGATATTAATCACCATGAGTTCTTTATTCATATTGCGAAGTGGATACTTTGTAACAAGCGTCATCTTTGGTGAAAAACCAATCAGCTCACGGCCATCACTTCGCAAGTAATCTGTGTGGCTCGGTATCGTTGTGGCCCCCGTAACGACGCCAGTTGCGTGACCAGAAGTTTTATAAACAAAGGATGTAGCGAAAAGGAATTGATGCTTAGTACTGGCGTCGAGCTCCTCTCGCATATCATTATTGAGAATACCTTCTTGAAGCAAAATAAGGTCGCGACCATAAGCAAAGCGTTGAAGATCGATTCTCCAAGATAGTAGTCCGCCTTTATAAATATTCCACACCAGTACATCGATTCGATCCGGATTTAGCGCGCGTTGCAGCTTCTCGACTCGACCAAGGCTACTTAGAGTTTGGTTTTCATTAGGTATCTCAAACCAAAAGGCATTGGCCGAGAAACTGAATGCCATGATGACAAGCAGCAGAATTTTGCATGTGACTTTGGACAAGTTAAAATCCTTTTTAAATATCCGTACTCGATTTGCTATGCTTCTATTGTTTCGAGCTAGTGACGGAAAATCAATGACTTTCGCATGAAAGATAGAACTTTAACGGAATCCTAACGTGAACAAAAAAGATAGAGCGACCTATATTGCAAACAGGCTGGAAGAACTTTTTCCTGAAACGCCAATCCCACTCGATCATACAAATCCTTTTACACTTTTAATTGCAGTTTTATTATCTGCTCAGTGTACTGATGAGCGAGTTAATAAAATTACGCCCGCACTTTTTAAAAAAGCAGATAACCCAAAGAAAATGATCAAGCTTTCGATCGCCGAAATTGAAGCCATTGTTAAACCATGTGGTCTGGCACCAAGAAAAGCTAAAGCGATTTGGGAGCTATCAAAAATTTTAATCGAAGAGCATGGGGCCGAAGTACCGGCGGATATGGAAGCGCTCGAGCGCTTACCAGGTGTGGGTCATAAAACAGCTTCTGTCGTCATGGCGCAATCTTTTGGCGTCCCGGCTTTTCCTGTGGATACCCATATTCATCGTTTGGCCCAGCAGTGGCAACTCACAGATGGAAAAAATGTGGTGCAAACGGAAAAAGATCTTAAACGACTTTTCCCAGAGGAACTCTGGAATAAACTGCATCTCCAAATCATTTTTTATGGCAGAGAGTTTTGTCCGGCCAGAGGCTGTGACGGTCTTTCTTGTGAAATGTGCCAAACATGTTTTCCTACCAGGAAGAAAACTAGAAGTTATAAAAAGGCTTAATCATGTCAAAACTTGCAGAGCTTGATTTTATTTTTCGCGGCAACTCAGAAGCCCCAAACGCTTTCCTTGTCATGCATGGATACGGCGCCGATATGAACGATCTAGCACCTATCGGACAGTGGCTGTCTCAATCTATTGATGCCGGCTTTTATTTTCTCCAAGCCCCAACGCAAGTTGCACTTGGTCCCTATATGTCAGGGCGCGCCTGGTTTCCGATTGATATGATGAAATTGCAAATGGCCACCGCTCAAGGTGATTTTGCGGCATTATTTGAGCGCGATCTTCCAATCGGGATTGATGAAGCGGCACTTAAGATTGTGGCGGCGCTAGAGCAACTAAAGAGTCGCCATCAAAAGATTCATTTGGCCGGCTTTTCTCAAGGCTCGATGATGGCCGCTAAGGTTGCACTTGAGAATCAACAAAGTATCTCAAGCCTAAGTATGCTCTCTGGTGTGTTGGTCTCAAAAAATCTATGGCAAGAAAAAGCCGGAAGCTCGATTGAATTCCCAACCTTTCAAAGTCATGGGACTCAAGATCCAGTACTGCCAGTCAGTGAGGCGAGAAAGCTTAAAGAATTTCTAAGTTCTATCAATAGTGATCACAAGTATGTTGAGTTTAGTGGTGGCCATGAAATACCCATGCCTGTGCTGACCCAGTGGCTGAACTTCATCAAGGAGTATTGTCTATGAATATCTCTGGTAACCTTATGAAGATGAAAACGTCACTAGAAGATACTGTCGAGTACTCGCTACCCCTTGGGGAAGAGCTGGTAGGAATGAATCAGTTTCTTGGAAAAAAAATATCTTTAAAGTTTGATGGACAAATTAATTGTATCGCTACAGGTGAGAAGATTAAGAAATCTTATAACCAAGGCTATTCCTATAAGGCATTTCAAACTCTGGCTGAATGCGATATTTGCATTGTTAAACCTGAACTTTGTCATTACGCCAAAGGAACTTGCCGTGATCCCAAGTGGGGTGAAGAGCATTGTTTTCAGCCTCATATCGTTTATCTCGCACTTTCAAGTAATGTAAAAGTTGGAATCACGCGTAAGCGTCAAGTGCCTACACGCTGGATTGATCAAGGCGCCACTCAAGCCTTAGCGATTCTTGAAGTAAAGGATCGCAAAACGGCCGGGCTTATAGAAGTGGAGATTGCTAAGGAATTTTCCGATCGCACGGACTGGCGCAAGATGCTTAAAGGTGAACTCGATGAAGGTGATTTTGACTTACCATTTCTTCGCGATCAGGTTTTTGAAACTTTTGGTGATGTGATTGATGATTTTAGTGCTGATGATCTTGAATCAGATATTGTGTCGATTAATTATCCTATTCTTGAGCTACCCAAAAAAGTTACCTCCCTATCATTTGATAAAAAGCCATTAATTGAAGGAACACTACAAGGGATTAAGGGACAGTATTTAATTTTAGATACAGGTGTGCTCAATATGAGAAAGCACCAGGGCTATTTTATCGAATTTAGCGCCTAGGGCTCATCAACTCCACCAGGATGAAAGGGATGGCATTTCAAGATACGCTTGAAAGTCAGCCAAAATGCTTTAGTTGGCGCGTACTTGGTGAAAGCCTGAGTCGCATAGCTAGAGCAAGTAGGGTGGAAGCGACACTGCACACCAAGCGAACCAAATAATGGCGATAAAGTAAGTTGATATAACCTAATCAGGCCAAGACAAAGCTTTTTAAACATGCCATGATTCTAGCATGAAAAAAATATTAATACTTAGCGCTACTTCTAGATCGAACCTCAAGCTTGCTAAAGAGATTGCGGCCCAAGCACCCACTGGTGTCGAAGTTGAAATTCAGATACTTGAAGATATTGATTTACCTCTTTACTCGCCAAAGGTTGAAGCTGATGGAGTTCCTGCGGCAGCGCTTACCCTATCTGAATCTCTTAAGTCTGTAGGCGCCTTTATTTTGGTTGCCCCTGAATACAATGGTTCAATACCTCCGGTTGTGAATAATGCAATCGCTTGGATCTCTCGCTGTTCAAAGGAATGGCGCGCTAGCTTTAATGATAAGTTTGCAGCAGTTGCAACGATGAGTGGCGGCGGTGGACAAAAAGTTGTCCAGGCCATGCGCTCACAACTTGAACACCTCGGTACCACGGTTCACTCCCGTGCCATTGTCTGTACTTCACAAAAAGAGCTAAATCCTGAATCTGCAAAAAAAATCATGGCCGATCTCACTAAGTGGATCAGTTAAAGCAAAGGGACATCGTCTTCTTTGATGGTTATTGTAATCTTTGCAATGGGGCCGTTGATTTTTTAATAAAGAATAATCAAAAAGGTAATCTCTTCTTTGCACCATTAAGCAGTCAGATCGGCGTGAAACTTCTGCCAAACACAGATCACGACAGCATTATTTTTTACTCTAACGGTAAGATCACTTATAAATCGCAAGCTGCACTTGAAATTGCAAAGCATCTCAATTGGAAGTGGCGCTGGTTATGGTGGTTTAAGATTTTCCCCAAAGGACTCAGTGATAAAGTCTACGACTTCATAGCAAAGTATCGTTACAGAATATTTGGAAAAAGAAAGACGTGTAGGCTTTCGGCCCCAGACGAACAAAAGCGCTTTTTAGATTGATCTAGTGATGTGGCTCGTCAGCGATTTCATCATCGAAGCTTCGCGTTGCAATAATCAATGAAACGGGTAGGGAAGCCCAAACGGCGACCAATACGATTGTTACAAATACTTCAAAGCTCATAAATTCCTCACTATAAGCAAAAATAAGCCATTTTTATGTATTTTTCAAGCTCTTCCGATGGTGGCACTATTATACAAGCACATAAAAGGAAGTTCCTATGGAAATCACTGGCAATAATCGACTTGTAACAAGCTGTTTACTCATTTTAACAGGCATTGCTGTTACCGGTGGCCTCATTTACACCAAACCAATTTTAGTTCCCTTTGTTATTTCGCTATTTATTTATTTGGCCTTAGTTCCTCCACTTAGCTTTTTACAAAGCCGACTGAAAGTCTCTCATAATATTGCGGTCATTATGATTGCAGCGATCTATCTTTTGATCAGTGCACTTTTGATTGTCGTTTTTATTCAATCTTTTGAATCCATCATATCCGGTGCAGGGATGTACCGAGCTCGTATTATTGAACTCATATCAATGACCAATGATTCTCTGCCTACATGGGCCGGCACGCTGGATATGGCCACGCTTAAAGATCAGGTGGCACAAATTCCCGTCCTCAAACTACTACGCGGATTAACCGGTGATATTTTTAGCCTCATGGCCAACTCAGCCCTTGTTGTGATTTTCACGCTTTTTCTTTTAGTTGGTGATCCTGCAAAAATCGAAAATGACTTCTTTCGTGAGTTTCAAAAGAAAGTTTCACAATATGTTGTGGCCAAGTTCTTTGTCTCTGCATTGACGGCGATCATCACTGTTATTGTGTTATTGGCCGTAGGGGCTGATCTCGCGATGTTGTTCGCTCTTTTAACATTCCTCTTTAACTTCATTCCCAATATAGGCTCTTTGATTGCACTTGCGCTTCCACTACCTGTCATCTTTTTGCAATTTGGTTTTGGAGCACCTTTTTGGATCGTGCTTGGCGTATGTGGTGTGACCCAGTTCTTTGTAGGCAATATTATCGAACCCAAAATGTTAGGGGAGAGTTTAGATCTTCATCCAATTACTGTGTTACTCTTTCTTATGTTTTGGGGATTAGTCTGGGGATTACCCGGAATGTTCTTAGCGGTTCCTATTACGTCGCTGCTTAAGATTTTACTCTCTCGTATTGAAGTGGCCAAGCCAATTGCTGAGCTTTTAGCCGGTAGAATCTAACGTGATCAAGCCTGTCTCACGACTTGCTCCCACACCAAATGGGGAGCTTCACTTTGGAAACTTATTCAATTTCGTATTAACTTGGTCACACGTGCGAAATAATAATGGCAAGCTGTGGCTGCGTTTTGATGATATTGATCAAAGTCGCTGTGAACATCGCTATATAGATCAGACCAAGAGATTTTTGGAATATATCGGCCTTGATTGGGATGAACAGTTTTCAAAACAATACAATCGTATCAATGACTATAAGTCTGCGTTAGATAAGCTACCTCATTATCATTGTGATTGTTCTAGAAAGCAGATCCTAGAAAGAGCAAAGTCTCATTTCTATGATGGTTACTGTAAAAAGAGAAAACTTTCATCTCCCCGTGGCGACTTTGCCATTCGGTTTGAAAATCCTAAGTCCAATCAAGAAGACTTTATACTGTGGCGAAAAGAAGCCATCCCAGCCTATCACTTAACCAGTGTCGTCGATGATCTTCGCTTGGGTGTGAATATCATTATTAGGGGAGAGGATCTCTTGGATTCTTCACTGGCTCAAAATGAAATCTATAATCTTCTAAAAGATTCAAATTCCTCTTCTTGGAAGATTTATCATCATCAGCTCATTCTCAGTGACACAGGAGAGAAGCTCTCTAAAAGCCGCAAGGATGGAGAGTTATTTCAACTGATGCAACAAAATGTTTCGCCTAAGGTGATTTTAGGCCAGCTGGCTAAACGTATTGGTTTAGATGAGTCTAAGTTTCAAACAATGAATGATTTCTTAAAACTTAGACTTGAAGATTTTAGTACAGAGCTTCAATTGAATTAAGCGCAGCCACCCCTTGATCTTTCAAACTCTGAAGTTTTCTATTTTGGCGATTATTCAGTGGAATATCTCTTGGAGTTTCATGGGTAAGAGTGTGCCAGCCATGAACCGTTGCAAGGCGGATTCTGGCCATTCCAGGGCTTCCTTCAGACAAAATAAAATTGCCAGCTTGCCACCGGTCACGTGAGCCCAGCTCATCGATGAAGTCTTGTTGCATCTGATAATAGCTTGCGCCAAAAGTAGATTTTCCAACTCGGTAGATAAAGTCCTCATCAAATGAACCGTGCATATCTAGAACAATGACAGGCTTCTTACCTGATTGTTCAACGAGCTTTGCCATATGAGTGTGAATGGATTGAATCTCATCTTTACTATCGCTCGGGTTGTTTGCCCAAACGCGGTTGAGATCGCGGCGATTATTATTATAGCGAACTTTATTTTCCGCTCCATCAGGATTGACCATTGGATAGAGTACTAATTGATACTGTTCAAGAATTTCAGGTCTTGAGAAAAAACTTTCTACAAAACCTTCGATAATCCAATTGGCCGTACCTTCATCTCCATGGTGGCGGCCAAACATAATGATAAGCTTTTTATTTGGATCAAAAGTTTTTGGAAATACTACCTTGAGGTCCCGTCCAGCTAAACTTTTGCCAATTGTTTCAGTCAAATAGCCAGATTGCTCAAATACCGGTTTAAACTCGCTCAAAAACTCTAAAACGCGAGAGTAGTGATAATACTTAATATAGCGATCATCATAACCCTCGGCCTTGGTGTGGGATTCAAGCTTTTGAACGTCGTACACCACAGTCATTGCGAGGCTTTTATAGACTTCATCAAGTGGAAGGTAGCGACCGTCGTGAGCTAAATCGACAAAAAGATTTGAGCCCGACTCCCTAGCCACTAGATCAATTCCAGTCGTTTGAAAATCGTGAACACACTCTGATAGAGCGACTTGAGACATACAAAAAGAAAGTAGCAGTAGTAGTGTTTTCATGAACTCATCTAATCATAGCGCGCAACACCAAGACAACCCTTTGAACAAAATGCTTCAATGTGTCTTTAACGGAGCTGAATTTGGAGCTGTTGCTTCTCTATATTGCCCTGGCCATCTTGGTCTCATTCTTTTGTTCAGTTTTAGAAGCTGTGCTCTTGTCGATAACTCCCAGTTATCAAGAATCATTACGCCATCAACATCCAAAACTATTTTCGCGTGTCTCAAAGCTTCGCTCTGATATCGAAAGACCCCTGTCTGCCATTTTAAGTTTTAATACTATTGCTCACACAATTGGAGCTGCCGGTGCAGGTGCTCAGGCACAAAAAATTTGGGGCGATGAAGTTTTAACTATTTTTTCCGTATTTTTAACCTTTGCGATTTTGCTCTTTAGTGAAATTATTCCAAAGTCTATTGGTGCGAGGTATTGGAGAGGTTTACTTGGTTTCGCTTCAAGAGTCTTGCCTCCTATGATCATCCTTTCTATTCCGCTCGTTACTGTCAGTGAGTTTTTCTCAAAGCTTATCAAAGGGGGAGAGCAGGAGCGAGTTTCTAGAGCAGAGATCAGTGCCTTCGCAGATCTTGGTTCTAAAGAGGGTGTGCTAGCTCCCCAAGAAGCAAAGACGATTAAAACCATGCTGAATTTCCAATCCCTTCGTGCTTTTGATGTCATGACACCGCGTGATCAAATCTCTGGCCATCCCCATGACCGAAGCGTTGTTGAAGCTTTTGCATTAGATTCAACGATTAACCACTCGAGACTTTTACTCTTTGGGATTGATCGCGATGATATTCGTGGTTACGTTCTTCGAACTGATATTCTCTCTAGTATGGCCAGGGATCAAATTGAAACGGTGATGGATGATCTAAGACGTCCGATTTTAATTTTGCCTGAACGTATTCGTGTCGGTCGACTTTTCACTAAGCTTATTGATCGTAGTGAACATATCGCAGCACTGGTTGATGATAGCGGAGCTTTTCGTGGAGTGGTCACATTAGAAGACATTATGGAAACTCTACTAGGACTTGAGATTCTCGATGAAATTGATGTAGACGATGAGCTACAAGAGAAAACAAAAGAGCTTGTTCAGCGCGCAAAAAAACGCATTCAATCGTAATTTCAGTACTTTCATTATTACC
>TARA_R110000868_G_scaffold164672_1_pt1 | contig 111701 bp, 80 predicted proteins | sample TARA_R110000868 | Tara Oceans TARA_R110000868 (sample SAMEA4397489) | marine metagenome | biome: Polar Biome; feature: [SRF] surface water layer (ENVO:00010504); material: water (ENVO:00002006), including particulate matter (ENVO:01000060) such as... | depth 5 m
TACATCTCATAAATCATTTCAAATAAAGATGTTGCAAACTTCACAAACTGAATTGAATCAAACATGGTTGTGTCTTCCAGCAGGTTTGATTCAATCTTACTTGAAATTAGGTCGTGACTCACGAAAGCTGGGTACTCCAATTCGGATATCTTCACAGCCCAACTGGTCTCTGAAATGCTAAACTACCTGACAATCTCGAAGTCCGGGACCGGCAGTTTGATTCAATCAAGCACAGACGAAATAGAGACGGGATCATGGTTCTCTGTTTTTGGAATGTAAACAGATGTGTATACTCTTTCTCTTCTGATTTATGCGAAATAAACATCGCCCACGAAAGGCAGTCGGCAGCGTGATTCCAAGCCTTTGGATTAAACGATTTTTGTCAGAGCCTGAAAAGCGAGTTTCCCGAGTTTTTCAAGGTGTATCAAGTTGCTTGCCATCTTTGGCTTCAATTCAGTTAATTCGAGACGTCATCCCACGTTAATAAATCACTTCGATGGTTGTTTCTCCATATTGCTCATGGTAGCTTATGTGCATGTGCTCTTTCTGCCCAGACGCAAACCGCATTCGGTTCACATGTTTAGTATTGAGGCGTTTGGTTGCGGCTCAAGCACGACAGTGCAATTAAGAGCACTATTCATGTCTGAGCATTGAGGGGAAAAAACCATAATTCTGACCACTTTTAAACTTTTACCGTATGTTCAAGAGAAAAGATCAAGTCGAGTCGATAGGCATGCTTTCTGTTTAATGACCGTGCTCAAATAAGATTGCCAACTGGGGCCTGTAATGGACGTCTTTAAACTACGCGACAAAGTTATTCATGACTACGCTGAATATGTCCGTAGTTTTGTTCGAATTCGTGAAAGTCGTTTAGAGGAATTTGTTGATGACTGTCTGACCGATCAGGCGTTGTGGCCACAACCGCTGATTCAGATGAACCCCAGTTTTGAAGTGGGCGGCTGGATTGATGCCTTGGTCGAAAGCCAGATACTCCACGAGAAATGTAAAGACATCTTTCGCATCAAGACGGAGCAGAACATCCAGGGGACGCCGATGCGTTTGCACAAGCATCAGGTCGATGCGATTGGTGAGGCACAGGCTGGCCGCAACTATGTACTGACCACTGGAACCGGATCGGGAAAGAGCCTGTCGTACATTATCCCAATCGTGGATCACGTTCTGCGTAAGGGGCGAGGCAAAGGGATTCAGGCCATTGTCGTTTACCCGATGAACGCGCTCTGCAACAGCCAGTATGGCGAGCTTGAGAAGTTCCTTCGCATTGGATTCGGCGAAGGAAAGGAGCCGGTGCGGTTTGAACGCTACACGGGGCAAGAGACTCGCGAGAAGCGAGAGGAAATTACCCGCAATCCGCCGGACATCCTGCTAACCAATTACGTAATGTTGGAACTCCTGCTGACGCGTCCGTTCGAGCAGGCACTGGTCAACTCCGCCCGCGACTTGTGTTTCCTGGTGCTCGATGAGTTGCATACTTACCGGGGTCGGCAGGGAGCCGATGTGGCGTTGCTGGTGCGCCGCGTGCGTGAAGCCTGTCATGCAACACGGATGCTCTGTGTTGGCACTTCGGCCACCATGGCGAGCGGAGGCAGTTACGAAGAACAGAGAAAGGAAATCGCATCCGTCGCCTCACGTCTATTCGGAACAGACGTCAAACCGGAGTCAATCATTGGAGAAACCCTCAAGCGTGAATCCCCGGAATTGAATTTTGCTGACGCCAGCGTTTTGGAGGGCCTAAAAAGCGACATCTCCCAAACGAGTGGTTTCCCATCCGCATACTCCAGCTTTATCGAATCACCGATGCCGTGCTGGCTCGAAGACTGTTTCGGCCTGACGCGAGAAGAAGGAACCAACCGGCTCATTCGAGCAACACCGAAGCGCATGCGCGGCGAAGATGGAGCAGCGACGCGACTTTCCGCTCTTGTGGGAATGTCGACAGATGAATGTGAAGAAGCAATCGAACGGTGGTTGCTTGCCGGCTGCAATTGCGAGCCCCATCCCGAAACTAATCGACAGCCGTTCGCATTCCGCTTGCATCAATTTATCAGTCGCGGTGACGCCGTCTTTGCTTCTCTGGAAGAAAACGACGCCAGACATCTGTCGATTAGCGGTCAGCAGTTTGTGCCCGGCAGTCAGAAGTCAAAGATACTTTTGCCGCTGGCATTCTGTCGTGAATGCGGTGCTGAGTATTACTCGGTCTGGAAGCACACAGAAAGTTCAACGGGCCGAGTTCACTTCCGCACGCGAGATTTGAATGACCGCGTCGACGACCCTGCGGAAGGAGAAGCTGGATTCCTTTACCGTGATCCTGAAAACCTGTGGCCAGATGATCCAGACGATGTCGTGGAACGGCTGCCAGAAGATTGGCTGGAAGAACACCGTGGTAGGATGCGTGTTCGCAGTAATCGGCGAGACGACGTACCACAACCGATTCTGATCGCACCGGATGGAACGGTATCAGCTGATGGGCTGATGTTCGCCTTTACAAACACGCCGTTTCGGTTCTGCCAGCATTGCGGAGTCTCGTACCGCGTTCGACGGGGCTCATCCGATTACGGTCAGCTGGCCACGCTTGCAAGCGGCGGACGTAGCACCGCAACGACGATTCTCAGCCTGACCAGTGTGCGATTTCTACGAGAGGAACAGTCACTGCAAAGCTATGCTAGGAAACTTCTCAGCTTCACTGACAATCGGCAGGACGCCTCGCTTCAGGCAGGCCATTTCAATGACTTTGTGGAAGTCAGTTTGTTGCGGTCAGCGTTGTATAAAGCTGTGGCGGCTGCCGGGAGTGACGGCATTGCGCATGATGAACTTACCCAGCGGGTCTACAAAGCCCTCGATCTGCCGTTGGAATTGTTCGCACGCGAACCCGGTGTGCAATTCGCGCAGCGAGCTGACACGGAGCGAGCATTCCGCAATGTCCTGGGCTATCGACTCTACCGCGACCAGAAGCGCGGTTGGCGTATCACATCACCTAACCTTGAGCAGTGTGGACTACTGAAGATTGAGTATCCGTCGCTTATGGAACTCTGTCAGTCAGAAGAACACTGGCAAGGAACTCATGCCGCATTGACCGGGGCATCACCAGCGACTCGTGAGCAAATTTCCCGAGCCCTGCTGGATTATTTGCGTCGGGAACTCGCGATCGACGTCGATTACCTGACCACAGAGTTCTTTGAACGACTGCAACAACAGAGTTCTCAGCGTCTTCGCGAGCCTTGGGCCATCGACGAACAGGAACGTGCCGAAATTGCGTCCGCCGTTTTCCCTCGTGGGCGACGTCCACATGACAGACAGTTCTACACTTACCTGTCAGGACGCAGTGGATTCGGAATCTACCTTGGTCGCCCGACAACACTCCCTGAGTTTGATCGTTCTGCCGGCAACTTGCGACTTGCCGACAAGGACTCGATCATTCAGAACTTGTTTAGCGTATTGGCGGGCGCTGGCTACGTTGTGCGAGTTGTTGAGCCGTCAGATGACGAGGACGATCAACCTGGCTACCAACTATCTGCTTCGGCAATGCAGTGGCAGATGGCGGATGGAACCGTTGCATTCCACGATCCAATTCGCGTTCCGAATCCACCGCAGGAAGGCGGACGCACCAACGACTTCTTCGTAAACTTCTATCGGACAGTGGCTGGTGAGCTTCGAGGTCTGGAAGCTCGCGAACATACCGCTCAGGTTCCGTATCAGGAACGTGAACGACGTGAACAGGAATTCGGTTCGGCAAAACTGCCCGTTCTTTATTGCTCACCCACAATGGAGCTGGGCGTCGATATTCGGCAACTGAATGTCGTGAACATGCGAAATGTTCCGCCCACGCCAGCAAATTATGCTCAACGCAGTGGCCGTGCCGGTCGCAGCGGGCAACCAGCGTTCGTGTTGACCTACTGCACAACTGGAAGTTCACACGACCAGTATTTCTTCCGCCAGCCGGAACGAATGGTCGCTGGCGCGGTCAGCCCGCCGAGACTCGATCTCGCCAACGAAGACCTTGTCCGCGCTCACATCCATGCCATCTGGCTTGCCGAAACCGGTGAATGGCTAGGTAACTCGCTGACCGACCTGCTGGATGTCGAAGGCGTGAACCCGTCTTTGACAATGCTGCCCAGTAAGAAGGCTGGATTATCGAAAGCCTCCTCCATCAATGGTGCACGTTCAAAAGCTGAATCCATTCTTCAAACGATCTCGGCAGAACTCGATTCAGCTTCGTGGTTCACCGATGAGTGGTTGAAACAGACGCTAGATCACACCTTGCATGCGTTTGAAGATGCCTGTCAACGGTGGAGAAGCCTGTTTCTTGCAGCGAAGGATCAGTTCGAGCGACAGAACGCAGTCATCGGAGACGTCGCATTACGCGCACAATGGGACGAGGCACGTCGATTGCGACGAGAGGCAGAAGCACAGATCGAATTGCTGACAGATGCGAAGAACGTCATCCAGTCGGACTTTTACAGTTACCGGTACTTCGCGAGTGAAGGCTTTCTTCCGGGCTACAACTTCCCTCGTCTGCCGCTATCAGCGTACATACCTGCTCGGCGACGCATGAAAGGACAGGACGAATTCCTGTCACGCCCACGATTCCTGGCCATCTCGGAGTTCGGGCCGCGAGGCATCATCTATCACGAAGGTTCCCGTTACATCGTCAACAAGGTGATTCTGCCCATCGCGGATGGCGACGCTCCACTGACGGGCGCAGCCAAGCAGTGTGCGGACTGTGGCTATATGCACGAACTGAAATGGGGCGAAGCCGGACCGGACCGGTGCGAGAACTGTGACAGTTCACGGCTTTCCCGAATCGGATCATTACTGCGATTGCAGAATGTCGCGACCAAGCGACGAGACAGAATCAGTTCGGATGAAGAAGAACGATTGCGAATGGGGTATGAGCTTCGGACTGGCCTGAGATTCAAGGAAGTCGGTGGGTTACCGCAGTATCGAGTGGCGGAAGTCACGGGCACAACTTCATTCGATTGCAGCTTGACGTACGGGGACGCTGCGACGATTTGGCGAATCAACCTTGGCTGGCGTAGACGAGCGAACCGGGACCAGCATGGGTTTGTACTCGACATTGAGAAAGGTTACTGGCAGCGTTCCGATCAGTTGCCCGACGAAGAAGACCCCGGCGATCCGCTGGGGGCTCGTACACAAAGGGTTGTGCCGTTTGTAGAAGATCGTCGGAACTGCCTGATCTTTGATCCGTCCAGCAGATTAGACGCGGGTGAAATGGCGGCGTTACAAGCAGCGCTGAAGAAAGCCATTCAGACGATATACCAGCTCGAAGACAACGAACTTGCTGCGGAACCGCTGCCATCAGTGGACGATCGTCGGCAGATACTATTCTTTGAATCGGCAGAGGGTGGTGCGGGTGTCCTGCGTCGCGTCCTCGAAGACCAGAATTCACTGTCCATGATTGCCGAAGAAGCCCTTCGCCTTTGCCATTTTGATCCGGCTACTGGCGATGATCTCCGACGAGCCATCGGCGCAAACGAAGACTGTGAAGCTGCGTGCTATGACTGCCTGATGAGCTACTCGAACCAGCGCGACCACGAGTTTCTCGATCGCCAGCGTATTCGCGACACGTTGCTTGATCTCAAACAGGCACAGGTCAAGGCGTCACCCGGCATCAAGTCGTTTGCAGCCCATCTGGCTTCGCTCAAATCTCAATGTGATAGCCAGCTCGAAAAGTCCTGGCTGGATTATCTGGCTGCAAGACATCTCAGACTTCCAACAACGGCCCAAAAGTTCTACGAGGAATGTGGCACCCGACCGGACTTTGTTTATGAAAAACAACACACAGCGATTTACATCGACGGCCCTCCACATGATTTTCCCGATCGTCAACAACGCGATCAGGAAAAGACCACCGCGATGGATGACTTTGGCATCACAGTGCTGAGGTTCCATCACGAAGCTGATTGGGACGAGATTATTGCAATGCATCCCAATATCTTTGGTGTCGCACGAGAGGTTGTCAGTTCGGTCACGGTTGCGGCAGTCGAAGAAGATGAGGGGCTCGATCTCGACCTGTTTCCGACTCCCTGGCATTCTGTCATTGAACAGCTTGCCAGTGACGACAGTTTGCTGATCGAACCTGGTGGTGACGTAGCCGCAAATGGTCGTGTGCTTGGCTCCTACGTCATCGACATCGCCAGGAATGACGGACATCTCTGGGTCGTCAATGCGGGTGAAGACGGCATCTCAAAGCTACTCGAAGCTATTCAATCACAGGGCCAAAAGGCGATTGCGGTCGATCCCGCTGACGCAACGGCGGCTGATGCGATCCTTTCAGCACTGGGGAATGCGTGATGAGCGCAATCAGCATCTCCAAGACTTTCTCCGCATCGACTAAAAAGCTCAGCACGCCTGATCGTGGCCGCGTGCTAGATTTTCTGACGAAGTTTATGGAAGATCCCGGCAGTCCCGGACTGAACTTCGAGACGATTCAGGGTGCCAAAGATTCAAGCATGAAGTCGGCTCGAATCACTCAGGATTTGCGCACCATCCTTCACCAGAGCGACGGCTTGCTGACGCTGTTGTACGCCGGGCATCATGAGGATGCTTACCGCTGGGCGGAGCATCGCCGAATTGAGAATCACCCAGTGACCGGAACGCTGCAAATCGTCGAGACCATTGAGGGGGTGCAGGAAGCGATTAAAGCCTCTCAGCCGCAGTACGAAGCCCCAAAAGTATTCGCCGACTACGACGATGAGTACCTGTTGAGTCTGGGGGTCCCGGAAGACTGGCTCGCAATCACCCGGCAGATACAAAACGACGATCAACTACTAACAGTTTGCCAAAAGCTACCCGAAGAAGTGGCCGAAAGCCTGCTGACACTTTCCACTGGCGAACTGGTCACGCCGCCAAAACCAGTGTCTCCGACAACGCCAGTCGAACAGAACCCAGATAACCTAAGAAGGTTCTGGGTCGTACAGGATGCTGCCGAGTTGGCAAGCATTCTTGACCGTCCAATCGAAGACTGGGTCCGCTTTCTTCACCCGTCACAGCGATTGTTGGTTAGCAAAGACTTTAACGGACCGGCCAAGGTTTCCGGGGCAGCAGGCACTGGAAAAACCGTCGTTGGGATGCACCGAGCACGCCGTTTGGCAGCGGAAGGAAAGCGAGTGTTGTTGACTTCCTACGTCACAACACTGTGTCGGAATATTGAACACAACATTCACATTCTTTGCGCTGGAGCCCAACAGGAATTCGACGCTTCGGTTGAAGGCCGTATCACGGTCAGCACGGTCCATAAACTGGCACTCTCCCTAGCCCAAGCGTCCATCCCCAAAATTTACCCGGTTGATGCTGACAAACTCGAAGCATTGATCAAAAGGCATCATGGGCACGGCGGCTATCTGTTCGATACTGGATTCCTGTTGCATGAATGGACGGGTGTGGTCGAGCCACAGGGGATTTCCACATGGGACGAATATCGAGACGCATTGCGAACCGGCCGAGGCAAGCCACTGACGATCAAACAACGCAAAGACTGCTGGAAAGTCTTCGACCGTGTCTGGAGTGACCTGACTGCAGCCAATGCTTATCCATGGTCGGGGATTTGTCGCGTTGCCCGCGAAGCGATTCAGGATGGAAAGGTTGAGAGTCCCTTCGATGCCGTCATCGTTGACGAAGTTCAGGACTTGCAGCCTCAGGAACTGCAACTGCTCAGCGCATTGTCAGCAAAGAATCCCGGAAACCTGATGGTACTGGGCGACGCCGGCCAGCGAATCTATCCCGGTGGGTTCAGCCTGAAGAAGCTGGGCATCGACATTCGAGGCCGCTCACACATTCTGCGGATCAATTATCGGACGACAGAGCAAATTCGACGCTTTGCCGATCGTATGTTGGCTGGTGCGTCCGACGACTTCGACGACGGAACAGAAGATCGCCGATCACAAAGTCTATTGAATGGGCCGTCTCCCACAATCAAGCACTTCGCCAATCAGTCCGAACAGGAAGCCTTCGTCCTGAGTCAGATTCAGTCATTGCAGAAACAGGGAATCTCTCCACGAGAGATCGCCATTTTCGCTCGCTCGGGTAAATACCTGAAACCGCTGCGTAGCGTATTTCATGACGCCAGGCTGGACATCAACGATCTCAGCGACAACGAAGACCTGAGCGAAACAGGCGGCATCAACCTTGGCACGATGCACCGCGCGAAGGGGTTGGAATTCAAAGCCGTCTTCATCGTCGATTGTAATCACGATGTCGTCCCCCACTCGTACACACTCAGCAAGGTCCGTGATCAGGGCGACTACGACGCGGCCTACGAACGCGAACGACAGTTGCTGTACGTCGCGATCACCCGTGCTCGTGACGAAGTCTTCGTGACGTCAGTCGGCAAGCCATCCGAATTTCTGAAACAAATAGATAACAGTGCGGGAACCAGTTCATGAGTTTTACTGTAGGCACATTAGTTAGAGCGCGCGGCCGTGAATGGGTCGTACTGCCGGAATCGAAAGATGACTTTCTCGTCGTGCGGCCCCTGGGCGGTACCGATGCTGAAGTCGCTGGCATCGACACGGGGCTCGAAACAGTCGCTCCGGCTAGTTTTGAGCTGCCCAATCCGGCTCGCTTGGGCGACTTTCAATCCTGTCGCATGCTTCGAGACGCCATTCGACTTGGTTTTCGATCCAGTGCCGGACCATTCCGGTCGTTTGGCAAGATTGCCGTTGAACCTCGTCCTTATCAGCTCGTGCCACTGCTTATGGCACTCAAGCTCGACCCGATCCGCCTGCTGATCGCCGACGATGTCGGAATTGGTAAAACAGTGGAATCACTATTGATTGCTCGCGAACTGCTCGATCGCGCCGAAGTACAGCGGATGGCGGTCCTGTGTCCGCCACACCTTGCCGAACAGTGGCAGGACGAACTGCGTGACAAGTTTCACATCGAAGCAGAACTGGTTCTGTCTAACACTGCTCGCCGGTTGGATCGTATTTGCGGCAATCGCTCAGTGTTTGACGTGTTCCCGTACACAATCGTGTCTCTGGACTATATCAAAAGCGAATCCCGACGTGACGACTTCATTCGAGCCTGTCCCGAATTCGTCATTGTGGACGAAGCTCATACCTGCACGTCGTCCGCTCAGCCAGGTCGAGCCAGCACGCGACAGCAGCGACATGAAGTCGTCAAAGCACTGGCTGAGAATGCCGATCGGCACATCGTCCTGGTAACTGCAACACCTCACTCCGGCAACGAAGAAGGGTTCCGTTCGCTTCTCGGTTTACTCAACCCTGAATTCGCCGAGCTCCCAACGGACCTTTCCGGTGACGGTAATCGTAAGCACCGAGAACGACTCGCTCGTTACTTCGTCCAGCGCCGACGCGGGGATATTCGCCATTACCTGGAATCAGATACATCTTTCCCGGATCGGCTCGAACAGGAGAAGTCCTATAAACTCGGCAATTCAGACTATCGCAAGCTGTTCGACCGCTTATTGAATTATGCCCGCGAAGTCGTGGAAGATTCGAAAGGCATGTCCGGCGTCCGGCGACGAGTTCGCTGGTGGGCGGCTCTGGCACTTCTGCGAGCACTCGCCAGCAGTCCAGCCGCCGCTGCCGCCACACTCCGCAGTAAGTTACAGGCGATTTCTGCAGAATCACCCGATGAAGTCGATGAAATCAGTCGCCCATTGGTATTCGACGATGATTCCGACGACACGACTGAAACACCAGACATGGTCGCCGGTGCGGACATCGCTGACCTGGAAGCCGACGAATCCTCCGTTAACCGTGAACGGAAGCGTCTGCTCGACATGGCTCGCGCTGCCGACAAGCTCGAAGGCGATGGCGACCCCAAACTGCTCAGCATTATTCCCATTGTCAAGACACTGGTATCGGAAGGTAGTCGTCCGATTCTGTTTTGCCGGTTCATTGCCACGGCAGAATATGTGGCGGAGCAGCTTCGTCAGAAGTTGCCCAAAGGAGTACGAGTCATCGCGGTCACCGGCCAGATTCCTCCCTCTGAGCGTGAACAGCGTATCGCCGAACTACGTGAACACGACAAATACGTGTTGGTCTGCACCGACTGTCTATCCGAAGGCATCAATCTTCAGCACCTGTTTGATTCGGTCATTCACTACGACCTGAGCTGGAATCCGACACGACACGAGCAACGAGAAGGCCGCGTCGATCGGTTCGGTCAGCCGAAACCGGAAATCAAAGTGATGACTTACTACGGCACCGATAACCAGATCGACGGCGTGGTTCTGGAAGTGCTGATTGATAAGCACAAACGCATCCGCAAAGCGACCGGCGTTTCCGTTCCCGTCCCGACCACCAGCAACGCCGTGCTGGAAGCGTTGTACGAGGGACTGCTGCTTCGCCGTAAAGACACACAGCAGCAACTGCTGCCGTTTGAAGAGGACGAAGAAACCAAACCGATGACAACGGAGTTCAATGACCAGTGGCAGAACGCGGCCGATCGAGAAAAGAAAAGCCGCTCACTTTTCGCGCAGCACACCATCAAGCCGGACGAAGTCGCCAATGAAGTGGAACAGATTCAATCCGCGATCGGCTCGTCTACCGATGTCGAGAGCTTCATCACATCCAGCGTGAAGGCATATCGCGGCGTGGTCGGCGGTCGCGAAGGTCACTTTGACTTTGATCTCACCGAATCGCCTCGGGCTGTACGCGAATCCATCCGCGACAACCTCACGTTTGCAGGCCGTTTTGAGCTTCCAGTTTCCGACAAGGAATTCTATCTCTCACGAACACATCCCATCACCGAAGGGCTGGCCACCTACGTGATGGATTCTGCGTTGGACGATGGCACAGCCGGCGATGGTCCGGTTCCAGCAGCTCGCTGCGGCGTCATACGCACCAAAGCCGTGAAGACACGCACCACACTGCTGTTGCTTCGCCTACGTTTTCATATCCTCACCACGCGTGGCGACGAAGTCAGTCCGCTGCTTGCCGAAGACACGCAGATCGTTGGCTTCCGCAGTGCTCCATCAACGGCTGACTGGCTGGATCGAGCCGAAACCGAAGCATTGTTATTCGCCAAGCCCGATGAAAACGTCACCGACGATGTCGCCCGCAACTTCATTCAAAAAGTGATCGACGAATTTCGGCACGTCCGTCCACGACTTGATGAGATCGCCGAAGCCCACGGTAAAGAACTGCTGGACGCTCACCAGCGAGTTCGCACGGCCGCGCGTCGAACCGGTGTGAAGTACAGCATCGAGCCTCAGCTGCCACCCGATGTATTGGGTCTCTACGTATACCTGCCAGTCATGGGAGGTAGCTAATGAGTATCACCGCTGCCTGCATTGATATTACGGGTTCCAGCCGTGCAATGGACGTCGCCTATTTGGAGGGCGACAGCCTTTACCTCCGCACGGAGTCAAATCTCAAGAGCTTCCTTGACTGGGTTACCGATCAGTCCCCAGATCTGATCGCCGTCGATGCTCCCTCGAAGGAAAACATCGGCCTAGTTCCACAGCTTCGCGAAGAATATGGCATTCCCGAAGACCGATATGAAAACTTCCGTGTGGCAGAGGTACTGCTGAAACTGAAAGGCATTGGTCTCTACAACACGCCGCAGGAAAAGCCGCCGGAATGGATGAAACGTGGCTGGGACTTGTACACTTTGCTCCAGGACAAGCAGTACCGCTTGCTGGACACGCCAGGGAAAGTAGCTCCAGCTAAGCAACTGACATTTGAGGTTCACCCGCACGCTTCGTTTGTGGTTGGGCTTGGTTGGATACCTCAAAGCAAACAGACGCTTGCGGGTTTACTAGAGCGTGCCGCCTATCTGCGAAAAGAGTGTTCGCAGTTGGGCATTACCACTACTGGAACGCTTCTTGAATTTGACCAACTCAACGAACTCAAAAGTGTTACGGCTACCTGGGATTCGATTGTCAACGATGGCATTGCCCTACCGTCGCTGTCTCACGATCAGCTGGATGCAATTGCAGGCTTGATCACTGCCGTGTATGTGAAACGCGGTGAGGCGCATGCCATAGGGCATCAGGATGACGGCGTCATCGTCATACCAAAGCCGTTGGCAGACACACCGTATCAGTGGAAGCACAAATAAATACAAAGCCCCTTCCCCTGTCAGGGAGACGGGTTGGGGCACATGAAAAACGAGTACGGACACGCTTTGATGGACAACTGGAATATTACTCGTGCGAACACGATCACAAAATCCATTTACGACTGTCAACACTTCTGGCCTGTTGCTGCCGGTCGACTTGCTAACGCGTGTTGTTGAGGGCGATCCCGATCTCAAGGGGCTCTCACCCAAAGACTATCACCTACGCAGTGGCGAACGGCTGAACGAAGCGGCCAGTCGGGCGTGGAACGAATGTCTTTCTGCATGGAAGATTTTCCGTAAGAAGTTCAACGCATTGCCAGCCTCGGATGCCGGGACCACCGTCACGCGTGATGAATGGTTGCTGCCGTTGTTTCAGGAACTGGGATACGGTCGCCTGCAAGCCAAGAAGGCGATCGTCATTGATGGCAAGGAATATCCGATCAGCCACGGCTGGGAAAATCATGTTCCGATTCACCTGCTGTCGGCTCGTCTGCCGCTGGATCGTCGGACGCCGGGAGTTTCCGGGGCAGCGACACGAGCTCCCTACAGCCTGCTTCAGGAACAACTCAATCGTAGTTCTCAGCATCGCTGGGGTTTTGTCTCGAACGGGCTGAAGCTGTTCCTGCTGCGAGACAACGCGGCGCTGGCCCGAGCGGCTAATGTCGAATTCGATCTGGAAGCTATGATGGACGGCGAACACTACGCCGACTTCATGCTGATGTTCCTGCTCTGCCATCAGTCGCGAGTCGAAATCGCCCAGGACGGTAAGCCGGAAGACTGCTGGCTGGAGAAATGGGCCAATCAGGCCGACCAACAGGGGACGCGGGCTCGTGAGAAACTGCGGGACGGCGTCGAAACAGCCATCAAGTCACTCGGTGCCGGCTTCCTCACCACTAAAGGCAACAACGCACTCCGTGAGCGGCTGCGAACCGGCGAGCTGTCCACGCAGGACTACTATCGTCAGTTGCTGCGAGTTGTCTATCGGCTGCTGATGTTACTTGTCGCGGAGGAAAAGAAGACCGAGAACGGGGATAACCTGCTGCATCCGACCGATACTTCGCCGGAAGTACGAGATCGTTTTGCCCGCTTCTATTCCGTCAGCCGTATTCGTTTGCTGGCCTACGAACGACGTGGCACCGCTCACACCGACCTGTACGAATCGCTGAAGGTCCTGTTTCTGAAACTACGGGAAGGTTACGCGCCACTGGGCATTCCAGGCATGGGTTCGTTTCTGTTCTCGGACGATTCCACTCCCGATCTGGATGATGCGCTGCTCGCCAATCAGGATTTGCTCGATGCGTTTCGCAATCTCTGCTACACTGAGGACACCTCGGGCCGAGGCGGCAGCTATCGGCGACCGGTCGACTTCGGAAATCTGGGCAGTGAGGAACTAGGCAGCGTTTACGAATCGCTGCTGGAACTGCATCCCAATATCGACACCGACGAAGGCCCCTTCACTCTCGGCACCGCCGCCGGCAACGAACGGAAGACTACCGGCAGCTACTACACGCCAACTTCGCTCATCAACTGCCTACTCGATTCCGCGCTCGATCCCGTTGTCAGTGAAGCGATCGACGTCCCCGATCCAACTGAAGCTGAAGCAGCACTGCTCGATCTCAAAGTCTGCGACCCCGCCTGTGGGAGCGGTCACTTTCTAATCGCCGCCGCCGAACGGATGGCGATGCACTTGGCCCGCCTGCGTACTGGTGACGATCAGCCCAACACGCTCGACGTGCAGCACGCCAAACGAGACATCATCGGACGCTGTATCTACGGCGTCGACATCAACCCTATGGCGGTCGAGTTGTGCAAAGTCAGCCTGTGGATGGAAGCTCTGGAACCGGGCAAGCCGCTGTCGTTTCTCGACCACCACATCCAGTGCGGCAACAGCCTGCTGGGAACCACGCCTCGACTGTTGGCCGAAGGGATTCCCGATGACGCGTTCAAGACGATCGAAGGTGACGATAAGAAGGTCTGTGCAGACCTCAAGAAAGACAACAAGAAGGAACGCAGTGAATACAAGGCTGGTCAGGGATACCTGTTCGAGCCAGTCTTCAAACTTGGCAACGCCGCCGCCGAGTTCGCCAAGCTAACAGCCGCCGAAGACGACTCACTCGATTCGATCGCCGTCAAGAGGCGGCGATACCAAGACCTTGTCAAAGGAGCTGACTATCTGAATGCCCGCTTCTGGGCGGACACGTGGTGTGCGACATTCGTTTGGAAAAAGGATGAGAGTGATCTGGGGAGACTCTGCCCGACCGAACGAAAGTTTCGTGACATTGAGCGAAACCCTCGCAACGTACTGCCTCACGTTCGTCGTGAAGTTGAAGCTCTTTCGGAGGACCATCAATTCTTGCATTGGCATCTTGCGTTCCCAGATGTGTTCGTACAGTCGACCGAAGATCGGGAATTACGGAATAGCGGTTGGGACGGCGGATTCGACGTCGTCTTGGGAAATCCACCGTGGGAACGAATCAAGATTCAAGAGAAGGAATGGTTTAGCGAACGCAAACCCGAAATCGCTGAAGCGCAGAACGCTGCGAGCCGTCGAAAACTGATAAAGGGACTGGCAAGTGAAGACCCAGACCTTCTCCTCGCATTTCGGAGAGACTTACGACGTGCTGAAGGCGAGAGCCACTTCGTGAGGCACTCTGACAGGTATCCGCTCTGCGGACGCGGTGACGTCAACACATACCAGCTATTCGCAGAGTCGAACTGGTCCATCATCGGGCCTTCCGGCAGAGTTGGCTGCATTCTTCCATGCGGCATCGTTACGGACAACACGACACGCCATTTTTTCCAATCCGTCTTGCGTGAGCGCTCACTAGTCTCGGTGCTCGGGTTCATAAATGAGGAAATGCTTTTCCCTGCAGTTCTGCACAATTTCAAGTTTTGCTTACTCGTATTGGCTGGCAGAGACACCAAAGTGACGGAGCCGGACATCGTGTTCAACTGCTACAACATGCAACACTTGGCGGATAGAGAGCGACACTTCGCCATTTCGCCCGAGGATGTAGATTTACTCAATCCAAATACGGGAACCTGTCCTGTGTTTTTCTGGGGCCGAAGTGCTGAAATCACTAAGGAAACGTACCGCCGCATCCCTATTCTTCACAGTGAGACGCAAGAGAACTCGTGGGACGTTGAATTCTACACGATGTTCCATATGTCAGGCGATAGCCGCCATTTTCATACGGAGCGGATGAGGCATTTTCTCCCGTTGTATGAAGCGAAAATGGTGCATCAATACAATCATCGGTTCTCGTCGTTCGGTCACCTCGGCCCTGGTGAACGATCGCACATGCTTCCTGAAGTCGACTCTGAACAATTGATCGATCCCGACTTCACAACCGCTCCTTGTTACTTTGTGCCGCAAGACGAAGTACTCATCCGACTTCAGGATCGCGCCCCAAACACATGGCTGTTAGGGTATCGCGAGATAACCAGCGCGGGCCTTCAGCGAACTACAATCTATTCGTTCTTGCCTGTGTCGGGAGTGAATCACAAAATCCCGCTTGTCAATTTTGGCACAAAGTCAATCTTATTTGCAGCGTGCTATGTCGCGTGCATGAATAGCTTTCCATTGGATTTCTTCGCAAGACAGAAATTGGGGGGCTCATCATTTAGCTTCTTCGTGAAACGTCAACTCCCTGTCATTCCGTTGGAAAGATTCACAATAGAATGTGGGTGGCATTTAGACGTTGCATACAGTCATTGGATTGAATCGCGAGTTTTGGAGTTAGCCTTTTCTGCCTATGACTTGTCACCCTTCGCGGCTGACTGCGGATACGACGGTCCTCCGTTTCGATGGGATGAGGAACGGCGGTTTCAGATTCGATGCGAGCTGGATGCGGCTTACTTCCATCTCTATCTCGGCTCCGACGAAGAATGGGGAGCCGACAATCCGACGCTCCGCGAGATGTTCCCCGCCCCGCGCGACGCCGTCGAATACATCATGGACACCTTCCCCATCGTCCGCAGCAGGGACGAAGCCAAATACGACGGTGACTACCGCACCAAACGCACCATCCTCGAAATCTACGACCAAATGGCCGAAGCCATCCGCACCGGCCAACCCTACCAAACTTGGTTAGATCCCCCTCCAGGTCCACCCACGGCCGATGGTAACTTCATCCCCTTCGCCCAATGGACTGAAGACCTCAATATATCTCATATCCATGCACCACGTGTCGACCGGCATCGTGTTGAACAAGGACATCTGGTGCTTGATCTGCTGTTGTTGCTGGAATCTTGGAAACAACCTGTTTCGATCACCGCCATCGAGCCAGCACTTCTTTTGATGCGAAATGAAGCCGCTCGCAAGTCACTGTTGGAGCTGGAACTGAAACCTCAGGAAGCGTCCGGACTGAAGGAAGAGCCGTGTTTCATTCTGGGAATAGATCGGATCTATCAGGCCGTCGAAACCAATGGTGCGATTCGCCGCGTAGGCGAGAACGGATACGAGCTTTCCAAACCAGAATTATTGACCCACGCCTCGCAGGCAGATCGAGATCGAGCCGCTGAAGTGATTCAGGCAGTGGCTCGCCTCAGTGATCTCCGCACCCTGGGTGACGTTGTCGCAGTACTGACGGATGAACGTTATGAAGCCACTGTTTGAGGAACCTGAGGAAGATTTCACTCCTTCCATCGATCGCAGGGAGCCAGCGCTATGGATACGTCGGTTGATCATCGTCCCCAAGCGAGCGATCGACGTCGAACCGATTCGTGAGATTGAGTTCCGACGCGGACTGAACATTATCGCTACCGCCACACCAGAAGAACGTGTGGACGGCGTTGTAGGACACAACGTCGGCAAAACATTGCTCACACGTCTGATCCGCTATTGCCTCGGAGAGCAACAATTTGCTCGTGAACCGGTCCGCGACGCCATTGCCAAAGCATTTCCAGATGCCTTTGTGATTGCAGAAGTGATCATCGCGGGTCGCTGTTGGACTGTGCGGCGCCCAATAGGAACAGTCCACTCCAGTAAATCTGGCTACCTTGAAGCTAATGACTGGCGAGAGATTCTCGCCGACGAAGCGGAGGTTGGACGGATGTCGGAGTTCGTCGGATTGCTTGATCAGGCGACCGTCAGTCAGTTTGCTGAAACATCCATGCCGCATCAGGGGCGGGCTATGAAATGGCTCGATCTGCTGGCATGGCTCAGTCGCGACCAGTATTGCCGGTATCGACACCCACTTCAGTGGAGAACGGCATGGACAGAGTCAGGCACGATCGATCTGCACGACGAAGATGCGAGTGTCCTGATAAGACTGGTGATGGATCTGCTTGATCAGGATGAAGTCAAGCTGATTGGACGTCATAAAAAGCTGCTTTCGGATTTGGCCAGAAAGCGAACGAGCGTCAAACGCTCTGAGGAACAACTGCTGCGCACTCGCGAGTTTCTGAAATCACGATTGAAGATCGACGATGAATTACTGACAGATGATATGTTTGGCGACGCGGCAAAATCGCGAGCGGAAACCGTCAAGGAAGAAATCCAGAAAACGCTGGACGAGTTGGCCCAGAAGTCAGGCTTGAAGGGGATCGAAGACGAACTTACCGATAAGAGAAACAGCGTCATCCGCAAGGAACAGCAGATTATGGATCGTCAGGCTGACCGACAAGTAGCAGAAGGCGAACTGAAAACATCCCAGACTTCATCCGACGATTCGTTTGCTGCGCCATTTGCTGACCTTGGACATCCTTGTAAGTTGCCTATCGGGGAATGTCCTTTGAAGGGGAAGAAAGAACCAGGTCAGCGCGATCCGATCCGAGAAATGCAGGTGCAACAGAAAACGGACGATATTCGCAAACTGGATCAACTGCTGGCGGAACTCAATTCCCAACTGACCGACTTGAAGTTGGAACGGGATAAATCACAGCAAACATACGATATTAAAGCACGCGAAGTCCGTACTACACGCGACCAGTTAGAAACAAAGCTCTGGTCGAACAATGCTTTGATTGAAGAAGCCAAACAGTTTTGGGATTCGCAACGCACTCAGCAAACAGCCATTGAAAATCTGACTAAGCTCGAACGACAGGTCGAAGTATCCCGCGAAGCTCACCATGTCGCTCGCAAGCAACTGGCTCGCAAGCAGGGACTGCTGAATACCCACTTCAACCGTGTGCTGAAGACACTGATGGCAAATGAAATGTTGGGTCGCATCGAGATTGACATGCGTGGTTTGAGATTGGAACTAGACGGCCGAGAATCAACCCCCGGCGAAGCAATGGCATCAGAGACGGCACTCAGCCTCGACCTGGCCTGTCTCAGTGCCAGTATCTGCGGACTCGGTCATTTCCCCCGTTTCATCATCCACGACAGTCCACGCGAAGCCGATCTGGAATCTCACATCTATGTACGCTTGTTCGAGTTCATCGTCGAACTGGAACAATCATTCGGCGACCAACCACCGTCGTTTCAGTACATCATAACGACTACAACACCACCGCCAGCAGAACTGGCAAAGGAACCACACTTGCGGCTAACGCTGGATGCAAGACAGGAAGACGGTCTACTACTGAAAGAACGGTTTTAATACTGAGGGACATTGTTATGTCAACAGATCCGCACGCTCCCGATGACAATACTGTGATTTGGCGTTATATGGATGACTGGAAGTTCAAAAACATGCTTAATCGGTTTTCGGAGCAACAACTTTGGAAAGACGAAGGGGACAAGAATGTTGAATACTTCAACAATCCAGGTCAGCTATGGTTCAGTTACCCATGGACTTTTGAAGATGACGATGAAGGAACTTTACCTGACATCAATGAGAATCCAGAGGATTACTGCGATCACATGGCTGCTGCAAGAGGTCACTCTACTGAAGAGTCGGAAAAACGTAAGAAAAGGTTCCTCGCAACAAATTCTCAGATACTACGTGACTGCAACGTGATGATGGCACAATTGTGTGGAGTATCCTGTTGGCATAGAAGAACTACGGGATCTACCAGTATGTGGGATTTCATATCCTCGAAAAACGGAGTCGCAATTAAAACAACTGTTGGGAAGCTCGAACATGCACTCGCTTATGCTCACAACTCGCCAGTACGCAAAGCGAAACCTGCTGCTAGTTCGGTCGGTTACGTCGACCATTCGAATTATTTTCTAGAACATGATGGTTATCGTAACGTCCTCGCAATTATAACCGAAAGTTGGAGCTATGAGAATGAAACTCGTTTTGTTGCAAACTCACCGAGTATTCTGAAATTGCCGTTAAAAATAGAAATGAATTTACAACCTTTTGAGCAAATACGTAGTCCAACTAATGATGAAAAACAACAGCAACTTGAACAGGTACTTTTAATCGCACAGTTGGAATATAGACGTCTACGATCAGAGAATACTCAGGGATTTCATTTGCCAATCAAACTCGATGATCTGATAGAAGAAGTTCTTATTTGTCCAAGTTCAGATGTTGCCTATCAGGCTGAAGTGAAATCTCTTCTCAAGGATGTAGGGTTAGTGGATATAAGTGTGCAAAACTCAAACAATGATTTTTGTTCAAAGGATAAAATGTGTGTATACAGAAGCAAAATGCAATTGATGCTTTGCATCGTCAATTTATTGGAGCTATGGACGAGAAAGGATATGTAAGCCATCCAGAGCATAATCTGATAGAAGGTGTCATGATGCACCAGTTTGAATCTGATTTAAAGAAAGGAGCAGGTAACGAACTTCGAAGAAAATTTCTAGCAGTCCATTCATCAACTGCTTTGGCTGTAAATTCATTTGCTCCATTCAAAGATACTCCTGAAAAGCTCATTTACTGTGGAAAATCAGGATTCACATCTGTGTCTTTTGAGAAAGAGTGTCGAACAGGATTGAGAGGTGGAACACATCCCCACTTAGATGTATGGCTTGAATGTGGTAGTGAAGTGCTAGCTGTAGAATCCAAATTAACTGAGTATTTTAAACAAATAGAGGCAGAGTACAAAGAAAGTTATCAGAGAAAAATATTCCCGTATGCTGAGGACTGTTGGTGGGACCTTCTTGAGGAATCTAAAACTGCTGAAAAGCAACATCTTGATGTGGCACAATTAGTCAAACATTATCTTGGATTGATTCGCCATCTGGAAACAACAGGAATTTCATCTGTGACTTTGCTTTATCTGTATTGGGAACCTCTGAATGCAGCTGATATTGAGGTTTGTTTAAAACACCGACAAGAAATAGCTACCTTTTCTGAACAAGTTGCTGATTCAAAAGTTTCTTTCAAATCGATGAGTTACACAAATCTGTGGCATGAATGGGGACAGATACCTGACTTGAATGATCATGCTAATAATCTAAGAAAGCGATATGACGTCGAAATTTAATTGAGTGTTGAAAGCTCGAATTAGCTCAGTCCATGAGAACTCTTGTAAAGTTACTAGGAATCTGGTTGCGGAACGAATTTGATTAGTTGTGGTTATTCTTAGAGAGAGTTTCGGAGTTACTAATGAAAAAGAAGGCTAAAAGGAAATCAAAATCCACAACAAAAAATCTCCCTCCCATCGGACCAACTCACCTTAGTGCTGAATATATTTCGCTCGATGATCTATATCATGCATATCGCAAAGCAAAAGTAGATGTGTTCTTTGAACGCTCACAACCAATGGCGCTGGAATTTTGTCAATATGAAAAAAATCTTGCCTTAAATCTAAACAATCTTCGGGAAAAACTTACGTCACCTTCAGCAGATTGGTATCAAGATCCCGACTTCATTGGTTCCTATGGCTTTATTCCAAAAGGATTACAGCTACCTCCTCTATCTGAAAAAGAAAGTAATTCGGCACATTTCAGTTTTTCAAATCCAGATGATGCCTGGTATCAACTCATTGAATCGTCAGATAGTAGTAAGCCTACAGCAGAACTAAGGCCTGTTGCGCTGTTTACCGTCGATATGTATGTGGTATGCGCTTTGTGGGTGAACCTGATCGGGCACAAGTTTGATGCCTGTCTTGATCGAACCGCTCGCGGTTCTCGTCTGAGACGCTTAAGGAAAAAATCTGAATCTCAATCTTCAATCGGTGAATACCATATCACAGCCCCAGGATCGTTTCCTCCTTACTTTTACCCATATAAACAGTGGAGAGATAATGGTCTCCGTGCAATTGAGCATGAACTTTCTGAGCGACGAAAGGTTGTCGCTATTACCATGGATCTAAAGGCTTTCTATCATAATATCGATCCACGATTTATTATCAGCAATGAATTTCTTAAGAAGCTGCATTTTAAAAAAATAAATGGTGAATCACTTAGTAATGAGGAGCTTATTTTTACAGATCAGATCTGCCAGGCGTTTGTAACTTGGGCAAAAAAGCTTCCACACTTAGAAGACAGTCAGCCTCCAGGTCTGCCAGTGGGGCCTTCCGCATCTCGGATTATTGCCAATGTGCTATTAGCGGAGTTTGATCGCCTGCTTCAACAGAATCTAGACCCTATTTACTATTCTCGATATGTCGATGACATATTTCTCGTTCTGCATGACAACGGTGGTTTTCGAAAATCTGATGAAGTATTGAGACATCTATGCGATCGTATCGAACCGCTTACATACCATGATGATCTTTCGGAACTCAAACTAAACTTCAATTATGCCCAAGAGAGTAATCTTATATTTCAAGCGAGGAAACAACGTATTTTTTTGCTTTCAGAAGAAGTTGGCCAGGACCTATTGGATACCATCAAGAATAAAATAGACGAAATATCAAGTGAATGGCGATTCTTGCCAGACTTGGATGCACTTGAGCACTCACCCGCTGCAAAAATTCTTATTGCAAATAAACAGCCAAGCGAAGATGCTGACACGTTGAGAAAAGCTGATCAGCTCTCACTTAAGCGACTCAGCTTTTCAGTTATGCTCAGTCATCTTGATACGCTTGCACACGATCTACCACCAAGAGAATGGAAGAAGGAGCGAGACAGGTTTTATCGATTTGTAGAGCGACATGTACTGACACCCTTACGACTACTTGACTTAAATGATTATCTACCTCGTCTCATTGCAATTGCCGTGACTTGCCAGGATTGGGACATGGCTCAAGGATTGATCAATAGGATACATCGCGCTATTGCTGAGCTGAAAAATAATATTTCCATAGAACCCGGCACTGGGAAAGAAGGGCAGTTCGATGGATATACTCGGCACATTATGCAGGCGTTAAAGGAAGCCGTGATTCGTTCCTACCCGCTAGGAAATAAATCAAAGAAAGCAGATAAAGGTGCGAATACTCTTTTAAATCATATTGATAATCTGGATGTGGATAGGTCTGATCTCACGAGTCCCGTAAATGATGAAAACAGAGAGCTCTCGAAAGAAGCAGAAGAACTCTTCTGGATGGATTTAGGACGAATTCCTTTTAAACATGCGGTGTTGGGATATTTAACTTGTCCTCCCTGTTCCTTGGCTCAAGTGACTGAAGAACTCCCAGAAGATCAAATTAAACGATTTAAAACAATCAAAGAATTTTTAGCGGCATCAGAATTATCTGAACTCAAAGTGAGTCCTGAAGTAATGGCTCGACCATTGTTGTTTTCTACCAGACCATTTTCTATACCTGAGGTCACAGAACTTGATCCTCAATGTGTCAGTGATTTAGACCAGTTACGAAAATTTGTTGTTGCCATACGTGGGACATGGGTTAAGCCTGTGGTGGATGCCGTTAGTGCGGGAAGTGATGGAAAAGAAGTTCCAGAAGAGGGGGAGAAAAATGATATTATTGTGATTGGAAATTCAACATGGAGTCGTCAGCCCAGAATTGCTGTGACTAGTTTTCTCGTAGATGATATCAGTTGGGATAAAGCTGCAGAAGGAAACCCCGATCTTTCTGCCGCTCGATATAAGCGGCTTGTTCGAATTGCTAATGCAATTGTCAAATCTCCAAACAAACCGGATTATGTGGTGTTTCCTGAACTTTCCATACCACGAAAATGGATGCTCGGCTTGTCCAAACTATTTATTGATGCAGGTATGTCACTCATAACAGGTGTGGAGTATTTGCGCGAATCAACGCATGTAATCAATGAGGCCTATCTGATACTTAGAGATGATCGACTTGGGTATCCCAGTTGGTGTGTAATTAAACAGCGGAAAGGTTTGCCAGCTCACCCTGAACGAGATCTATTACGCAGCAAGTTTGGATTAACTTTCGCTCCAATAGTTAATGGAAACAAAAAGCCGATTTATAGGCACTTCGGCCATGACTTTGGCCTGTTAATTTGCAGTGAATTAACGGATATTCGATATCGTCAACAGATGCGCAGCAATGTTGATACACTTTTTGTTTTAAGTTGGAATCAGGATATTGAATCCTTTGGTTCTCTGGTGGAAGCGGCCGCTTTGGACGTCCATTGTTATTTGGCACTAATAAATAACAGAAAATATGGGGACAGCCGAGTGAGAGCCCCATTCAAAAAGAATTGGAAGCGGGATCAAGTCAGAGTTAAGGGGGGACTAGATGACTACTTCGTGGTTACCGAATTAGACATTGATTCACTACGTAGTTATCAAAGCCATCATGAACCTCCATTGGGTGAAGATGCGAAGTTCAAACCAACACCTGAAGGGTTTAGGATATCTGATAGCAGGCGGCGAACTCCAGGAGATTGAGATTCTTGGCATCTACATTCACGTGGTTCGGTTTCTCGGAAGGAAAAAACCAATAGGAAATGAAAATACTTGCCCAGATCACCATTGTATATATTTATAGGCTCCATTTCTTCATAACGTAATAGCTTGCTGAAAGAGCACCAAGTTATATGATCGATGACAGCTCTGTATCGCTTCATTATAGAAAAGAATGTAAGACATCAAGCTTCACGGACAGTACTTTCTAATGGATAACTGGATTGAAATCGACAGAGCTTAAGATTTCTGGCTTGATGCTTACCGGTTCGTAGGGAACGAACCTCCCGTGCGCAAAATTTCCTCGGTCGCTTTCTCCAGTTTTCGATTGCGATGCTCATATTCCAGATCTGCTTCGTCTTTCAGCAGCAGTCCTGAAAGCGGCGTGTTGGAGATAAGTTGTTTGGATTTACCCACCACAAACTTTCCGGCATCGTAGGTATAGCCGCCAACAGTTTTCACGAAACGCGAAGTAGTTTTGGGGACTTTCGTTTTTTCGATCATATTCACGGTCGCTTTGGCAGTCCCTGCCGTCACGTTTTTGAAGGTTGTCCCGATCGGGAGGTGATTCTTGTAAGAAACTTTGGCGCCGCCATCATGGGCGAATGAGACAAGGATCCGATTTTTGCCATACCGGTATTCGATCATGTTGGCGGAATAAAAGACTTCCGGGGCTCCCGGCAGCATTTGCACGTCGACATAAACACGGCACTTTGTTTTGGGATGATTGGCGACAACAATCGACGGTCCGCCGGGCATGTAGGGGCCCTGAAAATTGCGGTCTCCGGTATAGTAATATCGGTGGACCAGCACGGTGGGAGGAATTTCGATTTCGGCACTCTCTCCATCCGGTTCCACAAGCACTGCCGGGATGCCGTCTGAACTGACCCCGGGCGGAATCACCTGAATTTCCTGCGTCGCGGGGACAGGGACTTTCTTTTCCGCGAAAGCTGTACCGGACATGAGCAGCAGTACCATCAACAAAGTTCCCGTTAGCAGCACGCCCCGTTTTCTGTTTCTGGTAAAGTCAATATTCTGAAACATCCTGTTTCCTTTTCACTTTCTGGTGTTCAACAAAAAGGCGACTACTTTTCGTAATACATTTCGATCTCGACGTAATCGATCTGATCGTAGAATTCCGAGAGATTTCTCTCGAATCGCGTCGAATGGCATGAGTGGCTGGCAAACTGTTTATTGCAGGGTTCACCACTTTTGACCCAGAACACGGGCAGTGTTTGAGCGGCCAGGAGTGCTTTTCGATTGCTGTTGGTTTTGTCGCGAACATAACATCGAATGGCAATATGAATACGACTGCCGTTGAGATAATGTAAGTAATTCGGTTGATTTCCCAAGGCCTGCTGAATGGCCGTCAGTGCATCTCCTCTCTGTGGATTGAAATGAGCATTGATGGCCAGATCCCAGTCGCCATCATTTTGAAAACGGAAATCCGTTTCTGTCAGAACGGCTGGAATGACGAGTGGCAGTTGGTCGGAACGATGAAAATATCGTGTTTTTACTTTCTCGACGATCTTGTTCTGATCATTCAGTTCCTCGACCACTGCTACATTCTGTTCAGAAATTTCTACGATGCTGCGTGCCGACATCTGACGCGTTTCGTATTCGTAGTTTTTAGGAATACCACACGTACGTGTGGGGGCGCGGCGCGGAAACAGTTCACTGAAGGCCGTGCCTGTGACAATCACAGCCATACAGAGAAAGAATAAACGCAGGATCGGTTTTTTATAGATGATTTTCAAAATCATTGCAGACTCTTATATTCAAATAACCTGGAAATGAGAGAAATACGATGACGTTTTAACAGCAGTTAATCATCATTAAACAGCGATTTAAATCGCGAGACCGATCGTTTGTAAAAGCCGGGTGATTCCGGTTTGGCAGGCTGAATATTTCTCGGAACAGGAGCAGCCTGTCTGATGGGAGCCGGTTTGACGGATTGAGTCTGCGTCTGTTGATTTTGCGGCTTCGTGATTCTTCGAGGAGAAGAGATCCAGGAACCTCCTTTGTGATCCTGATTTCCGGATTTCGAAGCTTCACTGGTGGGAGACCAGGAAGCGGGTTTCAGTCCCGAGTCACGAATGGGCCGCGTCGATGAGGTTGGCCCCTCGGCTGCCGGAGGAACAGAAGGAAGTTGGGGAACATTGGGTAGCACCGGAATGGCACGATTAGTATCAATTCGCTCCTGCATGTTTGATTCCGGTATAAACCGTTCTGCAGGATTCTGCTGCTCAGGATGGAAATTTTCCTGAAGCTGGCTGCGTTTCATGTTCAAGCCTTGTCCCATGTATCCATTCGGATGAACATCGGGAATCGTTTGCTGTGTGCGATACAGGTCCGAACGTCGTTCTGATTCCGGAATCTGCAGGAACTGATCGACTTGTGACCCGGCATAATCATAAACGCGGTTTTTCAGGAAACGATCGCGTCCTTTGGAGATGAACTCGCGGTTGCTCAGTTGCAGCGGGCCAACATCGGCGACAGCGGGAGCCCAGCGGAGGCCCATCAGGTCGAAGAGAGTCGGGAAGATAACCGCCTGGCTCATGATCTGACTCTGCTGCAGCGAGCTTTCAGAACTAGGTGTTGGCCGGAACAGTACCCCTACGCCAGGAACATCTGCCAGGAGAGGAACGCCGTTCGCGGTACGTGAGGCTTTGAGAGCAATCATGAACCGGCTGACTTCACGCAACTCATAGTTGCCGAGTTGCACGTCGGTATTAATAAAGTGTTCCTTCACCCGTCCCAGATGTTTTTCATCAGGGCGAACAGGTTCGCGAATATTCGTGCGATAAAGATAATTCAGATCAAACACGACCGCCTGTCCATCGGGTTGAATGACCGGTCGTACGGTGAACCCGGTGCCGGTTTCGAATTTGAAGATGGCAGGGTCCGGGATCAGGTTTTCGAAAGCAGAGCCAAACTTGAAATCCCGTGAATCCGACTGTCCCAGTACCTGTTTTTCGATGGTGTCCGATTCGGTGGCATAGCCTCCAGCGACTCGCTTACCGCCATTCATCGACGAGATGGCCAGGAAGGTGGGATCGTTCACCAATGCCCCATATTCCTGGAATGCGGCATCAGCGATATTCATGCCTTCAATAATCGCCAGTTGACGTTTGGGAAGATCAAACTCAATGGTTGCTTTAGGTGCCACCTTACCGAGCGAACGGTTATTGGTCAGAATCGTCGACGTTTCCATGGAACCAAAGGAGACATTCCAGTAGCGGCTGGCATCACGGGCTTCTTTGAACGCAGGATAATAGAACTGCGTATTGAAATCGTCTTCCAGCGCGGTGGCGATGCGTTTCAGGTAATTGTCAATGTTGGCGGTATGGGCCCGGGTCCCTTCAATCAGTTCAATGAGCCGATCTTCGGTCTGGTCGATATTCATATCGAGGAACTTACGATGATCGAGTGCCAGCCGGGAGTCCAGGGCGTTCTGCTGGGCAAATTTGAATCTGAGAGATGTTTCCAAAAGTGAATCAAAGGCTGCATCAACTGAGGAAACAATCTTTAACATTTCTGCATGTTGTTTCGTTTCAGGTTTCAAAAAATTCAGCGCCTGTGTGCGAGCTTGTTTCCAGAGAGTAAAGGTTTCCTGGATTTCTTTTGGATCTAATTCTGTTATTTGAAGTGAAACACTAACTTTTCTGAGTCCTTCCAAGATACTTTTGGCTTCTTTATTTGCTTCGTTACCAATTTCCTCTAAAAGAATTAAGATAACGGCAATTCTCTGTAACTTTATGAGGTCATTCTCATCTGTTTCTTTGATCCAAGTTTTATACTGATCGATTAATTCAAATTTAGAACTCAAATTGCCAGATAGTTGAAACACTGAATAAAAATCTTCAAGTTCATCTATTTTTGGAAGGTAGCCCTCGACAATTTTATTTAAATCCTTTTTTTCTTGACCTTCAGGATTCACCAATTCCGGTTGAAAATTTGTTGAGTCACCTTCAGCTTTATCTTGCAAATTAAACTCGAAGTTCTGCCCTTGTAAATTGATTGAGAATGTTCTGTATGTATCCAATAATCGTTTTCTCTGTGTTTCATTTAGGGTATTACCAAAATATTTTTGGACGAGCTTTGAAAAATTAGATTTAAAATCCTCAAGATTTGGATTATTTACAGGGAATAATTCAAGAAGAAATTCTTTCCGTTGTTCTGTAGTTAATTTGTTGAAGCTAATGCCGCTAAGCTCAGGGTCATTCTTGGCTAAACCTATAAGTGACGTTTCTATGAGCGTGTATAATGGTTGAACTGTAACTTTCGTTATTTCAGCGGTTTTCTGATTCTGTTCAGCAAGCACTCTGAATTGAGCCTGTAGGCTTGTTGTTGCTTTTACTACGCTGAGCTGGCTTTGCTCCAGAGATTTCTGAACTTCAGCCAGTTTACACTGGGCCTGTGCTTCTCTTTGCTTTGCTGCTGCCAGTTCCACTTCATAGTCATCCCCCCGTTGTTCGATGACGGCCCGTTCCATGACGTGCAGATTGAGTTCCCGTTCGGTGGTCAGTCTGGCTTTGAAGATCTGGGCCAGCCGCACGAATTCCCGCTGAATGGGGGTCATCGTATCGGTGCCGATCACTTCGTGATCGAAGAAGCCTTTAAATGACTGGAAGTGGGCATAGGGAGCCAATAGATGGACGTGTTTGGGCTTGTTGGCTTTCGTAGGGCCGCCCTGGTAGAGAAACTGGAGTTCGTCTTCCGGTAACTCTGTTTCCAGCGATGCATAGAAGCGGGCCAGGATCTGTTGCCGGATTTCATTCTTGGCCAAAGCTAGCACGAACAGAGCGGAAGCGAGGCTGGTCGTATCCATCGAATGGATGGAGAGCAGTTTGTTTCCGGACTGCAGGAATTCGGAATCCATTTCCCGCAGGGCTTCGATGAAGTCCTGTCCGAAGAAGGCATACAGATATTTCTCGTCACGTTGTTCCTGGGTATAGCCAATCCCGTCTTGGCAGGAGGAGATCGCGACTTCCGAGGCGACGGCCACGATGGCCTTCCGCAACATCTGGGAAGACTGCACGGTCAGAAAGCGGCTCTGATCGATCGATTTCTGAATGCTGTCGGCGACGATCTCCATCCGTTTGCCATCTTCGCCGTTGATCTGGATCGTATGCATGGCGATACGGACCTGTCCGACCGGAGAATCGATCTGATTGATCATCGTGCGAACGATATTGACCCCCTTGATCGGCCCCCGCAGGTGAATCAGCCCTTCTCCAATGACTTTGATCGTCACCTGCTGGACGGCGTCATAAGAACAGGGAACTCCCTTGGCGATCGAATAGAGGTCAGTTTTTTCCGCCTTTACTTCGTCGCGGAACAGATTGGCGCTCAACTGGCTCTCTTTGAATTCCAGCTCTTTCAGACTCTGATCTGCCGTATTCATGGTGGTCGACTTGGTCGTGATATCGGCTCTCAAGTCTGACAGCACTCCCTGGGCCTGTGTGATCTGGTCTTCCAGACTTGCCTTCTCTGCATTGATGGTAGTTGGTGGTCGCTCGTCGGTTGCTGTTTCTGATTCCAGTCGGGCGCGGCGGCGGATTAAGGCGCTGACAGTCTGCTGTTGCTTGCGATATTGATTTTCGATGTTACGTAGCTCTTTCGCAGCGGCAATGGCCTTCTGCTCCTGCTTTTGTCGATCGAGGACTGCGCCTTCATAAGCCTTGCGTGTCTGCTGTGCCTTGATTTGGGCTTCGTGATATCCTGTATGGTTCATCGACTGGACTTCGGAATTGAGAATCTGTGCGACCCGGTGTGCGTCGCGATAGTAATACAGACGGGCGACCCGGGTAACCACTTTGTCGGACGGGTTAAATCCGCTCTCGGAAGGTCGTTTCTCATATTCATGATACTTGACGAATTCTCCTAATTCGAGCTGTGCCGGAACTGATGGAGTTTCCTCTTTGGGGGTTTCCGGGGCCGGAGTTTCAACCGGTGGAGTACTGGAGGATTTAGATTCACTGAGGACCTTGCGATAGGTCGAACCCGGTTCGCCCCCTTCGACTCCGGTTAACTGATTGCCGAACTTGTCGACAACGTGCTGCCCTTCAATCACGAGTTGGTAATTGTTGGTGGGGAGGTTTTCGAATGTGAGGACGAGGGCGTTTTTATTGGGAATGTATGTAATCTTTCTGCTAAGTTCTTGATCTGGATCTTCTAGAGTCGCATAGATTTTTTTACCGAACAGGAAGCTCCCCTCACTGTTTTGGGGAAGCAGGTAAAAGCTGCCGACAAATTTTTTGTAGGATTCAATGCTTTCTTTAGCTGGAATATTAAGTGGATTTGACTCGGGAAAGGTGATCGTAAGATTTTGAATAACAGGCGGATTACTTTTTGAACCAAATTCTTTTGGCTCGACCGTCTTTACTTTAAGAGGCGTAGACTGAATGTTGACGGTAATCTGGTTACTTTTGACAGGAGAAATCACATTTCCCTGAGCCAGCTTCATATAGATCTGATGTGTGCCATTTTCCAGGGGCTTCAACAATGTCGCTTTCTGGCCTGCTGTGAAAGTGCAATGCGCGATCGGCTCTGGAGAATTCAGCGTATAGAATAAAGCTTGAATTTCGGTTGATTCACCTGTAGGTGGTGAGGGAAATTCAAAACTGAATTGCGTTTGATTGATATTATAGATCCCGGGGGTAGTCGGTTCCTGTCCTGCTATATTGAGAGATGCAGGGATGGTCAATGGACTAGACAAGTTTGTTGAATGCATTTCAATGATAAAACCCTGCGACAGGGCGTAGTTGCCAGCTTTCTGAGTACGCAGGTACAGAACTTTCTTTCCGGTACCTTCCGTAATCTTTAATAAAGCGTGCCAGGGATCATAGGATTTCCACGTAGGATCGACTTTTGTAACTGGTTGTGCCGGGACCAGTTTCACATCATTTGTATCATCTGGATTTTCAATCTTATTAAAGATCAGAAATTCGGGTTTATTGTCGGCAGTGACATTCGAGCCAAAGAGTTCGAGGTAATTTCCAAAAACGTTGACTGGAGAACTGGAACTAGTGAGTGGAAGTTTGGAGCCATAACTCTGATTCTGATAAGCGGTGATTGTCGGTTTTTGGATAAGTGTATTGGTTTGGTCGGGGACAATAACGGTTTTGGCTTCGGAGATGGCTTTGGGGTCATTGGGTTTAAACCACGCATCTTCAGCCTGGATATCATATTTACCAAGCGGTAAAGAAATGTCAGAAAATTCAGCAACACCGTTGTCTTCGAAATCTGTTGACGCAGCATTATGAAAATATTGAAAATCGGATTCACCTGACTTACGATATTTCAAGCGTACCTTTCTTCCCGCAATTCCCTTCACGGTGCAGGATAGTTTCGGCCCCCTGAGATCGTAAGCAGCAAGAGTGTTGAGATATGTGTTGAGATCGTAGACGATTTCAGTTGATTCGCTTGAATCCGTAATAGTGGTGATCGTTGGATTGAAAAAAGAATCGGACGGTTCCACGTTGAAAGTAAAATCGGCATATGCCTCTTTTGAATTGCCTGGTGATAATATGAGTTTATAAGTGCCGACGCCGTCTATATTCAATTGCTGGGTACCATCACTGGTTCCACTTTCTGTCTTTTCTACTTGTAAATTCGTGTCAGGATTTTTAAGTAGCCGTATCGAATAGCTATTGTTTCCTGTTCCTGCAACTTTAACGTCAACCTGTTCCGTAGGGCCATTTAAGGTAATATTAGTTAAAACTTTTTTGTTATCGGCATATAGATGGATTGGCTTACCATTCGGCTGCTGAATTTTGATCGTTTCAAAATAGAGATGTTTTTTTAGATTGAACGTGAACTGTTTCTGGGTACCATCTGCTAGTGATAAAATGAACTTGGCTGTGCGGGAATTATCTTTGAATTGGGGATCAGATAGATCCCATGTTGCACTTTTTTTATCGTTAGCTATTTTGATGTTTTTAGGTGTTTGTGTTTGATTACTATTTTGAGGTACTTCATCAATATTATTGATTATTTGGGTGGCGATCACTTTGAAGGAAGTTTGTGCGAGTTCGTCGTGTGTTAAGAAAAAAGTTGTTCCCGCTGGTACAGGTTCTCCGTTCTGATCATCCGGGTTTAAGCTGCCTACTGGAAGGTCATTGACTAACAACGAAATATGTGTTTCTGTTAAGTTACCATCCGTCGACGGGACTTTGATTGCCACTGGTTGAATGCTTCCGCTTTGCGATGCTGCAGCGGTTGGGATGGGAGTTACCTCCCCTGACTGCGATGCCTGGGGAACTCTCAGCAGGTTCGGTGCAGAGCTGGTTTCAAAGGATGCCGTCTGTTGTATTTGAGGAGAAGCAGATTTCTGTTGTGTGTTCTGCATCCAGTACATGCCGGCGCCGATGCCGATGGCGGAGCAGAGACAGAGGGCGAAACAGTTCAGCAGCAAACCAAGTAACTTTTTCATGATACATCCATGTATTAATCAAAAAAACAGTGTTTACATGTGGTTTTAGATACACTGTGCCTGGGTGTAGAATCATTGTACACGCTTGTTTATCGACTGGTGCCGAAGTTTACACTTGTCCGATGTTCCGATTTTTCCGGTAATCCGGGTCGTTCGGCCTGCGATGGGTCCGGTTATTTAACATGGGTAACCTGGAGCGTTTCTATTTGCTCTCTGGCTGTTTAGTACAGCTTGATTCCTTAGGTGTACTGGCTGCAGGAGAGCAGTCTGGTTTTTGGTCGCAGCAATTCGTTTTGTGATATTGGGTTGTGAGCGGGGGACGAGTGCCGAATACCGCGTTGCCCCGTCTGCGGATGTCCGTGATCTTACTGCTGCGGGCGACAAAAACGGGGGCATAACCCTGAATGGAGACAGGTTGAATCTGTGGTGAATTTGCTGATCCCGTTGTAAAGTTCTGATAGTTTTCGGGCAGGATGGTCTGGCGAGGCAGGGTGATGGGATACCAGTGATTACCTTCCAGTTTGACGAGCAGTTGCAGATTGATATCGGCCCGCATTGTAGTCCGTGCCTGGAAGTCGACTCGATACGTTCCGTCTTCAGCGATGGCCAGCCGCATCTGGTCCAGGACAACCCCTTCGGTTTCTATTTCATTCCCGCGCTGGCCATATCGCGGCACCGGAAAGGAAGCCGGGTAGGGGAAGGCAAATTCTTTGATCGTGATCTTTTTCTCAGGCTGCATTTCCAGTGGCTCTGTTTTTGGGGAATTGCTACTTGATTCTTTCGTCTCATTTACTTCTTCTGATGCTGCATCTGATGAACTCTCTTGGGGAGTGGTTGTAGAAGGGGCAGCGGCGGAGGGTGGCGCAGAAACAAATACTGTGTTCTGATCGAAAGAGACAGACGACATCGGAGTTTCTTTGATGAGCTTATTTTCCAACAAAAATTTCATACATTCTATATCCGGTTTGGGAAGCGTAACTCCTTTATTCCTGATCGAGAAGGAATGTAATTTCCCTGTCCACATATAATCTTTCACACTTGTTTTCTGGCCAGCCTCGTTTCCAATAATCAATTGATAGTTTTGATTTTTCCAAGAGAATTTCTCAGGAGCAAAGAAGGGTTCAGGTACCGATTTTTCTTCTCTATCGACCCAAAATCGAAGTTTTTGGTTTTTGTAACTAATAACGACATTGCATGGCTTACCATCTTTAAGTGGACTAAAGAATGTAAATTCTTCGGTCTTGGCTTCTCCACTCTTTCCGACTTTTTTCGCGGTGAAGCGAAATACTAACTGATTTTCATGTTGACCCAAAAGAAAGTTACATTTGCCAACGTCTTCAGAGAAAGAAAGGATCCTTCTTACATGATCTTTTGCTTTATCGGAATCCATTGGTTTTTCTTCTTTGGGATTCATTGGTTTAAACGAAATGTCCAGAGTGAATTCTTGCGACTTGTTGATTTTTTCAACAATCATATCGCTAACTTTTTCCGGAAACCCCTTCATTCCTACATCATGCATGGGAGTTTTGGGTTCCAGTTCTTGGTGTAAAACATTTATATCTGCTTTATCTGGCCAAACATAAATCGGCTCTACATCCCACCCGGAATTCTGAAATTGAAGACATTTAATGACCGTCTTCAATTTTGAGTCATTTTCAGACACTTCCTGATTAGTTTCCGTTTTTTTCTGAGGCTCCTTCTCCAGGAATACAAACGCTCTTGGAGAATTCTGACGTTCTTTTTCCAGTTCCTCTGAGGTAAGGTCATCGAAGTCCTTTTCATTCACATCAATCTGCCGGGTTATGAAAACGGTGGCTCGTGAATTGACAGAGACGGGGGATGAATCGGAACTCAATTGATCACCGCGTTTCAGTTGTGCGGTGACTTTGGATTTCCCCGGCGGGAGAATGCTTCCCAGTGGAAAATATTGCTCGAGTTGACTTTCTTTGGAGATCGTGACGCCGGGGCCTTGCTCACCATCGACGTAAAAGCGGATATGATCTCCGACGACGACATTCTTAAACTTCAAGGTCAATTTTCCCCGTTCAGCCAGGCGTTGATTGATGGAGACAAGCTGAGGAGGTTCCGGCGGAGTGGGTGCGATATTGAGCCAGTGAATTTGTGGTTTACCAGTTTTCCATTGCTCCTTGTTACCTTCTTTTTTCTTCTTCCAGATGTGGAGCTTAAGAGAATAAACGCCGGGGGTCAGCCGGGGAAACACGACCGTATTCAGATTCTTGAGCTTGTAACTGGATTTAGGGATGGCATCAGCCTTGAGTTTGAATCCGGCCGATTGAGCGGCCTCTCCTGTAGGAGCGTCGCTATCGAGTGTTGCTTTCGTAAGAAATTGTTTCAGGACCAGCGAGGCTTCGAGTTTTTGCTGCTTCGGGTCAGTATGCACATAGGAGATCCTCAAGGGCTGGCTGTTGGTATTGATCATTGGCTGTGACAGGTCCAGTTCAACCCAGTGACCTCCTGTTAGGGTTTCGAGCCGCAACCAGTTAGACTGCGTTTCCGGGTCTGTTGTCGAAAGAGAAACAGCAGTGTGATAAAAACACAGTTCGGCGGAGTCCGATGCGGCGGTAAGTGTCTGCAGGCAGCTGCATTTTGATGGTGTTTGTGCATGAGCCTGTGTGTCACTGACGGAAAAGCAGACTAGAATCAGGCTGGTCAGCGACAACAAAAATACGGCATTTGGCTTGGTTGAAACATTCATCGTGATTCACTCCGGCAGTGCTTGATCAGATTGGCCCTTGAGTTGGAACAAGTCTACAGATTTACCATTGTGTACATCAGGACTGAGGTATATCTATCAAAAAAAAGCAGAATAGATTGTTTTATTGAAAAAGGGCAGCTGCTGAGAAGGCGTTTACCACAGGTGCAGCTTATGAGTATTTGCCGGGTTCTGCCGATTGCGTTGAGTGCTTTTGTAATAAGCCATTGCCTGATTAATAGATGGAGTCAGATTCCAGATTGGGTAACCTCATCGGAGTGTTCGATCCTCAGTCCGGACTGGAGGAAAATGAGAGCATGGTTCTTGTTTTACGACTCGTGCTCAGCTGAGAAATTCCAGTTTTCAGAAGGGCAGTGCCGGTAGATTATCGAAGAGGTCGAGGAGATGTATCACATTCCAGATTAAGGTTCGCAACTTAGTCTGGCAGTTAACGGGAATTCAGATTTGTAAGTCTCAGGTCTCTTTTAGTGTAATGTAGTAGAATGTAGTTAATCCCACTGAATTTACCTGAAACGGCCCGAATTGCGCTGAATCGTGAAAAGCGATATTCCTTGAGTAAACACTTTGATTCAGGGGTTAAAAGCCACTGTCAGCGAAAACTTAATTCTTATCGTCGGCCATAATAAAAATAATATTCGGTCGCCCCCCTTTCGCGGCCTGCACCGACGCCGGCAGACAGACAAGGCAGACAACTAGCCAGAACACTCGTAAACGTGAAGTGAAATGTGGTCCGCCGTCGATGTTAGTTACTGTACTTCTTCGCGCTGGTGTCGACATCTTCTTCCCACTCCTTCAAAGCCTGACTCATTGAATTCACGATTTCCGGGTGCTTCGCTGCCCGATTCTGCTGTTCCCCGAGATCCGTTTCCAGATGATACAGTTCACTGCGATTGTTTTTGAGACAGAGCTTCCACTGCCCGCGGCGGACAGCGCGGTTGTTTCCCATCCGCCAGAACAGGTCGCGGTCTGCTAAAGGACGTCCCGTTTGCCAGAGTGGTGCCAGGTCGAGACCGTCGGTCTGGAAGTTGGTCGCTGATATTCCCGCTGCCTGCGCCAGGGTGGGAAGCAGATCCACCGAATGGGCGGTCTGGGCGGTCACGCCCGCAGTGATGATTCCCGGCCAGGAAATCAGACAGGGAACACGATGACCGCCTTCATACAGGGTTGCTTTCTGTCCGCGCAGGGGGCCGTTACTGGAGATGTTTTGAAAGTTTTTTCCATAGGTGAGATAGCCACCATTGTCGGAAGTGAAGATCACCAGCGTGTTCTGCTCCAGATCAAGACGTTTCAAGGCAGACAGTATTTTCCCTACGCTCTGATCCAAGGACTCAATCATGGCCGTGGTGTGGGGACTGACATTGCCGGGATCGGGAATGATACCCCATTTGTCAGCGTGATAGTCCTGCCCTGCTTTGCGATGTGGCGGATCTTGGGGTCCCTGCCAGGGGAAGTGAATCGCCAGGTGTGGCACATAGAGAAAGAAGGGACGCGTGCGGTTGGCTTCCATAAATGCCACGCTGTATTTGCTCAACAGGTCGGCGGTGTAACCTTTCTCCATGCTGATTTCGTTGTTGTGCCACCAGTCTTCGTTACCGGAGCGATCGACGTGAGTGTGGTGGTCGCCGTCTCCCGAGGTCAGGCCGCGAAACAGATCAAAGCCCTGGCTGGTGGGCAGCCAGGGAGGCTGATAGCCCAGATGCCACTTGCCAAAGCAGGCAGTCGCATAACCCTGTTGCTTGAGCAGTTCCGCCATCGTCACCGCCTGATGCGGCAGTCCGATATCGTGATTGGATTTCCCTGACAGAGCTGCTTCAAAGTGTCGCCCGAAACGCTGCTGGTACTGCCCCGTGAGCATCGCGGCCCGGGTAGGCGTGCACATCGCGCCGGCGGAATGAAAGTCGGTGAACTTCAAGCTGGCGTCAGACAGCCGATCAATGTGGGGCGTCTTGACGTGTTTGTTTCCATAACAGCCCAGGTCGCCGTACCCGAGGTCGTCCGCCATGATCAGGACAATGTTCGGCGGTTGCTGCTCTGCAGCTACAGTAGACGAACACGCCAGCAGGCAACTAACGCTGATCAGCAGAGAAAACATAAGGGGACGCATGAGGGCCGGTGATTCCATGAAAAGAGATCGCTGGTAGATGTTCAACTCTTTTCACTATAGCCGGTATTGGTCGGGAATCACAACTAAAAATGCGGTTCGAGTCAGAGTCAACATCAAGACCAGAGAGCGATCTCCTGATCTGTGGAAAAAGAAGCCGTATCGAAAATCAGAATTGCAATAACACTTTTATGATCGGACCTTTCTTGACCGACTCGCCGCGTCGCATTTCGATCTGGCCACCGACTGGTTTGACCGTCCACGGCTCTTCCTGCTTCCGGCTTACCTTCAGCTGCGAAGTTGTGCAGACCAGTTCACCGACTTTAATTTTCAAATGGGGTCCCTCTGGAGTTTGAACGACACTCAACGTGGCTGTTTCTTTCGGTAACTGGGGAGACTGATACCCCTGGGAAGTGGAAAGCACACTGATGCACAAACCACAAATACAGAGCCAGGCGAGTGTTTTAGAATTTAGCATCTAACATTTCCTTCTATTCCAGGTCTTTAACTTCACTGAGAATTTCGATTAGTAAACCAAAGTTTTACATTTGAAATTGTACTGAAAGTCAGCCTGCGTGCGCGTTTCCAGTTGAACTCCAGCATACGGAGACAGTTATTCCCTCTCAAGCATGAACGGGAGAGAGCTTAAGTTGATCAATGACGATAAACAGACAGAGCGTTAGCCAGGAATCCCGGAACTCAGCCGATAAACCATATCCCAGAGCCTGTCGATCTCACCATGCTCAATCACCTCGACCGGCTTTCGAGATTGAAACGCTTCATTGGGAGTATAAAACCAATCCCCCAGACAATCCGGGTTCACCACTTCACTCAATGCCTGGCACAGTCGCTTCACTTCAATATAGTTACGCTGAAGTTTTTCTACTTTCTCTTTATTAGACTCGACCTTGGCGATTGCTCGTACAGAAACATTGACCAGACGGGAAAACTTGTCTCTTGGTAGACCTAACATATGACGCAGCTCGAGTTTGTTTTCATCTTGAAACACGATGACTCGAATACCAAATAGTCCGGGAATATTATAGTATTGTTTTTTTGGTGCTTTTTTTGATCTGGTAGCCATTACATCACCTCTCAAACTGCTCATACGACTTTAAAACAATTATATCGATACCATCGAACCAGGCAAGCAATTTTGCATGCATTTTTGCACGCTCATGGCCAGTCTGAGGGATGAGGTGGTAAATCATCTTCTGCAATCAGCTTGATATAACTTGGAGAGACGATGGAATCAGGATAAATAACAACGTTTTGTCCCTTGCGATCCCGGGCAGACGGCACCAGCAATCCCTGAAAACCCGATCGATATGCTCCTCGACCAATTGCCTGTGTCCATGATTCTTCTCCCTGGTCCTGTATCGCATGCCAATCTTCTTCCAGTAACTCAGTGAGTGAAAATCCAAGTTTGCGGCGTACGGAAGCGTCTGTCAGATCTAAAAGAGACTTCACTTTAAATTCGAACCCCGCTATGACACGCGGGCGAATACTCTGTTTATCAAATCCAAATTTGTTAAACGTCTGGTAACTCTCGCTGACCGCAGTTTGCACGCTAAGAGATCCATAGATTGCTCTCAAACTCTGGGGGTTCCATCTTCCTCCGAAGTAACTGGCACCATTACCTGAAATGAGATCCGCTTTATTCGCATATTTCACCCCAGCCGAACGAAATGCGATCTCTTTTTTCGCAATCGCATGAGGACGTATTTTTTCAATGCGATCAAATAAATCCTGTACCCCGGGTGCTTCTTCAGGCAAGGTTGTCTGTCTCCCTGTAAAACCGGTTTCACGGTACTGACAGATGTTAGCTCAGTTCTGGAATCACACTGATTAATCGGCCTGCGTGTGTGTGTGTTTCCAATTGAACTCCAGCATACGGAGACAGGTATTCCGTTTCAAGCATGAACGGGAGAGCGCTTAAGGGCGATCGACGTATCGCGCCCCGTAGTACAGATTGAGCAGGCGATACTTCTCTTCGGATTCCTGGTAATCGGCTTTCAGACGTTCCCAGGCCTCTTCCAGTTTTTTTGAAATGGTGAAGGCACCATCGGAGGCGGCGAGCTTTGTCTCTTCGTGTTTCTTCTGAGGCATGACACATTCGAGTCCTGCATTCCAATAGCGCATCCGATCATAAAACTGACTGGCATCATACGACTCGTAAAAGGGAAGAAGAGGGACAGACTGTGTCTGAAAAAGCAGGCTGACGTCCACATCAATCCGCTCGCGGGGCGTTTCTGCCGTCGGTTGTTCCGGAATCCGGATCAGCGGTTCCACAATCGTATTTAAAACGGGCGTCTCGAAGGAATCCATTTCGTAAACGCTTTGTGAAACATCGTCTGCGAACAGCGATGAACATGCACAGCAGAAAACGAGTGTCAGTAACGGTTTCAGCATCATGAGCCTCCTGCAATCAACGGGCCTGAATAAAGTTCGTTGTCCAGAGCTGTGATGTAACAGAAAACCCGATTTCCGTCGAGACTATTTGTATCTTATTTCACCGGTACAGAAATCAACGCACCACCAGACAGGAGCAGCTGTTATTGTTTATCAGAGGATGAGGAACCCCTTAAAACACTAGTGTGCGAATCTTGCCATTTCCTGTTGCCTGCGGCAATCCCGAATTACATTCGGGACCACCCACGAAACGTCAGCAGAATCAAAATCGAAGATCAATGAAAAATCTTTGATCTCCAATCAGCTGATCTCAATAAATAGGCCAGATGCCGGGGGTGGCGAGTTCGAGGACGTGATTGTCGGGGTCGCGGAAGTAGAGGCTTTCTCCGCCGCGCGGCCAGCTGACGCGACTTTCGATTTCGACGCCGTCGGCTACCAGGCGGGCTTCCCATTTTTTAAAATCAGCCGGCTCGATCGCGAAGGCAAAATGCACGGGGCCGTCCCCGTCGTGCGGTGGTATCACGCCCCCTTCCAGATGGGCGGCGGTGTGCGTCGCGCCCCGTTTGAAGATCAGGAACACACTGCGGTCGCCGGCGTTCATGGCACAAAACCGCTGGTCTTCTGCCATGATTTCAAATTCAAACAGCCGCTGATAAAAGTCGATGGCGACCTGCAGATCATCAACATAAATGGCTGTTTCCAGCACGCCGTGCACTTTCACGAGTCTCTCTCCTGCTCAGGCTGCCTGGCCTGTTGATTGTTGTTCTTCTGCTGCTGAATACTGCAGGATATCGCCTGGCTGGCATTCCAGGAACTCACAGATCTTTTCCAGCGTCGCAAAGCGAATCCCTTTGACCTTTCCCGATTTTAACAGGGACAGGTTCTGTTCGGTGATTCCCACGTGCTTCGCGAGATCGCGGGAAGTCACTTTACGTTTCGCCAGCATTACATCCAGGGTAATATAAATTTGCATGATATCTAAATTAGCTTTCCGAAGCAGTACCGTTCTCTCATTCCACTATAACTGAATGTCACAGATCAGACCAGCGGTTAAACAATCTGGGCATGTTCTTCCGCGATCAGACTGGCTCGCTTCAGCAGATTCGCCAGCAGAAAGATCAGAGCTCCGACTGCGGCCAGGACGATCTGATTCGAACTGATGTTGATTGCCAGCATTTTCTGTCCGGGTGGATTATGCATGGTCAATAAGACGCTCAGAACGGCGCCACAAACAGGAGAGAGAAAAGCGGTACCCATCAGTCCCAGGGCAAAGCGTTTGAGCAGGCGGCTGTTCTGCGTGCCGAGGTAATCTTCGGCACAGCAGGCTTTAAGAAAACGACGTAAAGCAAACAGGCCCCAGTAGGTGGGTGCCAGTAACAGGGCCGTCACCAGGACCATGCCGACTCTCGAAGAAACCGGGACCGGAAGCGGAATGGCCTTTACCGGGATGATTCCGTTCTGCATGGCAATCAGGTCGGCATACAGCCAGACCCAGACTAAAAATGCGGGAAGCACACAGAGGGACAGTGCACACAGATAATACAGAACACGGCAAATGACACTGGTACGATCTTTTCGAGCCATCTCAGGAATCCTTTCCAAAGGGTTTTAATGTAAGACGGCGAACTTTTATCGTTTTACGATAAACACTGCAATCCCAGTTTTGAGCGATTTCTACCGAACTGGTTCAGATTATTCATCTGAGGCTGAAAAGCTGTATTGGGATAAAATGAAATGAGTATTGTGCCTGGAAGAGCAGTTACGGTCGGACCAGTCGACAGCAGGCACACGGTGAAAATATTTGTTGCTACCACGAAAAGTACGAAAAAACACGAAATCAATAGTGGCATTTCTGAATGGAGAACCAGTTAGAGTAATGGACGGTTTCGATAATTTATTCTCTGATGAGTCATGTGTGATCTCTGAGAACAGGAGCAGCCTGTTTTCATTGCACGAATTAAAATCTTATGCAGAGGCGTGGGGAGGTCAAGATGATAAACAAGAAGTTGTGGCGATGTTTGTTGACAGTAGTCCGATGCAGGTGTGAGCAGGGGTGGTGCTGTGATGAAAGGCTGCGATGTGCGGCGACCCGCAGGCATACATCAGGAATCAGTGTGGTTACAGTCAGTGAAGATCTGGAAAAAACAGGCTCATTTATGGTGATGATCAAGAATCAGTGTCGCGTGTTTCGGTGCACTGTAAACTGGTCACGCGCGCGACTCACTTTGTCGCATATCCTCGGCAGCGGTGCGCTGGAGTCAAGTCGAATCTGACCAGTATGAATGAAACCGAAACTCAAGGAATGTCAGAGAGTATCACGGACATGCAGGAAATGAAGAAATGTAAGGCTGAGATATTAACTCCCCTGTTTCAACCAGCCCCCTGGTTGGGATGTGGCTGTGTTCTGCGTGTCCTGGTACCAGTCTTTCAACTGTTTCAGCATACGGGAGGCGCGCTGCGGTTCAGCTTTGCTGAGGTTGTTTGCTTCTCCGGGGTCCTGATCCAGACGATAGAGTTCGACCTTCTCATTTTCAAATGTGCCCGGCTTCGCGCGGGGATGCTGCACCACCAGTTTCCACGGTCCTGCGCGCATGGCTTCAGAACGACTGCCGTTATTCGACAAGGAAGCCCAGAACAGCGGACGCTCGGACAGTGGTTTCTGTTCGAACAATACCGGGGAGAGATCGACGCCATCCAGCGGACGTTCTTTCGGCATATCGATGTGTGCAATTCCCAGCAGGGTCGGCATGACATCCAGGCTGATCGCAGGCACATCAGTTTCGGTTCCTGCCTGAATTTTTCCCGGCCACCAGGCGATGGCGGGGACGCGATGTCCGCCTTCATAGACCGAACCTTTCGCACCGCGCCATTTTGGACTGCCACTGGGAAAGTCGCGCGACGGGCCATTGTCCGAGAAGAACAGTACGAACGTATTTTTATCCAGGCCGGACTTCACCAGGAACTCACGGATCTGGCCAACCCCTGCATCCACGGGCAGTGTCATGCCTCGAAATTTCTCGATGCGTTCGGCTTCACTGGCGGGCTTCCAGCGTTTCCAGCCTGCTGCTTCCGTGCGACGGATCGGATCGCCGGGAACCTGCACGGGATTATGAATGGCTTCATGTGCCAGATACAGGCAGAACGGTTGATTTCGGCTCTCTTTGATAAACTGCAGTGCGTACTGATTAATCAGATGAGTGGAGTAACCTGTTTCCTGCGTCTCCTTGCGTCCATGCCACCAGTCGTGTTTGACGTGATCTCCGACATGGCTGATGAAATCGATATTGCCACTGTGATAACCGACGAAGGTGTCGAAGCCATGATTGTCAGGATGGAACTCCGCGGAATTATGGGGATAGCCTTGATGCCATTTTCCAATCAGCGCCGTGCGGTACCCGGCCTGCTTTAAGATTTCGGCAAATGTATTTTCACTTTTACGCAGTCCTTTTTGATGTTCGGGATGATCGCTGACCGGATGGATGACCGCTTCAATTCCAGCCCGCTGCTGATAGCGGCCTGTCAGCAGGCCGGCCCGAGTGGGAGAACAGACGGTGCCCGAAGAATGAAAGTCGGTAAACTTCATGCCTTCGGCAGCGAGGCGATCGATCTCGGGTGTTTTGAAATAAGGGTTCCCAAAACAGCTCACGCCGGCATACCCCATATCATCCACCATGATCACGATCAGGTTGGGACGGTCTCCCGGTGGTCGTTCAGCCGCATCTGCCAGATTCACCAGACAGAACATGCTGAAAACAGCCGTTGTCATCATCCCCGTCAACAACTTGATTGTTTGTTTCATCAAAGTGTCCTTAAGTCTCATGGGCAAGCTTACGAGTTATCATTTTTCCTCAAGATTGATTATATGCTGAGCTGGTTACAATCACAGTCTGTATGCTTAATTCTCACGCGTGGATACAAAATTCGCCATACATCTGAAATCGATCGAAATCAGTATTTTCTACTTGCGATTCAATATTAATTGAGAGATGATTTAAGCTGAGATAATTCTCATTTTCATTTCTGACTGATCGAAACTGCAAGGGCCTCCACGAATGATTAATTTCGAATGCGAATCCTGTTTTCAGGAATATAAAGTACGTGATGAACGCGCTGGTCAGACGTTGAAATGCAAATCCTGCGGAAGCAAAATGCGCGTGCCTGACGGGAACGATGATGTGCTGGAGGACTTTTACGAGGAAGATTTCGAGTCGCCTGTGCGTCCCACCCGAAAAAAGAAAACTTCCGCTCGCACTTCGAAGAAAAAGAAATCTGCTGAGAGCGGCTCAAACCTGGTGGGAATTATCGCGGGAGTGGGCGCGTTTGTCGTCGCATTCTTTATTTCTTATACCGTCGTGAAAGGATTATTTCCGGGCAACGACAAGCAGGATCAACCAGCAGATGCAGTGGCAGAACAGCAGCCTGGAGCAGCGGGAGAGGAAGCGCCAGCAGAAACGGTCGCATCGAATGCCACTGCGACTTCACAACAGACCTCGACTGTGGACGCGCCTGTTGATACGACGCCGATTCCTGCAGATCCTCAAGCGCGCACCGAAGAATTAAATCGGCTTCGTAAACAGATGACTGCCTATTCTGAAACAATGAAAACGACCACCGAGGCCAGTGAACGTGAGGCGATCGTCGAAAAGATGAAAACGACACTGGCCCGTATCAAACTGATTACCGGTAAGCAGAAAGAAGAAGTCGCAGCCGCCCAGAAAAAGTCTGGCTCAAAGCCGGAGAAAACAGCATCCACGCCGAAACAGGCAAATCAACCCTGGAGTTCGCTCGTCGACCCACCTCTGGTCGTGGCAGACTGGTCGGATACACCTGAACTTTCGATTGATTTAAGAAACATCGATTCTCACAGACTGATTCCCAACTCATTCAGCCCCTTTATGGGATTTCGTGACAGAAACCGCAATTTTTTTAACGTTGAAATCTGGAATCTGGCGACCGAGAAAAAGACCGGCCAGCTTTCGATTCCGCTGGACAAAGGCTGGAGGATTTTATCAGAGCGAATCAAGTTAAGTACTGATGGAAAAACATTGCTGTTCGGCTATGTGATTCGCGATTCGAAAACTCCCAAAATGGAAAGCTGGAGCGTCGAGACCGGGCAAAAGCTTGCAGACTGGGAAGTCGGACCTGTCGATTCGATTCTTTCCAAATATGAAATTTGCGGATCGGACCTTGCGTTCGCCAAAATGCTCTCCAAAGAAGCATCCGGTTTTAAAACAATGCTGAAAGTCTGGAATATCTCATCGGGAAAACTGATTAAGGAACGGGAAGTCAAATACAATGAATTTTCAGATTTGTATTTTAGAATCAGCCCGGGTGGAAACTATCTGATCTCCTATGACTCTTCCAATAAACTTCATATCTATGACCTGAGAACACTGGACTTGCTGCGAGAAGTTGATGTCAAACAACTGCTGAGTGCCACGGGCTCTGAATATGGCAAGGACCCTTACTACATCTATAACGGTATGAATTTCTCAGCAGACGGCAAGGAACTGGGACTGCTGTTGATGAGTTCAGACAGTACGACCCTCTGGACGCTTGACCTGGCCAATGGTCAGGCAGCATTGGGTTATCACGTTACCGGAAACTTGAGTGAAGCGACACGGGATCCCGGATACAGCGGAGAAGACATGGTCTGGTTCCCGGACGGGCGTGGCTGGCTGCTGTATGGCGCCTGGTTTATTGACCGCAAACTGCAGCAGGTATTGTGGACCTTAAAACCGGTTCCTTATGTCATCATTCGCAGCGAGATCTATCTGACTCCCAGGTACCTGCTGGCAGAAACGGCGACCGCCTTGCGGGATGCCAAAGGCCGCGCTCTGCTCAATCGAAAACCCAAACTGGTACCGGTTAAAATTCCAGAACAAAAAATCGCTGACAGTCTGGCTGCCTACCAGAGCCAGTCCGATTCCATTTTAGGAGCCGGCCAGGAGGTCAGCATTGATGTTTCTGTAGGCAATCTCAAATTCGGGGATCAGGATGAAGTCAAATCCGTTCTGGCCGAAGTCATGCAGCAGCGTCTGGAGTCAGACACTTTTAAAGTTGCCCCTGATCAACCGGTGGTATTAAAAATCGAATACCAGGAACAGGATGGAAATAAGCTGCAAATGACCAAACGTGGCAGGCCGGGCTCGGGAAATCCCCTGGGTCAGACTCCCACGGGAGAAACGCTGCAGGCAACCGCTGCCGCCTTCAAACTATCCTGGGTCGATACGACAAGTAAACGGACACTCTGGTCAACACAGGCACTGGTGAATCCACGGTTTCTCATTCTGCGAAATGCCACCGCTGAAGAAGCACGTACCAAAATGTTCGAAGGTCTGCAGAACCGGCTGATGGCAGAATCCATTCCCTACTTCATCCCCCGGGATAAAAAACTGTCTTCGCTACCGCTGGAAATCGATTTGCCAGACTGAGAATTTCGTCGGGAAATGAGACTCCACAGGCATCGAATCTTTCTGCCATTGGGATCGGCATTGATAAAAAGGGAGCGTATCCGGTACAATAATGGACTAAGTGATCCGTTTGTACTTTTAATGATGTTTCCTTCACTTTCAACAGAAAAAAGGCCCGAGCAATGTCGAAATCTCTCTGTTACCTGTTTGGTGGATTATTACTGATGTTCGCAGGAATCAGTTCTCAGGAAATTCGCGTAGCACATGCCTTCGCGCCGGATCAATGTGATCAGGAAGAAGATTCGAAGGAAACAGAGGGCGAAAAACGACTCAGTAAGTTCATGCGAGAAAAGCTCACCAGTTCGCAGCAGGTTCTGGAAGGGTTGATGGTGGAAGACTACGACCTGATGCAGAAAGGAGCCAAGCGGATGATCGAGATGAGTAATGCGACCGAATGGCAGGTGATTGAAGGTCCCATATTTGCCAGACAGAGTGAAGAGTTCCGCTCCACCGCAAAAGAAGTCATCAAATTTGCCAAGGCGAAAAACCTGGATGGTGCATCACTCAGTTACCTGCATTTAACGATGACCTGCATTGCCTGTCACAAGAAAGTGAATAAGGTCGTCATTTCCCAGCGTTAAACTTCCAGGGGTCTATAGTCTGTGCTCCGTTCTACTATAACGACTCCAGGTCCATTGGGAACCGTGTAAACCAAGTTAGAGAGACGCCAGGATTTAAAGTGATGCGCTCTCGCCGATACGCAAACAGGGGAACGCGAAACCAGATCGCATTCCCCTGTTTTTAACTCAGTCTCACTTCGTTACTTTTCAGTTCCAGACGTCGAAGCCGTCTTTTCTGCGGGCTTCGCAGGCAGAACACGAATCACGCGTCCGCTCTGATGTTTGTCGCCATCCATTTCTACAGTACGAATGCGAATCAGATGCGTCCCCGGCTTCAACCCGGCTGGTAATTTCGTCCGCCAGAGATGCGTTGATTTTTTGGCTTTGGGTAGATTACGATATTTCTTACCTTCCACTGCATTTTCAGTCTCAGAGAGTTTATTAAAACTGGGATCGATATCATCAATCTTTTCCATAACCGTCCAGCTGCCGGACTCTCCTACCTGCATTTCGACTTTGGAACGTTCTGAACCGTTGAAGATATTGGCAAAGATTTCGATCTCAGACGTCTGATCAGCAGTCACTTCTTCGGGAGCCAGGATATTCATCTGATAACTGGCTGCACGACCGGCGGCCCGAAAATCAAGATCGTATTCGGTTCCGTCGAACGAGATAATCGAATACCCGTTGGGCGCGCCGTCCGCCATCATCGTATGGGGGATGCCTCGTTCATCCGGCGAACCCGACCACCAGCTGCCACTCACAGTGACATTGATGATGTGATGATGTGGTTTGGGTCCGCGCCAGCCATCCTCTTTTGTAATAAAACGATGCTCATGATGATGTGTGTGCCCGGAGATCGACATGCAGAACGGACGTTTTTCAATGAGACGATACAGGTCCTGACGATCTTCCACACCTACGAGTGGAATATGCATCATCAAAACAACCAGCTGGTCTGCGGGAATCTGCTGCAGGTCATTTTTCACAAACTCGATCTGCTCTTTTCCGAGGCCGCCCTGATAATGTCCCTTCTTTTCCTTCTTTGTATTTTTGTTTTCTTCAGGAACGATCCATTCGATGTCGTCCAGCACGATAAAGTGCACCTGTCCGTAGTCGAAAGAATAATAAGCGGGACCAAAGGCCCGTTCAAATGTTTCATCACTCAGCTTATCGCTGGGGGCATCATAGTTGATATCATGATTCCCGATCACGTTGTACCAGGGAATTCCCAGTAACGCGATCCCCCGGGCCTGCGATTCAAACAGGGACAGATCATCGAACAGAATATCACCCAGGGTCACACCAAACGAAGCATCGGTGCCCACCAGTTCTTCAATGATATCGTGGGCGATGTAATCTATCTCCTTCTGGTCTCGCGGTTGGGGATCACCAAAAAAGATGGCCCGAAACTGTTCCGGTTCTTTTTGAGGATACAGGGGAAAATCAACCGAGGCCGGCAGTGGACCTGTCGGTTTGACTCCCGGATATTTTGACTGGGGGGAACCAGCGGGTTTATGAATGTAGTAAAACTCGGGGGTCAGATTTTTGCTGAGCGGCGTCCGCCAACCCTGAGGTTTGATGACAAACAAAATGGTATCATCAGTGACTGGCAGTTCGTATTTTCCAGATTGATCAGTACAGACAACTTCACGGCCGTTGGAAACACGCACACAGGCCAGACCCTGCTCGCCGGGGTCTCGCTTCCGGTTCTGATTGGTATCCTGAAAAACATAACCGGTGGCGGTCTGCTCTGTTTTTGATTCAGCCTGAATGGTTCCGCTTAGCGACCCCAGCAACAGGCCTCCCAGTACGATTCCAGTGAGATACGATCGACTCATTGACTTTCCTTTAAAATACGAAATCATAATATTACTTAATCTGGTTTATTAATATGGTACGCGCTCACAGCGGCTGACAAAACTGATTTCAGACAAATTCTCTGATTTGCACCGAACCAGTGTACGAGTGACAAGAATTCAATCGCGACGTCGCACTCTGACAGCTTCTCACACTGTTGAAATAACACAACCGGAGTGCGGTGAATTAAACCGGCTCCGGTTGTGAAACATTTCAGCAATCAGCCTGTGTCATAATAACCATTCCAGAGTGCATCACATTTAACCGAAACGTCTCCTGATCTATGATATTCGATTCAAATGGCCCTGGAGACGCTACAGTAAAAACTGCACACAGTCTAAAAGTTATCAATAACTTCACGACCAGAACGTGTACCTAATGCCTGTAAGATGGTCTGACTGATATTTTCTGAGATAAAGCGGCAGGAGCCATCAACCAGGCAGACCTGAACTCCGCCATCATGCAGACTTCGCATGGCGGCAATCTGAGTTCCATCGTTGGCCTCGGTACAGGGCATTTCTGTTGTACTGACGCATTTGCTCAGGATATCAGCTGTCTTGCTGTTTGGACTGCGGCCTGCACTGAAGGCAGAGCCTCCCATGCCGGAATAGACCCAGGCGCCACGGGCATCCGAAGTCACATCATTCAGGTAGTTTAATTCACCCACCAGAAACGTATTGGTCGTCCCGTCTTTAATATCGCGGATATTCACCGAGGAATTCATGGTAAATACGCCCCCGGTAGTATTGGCGTAAGAAGCCGTCAGATTACCTGATCCATAATTGGCGCCATAGTTAGCGCGCGACATGTGTTCCAGGGAACGAAAGGCAACATTGCTGCGACGATCCCAGGGATGACTCGGGCAACGATAGGCAACGGGAGAAAAATGCCCGAAAATATTGTTCATGTAATCCAGAGGATCACCCCCGTTGAGAACCGGAGTTGCCTTCTCCCATAATGCACTTTGCTCCATTTGAGGTAGAATAAAGACCAGCCAGTTTCCTCCCATACTTTGACCATTGAAGCTGCCACACTCCTGAGCGCCGGTCAGAATGGTGGGTGGACTACCTGCACAGTCACCAATCACCCCGCCGGGAGGAAAGACGTTGTGGGTATCGTGATAATTCTGCAGAGCAAGGCCCAGCTGCTTGAGATTATTTTTGCAGCTGCTGCGACGGGCAGCTTCACGTGCCTGTTGCACGGCAGGTAAAAGTAGCGCGATTAAAATGGCAATAATGGCGATCACAACCAGCAGCTCGATTAAAGTGAAGCCACGGCGTGTTGTGGAAGTCTGATTCACAGGCTTCACTAACGACAGTAAGCGTTGCATCATGCTCTCCTTCATAAATAGAAAAATGACATAGGACGATTCGTGCTCTCACAACCAGTTAGAGCTGTATTTCATAGAAAACCGTTCAGAAAGCTCTGACAAGGTGCATAGTCGCCTTACCAGGGAGCTGACCTCTATGCGCTATATTTGAATTGCGAGAACAGAATCACTGACAGCCTGATGTTTCAGGACTGCCAGTGAAATCGGACTCTTCTTTTCAGTAGTAGTTCATTACAAACTGGAATTCAGCCTGCCCGTTCTATCACTGGATCAGGGATCGGTGTATTCGGGAGTCGGAGTCGTGTCGCCAACCACACCTTCTTCTGGTTCGCCTGAGCAACCTGAAGTTGTCAGTGCGAGGCAGGTCAAACAAAACATACACAACAATATTTTTTTCATCACTTGTCTCTCCGTTAATTGAATCTTATAGATCAAGTCGAGGAATAATTTTTCAGGACCTTTTCCGACTCAAGCTTGCGAGTGTTTCAGGATCAATCCTGTGAGATCATTCCGTCTAGTGATCTGCTTTCGCACTTAGAAGTTGTCGATCACCTCTCGACCAGAGCGGGTTCCCAATGCGTTTAAGATGGTCTGACTGATATTTTCTGAGATAAAGCGGCAGGAGCCATCAACCAGGCAGACCTGAACTCCGCCATCATGCAGACTTCGCATGGCGGCAATCTGAGTTCCATCGTTGGCTTCGGTACAGGGCATCTCAGTTGTGCTGACGCATTTGCTCAGAATATCAGCTGTCTTGCTGTTTGGAGTGCGGCCTGCACTGAAGGCAGAGCCTCCCATGCCGGAATAGACCCAGGCACCACGGGCATCCGAAGTCACATCATTCAGATAGTTTAATTCACCCACCAGAAATGTATTGGTCGTGCCGTCTTTAATGTCACGGATATTCACTGAGGAATTTATCGTAAACACGCCCCCGGTAGTATTGGCATAAGAAGCCGTCAGGTCACCAGAACCATAGTTCGCCCCGTAGTTTCCACGCGACATATGCTCAATTGATCGGAATGCAACATTGCTGCGACGATCCCAGGGATGGCTGGGGCAACGATAGGCAACGGGAGAGAAATGTCCGAAGATGTTATTCATATAATCCAGTGGATCTCGTCCATTAAGTACAGGAGCAGCTTTCTCCCATAATGCACTTTGCTCCATTTGAGGTAGAATAAAGACCAGCCAGTTTCCCCCCAGGCTTTGTCCACCGCCGCATTCCTGAAGTCCCGTCAAATTGGTTGGGGGACTCCCTGCACAGTCTCCGATCACTCCACCGGGAGGAAAGACGTTATGCGTATCATGGTAATTCTGCAGAGCGAGTCCCAACTGCTTGAGATTATTTTTGCAGCTGCTGCGACGAGCCGCTTCTCGCGCCTGCTGCACAGCGGGTAACAGTAACGCGATCAAAATAGCGATAATGGCGATTACCACCAGAAGCTCAATTAAGGTAAATCCTTGACGTTTTTTAGAAGTCGGATTCACTGGCTTAACTAACGAGAGCAAACGTAGCATCATGTTCTCCTTCGAATGTTGTAAAAAAAATGACAGATAACATAGGTTTCTCAATGTTCTCAAAATCAGTCTTTAAATGTGAACCAGGGTCACGTCTGATGGATTAGACATTGTGGATTCAATCCAATACAAAACGTCAACCAGTTCATTCAGAGAAAATAAATTATGATTCCTGTGATCAGCTTCACCGACACCCCTTTTACGGGAAGTCTGTCAGTAAGTATGAGAACATTGGGTTTATTTCAGGCACAGCGTGAGCCATTCCGGATTTAAGAATAAAAAGCCAGTCCCTGTCTTAGGGATCGGTGTATTCAGGAGTGGGAGTCGTATCACCTGTCACACCTTCTTCTGGTTCTCCTGAGCAACCGGAGGTTGTCAGCGCCAGACAGGTCAAACAAAACAGGCATAACATTAATTTTTTCATCACGGTCTCTCCGATAATTGAATCTTACAGAAAAAGTCGAGGAACGATTTTCTGATCATTCCCCGACTCAGGCTTGCGAGTTTTTCAGGATCATTCCTGAGAGCTGACTCTGCCTTCCGGAACCGTTCAGTCTCTTGAAAGAGACGTCATTCAACATCCAACTGCGGAAGGCAGATCTTTTATCATGTCTAGAAATTATCGATCACTTCTCGACCGGCACGCGTTCCCAGTGCACTCCAGATTGTCTGGCTGATGTTTTCCGAAATGAATCGGCCGGAACCATCAACAAAACAGACCTGCACACCGCCATCATGCATACTGCGGGCAGCGGCAATCTGGGTTCCATCGTTTCCTTCAGTACAGGGATATTCTGTAGAAGTACTGCAGCTGGCCAGAATGTCAGCAAGCGTACTGTTCGGACCACGTCCGGTACTGAAGGCGGATCCGCCCATACCAGAATAAACCCATGCACCACGGGCATCGGCGGTCACATCATTCGCGTAGATCAGTTCACTGACCAGCAGTGTGTTGGTCGTACCATCTTTGATATCACGAATACTTACTGAAGAGTTGGCTGTAAAAACGCCACCGGTAGTATTGGCATAAGAAGCGGTCAGATCACTTGCACCATAATTGGCACCATAGTTGGCACGCGACATATGCTCCAGAGCCCGGAATGCCACATTACTGCGACGGTCCCAGGGATGACTGGGGCAACGGTAGGCAGCAGGTGAAAAATGTCCAAAGACGTTATTCATGCTGTCCAACGGATTATTCGTATTCAGAATGGGAGCCGCTTTTTCCCATAAAGCACTTTGCTCCATTTGAGGCAGAATAAAGACCATCCAGTTCCCGCCGAGACTCTGTCCACTGCATTCCTGGCTGCCGGAAAGATTGGTGGGAGGTGTACCGGCACAGGTACCAATGACGCCACCGGGAGGAAAGACACCATGTGTGTCGTGATAGTTTTGTAATGCAATCCCCAACTGTTTGAGATTGTTTTTACAGCTGCTGCGACGGGCGGCTTCACGTGCCTGCTGCACAGCGGGTAACAGTAACGCAATCAAAATTGCGATGATGGCAATCACCACCAGTAGTTCAATCAAAGTAAATCCACGACGTGGTGCTGAATTAACAGCACGCGCACCGGCAAGGCGCGAAAAACGAAGAAGCATCAAGCATCCCCTAAAAAGGAAGAATGAAAAACAAATTGTTTCAGCGTTTCAAGGCACTTTGATGCCGGTGCAGGTCTTGACTGACCCAGGCTCGGGGGAAGAGAACTTCGCGCTCCGAATTTTTGAGAATCTTACCGGTGGATTATTAAGATTACATGTTCGAAAAATGAAATCTTCTTCGCGACCGCTGCCGCTCGACTTCCAATTCAGATTCATCCAGAATCGATATCGAAACAAAGCGATCTGCACCGACATTATTTTTCTGTGGCAAGCAAGCAGAATAACCCTTCGCATACAGACAATATTACCTGCTGACGCCGATCGGTTCTGAAACTTCTAAAGGCAATCATTTTTTATCATTCACTGCCAGCGTAAAAGTCTCTGATATATTTTGTCACGAATTCCGGAATCGCTGAAGTCGGAAAGAAGCCCCTGGGAAGAGCGCTGAGAGTAAAAGGAATTCGTACAATCCTGCATTCGACTATTTTTTAATTTCTGGTGCTTTCTCCTTTTTTTCGTGTAACGTTACTGGAGAATGAATTTATTGACAGTAGGTACTATATGAATACAATCCGATGCAATTCTCTTCAGCTACCCGCTTCAGTCCCTGACAATCAACATGTTCTGATATGGAAGGAATCTCGGAATGCACCGGCGACATACACTGCAAAACTGGCAATCGGTTCTCTTTGAAATTGGATTACCTGGATTGGGGATCGTATCCCTGATGTATCCCGGTGCCATGCTGGATGCCGATGTTCGAGGGCGAAGAGGGTTAATTTAAAATGCTCTTGATCTGGGCCTGGGGCTGGCCATTGGGAATCGTGGGGCTGATCCTCGGTGTCGTTTGTCTCTGGAGCAGCTTACTGCCGAGTGCTGAATGACAGCCGGAGATTGACGCAAGTCATCGGATATCTCATAGTAAGAAGGAGTCTTACCGCTCAAAATACTGAAGAGCCAGATATCCCGACATGATTCAGACAGGAGCCTGCCCGCATGCAGCATACCCGTATCTTCAAACCGATTCGCCTGGCTCCCGTGTTCTACAGGCTTGCCCTGCTCCTGTTTCTCAGCCTGATCACAATAGAAGTTTCTGCAGATGAAAAGACGCAGACTTTACGGGTGCTCTGCTACAACATCCATTATGGACAGGGAACGGATGGAAAATATGACATTTCCCGGCTGGCGCGAGTCATTCAAGAGACGAAGCCGGATCTGGTTGCTCTGCAGGAAGTAGATGTGGGCGTGAAACGCTCAAACCGCGTGCATGAAGCGCAGCGCCTGGCAGAGCTCACAGGTCTGGCCGTCCGGTTTGGACCGACACAACACTACGAAGGAGGCCTGTTCGGGAACGCCGTCCTGACGCGGCTCCCGATCCTGGATGTGATGATCCAGCCTCTGCCTTACACGGAAAGTACCCCCCAACTGGTAACCTACCCCCGTGGTGCCATCATCGTGACTGTTCGTGGTCAGAATGGAAAACCACTTCGATTTATCAGCACGCACTTTCAACATAATCTCCCGGCAGACCGGATCGAAGAAGCCAAAGCAATCAACGGGCATTTCACCTTAGACTCCGATATCCCCACAATCCTCGCCGGTGACATGAATGCCACTCCCGAGGCAGAACCGATTCAGATTCTCCAGAAACAGTGGACCAATGCCATCGATGACAAAGCCACCCCCTCAGCTCCTGCCACCAAACCCCGGTCGCGCATCGATTATATTTTTTATCGACCTGCTGCTGATTTTGAAGTGATTGAGACCAAAGTCATCGATGAGTCGCTGGCCTCGGATCATCGACCGGTCTTTGCCATCTTGAAGTGGAAACAGAAATAAGTTCCTGAAAAACACCAACCTCAAGTAAAACAAGACGAAAGAAGTATCATGCGTCTGCCAGTTTACTGTATCCTGCTGCTGTTGTTCATGCCAACTCTTTTGAACGCAGTAGAGCCGCAGGCAACACCGGTCAGCTCGATTCGTGTTCAGCCCGGTTTTCAGGTTGAGTTACTTCGATCTGCTCAGAAAGACGAAAGTTCCTGGATCAGCATGACCTTTGATGATCGGGGCAGAATCATCCTGGGGCTCGACGACGTAGGCCTCGGGCGAATCACGTTCAATGATGATCCAGCGAAAACCAGCTTCGAGAAGATCGATAAAACATTCAAGCATCCGCGCGGCGTGCTGTATGCTCACGACAGCCTGTATGTGAGCGAGACCAACGGCCAGGGTCTGCATCGCCTGAAAGACACGACTGGCGACGATCAGTTTGATCAGCGGCAGCTCCTGAAAAAACTGGATTACCGCAGCCGTTTCGGACACGGACATAATCAGATTGTGCTGGGCCCGGATCAGAACATTTATCTGGTTGTCGGCAATGATGTCTCGTTTCCGGAAGGAGTCTCTCCCCAGTCACCATATCGCAATCCTCAGAATGATCACCTGCTGCCCAATCCGCACGACGCCGGTCAGGATAACCGTGTTGGCTACATTCTGAAAACCGATCAGGACGGGAAGAAATGGGAAATTGTCGCGGGCGGTTTTCGCAACCAGGTCGATATCGCATTTAATCCGGCAGGGGAGATGTTTACCTACGACGCTGATATGGAATGGGATATCGGTCAGCCCTGGTACCGCCCGACCCGCATCAACCATATTATTCCCGGCGGAGAATATGGCTGGCGCTGGGGCACCGGTAAATGGCCTGAATACTACGCCGACAGCCTCCCCTCCACATTGAATACCGGCCTGGGTTCTCCGACAGGTATGGTCTTCGGAACCGACAGCAGCTTCCCCCCGCGCTTCCAACAGGCGATGTATATCGCCGACTGGCAGAACGGCCGCATCCTGCTGGTCGACCTGATTCCCACCGGAGCCACTTATACCTGCCAGTACGAAGTCTTTCTGGAGGGAGGCCCACTCAATGTCTGTGATATGCAGTTTGGTCCCGATGGTGCGCTGTACTTCATCACAGGCGGTCGCGGTTCCCAGTCTGGTCTGTACCGTGTGACGTCGTTGCCAGGTCAGAAAACAAAATCAAAGGCCCCCCAGATCAGCGAACAGGTTCTCAGGCAGGCAGCCACTGCCCGGCAGACCAGAAGAGACCTGGAACAATACCTCTCCAGACCGGTCCCCGAAATCGACACGCTCTGGAAGCATCTCAGTAGTGAGGATCGCTGGCTCCGTTTTACCGCGCGACGCGCCCTTGAAAACCAGGCTGTATCCCGCTGGCGGACGCAGGCGATTACCGAAACCCATCCTACTGCTGCCATCGCCGGTCTGATCGCTTTAAGTCACCAGGGAACTGCCGAAGACCGGGACACCGTTCTGGCGGCTTTGAATCGTATCGACATGAGTTCGCTGAAACAGCAACAGCTGCTGGCACTGCTGCGGGCTTATCAGCTCTGCCTGATTCGACTCGGTTCTCCCACAGATGCCCAGGTGAGCGAACTGAAAAAGCGACTGAGCCCGCTTTATCCTCATGTCAGCAGCAACGTGAATCACCTGCTGAGTGAACTGCTGGTTCATTTGAACGACGATCAGGTTGTTCCACAGACGTTGACTTTACTTACAGATACCTCAACACAGGAAGAGCAGATCAGATCAGCGCGTACATTGACTTATGCGAAGCAGTCCTGGACGAAGAATCAGCAACAGCAGTTTCTCAGCTGGCTGGCTCATGCCCGCACTTTTACCGGCGGTAAGCAGCTTACCGAGCGACTGCGCGACATTCGCGAAGATTTTCTGAAAACACTCTCCGATCAGCAGCGCCAGCAGTTCAGCAAAGAGATTGCCCAACTGGATAAACCACTGGTTGAAGAAGAACTGGTTCCCGCCCGTCCGGTCGTTAAGGAATGGACTGTGAGCGAACTGGAACCACATCTGGCTGCTGTTTCATCTAAGCGATCCTTCAAAAGCGCACGGCAGGCTCTGCTGGCTGCGAACTGTCTGAAATGCCATCGCATCGGCTCCACCGGCGCCCAGGTCGGCCCCGATCTGACAACGGTCGGCAAACGGTTCGACAGCCGCGCCATCCTGGAATCGATTATCACCCCTTCCAAAGTCATGGACGAAAAATATCTCTATACCATGTACGTCCTCACGAACGGAAAAATTGTGACCGGGCGCCCCGTCGGCGTCAGCAAGACTGCGATTACAGTAGAAACGGATCCGATACGACAGACCACCGTGCCTGTTGCGCGGGAAGAGATTGAAGAATCCGTCCTTTCCAAAACATCGCCGATGCCCGCCAATCTGATTGACGTCCTCACGCAGGAAGAAATTCTGGACCTGCTGGCTTATCTCAAAGCGGGGGGAGATCCACAGGCAGCGGCATTTCAACAGTAACAATGCTATGATTGGACCAGCTCTCAGAAGACCGGTAATTTTCGCATGAAATATTTCATGATGCTAATGTTGTTGAGTGACCTCACAGGCAGACTTCTGGCATCAGAACCGGTCAACATTCACAGCCTGCCTGACGACCTGCAGGTTCCCGGCGTCACACAAGAAAAACCACAGGCCGGTAAACGTGTCTGGCAGCAGAATCCGGGGTTCGAACAAACGCAGATCGCACACGCCCTCTATCTGCCTGCTGACTGGAAACCAGTCAAGAAATATCCAGTGATCGTGGAGTACCCGGGGAACGGCGGCTATTCGAATGCTTGGAATGATGTCAGCCAAGGCAGAGTTCAGGATTGTAAACTGGGGTACGGCCTGTCCGCCGGGAAAGAGATGATCTGGGTCAGCCTGCCCTTCGTCGACCCCCAGACTGGCAAACATGCTCTCAAATGGTGGGGCGATCCAGACGCCACCGCGGACTACTGCAAACAGACCGTCGCCCGCATCTGCAGGGAATTCGGCGGCGATTCCGAGAATGTGTTTCTGACCGGCTTCTCCCGTGGAGCGATCGCCTGCAATTATATCGGCCTGCGCGACGACGAAATCGCGGCTCTCTGGAAAGGCATGCTGCCTCACAGTCATTATGATGGCGTACGAAAATGGAATTACCCCGACAGTGATGCCGCTTCCGCCCGCCAGCGTCTGGCCCGTCTTGGTAGCCGAGCACAATTCATCACACAGGAAATGTCAACTCAAGCCACAGAAGTATATCTCAAGGACTCCGATCCCCACGGCCAGTTCACATTCATGGCGATCCCCTACCCCAATCATTCCGACAAATGGGTTCTGAAAGACATTCCCGAACGAGCCCGGGCCCGCCAATGGCTGGCTGATTGTCTCAAAAACTGATCTCAATTTACTCTGATCCGGCATCGTGGTAGATTGGAATCTGATCTGCAACCAGTTCCAGAGGAAACAACAAAATGTCAAATCGACTGCTGAACTCCCTGTTAATATTGATGGTCGTCATTTCCGGCGTTTTTTCACCTTTAAAATCTGTTCAGGCCCAGGATGAACCACGACCGCATATCAAAATCCGTGGCATTTATGGTGGCGCGCCGACACAGTTGCTGGAACAGAATAAACAACTGCCCGAACTGGGTGTGAATGCGATCTTCATGGGTTCGGGAAGTTTAACTGATGAGCGCATGGCGCAGTTGAAAAAACAGGACGCACAGGTTTTTGCCGAATTCAATACAATGCACGTTGCCAACTATCTTAAAGACCATCCGGACGCTGCCCCGATTGGCGTTGATGGAAAAGTCTGTCCAGCGCCGCAGGGCTGGCAGGGGATCTGCCCGACACATCCTGGTTATCGCAAATATCGGATGGATGAGTTCCGCAGAGTACTTCGGGAATATGAAATCGACGGTATCTGGCTCGATTATCACCACAGCCACGCCAGTTGGGAGCGCGCGGTTCCCGATATGCCTGACACCTGTTTTTGTAAACGGTGCCTGAATCAATTTCAGAAGGATACCAACACATCACTGCCTGATGTCCCCGCTTCGGAACTCTCGCAGATCCTGTTGGGAAAACGGAAAGCCGCCTGGGTAGCGTGGCGCTGCGATGTCTTTACCGACTGGGTCCGCGAATTCCGTTCGATCCTCAACGAAACGCGCCCCCAGGCGCTATTGGGAACCTTTCACTGTCCCTGGTCCGACACTGATTTCAATGGCGCACTCAAAAACAAACTCGCCATTGATCTCAAAGCGCAGGCGAAGTACCTGGATGTTTTCAGCACCATGCCTTATCACGCCCGCTTCAATCACCCGCAAGATCCAGCCTGGATCTCACGTCAGACCACCTGGCTGGGACAATATCTGGACATCAAAGGTGAACCGGGAGAACGGCTCAAAATCTGGCCGATCGTCCAGCTTTCGGACTGGGGCGAATCAGTGCCCGTCGAACAGGTGCATTCTGTTCTGGACCATGGCACCCGTCTGCCTGCGACCGGCGTGATGGTCTTTCGCTGGGGTTCACTCCATCCACAAACGGACAAAGTGGACGCGATGATCGAGTACTATCGTGCGATCAAACCATAGGCGAGGGGATTTGTATTCGTTGACAATCTGAAAGGCGCGATCTATAACCGAAGCGAATCCCCCTCACAACGTTTAAGGATATATCGCGACCATGCTGACTGTTCTCTCACCTGCCAAATCACTGAATCAGGAACCGCAAAAGCAGACATCGAAATTCTCGACTCCTGAATTTCTGGATGAAGCGGAAACACTCGTTAAAAAACTGCGACGGATGTCGAAGAAGTCGTTGCGGGAACTGATGGGGATCAGTGAGGATCTGGCGGCGTTGAATCACGAACGCTTCAATCAATGGGCACGCCCCTTCTCCACAGAGAATGCCAAACAGGCGGCCCTGATGTTTAATGGTGACGTTTACCAGGGTTTACAGGCGGAACAGTTCAAAGCCCGCGATCTCGCCTTTGCCCAGGATCACCTGCGGATACTTTCGGGACTCTATGGCGTACTGCGCCCATTGGACCTGATGCAGGCCTATCGTCTCGAAATGGGAACCAGCCTCTCCACCCGCAGCGGGAATTCCCTGTATGACTTCTGGGGGGAAAAAATCACACGTTCCCTCAATCAAGAACTGGAAACACACCAACATCAGGAACTGATCAACCTGGCGTCAAATGAATACTTCAAATCGGTGAAACCCCGGCTGCTCTCAGGCCCGGTCATTACACCAGTTTTCAAAGAAATCAAGGATGGCAAATCGCGAACCATCGCCTTATTCGCAAAACAGGCCCGGGGACGGATGGCGGCCTGGATCATTCAAAATCGGATTGACCAGCCCGATCAACTGAGCGATTTCAATCTGGACGGTTATGAATTTCAAGCGGATGAATCGACGTCCGCCAAATTGACTTTCTCCCGCCCGCAGCCGCCACCGGTCGGAAAAAAATAACCTCACTTTTTAAAGATAAAACCAATGAAAGAAAATGCGCTCCCACAACAACTCGACCAGATGATTACCGGTTACTGGGTCTCCCAAAGTATTTATGCCGCCGCGAAACTGGGAATTGCCGATCTGCTGGTTGCCGGCCCTCAAACAGCCGAACTGCTCGCTGACGCGACAAAAACAAATTGTGGTGCTCTCTATCGCCTGTTACGGGCTCTGGCGAGTGTCGGTATTTTTGCTGAGAACGCACAACGTGAATTCGCATTGACCCCCATGGCTGAATTTCTGCGAAGTGACATTCCCGGTTCCAAACGCGCACTGGCTTTGATGAGTGGTGATGAACAGTTTCAGGCCTGGAGCGAGATCCTGTACAGCATCCAGACCGGAAAAACCTCATTCGATAAAGTATTTGAAAAACCCATCTTTGAATACCTGGCAGACAATCCGGATAAAGGTAAGATTTTTGACCAGGCAATGACGGGCATTCATGGCAGGGAAACCGGCGATATCATGAACGCCTATGATTTCTCCGGAATAAACACCCTGATGGATGTCGGCGGGGGAAACGGCTCCAACATCGTCAATCTTCTGCACAACTACCCGGAGATGAAAGGGATTCTGTTCGACTTACCGCAGGTCGTTGAACGGGCAGAGCCATATATCGAGCAGGCGGGTTTGACAGACCGCTGCCAGTTAATCGGAGGCAGCTTCTTTGAATCCGTCCCCGCAGGCGCTGATGCCATTTTCCTGCGACACATCATCCATGACTGGGATGATGAGAAATCGCTTACAATTCTGCGACATTGCCATGCTGTGATGTCAGAGAACAGCAGACTGCTGGTTGTGGAAAGCGTGATCCCCCCGGGGAACGATCCTTTTCCCGGCAAGTTCCTGGACCTGGTGATGCTGATGATTCCCGGCGGCAAGGAACGCACGGCTGAAGAATATGAAGCACTTTTCGAACAGGCGGGCTTTGAACTCACACGTATCATCCCCACCGAGTCCGAACTGAGCATCATTGAAGGAACCAAGCGCCTGCCCTGATGAACCGAAGCATTCACACACGAAAGTGAAACGACATGCCAGAGAAAACAACGCATCAGCAAGTAGAGGAATTGATTACCGGCTACTGGAAATCGCAGAGTATTTATGCCGCTGCGAAACTGGGAATTGCGGATCTGCTGATCACGGGCCCTCAGACTCCTGAGCAACTGGCGGCTGCCACCAATACTGATGCCAGTGCCCTCTATCGTCTGTTACGTGCTTTGGCCAGTATCGGTATCTTCGCAGAAAATGAAGCGGGGGAATTCGCTTTAACCCCGCTGGCAGAACCATTACGCAGTGACGACCCCGAGTCAAAGCAGGCGTTAGCCATCATGAACGGCGAAGACCAGTTTCGCCCCTGGTGCGAAATCATTTATAGTCTTCAAACCGGAAAGCCGGCGTACGACAACATCTGGGGGAAGTCGATTTTTGAATTTCTGTCTGAGCATCCGGAGAAAGCACGCATCTTTGACAAGGCGATGATCGGCATCCACGGTCGCGGCACCGATGCCGCAATCAAAGCGTACGATTTTAGCGACATCAACGTACTGGCGGATGTCGGGGGCGGCAATGGTTCGAATCTGATCAGCATTCTCCAGGCCTGTCCGAACCTGAAAGGAATCCTCTTTGATCTGCCTCATGTCGTTGAGAATGCCCGGGAGCAATTCGACCAGGCAGGTCTGACTGATCGCTGTGATCTCGTCGGTGGTGACTTCTTTCAGTCAGTGCCAGCCGGAGCAGACGCGTATCTCCTGCGACATATTATCCACGACTGGAACGATGAAAAATCACTCCAGATTCTCAAGAACTGTCACGCAACCATGCCGGAAAAGGGAAAACTGCTGGTGATGGAAAGTGTGATCGATCCGGGCAACGATCCATTCGCGGGCAAATTCGTCGACCTGGTAATGCTGCTGGTGACAGGTGGTAAGGAACGCACGGCTGAAGAATTTCAGCTACTCTACGATCAGGCGGGCTTCGAACTGACACGCATTCTACCGACCCAATCGGAACTGAGTATCATTGAAGGAATCAAACGCTGAATCCCCTGTCGTCTTTTCAGGGAAAACGAATTGAGCAGCCCGCGCCGACAAAGTATGCATCTGCTGCGTCATTCAAACCTACGCCCGCACTCATGTCGAGCTGCAGGTTGTTGTTGATCAGGTACGTGAGGCCGGCATCAAAATAGTGTTCGGTGCGCGCCGTTCGGGCACCGCTGGGAATCAATACAAACCATTCGGTAAAGGCTCCCAGTTTCTCAGTCAGGGTATAACCCACCGAACAGGATTGTGCGATTTCAAGAAAGGATTCGCCGGAATCATCGATATCGCCATAACCCTGTGTAGAGGCCGCGACGTTCACAAAATCATTGAGGGTCCAGGCATAGACCAGATCAATGCCCGCTTCCACCTGATTCGCAGTAAACGCAGTACTTCCTGTCGGTACGCTCATCGAAGTAATCAAAGCCATTTCAGGCAGAATGCCCTGCTGGGGAGTCAGCGAGAACTGCAGCGCCAGTCCCAGATCCTGGCTCCCGAAAGTCGTATTCTGATAGAATCCCGCATCGGTACTCTGTTCCAGAGGAGCAAATGACAACCGAAACTCCATCCAGTCAGCCACAATCCCCCGGCGAAACAGGAATTCACCGAATGACTGGTATTTGACATCCGCTCCCGCTTCCTTACTGTCCAGATAGGTATAACCGAATTCAAGTTGAGTCACGCCTTTCCCTACCGTCACAGACGTGGATGTAAAGTTCGGCCGGTCGGTCTGCAGAGGTTGATCAAGCTGCGGCCCTCCGTGACAGCCAGAGCTGCCTTTCCACTGAAACAGGGTGCCACACTCCGGTGATAAATTGAGAATCCGATCACGAGAGGCTGCATATTCCACCTCGGGAGTTTCGACCCATTCTGATGCAAGCAGACTCTGCTCAAACAAAACTGCCCCGCGGTCTGCACTCACTAAACAGGGGCAACTGATTATGCAACAGAATGTCAACAGGAAGAGCAGGCTGCGAATCCGATGTTGCTTCATCGTAGTGGCTCTCTGTTGATTCTTTCATTCAAAAAGTCTACGACTAAAAGGTCTACGGCCTGGTATTGTCTGCCATTTTCAGGTCAGAGACGCTCACTCGCCTTGAGAGATTGGAAGCTGATCTTCTGCCAGCGCTGCCCGGTAATCTGCCTGTTCTCTGAAATACAGCAGTTTTGCATCGACTGCTTTTTCTGCAGACTCAACGGCATATTGTTCGCGCAAAGTCACTTTTAACAGATCGGATAATCCTTCTTCGAAGTTGCGTCGTTCCCGGCGTGCCAGGTCTTCTGCATAACCCACGGCCTGCTCGGCCTGTCTGGCCTGTTTGTAAGCACCGATTAAGCCGGCATAGGCATACTCGACTTCAGCAACAATTTTCTCTTCGGTTAATTTTCGCTTGGCATTCAGCTGAGAGATCTTGCCGCTGACCGACTGGATTTTCCCGCGTGCTTTGCGACGTTCAATGGGAACTTCCACATAAAGCATTGCATCGAGTTGAAAGGGACCTTTATCATTCTTGGGATCTGTCTGATAACCGATATCCTGGGCGGCTGCCATCACTAAATCCACATCGGGCAGGCAGTCGTTCATGGCCTCTGAGTGATCGATATCCAACTGGCGACGTAATAATTCAAGTGCGTAAATTTCCGGTCGCCGTTCGAGGGCCAATGCAGCATCGTACTCGACCCGTGATGCATCGATCTCCCTCATTTCCGGGAATTCGGGAATCTGATCAGGCCCCGGTATCAGTGGTTCACCACTGGCATCGCGATAATACAATGAGAGTTTGACGGCTGCCTGCTGCAGCTTGCGTTCGGCAAAGGCACGCTTCCCTGAACGCTCAGCAACCAGTCGCAAATTATCGGTTAACTCCGGTGGATCAAGAAATCCATTTTCAACCTGACTTCGAATCCGATCCGTCCGCGCTTCAGCCAGCTTGAGTATCCGATCCGCTATCACCAGCTTGGCACCCGCAGCGACCCAGTCCCAATAGGCATACGTGCCTTCCTGAACGAAGCCGATCAGCTGTGCCTGAATGTCCGGTTCAACTGCATCTACGCCAAATGTCGAACGCCATAACGCAGCTCGTCGGGCATCAATGTCTCGATTGCGGGAGAGTGGTACCGAAAAACCAGCTTTAAACTCCCCTGCTTCATTGGTCTGCCTTTCCTTATACCAGGGCTGAAAATTTCCACGACCAATTTTATAACCTGCAAAGAGTTCCCCTCCCTGATACAACGGCTGCACCAGTCCGATATTCTGGCGATAAGTTTTGTAATACCCCATCGGCCCGTTTTCCGTCGCTGCTTTGAATTTACGGTCAAATTCTCCTAATGTCTGCAAACGCTCACCAGAAGCAACTTCACGTGAATCAATGGCGGCATCCAGCAAGGGATAGCTTTGATAAACCGAGTAAATCACTTCTTCCAGATCCAGTCCATGCCGACTGGGCTCAAAGTTTTCACCTGGCAACGGAGGAATGTTCGGAATAGCAAATGTTTCTTGATCGATCGTTTCAGAAGATACGAGCGACACCTGATCTGAAGGTGTGGATGGTTGATTCTGATTCTCGTCTGTCGGCTCTGCTTTCTCGTCATGAAATAACGCCGATTGAAGTTCAGTCGGTTCAACGGTTTCAGAAAAAGTAGCATCAACCGTAATCCGCGCAACAGCAGATGTCATTTCCGGCTGTGACACATTCTGTTTTGTGCCTGCACATCCAAATGCCATGGTTGCGGAGATCAAGGATATAAAAGCTCTTAACATTACGGAATCACTCTACTGGCCTGCTTCACCAGCAACCTGAATTATCAATACAGTTATTACAATCGGTACAAACCGCTCTGTATTAGAATTCGGCATAAGGGAATCAGGGTATTAATAGAGAGTCAGAACACGCTAAGCGTTATCACAGAAATCCTCTACTTTTCCGTAACAAACGACGAAGGCCGCAAACTGCACCCAGCTCTCCCATTTTTACTTGGGCAGCTTGGGAGGCTTGCTCTTGTTGTTTTTCTGGCCTGGCTCATCGATTGAGACGACCGGTGGGAAGCCATTGAGTTTTCGCCAGACTTCATACCAGAGAGGCACGCGATTCAGCAGAACCCAGGCATTTGCACGTACTCCCTGCCTGAGAAACCGCTCCTGAGGCCAGGGTTCATCTGACGGATCCGGACGAACCAGAATACGAAACTTTCCGTTTCCGTTGTCAGTCGCATCAACGGAAACAACCGTTCCACCAAAGGTCCCGACAGCCACCGAAGGCCAACCGGCAAACTGAACGGCCGGCCATCCTTCAAACTGCAGCCTCACAGGTCGCCCGGGTTCAACCAGTGGTGCGTCATTCCCATCGAGCCAGACTTGAACAGATCGCTCAGTTGTATAAGGCACGATCGTACAAATGGGGTCACCTTCTTTCAGAATCCCAGTTCCCAGATTCGGGGTAATCTGAACGATATAGCCATCAAAGGGGGCTTTGATCACCTGGGTCTCCTGGCGTGCCACTTTAACCCGCATATCGAGTAGTTCTTTTTCAGCTTTATTCAACCCCTGTTGCGCCTTGGCAACATCGCTTTCAGCTTTGGAGACATCCCCGTTAGCTTTTCGCAGCAGTGCCCTCGTTTTATCGATATCGGCTTGCGCTTTTTCAATTTTTGCTTTTCGCTCACTCTGCTTGCCGGACAATTCATCCTGGGCAGCCCCGTAATAAAATTCGGCCCCCTTGGCTTTACTGGATGCTTCTTTCAGCTTCCGATTCACTTCCTGTAATTTCTGCAGCGAGATATTGTTCTCAGCCTGCAGTGTTTTCATTCGATTATACTCAGCCTGCAATTGCGGTAATGCAGCTTCATATTCCACCAGTTTCTGGTTTTCGGCTTTCACTTTTTTTACAGCCATTTCGATATAGGCATCCTGGGCGGCAATCGTCTCCCGCTTGACTGTTTCATAAGCCTGAACTTGTGCCTGATATGATTCTACGATCGTCTTCGCTGCGTCAAGGGCGCGTTGACTCGCTTCCAGTTGCTGACCGGCTGCTGTCACTGACTGCTGGCTGTTCATCAACTGCAAATCCAGACGCGCTGCATACGATTCGTCCAAATCACTGATTTTGGCAATCACCTGTCCTTTATCGACGCGGGCATTTTCAAAGATCTGATCTCCCCAGCTGGCAATCCGCCCTTTAATCGGTGCCTGAATGACCTGTTGACGCTGATCCGGTGCGTACGCCAGCACATTGCCGGTCCCCGTCACAGATTGCTGCCAGGGAGCAAATACCATTAAGACAATCGTTAACAGTAGAGTCACAAAGAGAACTCGGGCGATCTTACGCACCGTCTTTGATGATCTTGCCAGCCTTAACGCCGGCATACTCGATTCACTGTAAGCCACCGGCACCAGCATTGACCAACGCTGATGCTCCGTCTGGGATGCAGGTAGATCCAGTTGCGGTTTAGCTGGCATGGTTTCCTCCTTCATCAGAACTGACAGCATGTGCTCCGAATTCGTGAATCGACGTTCCGGCTTCTGCCAGACTGAGTCTCCCGGTGACCATGATCAATGTCCAGAGGCGATCAGAATCAACCAGCATTTGCATCAACTGCTCTGCTTCACGATCAGGAAATGCATCAATCAGCCCGTCTATCAGTAATAACCGGGGGCGGCCGACAATGGCACGGGCCAGCATCAATTTGCGTGCCTGATTGGGTGTCAGCGGGTATCCGGTCTCCACGAGATGGGTATTCAGCGCATCGGGGAGTCGCAGAATTTCGTCCGTCAGCCCCACGAGTTCCAGCGCTTCCCGTACATCACTCGTGGAAACATGGGTACGTTCCAGATGCACGTTCTCTTCCAGCGATCCGGAAAATATTTCAATATCCCTCACCAGCGCCACATGTTTCCTGAGGGCGTCGGGGCGCAGATCGCGAGGATCAATTCCATTGATGGAAACGTGTCCCTCGGCAGGCATGCGTGATCCGAAAAGCAGATCCAGAAGCTGACTTTTGCCAGTTCCACTGGGGCCCATCAACATTAATCGCGCACCGCTTTCCACTGTCAGGCTGATTGGCTCAGTATGAGAATCATGTTGGTGCGTCGCACAACTGACATTGCTGACAATCACCTCAGCGGGTTGATGATGCGGTATTTTGAGCAGTCCATCCTGACGCTCCATAGGCAGGTCAAATAAGATCCCCAGTTTGTCAACCGAAGCCAGCAGATCATAATAGCTCTGCAGGTGTTTGCCCAACTTGGCGAACGAGCCTACGATGACCGTCACAATCAACTCAGCTGCCACCAGTTGCCCAAGCGTTAATTGCCCTGAAATGACAAGCCAGCCCCCTAAACCCAGCAAAGCCGTACTGGCAACTGCCTGCATTCCCAGCGCAAAAATAATCTGTCGCATTACAATTCGGAAATGTTTTTTACGCGCACTGAGATATTCAAATGTTAAATGGTCTGCCTGATCCAGTGCAAATTCGGCTGCCCCCCGATAACGAAAGGCTGTTCCGCAACTGATCAGATCTTCCAGCCAGGCTGCGACTTTATACTTTGCCTTTGACTCTTTAATACTGCTGTTAACGGCCCCCCGTCCCAGTACGAAGATCACAAACGCAATCAACGCCAGCAGCACAATATCGAACCCCAGCAACCAGGGATGGTAGAAAGCCAGAACGGTCATACCAATCAAGGTACTCAGTACCAGAGAAATCCCGTCCAGCAGAAGAGAGGCCGTCGCTTTTTGAACTGTCAGGACATCAAAAAAGCGGTTGACCAGTTCCCGTCCCGATTGACCATCCAGAGCAGCAGGAACTACGCGAGGCAGTCGAAATGAAAGATCTGCAGACACGCGCGCGAACAGGCGCCGTTGGATTATTTCTGCAACATAGATCTGCAATCCCAGCAAAGCCGCGGAGAAGGAAAGAAAAGCCAGCAGCATTAATGCCAGAATGATGACTGGTTGAAGCAACCGACCGAAGGCCACCGTATTGACCAGCGTCTCAACAGCCAGCGGTGTCGCCAGTGTCAGTAACCCTGTGACCAGCGCGAAAACCATAATGATCCAGATATCAGAAAATTCTGGTTTCAACAATTGCAACACACGATCAAGCGGGCGATGAGCGTGGGCATCTCCCGAAGCAGAATGTGCGGCAATGAGTTCAGGCTCGACGACCAGGCACCTTATCACATCCTCACGACTTGAAACCTCTAATGCCGACCGCATCCTGCGAGCGCTGATCCAGATCCGGGTGCGATCCCGCTGGGGTTGCAGAATCTGGAACCGTCGGCGTTTTGTCGAGAGGATCGCAGTCCAGCGATGATCGTCCCCGACACGCGTAATGATTCGCCCCCCCTCACTGGTGATTGCAACCAGTTCATGGAAGGTACAGTCCATCACTTTGTACTTAAGCTCTAAACTGCGACTCGCTTCGACTAACCAGTTCCACCAGTCGTCGTCTGTTTCCGATGTTCGGGCAGACGCCGCTTCGATCAGTGCACGCCGAACACGTGACCGATCAGCCGAATGACCATCATCAACGGCCAGATGCTCGAACAGCCAGGCAGCTGCTTTGATATCGGATTGTACCGACTTCGCATCAGCGTCTGCTGAATTATCCGCATTGTCAGGTGGTGTTGTAGACATCAGGAGTTCGTAAGTACAAAATTATTAAGGAGGTTACGACTTTGATTCCTCTATAGAACCAGGCAGCTATCCAAGGAATGGGGAGGGAGAATTCCAAATTAAACTATATGCTCAGCAGTTTGCAGTGAAACACACTGAACGTACGACAACTTTCATGCGAAGCTGCTCCTCTTTCTCTATCGACTATTCCCTGTACGATATGACATAAAAGTTCCCGACAACACTGTAGTTAAGCGCATTCTCGCCCCATTTTAGACAGTCCAGGCCGGGAGACAATCAATGATCTCGGATTATCAGAACAATTTCGATTACTCATTCCACAAGGTCTGATTTACCCCGGCAATGATTGAACAACCGTGTCTGTGCCAGTACTCTGAGTGAATCAAGGTGATTGAAATCACCAATGACAGTACACATTGAAAGTACTCTGGCATGAATCGATATTTCCCGTTTTTAATCCTGATCATCGCAGTTGCCTGCTTACCTGTCGACGTTCGTTCTGCAACTGCAGGAGAACCTCTGATCGTCGCCCATCGCGGTTTACTCAGAGTGGCCCCGGAAAATACGCTGGCGAATTTCCGAGCCTGCCTGGAGCTGCGACTGGGGTTTGAGTTTGATGTACAACGCAGTAAGGACGGTCATCTGGTCTGTATTCATGACAGTACCCTCAATCGAACCACCAATGGTTCCGGGAAAGTCGCCGAGCTGACACTGGCGGAAATCAGACAGCTGGATGCCGGCAGCTGGTTCGATCCTCGTTTTCAAGGAGAACGGGTTCCCACAGTCGAGGAAGTGCTGCAACTCGCTGCGCAATATCGACAGCATGAGATCCTGATCGCCGTCGACTTCAAAGACCCTGGCGTCGAACAGGAGGTCGTCGAACTCGCGAAAAAACAGGGAATTCTCAAACGACTTATTTTTATCGGGCGAACGATTCAGAACCCCCTGGTCAGAAAAAATATCAAGGCTGCCTCCCTGGCAGCGGAAACGGCGGCGGTCGCCAACAACATGGCTGAATTTTCCGCAGCGCTGTCAGAACCAGATGCAGACTGGATTTATGTGCGGTACCTTCCCACCCGGTCAGAAATGCAACAGGTACATGCTGCCGGTAAGAAGTCGTTCATCGCCGGTTCCTCCGTCAGTGGAAATGTTCCACAAAACTGGCAGCAGGTAACCGCTGCCGGCATTGATGCCATTCTGACTGACTATCCACTCGCTTTACGCGCCCTGCAGCAACAGAGTCAATTGAAATCTGACGATTGAATTTACAACTGGTTGAAAAACAATATTATGTATGCATAATATCTCCCAGGGGTCGCCTGCGCTTTGTTTTTATCCACCTGCTACTTACATCGAGAACCTTATGTCACCTCTCAGTCTTGAGGATCAGGTCATTGTCGCGTTGCGACGAATCACACGCGCGATTGATTTACACTCCAGGGGCCTGATGCAGGAAATCGGACTGACAGCGCCTCAGCTGGCCTCGCTGCAGACGATCGCACGAATGCAACCCATTACCGTAGGTGCCCTGGCGAAATCGATTCATCTCAGCCAGGCAACACTCACCGGGATCTTAAGTCGACTGGAATCCCGAAACCTGGTTTCCCGGGGTCGTCGAGGACAGGATAAGCGGACGGTCGTCGTCGAATTGACCGAAGAGGGGCAGGCGATGATTAAAAACGCCCCCTCCTTATTACAGGACCGTTTTCACCGCGAACTGCTGCTGCTGCAGGAATGGGAACAGACTCAGATGCTTTCCACCCTGCAACGTATCGCCTCCATGATGGATGCCGAAGACATCGATGCCTCTCCCGTGCTGTCTGCAGGTGAAGTTTCGACTCCTGCAGAACATGATGCCCGATACCTGAACGAATAGACCTGCTTCGTTACCCGAACCTCAATCGACAAAGATCCGGGCGAAAAAAGCGAAAATACTGCAATACATACGAACAGACTCTATTTCCTGCTGCATTCTGACAATAAGCCTGCTCACCTCAGCCTGTCTATCTAACCTGATTCCGCCGTCCAGGCCAAATATCAGCTGGTGTCTCTCCAGCAGCGTGCGTCATCATCTCACACTCTTTTCACAGGCTTTTAAAAAACTGAGGGTTGACACCCAATATTCCATTGTGTACAAAACAATGCACACTAAGCATTATAGACCTACAAGCATGGTACAGAAAGTGGATTGTATTTACTAAAACTCCTTACATGTATCAACATAACACTCATTAAACAGTTATGTTTAAGGATTCACTGCTTTGAAAACATCAGATGTTCAAGGCAGCTTTTGAAGCCAACTTTACTTTGTAGTCTAATCTTTTCACACACTAGAGCCGTTTGCTCTTAAGCCCGTAACACACAGCCAAATGGATAAGGCCACACAACTGAATTTTCGCGAACCCACTCTGGAAGATGGTCGCGCTATCACAAACCTGGTGAAGAACTGCCCTCCCCTGGACGTGAATTCCCATTACGTCTCCCTGCTGCTTTGTCGCGACTTTCACGATACATGTGTCCTGGCAGAGCATGATTCCCGTATCGTTGGTTTTCTCTCGGCTTATTGCCCCCCTCATCGAGAAAACACGATCTTCATCTGGCAGGCAGCCGTCGACAGCAGTATGCGTGGCTGCGGAGTTGCTTCCCGTATGCTGGACGCCCTGCTTTCCCGAGACAATATGTCTGACATCAACTATCTGGAAACGACGATTACACCTTCTAACAAATCGTCCCAAAAGCTGTTTCGCTCACTGGCGAAGCGGCTCAACACTGAGTGCCGAACGTGCTGCGGATTTCCTTCGGATTTGTTTGGTGAAGCTGAAGAACACGAAGCCGAAGAACTGTACCAGCTAGGCCCATTCACACTCACACCTTCTTATGGAGAGAAATCACAAGTATCATGAATATATTCAACCGACTCGAATCCAATGTCCGGGGATACTGCCGCTCGTTCCCGACAACCTTTACAAAAGCCCAGAATGCGATTCTAACTGATGAAGCAGGAAACGAATACATCGACTTCCTCGCCGGAGCCGGTACTGTAAACTACGGTCATAACAACCCGGTCTTCAAAGAAAAACTGCTCGAATTTCTGGAACGGGACGGCTTGTTGCATGGCCTGGATATGCACACTGATGCCAAACAACGTTTCCTGGAAGTATTTGAAAAACATATTCTTTCTCCACTGGAATTCGATTACAAAGTCCAGTTCACCGGCCCCACCGGGACCAACGCCGTCGAAGCGGCCCTCAAGCTGGCACGTAAAGTAACCGGACGAACCAACGTCGTTTCCTTCACCAATGGATTTCATGGCGTCAGCCTCGGTTCTGTCGCTGCGACAGGCAACAGTCATTTTCGCAATGCCGCCGGTACGCCTCTGAACAATGTGACCTTCATGCCTTATTACGGCTACCTGGGTGACAACATCGACACACTGGAATACTTCGAAGCGCTGCTGAAAGATAACAGCAGTGGTTTAGATTTGCCGGCTGCCGTGATTGTGGAAACGGTGCAGGGTGAAGGGGGCGTCAATGTTGCCAGTGCAGAATGGCTGCAACAGCTCGAAACACTTTGCCAGGAACATGGCATGCTGCTGATTATTGACGATATCCAGGTCGGCTGCGGCCGTACCGGTAGTTTCTTCAGTTTTGAAGAAGCGGGCATCGTCCCCGATATCGTCACGCTCTCCAAATCTTTGAGCGGTTATGGCTTACCCATGTCGCTGGTATTGATGCGATCGGAACTCGATCAATGGGAACCAGGTGAGCACAACGGTACATTCCGCGGAAACAACCTGGCTTTTGTTTCAGCAGCAGCTGCCATCGAAACTTACTGGAGTGATTACCGACTGACACGCGAAGTCAAACGCAAAGGAACTCTGATTGAAAGCCGGCTCCAGGCAATTGCTGATACGACAACCGAACTGGAAATGGAAGTACGTGGCCGTGGGATGATCTGGGGCCTCGCCTGTCAGGAATACCCTCAACTGCCGGACATGATCAGTGCTGAAGCTTTTAAACACGGCTTGATTATTGAAACCAGCGGGACGGACAGCCATGTTTTGAAAATCCTGGCACCACTGACGATCGAAGATGACCAGTTGCTGGATGGCCTGGATATTGTTGCAGACTGCTTCAAAGCAGTCCTCAATGACGAAAAGGTAATTAAAGAACTGGGTCTGGTCTCAAATTAAGCCCCCCGTTCTCTGATGCAATTCAGACGACAGTCAATAATACCAGTATTTCAAATAGATTCAGAAGAGTGAGATCATGATTGTAACACAACTGGAGGACATTCTCGGAACAGACAGGGATGTCCATGCGGAAACCTGGAACAGTCGCCGTCTATTACTGGCGGGTCAAAAGATGGGTTTTTCACTGCACGATACGTTGATTCATCCCGGCACGGAAACCGAAATCTGGTACCAGAATCATCTGGAAGCGGTTTACTGCATTGAAGGAGAAGGGGAAATTGAACTGATCCCCGGTGGCCCGACATACGCCATCAAACCGGGAATGATGTATGCATTAAATGAACACGATCGCCACCTGCTGCGGGCGAAAACACAGTTGCGAATGATCTGTGTTTTTAATCCGCCGGTGACGGGTCAGGAAGTGCATGATGAAAACGGGGTTTATCCGGCTGCCGCTGGTACCGATGCCTGACCTTGATTTTATCATTTTATCATTCTCGTAAAGCGAAAGGCTTCAGATACTACCTGTAGCGGCAACATCCACAGAAAGCGCCTCTGATGACTGCCAACACAACACCTGATTCTACTACCCGCGTAGAGGATCTCTATCCTTCCCGCGTCAAACAGCAACCCGAGTTTCTCGAACGCCATGATCCGGTCGTGTATGGAGATGCTCAAAATGGACCGTTGAACGCGGAACAACTTGAACAATTTGACCGGGATGGTTTTCTGCTGTTACCCGGATTCTATACTAACCAGCAGGTTTCGCTGTGCCACCAGGAACTAGACAGGCTGCGTGACTCAGAGCAAATCAGACAACGTCCTGAAGCGATCGTTGAGCCGGACGGCTCCGCGTTACGCTCGCTGTTTGCAGTACATCGACCGGAAATCAGCACTCGATTTTCTCAAGTCGCAGCCGATAAAAGAATTCTGGAAATGGTGATGCAGGTTCTGGGAAGCGAAGTTTATATCCATCAGTCGCGGGTGAACCTCAAACCGGGATTTGCCGGCAAAGAATTTTTCTGGCATTCCGATTTTGAAACCTGGCACGTTGAAGATGGTCTGCCGCGAATGCGAACGGTCAGCTGTTCTCTGCTGCTGGATGATAATCATGAGTTTAATGCGCCGTTAATGTTGCTGCCAGGATCACATCGCCAATACGTGACCTGTGTCGGTCAGGCACCCGAAAACCATTACCAGTCGTCGTTAAAACAACAGAAATATGGGGTCCCCGATCCGGAATCGCTCACACAGTTAGTGAAGGAATATGGGATTTCACAGGCGACAGGGCCCGCCGGATCGTTACTGTTGTTTGACTGCAACACCATGCATGGTTCTAATGGTAATATTACACCGTATCCCCGCTCCAACCTGTTTTTTGTTTATAACAGTATCTGGAACCAGCTTGCTAACCCTTTCTGCAATCAGAAACCACGGCCTGAATTTATCGCCTCACGTGAATTCAGTAATACAATGAAACCCAGAGAGTTCATTTGATGTCGTTCAAACAAATCCGCATTCCCAGGCGACCTGCAGGTGACTGCATGGATCGTATCATGAATCTCAGAAAGAGACGCTGATGAACCGCCTCTTTCAGTTGATTCAGAAAATCGAAGCGTTTCTGCTCGCCTGGTCAATCATTGCGATCGCTGCGCTTTCGATCGGCAATGTGTTCTGCCGCGCTGTGCTTGGTTTCAGTCTCTCCTTTACCGGGGAGCTCTCCCAGTTCCTGATTATCATTGTGACATTTGTGGGCTTAAGCTACGCCGCCAGTCGCGGCCGCCACATTCGCATGACGGCCTTCTACGATCAGCTCAATCAGCGCTGGCGCAAAATCCTGATGATTGCCATCAGCGGGCTGACTGCCCTGCTGATGTTGCTACTCGCCTGGTATGCATTCGAATATATTTTCACGGTCCGCTTTCTGGAGACCGTCTCTCCCGTCCTGCAGGTTCCCCTGTACCTGGTTTATCTGTTTGTGCCACTGGGCCTGCTGCTGTCAGCCATTCAGTACGGCTTAACCGTTCTGAAGAATCTGACATCCCCTGATGTGTATATTTCGTATAGCCAGAAGGACGAATATGAAACCACAGTGGTAGGGGAACTCTGAAATGACCAAGGCAGTGGGGAGATAACCGCGTGGAAGCATTACTCATTCTGGGAATCATGCTGGTGCTGTTGATGCTGGGCTTTCCCATGAAAGTCCCCCTCATCACCGCAGCACTGGCGGTCCTGCTGGTGTTTCACCCGGATGTGACTCCGGCGGTGTTGATCCAGCAGATGATTGGCGGCATTAAGCCGGCAGCGTTGATCGCGGTTCCCATGTTTATTTTTGCCGCAGATATCATGACGCGCGGGAACTCGGCGAATCGGCTGCTGGACCTGGTGACCGCATTTGTAGGTCACCTGCGTGGCGGACTGCCCATTGCCAGTGCCATCAGCTGTACCCTGTTTGGGGCCATGTCGGGTTCCACCCAGGCGACTGTCGTCGCGATAGGCGGACCACTGCGCCCCCAGTTGCTCAAAGCCGGCTATTCCGACTCTTTCACCACCGCTTTGATTATCAATGCCAGTGACATCGCCTTATTGATTCCTCCCAGCATCGGCATGATTGTGTATGGTGTTGTCTCGGGAACATCGATCGGTGAAATGTTCATAGCCGGGATCGGTCCCGGTCTATTGGTACTGCTGATGTTCTGCATCTACTGCTGGGTCGCCTCCATCCGGATGCAGATTCCCCGTCAACCAAAAGCGGATCATGCGCAGCGCCGCTCCGCAATTCAACGGGCCTTACTGCCTTTGGGATTCCCGCTGATCATCATCGGAGGCATCTATTCCGGTATCTTCAGCCCCACCGAAGCGGCAGCCGTCTCTGTCCTTTATGCCGGCATATTAGAAATCGTCTGCTTTCGCGATCTCTCGCTGAAAGATATTCCCGATATTGCGCTTTCGACCGGCCTGGTGACTGCCGTGGTCTTTATCCTGGTCGGCGCCGGCGCGGGATTCAGCTGGGTGATCTCGTTTGCCCAACTGCCCGATGCACTCATAAATAACTGGCTGGGGCTGACTCCCGATTCCGGTTACTGGACGATTATGCTGACGATTGCCGTCGCCTATTTCATTGGCTGCATGTTCGTCGACCCGATTGTGGTGATTCTGATCCTGACCCCCATCTTCCATCCTGTCGCAGCGGCTGCGGGCATAGACCCGGTGCTGGTGGGCATTGTCGTGACGTTGCAGGTCGCGATCGGCTCGGCTACTCCGCCCTTCGGTTGTGATATTTTTACGGCGATTGCAGTTTTCCGCCGCCCTTATCTGGAAGTCATTCGGGGCACGCCTCCTTTTATTGCCATCCTGCTGTTCGCAGGTGTCTTATTGATCGCCTTCCCCGGTATTTCCCTTTTCCTCCGTGATCTGGCTTTTAACTGATCAGACAGGTATCGACAATGAACAGCACATTCTCTGTCAAGATGATTCAAATACTGGGACTGCTGATCTGCCTCACACTGCCTTCTGCCTGTGAATCAGAGGGAGCCGCTTCCACAGAAGAACCGGTAGTGCAGTGGCGATTTGCGATAGAAGAAACCATCGGCAGCGTACAGCATCAATACGCCATCAAGTTCAAGGAACTGATCGAAACGCGGTCCGAAGGAAAAATCGAAGTCACGATTTATCCCTATGGCACCCTGGGGACTTCGGACCAGATCACCGAACTCGTCGATATGGAAGTCATCCAGTTTGCCATGGCTTCGCCGGGGCACCTGGGAAAACTGATACCGGAGGTGCAGGTCTTTCTGCTCCACTTTCTGTTTTCCGATGACGACGAAATCAATAACAAGGTCCTCAACGAAGATCCCAAACTGCAGGAAACGTTCGATAAGCTTTATGCCCGCAAAGATCTGAAACTGCTTTCGATTTTCTCCGAAGGCTGGCAGGTCTGGACCACCAAGAAAGACATCCAAAAGCCCGATGATTTTCAGGGAGTAAAAATGCGGGTCATGACGACGCCTCTGTTACTGGCCGCGTATGAAGCCTATGGTGCCAGCCCGACTCCTCTGCCTTACTCCGAAGTGTACTCGGCGCTGCAGCTCAACATGATTGACGGGCAGGAAAACCCGGTTTTCGCGATTCAGGAAATGAATTTTTATGAAGTCACCGACTGGATGATCTTCGCCCGACATGCCCCCTTCATCACAACCGCTGTTACCAATCGGGAGTTTTTCAACTCACTCTCCCCGGAAAGGCAGAAACTGGTACTGGGGGTCGTTTCTGATCTGAACGGTTACATCCTGGACGTACAGAAGCAGTTCAACCGGGAGCGATTGAATCTGATTCGTAAAAACAGACCCAAGCTGAATATCGTCGACGAACTTACCCCCGAAGCCCGCATTGCGTTTCGCGAAGCGAGTCAGCCTGTTCGCGAACAGTTTATCGAAATGACGGGTGAAGATGGTCGCAAACTCCTTGCAGAGATTAAAGCGACGATCAAAGAGTATGAACGAAAACAGACTCCAGCATCGTCAACTGCTCAAGATTAAATCTTCTTGCTGCTATCCTGCTTTTTCTCTCAGAGAATACTGAACCCTCCTGTTCACGCAGTTGTCTATGCAGGAACCATTGTTCGTCGTCCGTCCAGCGGCGTGCAGATCACCGTGTCCGGTTTGATGCTGTACGTGCCGTGTCGGGGTTCTAACCGGATGATAACAATGCCAGGATAGCTCAACTGGTAGAGCACCAGACTGTTAATCTGGCTGTTACAGGTTCGATTCCTGTTCCAAGGAAGAGTTAGCCGGAGATCGGCTCTCTCTTGAACGCTGCAAGCGTTAACCCAAGAAACCGGACGAAGACAGATGTCCGTTGGATCGGCCTGAAGTGATGGACTCCGCGTGGATTGCCTGCTATGTGCGTGGAGAAAGTGATTTCAGGCGGCGCAAGGCACCGCCTTGCAGTACGTGGATACCGCTGGCGTCCTGTCAACGTAGAAACATAGTGAAGCGAGGTGCGATTCAACTGGGATGCCTCCAGGTCCCCAGTCTGAATCAAGTCGAGTGAAACAATGTGGATGCGTTGGAAGAAGCCTGCTGAAGCGTACTCCGCGAAGTGCCTGTGTGATCGGCGAACACTCTGTCTTCGAAAGGTGTCTCTTCAAAACTGTTTGCGACACTGACGTCGCGTTTTATATTTTTTGTCTCTGTTCGATTGTCAAAGCAGAGTTTTCAGTCCAGGGATGTTCCCTGAGGAGGTTGTCATGTTCGGTATCAAACGCTATGAAATTCACAGTTACGAAATGGGACTGTTCTTTAAAAATGGTGAATTTCAGGGACTCCTCAAAGCGGGAACGCACTGGTTTTTCAATCCCTTCGATGAAGTTCAGGTCGACATCGTGTCGCTGCGCACTCCACTGCTGAGCCACGAAAAACTGGACCTGATCTTCAAATCGCAGGCACTGCAGGAACATGCGCTGGTACTGGACCTGCAGGACCACGAACGGGGACTGGTCTGGATCGACAACCGGTTCAACCACATCCTGTCACCTGGCCAGTACGTTTTCTGGACAGAACTGAAAGAAGTACGCGTGGAGATTGTTGATGCGCGAAAAGTACGCTTTGAGCACATCGATCTGAAAGTCATCGCGCGCTCTGTCGCAGCACAGCGTCTGCTGGATGTGTGCACGGTAGAACGTGACCATGTTGGCGTGCTGTTTATCGATGGCAGTTTTGTGGAAACACTGGAACCAGGTCTGTATGCGTTCTGGCTGGGTCAGTCCCCGGCGCTGATCGCGGAATACGACCTGCGGGAAACCATGGTTGACATCAGTGGCCAGGACATCATGACTGCGGACAAAGTCACACTGCGGATTAATGCCGTTGTAACTTATAAAGTGGTCGATGCCCGGAAAGCCGCTTCACAGACAGACGATGTGCGGCAGGCACTGTACCGCGAAACACAGCTGGTGCTGCGTGCCGTATTGGGTGCCCGGGAACTGGATGTCTTCCTGACAGAGAAGGATGTGCTGGCACAGGACATCGAAGAAAATCTTCGACGTCGTGCCGGTGAACTGGGTCTGGAAATCGCATCGGTGGGGATTCGAGATGTCATCCTGCCGGGCGAAATGAAAGACCTGATGAACAAGGTCACCGAAGCGAAGAAAGCAGCGGAAGCCAATCTGATTGCGCGTCGCGAAGAAACAGCGGCGATCCGCAGTCAGGTAAATACCGCTAAACTGCTGCAGGACAACCCGGTTCTGATGCGTCTGCGTGAACTGGAAGTCCTGGAAAAAGTCGCTGCGGAAAACAAACTCAATATCATCCTGGGTGAGAAGGGTTTGACAGACCGCGTGGTAAACCTGCTTTAACCCGGATTTATCCACTGAATCAAAGCCCTGGATCTGAGAAATCAGAGCCGGGGCTTTTTTTTGATTCCGCTCCTTTCATGAATTCTCACCTGATAAACCCACCATCATTCCTGCCAATATTTTCCCACTTTCGCATCAGAAAGTTCCTTCCTGTTCATTAACTATGCTTATTTAACAGTATATAATTAATATCACTTATATATTTGCGTCTCAATAACTGATCCTTCCTGAATTCCCACCCGAGGAGAGAACTTTATGATGATCGAAACTAAAACCCGCAAGGGATTTACGCTGATTGAGCTGCTGGTTGTAATTGCCATTATCGCCATTCTGATTGCCTTGTTACTGCCTGCCGTTCAACAGGCGCGGGAAGCGGCCCGTCGATCTGATTGCCGCAATAAGATGAAACAGCTGGGTTTGGCGTTACATAATTACCTGGAAACACACAGCGTCCTGCCTCCCAGTTCCGTTGCCAAAGGGCTCTGCTCAACCGGGGTTGCCGCCAGTAATACGTTAAATGGTAACGGGCTGGTTCTGCTGCTCCCCTATTTAGATCAAAGTGCCCTGTATAATCAGCTCAATTTCAGCCTGGCATTTGATGATTACGGTCCGGGAAGTGCCCCGCTCCCCAGTGGCGGTGCAACTACAAATGCAGATCTGGTGAACCGGAGAATGGCGATCTTTAACTGCCCCTCCGATCCCGGTCCCCAGGGAATCCCGGTCAGCAGCAGTTACATGCTTCCCGGCGGTTCGAATGAGCATCGTACTAACTACGATTTCATTGTCTATCGACTAACCTACAACAACTGTCATGGCTGGACCTCCCGGGCGGCGAGCCAGCGCACCATGTTTGAAGATGGCAGCAAATGCCGTCCCCGCGATGTCACCGATGGCATGTCGAATACCGCCATGATGGCGGAAACGCGTCAGGCCTGTTGCGGTAATGGTGCCAACGCCAACTGGGGCGGAAGAGGTTATACACAAATTGGTCTGAGTCTGAGCGGCGTCACACCGAATCGAACCACGCGTAACAGTTCCAGTTATCCCGGCGGATCAAAAGATTTTGCTCCCTGGCTGGGCGACTGGAATACCACAGGCAGTCTGCATGTCGGCGGACTTCATGTTCTGCTGGGTGACGGTGCTGTAAGATTCATGGGCGATAACACAGACTATTCCATTCGATTGAATCTGGATCGCATCGCTGACGGAAATGTCATTGGAGAATGGTAATCTGAAACTCAGTTTACCTGATCAAGTAATCTGTCTTCACGTATTGAACGTTTATCCTGAAAGAATTCCTATGCGACATTTCATTCGTATTTCCCTGTTCTGCTTCCTGGTTCCGATTGTGTTGAATCTTTCCGGTTGCGGATCTACTTCAGCAGAACCGGAATTTGTATCCAAGCTGGTACCTGTGACCGGCAAAGTCACCCTGGAAGGGGAACCATTATCCGGAGTGATGATCAATTACATCCCCGCGGAAGGCCAGTCGGGGGGAGAAATTGCCTTCGGTCTGACCGATGAAGCAGGCACGTACACACTGCAGACTCAACTGACGGGTCAATCACCGGAAGACTCACAGGGAGCCCTTCCCGGTAATTACCGTATCTATATTCATAAGCTGGTTCTGCCGGACGGATCAGCAGTACCGGAAGGACTTTCCGATGCAGAAGCTGAAGAAAAAGGGGCAAAACAACTACTGCCCGCACAATATTCCAGCCCCACAGCGAGCAAACTGACCGCCGTTGTTAATTCAGAGGCCACGACGAACGACTTCACCTTGAAGAAATAAGTTCTTCAGCAGCAATTTCACATTACCCCCGTCCCTCTGACTCGCATTCGAGCAGAGGGATTTTTTAATAAACTACTGGAAAGCCGTGAACCTTTCGGGTAAAAAGGTCCTCACATCAGTATATCAGAAGTGGCTCGTTCTCCTGACTTTATTTGAGGTTGATTCGATGTCTATTGCGGTCCAGTGTGAGGAATGTTTTCAAAGCTATAAAGTCAAAGAGGACCGGGCAGGACAGACTTTGAAGTGTAAGTCCTGCGGCAGTAAAATGCGTGTGCCCGCAGTGGAAGAGGAACTGGAAGACCTGTCCGCCGACTATGGTGAGCCGATCGCACAACCTCGGAAGAAAAAAGCGGTCAAAGCCAAAAAGAAAAAGTCATCCAGCAGAAAACCTCTCAACATCTCGGCAGGAGGCGTCGTCAAAAAGACTTTTGGCGTGATGTCGATGGCGTTAGGCGTAGCGATGCTGGGTGCTGCCCTTTATATGTTCTATGTCGGAGAAGATTTTAAAGGCGGAAAGGCTCGACCGGTTTCTGCTCTAGTGATGGCGGGAGTTTTCATGAGTGTCGGCAAGAAATGGATGTTTGATGATTAAGGCTGATGCTTACTACTCCGCAGCATTCAAACCCAATTCTTCCACGCGACCATTCACAAAGGCGGCCAGGTTCTCGGCATCATCAGTGCCGATGCGTAAAGTGCCGCGTTTCATCTGAATGGCCACACAGTCGCGGCCCCAGAGATTCCAGACCCAGCCTCCGCGCGGGCTCAGATGGATCCCCCAGCCTTCTATAAATGTGGTCCGGTCCACATCGGCGTGGAGTACCTCTTCGTACAAAACGCTGCGTTGAAACAAGGGGAGCGGGCCAAAAGAAATCCGCAGCCGATCAATCTCGTCGGCCACCGTCAGATGATGAAAGCCCGTCGCTACGATTAACATTATCAACCCCACGAGCACGAAGATCAGACTCAGAGTTGATTGGGGTGGTACCGTCCGTACAAACCAGGCAATCACAAAAAATGCAACCGCCAGCCCGTACAGAATCAGACAGAGCGGTCCCCGTTGCCGGTGATAATACAGAGAAAGGCTGGTCATGTCGGGTTCTCAATCTCGTGAAATAACTGAACGACCTCATTATATTCATTTCCACTGAATTTCGATATCCCCCACAACATGACCGGAATCACCAGCGTCAAAAAGGGAATCGCCCAATGCCCGCGGACCGTGCATCCCGCAGTCTCGGCTGTGGAAAGGGACCAGAGATAAATGGTGATACCAATCGGGATTCCTGCCAGAGTGGCTATCCAGGAAAACCAGACCGCACGCTTTTCACTCTGCCGGATTTTCTCAAGTTCTTCTCTGACTTCTGCCTCAGAAGTAAATTTTCCCTGCATCAGTTTTTCCCGACAGAGGGGACAGTATCCCGTCAACTGCACGACATTTCTCAGCTTCTCCTTGGCTACTGAATTTTGACAGTGCGGGCACTGGAATGCCGGGTTACGCCGCGCACGTTTGATTTGATCTCTTAAAAAAAGAAGCGGGATCAGACTCGCTAAGAGAAAAGCAGAACAGCCGAAAAGTAGACAGCCGATCCCCGCAATACAGTCAGATTGACTGGAGACGATTGCACGGATCGGAGCCAACGTCGTTTCATATCGTACCAGTAACAAATAGAGCAGAAATAAATTCACGTCGAAAAGTGCAAAGGCAAATAAAGTAGAAAAGACCATCCGCATGCCCGCTTTTTTCTCTGCTGCTTCAAATCGCAACCTGAAATCTGAGACTAAAATCCCTCCGTCATACATGGGCAGACTCTTCCTGTCTTAATTTCTCATTCAGCTTTCGTTCCAGGCGGTTCCCTGTTCTTTTGAGAAAGACCGACAATAGTATTAAGCCCACTGACATGATGAGAATACCACTCACGCCTCTAAAGGAGGTCTCCTGCCCCAGCACTTCTTCCAGACTTTTCATCCAGTAATACATGGGGATCGAGAGTGGTAAAATGAGAAACGCGGACCAGAAAGAAATCCTTGCTCCGCTCTTCATATTTACTATTTCCAGACGCTTAATTTTTAGTCCCTGCTCCGCATAGTACTCATGTATTGCTTCTGCAGAAGACAGCGTCCCTGCCATAATGATCTGCCTGCAGTGCGGACACATTCCCGTCGTTAACAGATGCTCCTTCCGCTGGTTATACAAAGGAGTCGAACAGAGCGGGCACTTCAACCGGGGGTTACTGCATAGCCTGATGAGATACCAGACAAAAAGAATCACCGGTAACAGATAAAGCCCCATAAAGATTGCGATCTGGATAGGACTCATGCATTCATCAGTAGGGGTCCCACTGTACTTGATCCAGATCCAGAACAACGCTAAGTCGAAAAGCCATGAACCGAAGAGCAGACAAATTGCCCCCTTCGACTTCAATTCATGGTCGTGTGAAACCACTTCGAAGCTGGCTCTGAATTCCTGCAGTTCAGCGGCTGAGTTTTTCACGTCTGATTTCTTCCCTACAGAAACGGATGCTCTGTATAAGAAGAAACGTGTGCCGTGCTCAGAGGGATTAAGGGAGATTCTGAATTTTGCGGCATTCAGATATATTTCGCACAGACCGATTTCAGCTTATTCTGTTGCTGAATCAGGACTTACAACTCAAGACCGGCGGTCTCTTAAGGAAAATCAATGTACTCGACGGGCACACTCTCTGTCAGCCAGACCTGGTTCGGCGTGACGAAGAATTCGCAGCCTGCCTGATGCATTTCCCGTGCCCGGACCTGCAGTAACACCGGTCTGCCGCGCCGGCGACCGACGGCGATGCTGGTCTGCTCGTCCACGTGCAGATGCACATGATGCCGATTCATTTTTTTGAGCCCTTCCCGGGAAATGGGCTCGATAAATTTCTCGGGGGTGCCATGAAACAGGATTTCGGGGGGAACCGCTGTGGTATATCCCAGGTCGACGGAAATCGAATGACCCTGGTTGGCGCGAATGCGGGTTCCTTCTGCGTTGAAGGAAAACCGTTGTTTGTCATTTGATTTGACCACTGTTTCCAGTGTCGCGCGAGACATACCTTTCCCCTGCTGTGACATCGCTGCCAGTAATACTTCGACATCGACCCAGCCTGACTCGTCCAGTGTGATCCCCACCGTCTCCGGCTGGTGCCTGAGAATCAGACTCAGGAATTTGCTTTTCTTTTTTAATTCTTGTTCGTTCATTTTATCTTTTTTGTTCTTCGGATTTCAGATCCGATATTTTCATTTGATTTATTCAATAAGTTCTACGCCTGCGTTCTGCATTTCCTGGTAAGCGCGATGCACGTCCCCCGGACTGAGATCAACGCCTCGACATCCCCGCTGGATCAGGCTGGTCTGGAAGCCCAGTTTCACAGCATCCAGCGCCGTCCATTTCACACAGTAGTCAGCAGCCAGGCCCAGTACCGTAACGGACTGTACCCCCTGCTCTTGCAGATATTCACCCATGCCGGTCGACTTCTGATGGCCGTTATCATAGAAGCCACTGTAACTGTCGATCAGCCGGTCGGTTCCCTTGGGAAAGATCCTGTCAAGCTGGTTCTGTTTCAAATCCGCATGCAATTCCGCGCCCCGGGTTCCCTGCACACAATGATCGGGCCAGAGAATCTGTTCCAGGCCCGCCAGGTCAATCTGCTCTCCGATCTCTCGATTGGGATGCTGACTGGCAAAACTCAAATGATCGGCCGGATGCCAGTCCTGCGTCGCCACGACCAGATCGAAATCCGACATCAACTCATTGGCGACCTGAACGACCTGATCCCCTTCGGGAACGGCCAGCGAGCCGCCGGGCATAAAATCATATTGCAGGTCCACCAGAATTAATGCGCGCATTGTCTCTATTTCCTAAATCTCAAAGTGAAAGCCCTGTTTTGTCAGGCGTTTGTATTTGCGATGATCGAATTTGTAGAGTCGGGCTGCTCGATGAGCTACGTCTGTCTCTACTTCATCCAGTTCGATCAGAATCCCCATGCTGAGAATCTTTTTGCGGAAGTTGCGTTTGTCGAGTGGTCGGTCCAGGATGACTTCATACAGATGCTGTATCTGACGCAGCGTAAACTTGGGTGGCAGTAGTTCAAAACCGATCGGCTGGTAGCGGACCTTGCCCCGCAGGCGTTCGTGCGCCATTTTTAAAATCATCGGATGATCAAAGGCGAGCGTGGGCACATCATCCACGGCGAACCAGGCGGCGTTGCGGGCGTCTGTCGCTGCCTGGACGCGGTGATCGGAGAGATTCACCAACGCATAATAGGCAACCGTCACGACCCGTTCGCGCGGATCCCGGTCTACTGTTCCAATTGTATAGAGCTGTTCCAGAAAGACGTTTTCAATGCCGGTCTCTTCCTGCAGTTCCCGGCGGGCGGCTTCTTCCAGCGATTCTTCCAGACGGACAAAGCCTCCCGGCAAGGCCCAGTCCCCTTCAAAAGGGGGCAGATCCCGTTGAATCAACAGCACCTGCAGATCGTCTTCGTCCAGGCCGAACACGACACAGTCGACGGTTAAAGCGGCCCGGGGATATTCATAACTAAATTTCATTGCCTGTCCTTCAGTTTAAACTTTCTTCGTCAATGAAAACGCGCAGCTCTTCCAGTTCCCGTTGATAGCTGCCTGAGAGAATCGGAAAACGACACCAGGTTTTAGGGTCCAGATTTTCATCGTCCAGATGAAATGAGGGTGCATAACGTTCGCGCTTCCATTGATTGCGCGACCAGAGTTGGAAGAAGCGGATCACCCAGGCAGACAGCTGCGCAGGTTGATAGTCCGGAAACTGGGCCCGTGCCAGCCGATACAAATCGACGGGCCCCTGTTTATCCCGGATGGCAGCCCGTTCGATCCAGTCCAGCAGTTCATAAGGCATCAGATCGGTTTCATCGGTCTGATGGGAAGCTTCAGGTCGCAGTTCTGCTGTCGGCACCTGCTGGTTGACCAGCTTGAGGATCGGGAGATTCCCTGTTTCCACCGGTCCGGTTTTTTCCATCCAGAGCAGCCACTGTCTTAAGAAAGCTTTATCGATTCCCGAAATGGGCGAAAGACCGCCACAGGTATCGCCGTCCATTGTCGTATAACCGACCGCCGCTTCAGATCGGTTACTGGTGGCCAGCAGAAGAGCGTTCCGCAGATTGGCGATCATCCAGACGCCCGGTGCCCGCACACGGGCCTGAATGTTCTGCAACGCGATATCGTCCGTGTTCCAGTTCAACTCCCGCCCGAGCGCATCAGAGACAAGTTCGACATAGTTCTGCACGATCGCATCCACGTCCAGTTTGAGATAGTCAGCGCCAATCGCTTCTGCCAGTTTCGCTGCCGCCTGTTCCGTCGTATCGGAACTGTTGCGTGTTGCCTGATAGACACACGTCAGCAACCGGGATGGCAGGTCTACCGCTTGCGCGAGATCCGGAATGTGAGAGAGTTTCGACAGGAAGCTGTGAAGTCCCAGTTCAGCCACCCCCAGTTTCACCAGGAGCCAGACCAGAGTTGCGACGGCAGAAGAATCGGCTCCGCCACTCAGCGAAACCACAAAGCCCTGTGAACGACTTTTGCGCAGGTAATCAAACAGACCCAGCGCGACGGCGCGGGCAAACTCTTCTGATTTCACGTTCTGGGAAGCTTCCCAGGCAGCAGTTGTTTTTAGTGCGGGTTGAGGTTCAATCTTCGGGAATTGAAATGGCGCGACGACCCGATTTTCTGTCTTTCCCAGCTGATCTGGTTGAAAACTCATCAGTCGGGCACGGTTCATGCGTGTCAGATCAATGTCGATGGCTGCTGTTGTGAGGACAACCGCTTTGAATGAGAGCCGGGGCCCTTCTGCCAACAGCGTACCATTACTGGCGATCAATGTTGCTCCATCATAGATGATTCGCCCCGCTTCGTTCCCCAGTAAATTGGAATAGATATAGCTGACTCCATAGGCACGTGAGCTTTCCAGTACAAGTCGACGGCGAATGTCCTGCTTGCCAAAGGCGAAGTGGCTGGCACTGGGATTGAGGATCAGATCGACGGCCGCCTGCGACAGATCGCGTCCGGGACGCCGGGCAGCCCAGGCATCCTCACAGATTTCAAAGCCGATCCGGATGCCGCCACAGTCAAAAACCAGATTTCCGAGTGGGTAAGATTGACCTTCGATTTCCACCTGGCTCACATGCGGTGAATTCCAGGCTTTGAACCAGCGAGGTTCGTAGTGAATTCCGTCCCCCGCCAGATGATTTTTCGCAACAAAGCCCAGAATCCGTTGATTGGATATCAGGCAGGCACAGTTATAGAGTGCGCCTCCATAGAATAAGGGAAGCCCGACGGAAACAACGATTCCTTCCGTCAGGGGAAGCAGTTCCTGCAATGCGTGCAGGGCTCTCTGCTGCACATCCGGCGAAAAGAACGCATCTTCACACCCATAACCGGTAATACACAATTCCGGTAGACTGATCAGACTGGCCCCCTGATCGCGCGCGGTCGAAATGGCTGTTTTTATATTTTTGACATTGCCTGCCCAGTCCAGCGGCGTCTGGTTAAGTGCAACGGCGGCGACCTGTACGAGTTGCATGGCTGATTATCTCACTTTCTACCTTTCTTCCATTTTTGTTCGGAATTCACTACATGGGATGAGGATGCCGGGCCCTGAGAATTTCCGCGGTTTTAAATTCATGCAGTTCCTGTTCAAGCCCCACGGGATATTGATGTGGGGCCGTATGTCGGCGGATACTGGTATGGAACTGCGACAGTTGCTGCTGGACGCGCTCTCGCATCTCTGGCAGCGATTCGCAGTCTCTAACTACTTTCCCTGACCGGACGACAGGAATCAGCAGATCTTCTGCTCTCAAATCACGACTCAGCAGACGACGTCGTGTCGGATCCAGGGGATCCACCACAATATCACTGACAGGCTGCGGATTTAATTCATCATAGATCATATCTGCAATCGCTCCTTCGGAATTAAAGAAGCGGCGGACCTGTAGAATACCCGGCGTGGATGTTTTAATGGCCTGCTCAGACAGTTTGAGCTTGCGTTCCCAGACGCCGGACTCCTTCTGAATCGCACCGAGTTTGTAAACGCCTCCCAGCGCCGGCTGATCGTAGGCTGTCACCAGTTTTGTTCCCACGCCCCAGACAGCGATGGTTGCTCCCTGTGCTTTGAGACTGGTAATGATGCCTTCGTCCAGATCATTACTGGCTACGATGGCAACATTGGTTAAGCCGGCTTCATCCAGTAACTGCCTGGCTTCGATGCTCAGATAGGCCAGGTCACCCGAGTCCAGTCGAATCCCTACCATCTCGTGACCGGATTTTCGTAGCTGAAGCCCGACTTGAATCGCATTGCGAACACCATCCAGGGTGTCATAGGTGTCTACCAGGAAGACACAATTATTGGGCATCGCATCCGCGTACTCTTCAAATGCAGCCAGCTCATCATCGAACGACATGACCCAGCTGTGGGCATGTGTGCCTTTAACGGGAATCGAAAACAGTTTACCGGCCAGCACGTTCGACGTGGCGGCGCATCCCCCCAGATAGGCGGCGCGACTGGCGGCCAGTCCGCCATCGATGCCCTGCGCACGTCTCAGGCCGAACTCCAGTACCGGGTCAGATCCGGCAGCGGCACAGATGCGGGCGGACTTGGTGGCAATCAGCGACTGGTAATTGACCAGATTCAGGAGCGCTGTTTCCAGCAACTGACACTGCAGAATCGGTCCTTTCACCCGCACCAGTGGTTCATGCGGAAAAACGACTGTCCCTTCGGGTACAGCATCGAGATCGCAGCGAAGTTCCAGCCGACTCAGGTGCGCTAAAAACTCTTTCGAAAAGAGTGGCGCGCCATCATTGCCCTGCAGGTCGGCCAGGAAATCGACATCACAGTCGGTGAATCGAAACTGTTTGATGTAGTCGACGACATACTCCAACCCGGCCGCAATCGTGAATCCTCCCTGAAAGGGATTCTTCCGAAAGAACAGATGAAATACTGCTTCCTGTTCAGAACGACCTGATTTCCAGTAGCCCTGAGCCATCGTCAGCTGATACAGATCCGTCAGCAGGGCCAGAGGGGTTTGATAAATTTGCGATATTTTCGACATCACTCTTCTCCTTGTTAGTGTATTATCGACACTATCTGAAAAAAAGTCAAGCAGCAATTGCCGATTTAATGAAGTTTATCGCACGCTAGCGGACTTCTCACACGAATGTATTCGAGAGCACGAACCGTGGCCTCTGGCTCTGCAGACGCCGATCGACAGAATGAAGCGGGAGTAGAGAAGTTCCGTTTCTTTCAGATTCTGCTTTTGTCCAGAAGGTACCTGTCAAGATTTCGTCCCCCTGGTGCGTGCTCTAATCAAACAGACGGAGACAGGTAATCAGACTTTGAACGATTCCTCTTTGATCTCTACTGCGACTGCTTTCCCTAAAAAAAATATCGGCTACCCGGGAGTAGCCGATATTCTGATTTCTGAACGAGTTTTCCGAGCCAGCAGTAGAATTGATACGCGTTACCGCAGGCTAAAGAATCCTCTATTTCTTTGTCTGGCGTGATCTAGAGAAGGGTTACCTTCAGACACGCTGTTCCCAGGATTGAACCACTTCTGAAAAGATATCATCCAGTGATTTTGTGATTCCCCATTCCGGGTAATCACTTTTCATGTGATCCAGATTGGAATAATAGCAGATATGATCTCCGGAACGGTTCTCGTCCGAATACTTCCAGCGCATTTCTTTTCCGGTCAACTGGCTGACCCGATCAAATGCGTCCAGGATGGACAGGCTGTTCTGCTTTCCACCACCAATATTGTATACGGCTGCCGATCTCGGCTTATCGATAAACTGTTCAATAAAGCGGATCACATCGAGTGAATGGATATTATCCCGCACCTGCTTACCCTTGTATCCAAACACGGTATATTCACGTTCCTGCAGATTGCAGTTTACGAGAAAGCTGAGGAAGCCGTGCAGTTCTACTCCGGAGTGATTCGGGCCGGTCAGACAGCCACCCCGCAGACAGCAGGTTGGCATATCAAAGTAACGACCGTATTCCTGAACCATCACGTCTGCTGCCACTTTGGATGCCCCGAAAATGGAATGCTTCGATGCATCGATTCGCATTGATTCATCAATTCCATTTGCGTATGCAGGATCATCATACTCCCAGCGTGTTTCTAATTCTTTCAGTTTGATTTCATTGGGCGCGTCGCCATAAACTTTGTTTGTGCTCATGGTGACGAAGGGGCTCTCCAGACTGTGAAGGCGGTTTGCCTCCAGCAGGTTGATTGTCCCGACCGCATTGACGGAAAAGTCCGTTAAAGGAAAATCCCGCGCTTTATCGTGAGAAGGCTGGGCTGCACAATGTACGGTGGCATCGAACTTTTCTGTCTGATACAGCTCCATGATGCTGTCAACATTTCGAATGTCCAGATTTAAGTGACGGAAGTTTTTCGTGCTGTCCAGCAGACGTTTTAATGACCAGCTGGTATCACCCGCCTGCCCAAAAAATTCAGCACGCATGTTGTTATCAACGCCAACAACTTCCCATCCTCGCTGGTCGAAATAAGTAACGGCCTCTGATCCAATCAGGCCACTGGAACCAGTTACTAACATTTTTTTGGTCAATGTTCTACTTTCTTTTATTCTTACAAGACTGATCTGTTCCCCGCACTGTGCAGGAAAAAAAGAAATCGAGTTTCCGTTAATTTTAAACTGTTAAAACAGCTCCCAGCGACCAGAGTTCTTCCATCTGACTGATTTGAAGATAACCGGTTGAATCCTGTTAAGCAGCTTTTTTGATATTTTCATCCTGTTCAATTTTAGCAAGGCGAGAACCGACTTCCTGAATTTCTCCTTCCAGAGTCACCAGTCGATAATTGAGGACTTCTTCACTCTTGGAAGATTTCCTTTTTGAAGACAGTTTTTCAGCAATGACATCGTCGTGAATCAAAATGCGTTCGGCAAATACTTTGATAAACGTACTCATATAGCGTCTGCCCATGGCGCTGAGTCGTAAATTCGATTCGCCCCAGGTTCGGCCCGACCATTTAATGGGAATCTGTGTAATCGTATAATTTCGTATGAGTGCAGACAGAGACATTTCGACGGTAATATTAAAGTGACTTGCACAGTACGGTCCGCAGGCTTCAATCACTTCGCGACGATAGCCTTTGAAAGCATTGGTCAGGTCATTGAATTTACACCAGAAGAGCCACTTCAGAGAATAGTTCACAATTCGATTGACGACATATTTGACGCGAGGATAATCCTCAACTTTACTGCCTTCAATAAATCGGGACCCGAAGACGCAGTCGTACCCCTCTTCCAGCTTTCTGTAGTAGGCCACGACATCATCGGGATGATCGGACAGGTCCGCCATGTAGACAACGATGTAATCCCCGCGGGCTGCACTCAATCCGGTTCGAATCGCACGTCCGAAGCCATTTGGCGGCGAACAGTTGATATAACGCACCCGCGCGTCATCTGCAGACAGTTCCTGCAGTACCGCTTCAGTTCGGTCCTTACTGTTATCATTGGCGACAACTATTTCGAATGGAATCTCATTCCTGTCCAACTCATTGGCTAATGCGTGAATTGTCGCGCCAATGTTTTTTTCTTCGTTATAAGCGGGAATTACAACCGACAGCAACATAATGAAACCTCTTGTAAAAACGGACTGTTCACTTATGCGTAAAGATTACTGGTGATATGAGATACAGCAGAAGATTTAATCTGAGTGCCCCTGACTAACCTAATATTTTCTGCAGGCCTGGAGGACTTTGATCTATCCAGTTATAGATTGATTCAACCGTATCCTTCATTTTGCGTTGAGGCTTCCAGCCAAAATCCTGATTGACGCGAGAGTTATCAGTTAAATAAATACGGAGATCGACAGACGATGTTTCTTCCTCTATTGAGAGGGGAACTGACCGTCCCGTAATTTCCTGGCAGAGTTTTGTCAATTCGACTAGTGAAGTCGAAGCTTCGCGACCACCGCCAACGTTGTAAGGTTTTGCATTCCACAACTCTTTGTGCTGGAGTTGCTTTAACAGCAGATCGGTGAAATCGTCAATGTGCAGGACATCCCGAACCTGTTTCCCTGTACCACCGAAGCCTTTGTAACAAAGGGGCTTTTCAAAATAATGTCGTGCCACCCATAACGAAACGACTCCCTGATCGACCTTGCCCATTTGCCACGGCCCGGCAAGTACGCCACAGCGATTGACCATGACCGGCATGTTGTGCAGGTAATGATATTCCTGGAGTAAATACTCGCTGGCCAGTTTAGTAGCCCCGTATAAGGACCTGGCACCCGGCAGAGGAAAATCTTCTGTCACTCCCTGAGAACTGACGCCTGGAACCGCCTGATCGTCTAACCATTCGTAACGGGTTTCCTCTTCTTCCCAGGCCAGACGTTCCAGTGTCTCAATTGGATAGATTCGACTGGTGCTCAGTAACATGAGCGCCGCGTTATTCTTTCTGGCTGCTTCCAGGCAATGGGCAGTCGAAACCAGATTATTTTCGATGAGTGGCCAACCGCTGCCGGTCGTTCCCTGATGCACTGAAGGTTCTGCAGAACAGTCAATCAGCAGATCAAAGGCAGGTAAAGATTCCCAGTCACTGGGCAGTCTCACATCCCCGTGGACAAATTCCACTCCTAAATCTTTGAAACGTTCCAGGTTCAGTTCACTGCCACGCCGACGCAAATTATCAAATGCGATAATACGTGAATCCGTCTGTTCATGCAGGGCATGAATGATGCTGGATCCAACAAAGCCGGCACCACCAGTCACAACGATAGTTTTGTGTTCGATCATAATTTGATAATAATTGCGTAATTAAGCAGCCCTGATCCGTTTGAATTTCAGAGACATACTTCGTCTCTCATTACGGTTTTAAGCTGGCAGGAAAAACTGATTCGAATCTCTGAAACCTGTGCAATAGATCTCATTCATTTCATTTGCGTCAGAATATTACTGATATTGATAAAATGATAAAAGACCAATTCCATCATCATTTGTGAACCAGTTTTCCACGCGCTGCGCTAGGTGATGAATCTGTTTAAACTGTTTCTATAAAAGGCTTAAGTCGTTTTCAGTCTCAACCCTGTTTAGAACCACGCACAGCCTGAATCAGACTGTGTCCTGTTTTACTGCAGCGTCTCCAGGTTAATTTGGTCCGAGTCTCAGAGACCGAGAGACGCTAAGAGTATCTGTAATGCGGACAAGAGCCTGTTGCAGAGAGCCTGCCCGGATCTGGAATCAGGTCCTTACATTAAGGAGGCCAATAGACAAACAACTGCAGTCTCTGTTCGATCTGATATCACGGATCTTGGAATTCGCTGTCGTTTCCCCGCCTTCCAGTCAAATGAGAGGGCGTCTGTCTGTTCCTCAGTGCCCTGCCATCCTGAATGAAAAGAATCGTTTTTTTATACTTGTGTCCTATTGGTATACCCATCATCGCTATCAAGTCTTAAACTGCCAGCACACATCATTAAGGGAGTCGTAATTGAGCAGGCCCTGATCGTGCCACGCTGGAGAAGGTCGTTTTTGATGATGTATTTACCTCATCGTCTGACGTGCCAATCTAACCCCATACGGGTCCATAAATAATCTCCCTGATGAGTGAAGTAATGAAACAGGTCACCGTCATTTTTTCGAATGTGCGTGAACAGTCCGGAGATCACTTTCAGAGGAATAGCGAGAACGTTTTCTATAGAGAGGCAAATGGCAACCCGCCTGATCAGAGCCAAATTCAGATTCCCCCCATAACCCCGAGTCTCAGACATGCTAAATAACGCGTTACTTTTTGTTGCAGTTTCACTATTGAGTGGCTGCTTCCTACTCTATATCCATGCCATCGGAACGATAGTCAAAAACAGATTCTCGAACACTCCATCGTCTATCCCGTCGATCTTCTTAGGAATTATCACATTATTTTCCTTAGTTTATCTTTTGACGATGGCAACACTCTACGTGAATGGACTTGCTCACATCCTACACTATTTTTTCTTAGTCAGTATAGGTGTGACATTGTACCTTGTCCGCAGGTCGAAGATCCCGATTTTCAACAGGAACATTGTTGAAAATTGCGTCATTTTCAGCGTCGCCATATTTCTCATTCTGATATACCAGTTTTATCCTTATGCGCATTTGACAAACGATATTCCGACAAACAATTTTCTCCACGATCTTCCATTTGACAACGTGATTTCGCTCATGTTTGCGAACTCCCTGCTTAATGGTGAGCTTTTGGAGTTTGGGGACTGGCTGGGAAGTGATCGACCACCATTGTTCGCTGGTACCATTCTTTTCCTGAATGCAACGCAGCTGCCCGTGGACCAGGTCTACCTGTTGATCGGGATAGCCGTGCAGGCAATCCTCATTCCTGTTGTGTCTGAATTTGTCGCCGGCTTAAGCAAGCGAAAACTGACAATACCGGAGAAACTTTTTCTTACCTTCATCGTGATTTCGACGCCTGTCTTTATCCACAACGTGGCCTTTCTCTGGCCCAAACTGTTCGCAGCCATCTTCATGATCATCGCGGTAGATCTACTTTTTTTTCAACCTGAAAAATCCATCAGGCTTACGATTCTGACTTCCATCTCCATGCTGCTTTCGTTCCTGGCGCATGGCGGATCCGGCTTCGCAATTCTCGCCGTTGCTTTGATCTACATCGCCGGGATCAGAAAAAAAGAAGAGCTCTATCGGGGATTCCTGATAGCCGCTGTATTTTTTGCTGGATATTCACCGTGGATTTTCTACCAGAAGGTCGTGCAACCTCCAGGCGACCGACTGCTCAAATGGCATATCCTTGGGCAAATCGATATCGTTCCTGAAGGGGTTGGTCCTCTCTTCATCACAAAAATCAAAGAGATGCATTTTTTTGACATTCCAGTCAGGACCTATCAGTCATTTCATAATCAGATCCTGGAAGGCTTCACGCTACTATGGAACGCACCGAGCTTTGCTCTATTCACTGAACAATCATTTTACAGATTACCTCTTTCAGTCGGCGCGCCGTTATTTATCGCGGCCATATTTCTGCTATTTCTCAAAGACAAGGTATATAATTCACTAATGCTGATAGCATTAGTGAATGCCATCGTCTGGTTTGCTCTGCCATTCAAACCCGTCTGGTCTATCCATGAGAGTACCTACTTTCTTCCCATCATGATTATTACCGCAGGTGTCTATGGGGTATTCAATCTGCATTCGGGAAAACTACCTGTGATGCTCACTTTGGTTGGATTTGGAATGGCAAACATGGTCATCATGGACTGGCATCGGATGCACTTGTATGAGAGCACACATTTGGTCCCCCATGATCTCTACAAAATGGTGAATATTACCAACTATGATGGGGGGACAGATTTTGATAAGACTAAGAAAGAAAATATTTTGATTTTAGGAAGCCATCTGACAGCGGATACCGACACTGCCGATTTTACGTTCAGTGCTGTCAATGGAGATGCGATCTACTACATCACGGGACCGGATGCAATCGGTCAGACCTTGGAAGTTTACGGAGACGGCAAACGAATCCTTGAACTGACCGACACAAAGATTGATGAATGGAAAAGACTGGATGTTGGTAGATACGAGAAGTTGCAGGTCAGATTAGTGGATAATGGGAAAAACTGGGGACAATGGAGCGCCATTGCCGTTCGAAAATAGACGATCAACTGTAAACCGTTGTCGAACGGGTGTCAGATTTCCTTTTATGGTTTGATACGACGCGGAGCCGGGAAGATCGTTGGATCAAATGAACGCGGGATCATGCCCGGTGAAGACAGCAGGGAAATGAGTGCAGTTAATCCCCTGATGAGTCATCTCACCCATTCATCTTGTCATGCGCTACGAAGTTCGTTATCAATTCAGAATATTTTTTTAACTTCTCCCGATAAGTCTTCTAAAGAGGCAGGACAGGATTAACATCCTCTTTTTTTTCAGCAGACTCTGCAGAAATCAACTTAAGCAGCCAGTGTCATACTCATTTTATCAGACCAGGAGCATTTTAGTGGCATTGAAGATCAAGCCCACCCTGCTTACAAAAATCACCATGGGTACCTTTTTACTCTTTCTCATATTGAATGGAGCTTATTACCTCCTGTTAGGTCTTAACATTCAATTTTTAAAAGCAGAATCAGGAATCTATCTGGCATATACAGCTAAAGCTCCTGCAGAAGGCATCGCGTTTATCACCCCGATCATGAAGAACGGATATAATGGTCATTTTGCCCCGCTGGTGTTTTTGGCGGAGTACTGGCAGTCCCAGTTATTCGGTACTCATGAAACGTACTGGTTCTGGCGTCAGATGATTGTTGTTTCCCTGTTTATGACCTGTATCACTTATTTTTCCATCAGCCTGGCGATGCTGGAAAGCGATCTCGAAAAGCCAACTATCCCCACCAGCCTGGCAGGCATTTCCATTGCGGTGATATTTGGGTTCCAACCGATCGTAACCACTTTAGTCTCCTGGCCGTTCATGGCGATTCAACTTTTTTGTTTATCGTTGGCAATCCTGTCGTTTCTGTACCTCGTTAAATTTTCAAATTCCAACTCGCGCACACACTTGTGGCTGGCGCTCGTGCTCGCTTATTCAACTATGCATGCTTTTGGAACCGGACTGGCGATCAGCGTCTCTGTTTTATTTACAGCGACGATTTTAATCGCTCTCAGGTGGTATGTTGCAGGCGAAGAGAAATCCGTACTGAGGCAATCGTTAACCCCCGTATTCGTGCTGCTCACATTCACCATCATACACACTGTGTTAATGGTGAGATCAGTCGGGGGAACGCCTCCCAGTGAGAGTGTCAGCATTGGTGTCAGTATTGCCCGGTACGGCGCCATCTTTATTGAATTACTTCATACATCACTCAGATCCATTTGGGCGCAAGGCGGAATTCTAAATCCTGAGATGCGGGGAATGGGGGCGGACTCCTGTTACGGATGGGGACTGATATTTATTCTCTCAGTTACCATATTTTCGCTGATGCATTCCTATCTGAAAACTCCTTCGGAAAAAGCTTTGTCGCGCATCACGATCACGATGTTACCAACTCTGACATTGATCATTATCGTAGGAATGATTACCTACCGAATTCGAACAGAGCCTTCCAACAATGTGCTTATTGGTTATATCAATACAGACCGCTATCTCATTTTCAGTTCATTTTGCGGTCTGGTCTTCATAGCCGGTTTGTATCTCATTTCAAAAGTGAAACTTTCTGCCAGCTCCGCGGCCGCATTTCTGACAGCTGCGATAGTATGCGTCTGTGGCAACGCGGTTTTCATGCATAAAGTGCCGTATATTATCTGGCCGGAAAAATTAATCTCACATACAGACTACTGGAACGGCATCCTCAATTCGGTGAAAGACGACACAGATTATCAAAGCGCCAACTGGAATCAATCGATGAATACCGTTACCGATTTTGATATTACCCCTTTGACTTTTCAGCAATTAATTGAAAACGACTTAGAGGACAGAGGTCAAAAGCGCCCCTGATCTAAACGGAACATTTTGATCGCGATTTTTTATAACGCTGCTCTGGGTACTGCTTCTATAGATGAAAGCAGCAGCACTCAATCATTCTGCGAGTTAAGAACGGGAACAGCTGACTGGACATACTGTGAGACTTCAATGACTCTTTGTGTGGATCGTGACACATGAATGCCGGTTCCATACAAAGCTCATTTCAATGAACATCAGACAGCTGAATCTCCCCATTTTTAAGAACTGGAGTTCTTTGTGTTTTCAAATCTTAAGAACTGTAGCCCGGCGAAAGTAACAGCTTTTTCCCTGTTATTCTTCCTGCTGCTCAACGGTGTTTACTATCAAATAATCGACTTGAACATCGAATATCTGAAAGCAGAATCAGGTGTGTTCTTAATGCATGCCGCTAAGTCCCCTGAAGAAAGCAAGGCATTTTTTGACGAATACGTCTACTCAGCCTACCATGCTCACTTCACGCCAGTAGTTTTTTTGGCGGAATATTATCAGTCTAAGTTATTTGCCACATGCGAAACATGCTGGTATTGGCGACAAATTTTTGTGGCCTCGCTTTTTATGTCCTGTATCGTCTACTTTTCAATCAGACTGTCGATGACGGGTAAAGAACTGACACACCCGAACTGGCAAAGGAATCTGACCGGTTTAGCAATAGCCATCGTGTTTGGTTTCCAGCCGATTATTTCGACTTTAATTGGATGGCCCTTCATGGGAATTCAATTTCTCTGCTTATCAGTATCACTCTTTTCATTCCTGTATCTGTTTGAGTTTACCCAGAGCGGGCGACGCCTTCACTTATACCTGGCACTGGGACTCGCATACCTGACGATGCATATCTTCGGAACCGGTCTTGCTATCAGCCTTTCCGTTCTCTTCACAGCAACTCTGCTGATTACTTTAAAGTGGTCTCAAACCAGTGATGATAAATTGGCGCTCGTGAAATCTTTAATCCCCGTTTTTGTAGTAAGCGCTCTGACACTGGGGCACACTTACCTGATGCTGAAGGGAGAACTGCATACAGACGCCGAAAACGTCAGCTTCTTTACCAGCATTACGCGTTACGGGGCAATCCTGATTGAATTCCTGCATACATCTCTCAGATACATCTGGGCACAGGGAGGATGCCATCAGCCGGAAATGCGAGGTATGGAAACGGATTCCATCTATGGCTGGGGACTGGTCATCATCGTCTTGATCACCATTTTTTCGAGCATCAATACTTATCTGAAAAAACCTTCAGACGAATTATTAATGCGGATCTCTTTCCTTACTCTGCCAACAATCACGTTGTTAATCATTGTGGCGATGATCACGTATCGAATTCAGTCAGAACCATCTCATAACGTCATCATCGGTTATATTAACACCGACCGATATCTGATTTTCAGTTCGTTTTGCGGCTTAGTCTACTGCCTGGGTCTGTTTTTGAGATCGAACATCAAGATCACAACGAGTGTTGCAGCAGCCTTCTGCATTGCCGCTGTTTTCAGTATCGCAGGGAATGCGGTTTTCATGCATAAAGTACCTCACATCGTCTGGCCGGAGAAATCCATCTCACATGAAGAATACTGGAATGAAATACTGCATTCCGTTCAAGCAAACCCGGATCATCAAAGCGCCAGCTGGAATCAATCGATGAGTGTGGTCACCGTTTTTGACTTAAAGCCTCTGGATTTCCAGGCATTGATCGAGAAGCAACTCAAGCTACAGAACTCCGCAGAATCGGATTAAAATCGATTCTGCGATATCCCGGAATTGAAACGTCTCTCGGGACGGGATTCCGTTTTACTGTAGCATCTCCAGGTCTATCAGGACCGGGTATCCCCGATTGAGAGTCGCGATGGTCAGAAATGATGCGTTCCAGCGTAGCAGGGAGCGCGAGAGGACCATTTATGTCCAGGCACACTTGAGCCACCTCAGGAACTGGCGTATCGAGAAGTAGCAGGCGAGCAAACCGAAGCGAAGCCAGACTCCAAACGCGACCAGCCACATCAAGACTCCCGGATACTGATGGCGAAAATACTTTCTGTAAAAACGCAGCATGCCCTTGTGTTTGTACCATTCCACAAACACGCGCCGTGAACGGCTGCAAGCTCCCTGGAAATGAGATATTTTGGCATCAGGAACAAACATCACGTTCCATCCCTGCTGACGAAAACTCATGCACCAGTCTAAATCTTCGCAGTGCAGAAAGTAATTCTCATCCAGTCCGCCCACTTGTTCATAGACTTTTCGAGGGACCAGCATACAGGCCCCGGAAATGGCTTCCACTTCTATCGGTTGATCGGGTAAAGGCTGTTGATGCAGGTTGAAGTCAGAAAAAAGTCCGGGGTAACGTTTCGAGAGAAAAGACAATCGGAAGACTCGGACAAGAGTTCGCCAGGGAGTGGGAACCGTGCGTCGCCCGCCGACCTGCTCTGAACCATCACTGTTCAATATCTGCCCCCCCACCATTCCGGCTTTGGGGTTATCGTTTAAACAATCAATCATGATTGTGATCGCATTTTCGTGCAATTTGCAGTCAGGATTCAGATACAGCAGATACTCTCCCCCAGCGCGACGCGCCCCCTGATTACAGGCTACTGCAAAACCAAGGTTCTCCTGATTTAGAACGAATTGTATGCGGGGTTCATCGGGAAATCGGGAGTTCAGTTCTGCCAGACTGTTGTCGGACGAAGCGTTATCAACGATCACGACCTCTGTATGTGAGTTGGTCTCAAAAATCGAACCAACGCACAGGGCCAATTTGTCACCCGAGTTATAGTTGACGATAATGACTGAGACCAAAACATCCTCGCTGTTTACTTCTCCCATCATTTGGTACCACAAGTTCTAAAAAAGTTATCAATGGTTTCTGGTTTTATGGGATTAACAGGACAGACCATTGCCCCCAGGATTTCCCCTGGTCTGACAGGACTGCCTTGACTTTTTCCTGAGCATTCAGATCAAATCTGATATTAGACCAGCGATGCGTACTTTCAGGAATTTCAAACTGTGTTAATAACTTCCCATCGGAATCGAATACTTCAATTTTCTGTGCCGTCGAATCTGGTCCGGTCATGTACGTGATATTGATGGGTTCGTGATCAGGTTCAAATTCAATCTCAACCTTTCCTTCGAACTCATCACCCTGACTTCCGGATGTTAAAACCTGGTTTGGATCATCCTCCTTCACATGCGGCGGCAGCTTTCCTTCAGTCCATTCCGAATTCAGAATTTTAAACTTTGAAGGTGGTTTGCCATCCCAGTCTGAGATACCTGCGATGAGTGTATTCTCTGCCAGTTCGATCGGTTTTCCAGGCACAGGGAGTATTCCCGAATCGGTGAGCGCAAATGCGTAAATGGGGCCCTTGATACTGGATTTGTCAACGTAAGCGCGCCAGCCCGTATTGGTGGGGTGGCCTTCTATCGCCGCTGTGACATCGGGCCTTGGTTCGCCACTGATTCCCAACCCCACAACCTGATGACTGCTGTCTGTCAGGACAATGTATTCAGGAACCGATTTTGTTTCAGGGTCCCAGACCCAGCCTTTGACTCGATACGCAATGGTAGAACCTGATTGAAAAGGCCTCACACTTTCCATGTGACCCATGCAGGGTTTTTCTGAAATGGAATCAGGCGAAAGCGTCTCGTGGTCGTACTTGTACCAGTCGGTACCAAAAATGGAAAGACGTTGATCCAGTGATTGATCGACGGTATCCACCAGGACATCCTTAAAGGGGTATACCTGCCGGGCATAGCTTTCATCGTAATGATTGCGGGCCAGGCCGAAGACCGCCAGCTTTCTCGTGAAGGCAGTCCCGGAGAAATCTTCAAACGCTTTCAGTTGTGGCGGCAGTAATAACAGGGGAATGCAGATCAAAGCCCCTTTCATCGCCTGAAAGAAGTATTTGTGAACCGAGGTCTGGTTTACGAATCCAATGATGATTAAGGTGATCCACCCCATTAATGCGGGTGTGGTATAGCGGCTTTCCATTGCGGCCTGGGGACCGAAATTGATTCTGCCCGTGGCTGTCGCGAGAGCGGTTCCGAAAATGAACAGGAGGAAAGTAAATAATGTCAGATTCACACTGTCGAGGTTGCGTTTCTTAATAATGAAATACAAGTAGCTGCCGGCTCCCGCCATCAGCAAAACACCAGCGGCTGTCACGCAATGGATATTATTTAACGCTGACTTAAAGGGTGAACCCAAAAACGTAAACATGAACTGTATTACCAGAAACGGGTGCTGTAACAGACTGTCTACCGAAGAGGCATGCCCTGAGGGTTTTTGATAATTGTTAAAATAGACTGCAAATATTCCCAGGGCAACAACCACGATCGCCAGTATTGAACGCTTTGAAATGCGGAGAAATAAAGCCTGAACGAACAGGAGCGGGAAGACTAAAAGTCCGTTTGCCATCGAAAATGCCGCACAGCAGGCAGAGAGCAGAGAACAAGCCAGGTAAAATATTTTCTTCTCAGTGGAATACTGCCCCAGGTTCCAGAATGCCAACAGAGAGAACATATAAACGAATAAGAACTGGCTCTGAAAAGCCCAGGTTAAATTGTTATTCTGAACCCACGAGAAAAGCAGACAAATCACAAAAAAGTGAATCGCGTATTTATATGGGTCCGATTTCATTCTTTTGGAAATGATTGAAGAAAAGACACATGCGGTTCCCAGCTGAATCAGTAAGTTGACACAAAGCAGAAACGCCCCGGTGCCTCTGAAAAACCTGATATCAATCCAGAACAGAATGCGGGACATAAAGATTCTGTGTTCATTATGCTGCTGTAACCAGGCGGAATGATCGTGATCCAGGATCTGTAAATAGAATCGTAAATATCCGTCCCACATATCCCAGAAAGGGACCGGAGAGAAATGCGTATAGACGCCCCAGAGCGTAGTCAGAAACACCAGCAAACTGACTGCCGCAAGATAGAAATTCAGATATGCTGATTTTTGACTTGAAAGCATTGAGACCGTCTTCATACAAAACAGAATATTTTAAAAGTGTCAGACAGACATCCGCCTGTCAATGAACTGTTACTGGTACTTGCCCATTCTTCCAGTCATTGAATGCCAGATTCCGATCGTCATCATTTTCCAGTTGGCAAATCTGCTCCCAATAAACAATGAACAGCCGATATAGATGAGAAACAATCTCCGCCGATCCATGTTGCGCCAGGAACGAGAGATCCAGGGGCGGCGTAACACCCAGATCCCATTTCGAATCAGATAGTAATATCGCAGTGAACCACGTACCGGATGAGATCGCCCGAACAATGTTGTCAATTGATCGCCCAGACTGTGTTGCATCTGAGCCGCCCCGACACCATACAGCGAGTAACCTTTGTTAATCGCTCTTAAACACCATTCTGTGTCTACATAATCGATAAACAGTTCTTCTTCCATCTCACCGATGTCCTGCAATGCCGCCATGGAAATTAAGCAGCCTGAGGAAATGAGGTGATCCACCTGGACGACTTCATCTTCTGCACATTCTATCCTTGACAGTTTTCTGCCATCCAGTCTTACAAAAGGTGATTTGAGTTCGCCTTTGATGTCACTGTATTTCGGTCCGACGGCGGCAATTTTATCACCCGACTGAGCATGTCTCTGTAATTCAGAATGCAGGGTCTGGATCATCCCCGGGCCGGGCAGACTGTCCTGATCAAACAACACGACATAGCCGGCGTTCTGCTTTTGCGCCTGCCTGATTCCACAATTAATTGCAGCAGCGATACCAGAGTTTTCTTTCTGATCGATTAATATACCATTCCCAGGAATACGCTCAGCGATCATGGCCAGTGTGTTCTGGTCATTGCTGTTATCTACAGTAATCACGGTATCTGTCTGATGGCTCAATTCTGCTAACAGATTTTTCAATCCCCCCGGATCGGGAAAGTAGGTCACTACGATAGAAACCACAGAATCAGATGAGTCGAATTTCGATGCCATAAGTAATCGATCGATAATTTATACAGGCGAATGACAGAGCACTTCATTTCCAGCCGGCTCAATTCACTGCCCGTTGATTTTTACATTTGCTGAATCAGTTCGTGAACAAATTCGAACTCGGGACCGGTTCCCTGATTAAATAATGATTCACATCGCTCATCGCAGGCATCTTTTAACTCAAGACCTGTCTTGAGTTCAGTCGATCGGCTTTCACAAAGCTCGATCAGTTGATCAGCCAGCACATTCGGATCCAGTGAATCAACGGATTTGATCAGGGGGCTGAGCTGTGACAGGTCTTTATTGGCATATTTATTTGTAACCACCTTCACACCATACATGGCCATCTCAAGAGGCGGATAACTCGGGTGGGGAGAAAGCATCAGTGAAACACCAATGGAAGTTTCCGATAAAATTGTGGCATACTCTTCTAAAGAAACTTTTCCCACCGACTTGAGTACTGTTGTCGCATTCACAGGAATGTCATCGTGGCATTCCCCTGCGGAAATCACTTCCCACTCGGCTGCGTTGCTGTATTTTTGACTCCAGATGGCAATCGTCTGCACGATCAGGGGAAACAGATTTCGTTCCACACTGGGTCTTCCATACACCAGAATCTGTTTCTTCTTGGCCGTATCCCCTTTTTTCCCTCTCCAGTCATTGAGAACCGGGTTAAACTTGGGCTCAAAGTAATAGGCCTGCTCAAATTGATAATTCTGCTGTTTAAAAAAGTCGAACAGTAACCCTGTATTGAAAACTGGAATAGTCAGTTCAGGATGGCGATAAGTGGAATCGGCGAGAGCAAATCTTGTCGACCAGGGATAAAACCCTGGTTCGAAGTCCTGAACGAGATAAGTCATTTTTCGTTTTGGTGTGGAATAGGCTTCCTGTTGCCACTCCATCGCCCTGAACGCATTGAAGGCAGTCCACCAGGCAGTAGCCACAAAGTAATCCTCTTCGCGAATCGGAAGCGTTTTTCCATAACGATTTCCAGAGACGACAATCGAGTTTCCTTCTGAATCTTCCGTACCGATTTCTTGCACAGTCCAGTCCGAAAAGAATTCCTTTTCGGGCAGTATGACCGAGGCTTCGTCTGTAACGATGATTCTGACAGAAGGAAACGCTTTAATCATTTCTCGAAACAGGCGCAGGGCCGTCGCGATCCCTCCGAAAATATGCTTTTCAGAGAGCGCGGGTACCAGTAAGTTGATTCGTTTTCCCTGTAACTTACTCGATTGAAATTCAAACGGCGTAATTTCGGGAATCTGGATATCCTGATTCAAACTTACCCGGGTAGATGTTTCCTGATGAACCTGCTTGGCAAGGTCATAGAGATATCTATTTTTCAGGCCTGTTTTAAGAAACCACTTAAGCATTCGTGAGCATCCTGGGCATGGTTGACATCAAGTCGAGATTCTCATTGAAGTAGGGATCCCCCTTATCATTACGATAAGGAGCATATCTGATTTCTGACATGAGAAAATCCTGTTTGGGAATGAACGAGGATCGGCTTTTCGATTCCAGGTGGTGCAATGCTGCATCAGCACAGTAGACATTCTGCAGACCCTGTTGATGAGCGCGAATGCAGATATCAACATCACTGCCACAGATAATGAACTGTTCATCAAAACCGCCCAGTTGTTCGAACTTCGCTCGTTCGATCACCTGGCAGGCACCTGTAATCGCCAGTACATTGCGATTGAGCATAGGAGAAACAAACGGGCCTGAACGATGAACGGGCAGCTGATTTTTGAATACATGGTCGGCCCAGCCTCCCATGCCGACAACAACGCCTGCATGTTGGATTGTATTATCCTCATAAAGTAACTGAGGACCAACTAAACCAACTTCAGGTAAACTGGCCATGGAAGCCAGTTTTTCGATCCAGTCTGGCGTAATTACCAATGTGTCATTATTTAAAAACACAAAGACATCACCGGTCGCTGCTTTCGCGCCAATGTTATTGATCATAGACCAGTTGAACTCAACATCAGCCTCTACGACTTTAATCCTGCTGTCCTGCACAACTGTTGAAAAATACTCTTTTGACGCAGTCTCTTCTGACCGATTGTCAACAATAATAATTTCCCAGTTGATATGCGAAGATCGATTCCTGATCGACTCGATACAGTCATTCAGCAAATCAATTTTGTCTTTGGTCGGTATGATAATCGAAACCCGATGTTCGCTATCAAACCGAAATTGTGGTGAATAGGTAAACAGGCCCTCACCATCGTTGACCTTAATAAATCTTGAACCGTATTTCTGGTTGAGGAAATCAGCAACCGCCGCTTTTCCTGCATCATGTGCGTACGGCTTACATTCTGCATTGCTGGCAGTAGAGTTTTCGTGCTCCCTCCAGTGATAGAGCACTTTGGGTATGTGATACACATTTTTTGCTGCATCACCGGCCCTTAATACAAGATCGTAGTCCTGGGCCCCGTCAAAGCCTCTTCGAATACCACCAACTCGCTCATATAACGATTTCGACAAGCAGAGGAAATGACCAATGTAATTTTGTGAACACAGCAGCGAAGGAGACCAGTCAGGCTTGAAGAACGGGCTCTGATGTTTTCCATGTTCATTGATGTGATCTTCGTCTGAGTAAAAGAACTCCGACTCAGGAGAACGGTTTATCGCATCCACAATGAATAACAGTGCATTTTTATTGAGCTCATCATCATGATCGAGGAACGAAATATAGTCCCCTTCCATCAGTTCCGCGGCACTGATCATCGCCTCTGAGATATGGCCATTTTCAGTTCGGAATACGGATTTGATTCTCGAATCCTGTTTTGAGTACTCATTGATCACATCACGCACGCGACTTTTTGTAGAGGCGTCATCGGCAATACAAAGTTCCCAGTTGGAATATGTCTGGGCCAGGACAGATTCGATACAGGCACGAAGAATTTTTTCCTTCGTATTATAGGTCGGTAAAATAATTGAGATCAAAGGCGACTTCAATTCCGGGAGCCGCGTCAGAATTTCCTCGGCTTCTTTTATGCCGGTCACTCTGCTCCAGACATCATAATTAGAAGTCATGTCCTGATATCGGCGTGGGTCGATCAGCTTCTTCAGTGAACGTGCTGCACGACCAAAACCTCTGAGCGGTCTTGTGATCAGCCACGAATGGCTGTTCAAAATATTCTGAACCAGTTGATTCAAGTCAGTATTCGTCTGTTTTAAATTTGCAATCTCTTCTTCGAACGTCGAATTCTGTTTTTTGAGCTGTTCAATTTCTTTTAGCTTCGAGCTATATGACAGCTCCAGATTGAACGAATGACTTGACCACTTGTTCTCGGATTCATCTGGAACAAACTTCTCGAAATCTCGAGGCATATTGCTCAGTGAAAGTACTTCATCCGATTGTCCCGTGATAATTCTCTCACCAAGGAGATTCTGCTCGGGCGAGGCTTTGTGAATCACACACATCGAATTCATGAACTCGATGGAATGAATTGTTCTCAAGATGTCTTCATTAAACGACAGCTGATAATGTTCTTCAAAGTTTCGCAGGAGATCGACCCGTTTTTTATTAATTCCCCAGCTCTCGTGATTGATGATATCGGCCAGGTGTTTGAAAAAGGCCATGGAAGAGAACGGATCAAACAAGCCTCCTCCGAATTCATTCCAGTAACTGCAGTGCAAGTCTTCCGCGACATACACACCGTTATTTTCCAGGTAGGGGAAGTATCGATTAAAAGAAGAAATAATATCGCTGGACTTATGCGAACCATCATCAATGATAATTTCAAACGACTGGCACTGCTCCAGGATTTCCTGTTCTGTCGGATCCTCATTTGCATCACCAATTACGACCATCACATTGGGATTCTCATACTTCAGCTTGCCGCTGTCCGGATTGATTTCACACCCAACCGCTTTTTTCAGCGTATCAAAATATTTGGACCAGATATCCAGTGAGCCACCATTCTGAATTCCGATCTCCAGTAATCGAACAGGAACCGTTCGGAAATCAGCAAACAACCGCTCATACTCTGAAATGTAGAGGGTCCATTTATCAGAAACTTTACCTTCATGGTTCTTGTAGATATGCTGAAGTGATTTCTTGCTCATTAATCTTTCCTTAAAGATATATTTTCAAACGCAATACCGACAAGCCCCCACCGAATTGTGCTTGACGAGACATTGATCAAAAGTGCATCGTGCAGGTAATGGTGCTGGATATTTTCATAGAGATCGCCATCGGCTATCGATGCCATGACGGCATATTCTCCATTGGGCAGCATCGGTAAAGTAAATGTAAATTCCCCCAGAAGTGTTTCACCTGCACGAAATGAAACCGGATTCCGATTCGTTTCAGGAAGCGTATTTTCCCCGAACAGGTCCTGCCCTAAACGGTCTTTGACGACAAAACCTAAAATGGGGTTCTCAAGATCCTTATATGTTTTAGCATGAATGGACAGCTTTACCTGTTCCCCCCCTTTAAACACAATGCCTTCCGAATGGGAATCTAATTCTTCCAACGTCACGTCGACGATCTCTGCTTCACCAGTTTTCCATCCGGATGAATTTGCAATATTACTGGTAACTTTGCATTCACTTTCATACTCAGCAACTGACAATATTTTCTTCTTAACTGGATTCGATTTCTGGGCCTTCACAGTTTCCTGTTTCTGAGGTCGCTCAAATTTTGTAGAAACAAGCGAAGCCTCATCCTGATAGGTTTCCTGCAGGGTATATTGCAGATACTCTTCGGAAACCTGTTTGGCTTCACCGCTGCTTTTTACGATTCCTTTTTCAAGCCATACCGCTTTTTCACACAAGGATAAGACGGACCCCATATCGTGACTGACAAACAGCAAGGTCCCCTGTTCCTTAAAGGCGCGAATAAATCTCATGCATTTTTGCGTAAAGAGTGCATCTCCTACTGATAAAGCCTCATCAATTATCAGAATATCAGCGTCTACATGGGCAATTACTGCAAAAGCCAGTCTGACATACATGCCACTGGAATAAGTTTTGACAGGCTGATCTATAAAGTCACCAATCTCAGCAAAGGCAATAATATCATCAAAACGATCCTCGACTTCATCACGAGTCAAACCCAGAATCGCTCCATTCATATATACATTTTCCCGGCCGGTAAATTCCGGGTTGAAACCGGATCCGAGTTCCAGCAATGCTGCAACCCGACCATTGATTTGCACTGTTCCACTCGTGGGGGTCATGGTGCCACAAATCATTTGCAGCAATGTTGACTTCCCTGCTCCGTTACGACCGATAATTCCGACCGTCTCGCCTTTAGGAATTTCAAACGTGATATCACTCACCGCTTTGAATTCCCGGTAAAACTGTTTCTTTCCTCTGAACAATCCCTGCATTAACCGATGATGAGGTTTTTCATAAATCTGGAACGACTTGCTGACTGATTCCAGACTGATTGCCACTGCTTGTGTCGCGCCAGCTTCAGAGTACATCAGCAAAACCTCTTCGTGTTTTCTGAAACCAGGCAAATCCCATCCAGGCCACAACCATGCTTATGAGTAATGAAATAAATATTCCTTCCCAGTTCGGTAACTGTCCCCACATTAATACTGCGCGCGATTGTTCGATGATAAATGTCAGTGGGTTTGCATACATCAACGGTTGAATACGTTCCGGTAGATTTGAAATGGGATAGAACACGGGTGACATGAAGAGCAGGACCATCGTAAACACGCCCGTAATCTGCCCGACGTCCCGCAAATAGACGCCGAATGATGCAAGAAACCAGGTAAGCCCCATCGTAAACAGGATCAGTGGCACAAACAGGAGAGGCAATAGCAACGCAGTCCAATAAAAAGTCTGATTCACAAGGATAAAAAACATCCCCCAGACCATCAGACTGATCAGTGTATGAAAGAGCGTGGCGCCCATTGCAATCCAGGGCAGTACTTCCAAGGGGAAGATGACCTTCTTGACATAATTCACATTTCCCACAATCAGACTGGGAGCTCTATTCACACATTCTGCAAGTAGACCATGTACGATCATGCCTATGAACAGTGCCAGCGCAAATTCTGTTTTGCTGTCAGAACCGGTTTGCCAGCGGGCTTTGAAGACAATACTGAAAACAAAGGTATAAACCACCAGCATGATCAGCGGATTGAAAAACGACCATGCCAGTCCCAGAACAGATCCTCGATATCTGCCGATCACTTCTCGTTTTGCCATCTGGTAGATCAATCGACGATTGATGACCAGGCTTTTCAGCATTTGCCGAGGAGAAAGAGATACTGAAGTGTATGGATTCATTTCAGTGCCCCTCAGAAGCTGGAACTTGCAGTAAATTCGTTTTTAACATCCTGTCGGAAACTTCATTCATTAAGGATCATGAATCATAAGAACCGGGTGAGGTGGCTTCCTGTTCCCCCCTCATCTGGTTTATACCCCTCTAAGCTTGTGTAAATCACTCAGAGCCGGGATTTATATAAGAATTGCTAATTGTGTGAAAGATCATCTACAATTCGCATAAGATATTGACCATAGTTGGTCTTCCCGAGCTTATCAGCCTGTTTCCTTAATTGATCTTTAGTAATCCAGCCTCTCTGGTACGCAATTTCTTCCAGACAGGCGATCTTCAACCCCTGCCTTTTTTCGATCGTTTGAAAGAAATGGCTGGCTTCCTGCAGGCTTTCGTGGGTTCCCGTATCGAACCAGGCATGCCCGCGTCCGAGTAACTCTACGTTCAGGCCGCCCCGTTCCAGGTAAGCGTTGTTGACAGAGGTGATCTCCAGTTCCCCTCGCGCAGAAGGCTTCACATTTTTCGCGATATCAATCACATCATTGTCATAAAAATACAGTCCGGTCACCGCATAATTGGACCTGGGTTTGACCGGTTTTTCTTCGATAGAGATGGCACGTTGTTCACTATCGAATTCGACTACACCAAAACGTTCCGGATCGTGCACCTGGTAACCAAAGACGGTGGCCCCGGATTCCCGTGCCGCCGCTGATTTCAGGCTCTCGGTAAATCCGTGTCCGTAAAAGATATTATCGCCTAAAATCAGGCAGGCATCATCTTCGCCGATAAAGTCTTCACCAATCAGAAACGCCTGGGCCAGTCCATCGGGGGAAGGTTGCTCTGCATATTCAAACTTCACTCCCCATTGCTCACCACTTTCGAGTAAATCTTGAAACATCGGCAGGTCATGTGGCGTGGAAATGATGAGAATCTCTCTGATTCCCGCCAGCATCAGCGATGACAGCGGATAGTAAATCATCGGCTTATCATAAATCGGAAGAAGTTGTTTCGAAATCACTTTCGTAACAGGATGCAGTCTGGTTCCCGTACCTCCTGCTAATACAATTCCTTTTCTCGACATATCTTTTCCCTGTTTTGTCTGAGGCAAAGCGATTGCTTACAATACCCACAGGCATTGATCGTACCTGAATCATATTGCCCGTGATAAGTTTCCTGATTCTCAATTTCCACTAGCGCAAATCTTTGTGAGACACCCGTTTGGTATTGAAAATCGGAAAATAAAGCAAGCTGATTTCCAGCATAAAAACAGGCGCTACAGGAATTATGGGAAATCTTCATGCGTTTACAGCTGAGATAAAACTGGAATAGCAGCCTCAAATCCCGCAAACAGAGCAGTTTACACCGCCTGCTCCCAGGGACGATAAATCAGAAGCAGGCTCAACAGCGATGCCAGCGCAATCAACAGGGGACCGCTCATCAGGCGATTCGAACTGGCAGATTCCGCTGCATCCACATCGCGTGGACCTGCCAGCTTTCGATAGAGCGCGCCGACTCCCCAACACAGCAGGAACAGAACGAGCGTCATTATCGGGATCACAGGTCCGGCTATTGTGCCCGCAGCCATCAACAGTTTCACCAGACCCGCAGCGGAGATTCCCAGTTTCAGAAAGAAGATCCCTGTCAAAAATGCCAGAAAAAAACCGGTCAGGTGCAGCGACCACTGTCCATCAACGATGGCGATGACTATGCCGCAGATGATTCCACTCAGATTCAACCAGTTCGGAATTTTCTGCGTGTTTTTTTCGATGATCATCGACAGGCAGATCAGAGTCCCCAGGCAACCGAAGGCAATCACCGCTATTTCTCTTGATTCAAACATGGCTCGCCCACCTGAACTTCTGCTTCATCGGTATCTCATGATAATCGGGATAGGGGGAGCCCTCACGGGTTCCCTCCTCCCACA